>Ga0116202_10002798_pt1 | contig 10450 bp, 9 predicted proteins | sample LakKivw325mmetaG_FD_94479 | JGI IMG/M metagenome (GOLD analysis project Ga0116202, IMG submission 94479) | Anoxic lake water microbial communities from Lake Kivu, Rwanda to study Microbial Dark Matter (Phase II) - Lake Kivu water 325m metaG | ecosystem: Environmental > Aquatic > Freshwater >... | reverse complement strand
ATTGTATACTTCGTTAAAATCATCGATTGCCTGGCAAATCTGATGAGGCGAAGTCCAGCTTGCTCCACGGAGTACTTTTCTCCACAGGATACTGAGCCAAATCTCTACTTGGTTCAACCAGGAGGCATGTGTCGGGGTATAATGAAAATGCACATACGGATGCCGTCGGCGCGAGGTAAAGAGCAATAATCTCCGCCGCTTTGGCGGCGAATTCCGGATCGGTACTGAGGCACCAACTATGACGTCGGGCGACTGCCTTCTTTGCAAGTAGGTACTAGGTGTAACACGAATCAAGAACGACTGGCAATCAGCTTTATGAGCCTTTCCGCAAGAATCTCGGCGACGCCCGCCTGACGTTGCACAAAATCACCAGCCGCTTTTCCACGATGTTGGCTGGCTTCCCCTTCAGTTAAAGCCTCGAGAAAGAGAGTTTCGAGTTGCTGTGAGGAATTGATCGACACCGCGGCACCGAGTTGCAGTAAATCGCGCGCTTCATGACTGTTGAAATGACGTGGACCGAAAAGTACGCCAATCCCGAAAACCGCCGGTTCAATGACCGAATGCACTCCCTTTCCAAAACCACCTCCGACATAACCGATTTTCCCCAAACCATACAATCCCGCCAGAATACCGCTGCGATCGACAATGATTATTGACTCAAGTTGGGCATGTCTCTCGATCGCGCTCAATGTCACCGCTTTAAGCTGAATTCGTTGACATTCTTGCTGTATTTGCTGAAGTCTCTCGGGGGTTGGCTCGTGAGGAACCAGGATGAGTACGGCATTAGGGATCTGAGCAAGTATGTTTTTCCAGGCGGGCAGGATCAGCGATTCATCCTCGCGCCAGGTGCTGCCTGCCACAACGACTGATCTTTCCGCCAGGATTTTCGCCAACTCACCTTGATCGCGACGGCTGGCAAGCGCACGTTGTTGAACCCGGTCGAAACGTGTATCTCCCGCCGCTTCAATATACGGATATCTGTGGTAGCGTAGGCGTCCCCGCCCGCTCAGTAGCGTAGGCGTCCCCGCCTGCGAAATACCAGCTTGCGAAATACCCGTTTGTGAAGTACCCGCCTGCGAAGTACCCGCCTGCGAAGTACCCGTGCGTGATGAATCGCAAGCACGGAGGAGAGATTCGCAAGCACGGAGGAGAGGTTCGCAAGCACGGAGGAGAGATTCGCAAGCACGGAGGAGAGATTCGCAAGCACGGAGGAGAGATTCGCAAGCACGGAGGCTTACGCTACCTTTACTTATCCCGGCGACATTGCGAAAACGTGAGGCGTCATCTTCCGCTACCGCATAAATTGCCGTCAGCGAGCCTAGGACATCACCGTTGAAAAAGCATGCGAGACGGTTCAAACGCTTGGAATCCGGTCGGAAGTTGCCATTCACTAAAACGATCGGTATGCCACGTTCACTTGCCATCCAGACAAGATTGGGCCACACGTCATGTTTGACCAGGATGATCAAGTCGGGTTGTAGGATGTCCAACATTCTTCTGATACGAAATGCGGTATCGAACGGTAAATAGATTCGGTCGACTATAGAGGTGACGGTTTTTGCCCGTTGAACGGCAGAAGGGGAGTAGATGGTGAGGATCAGGTCAACATCCGCTTTCAGACGAATGGCGTCCATGAGGGGGATGGCGCTTTCCAGTTCGCCTGCGGAAGCGCAGTGCACGATAAGGCGTGGCTTGTAGTCGCGGCACCGATTTCTCGCCTGCATCAACCGTGCTCCCTCCCCGATGCGACCAAGTACGCCTCGACGTAATTTCTGCGATCCTATTGCGCCAAGAAGCAAACCTGTCTCCATCAACGGGAGGATGACAGCATTGTATAATATTCGTGTAAACATAGTTTCATAAACATCTTATAGTATCAAAAACCTCTTCCGGTGTGATCTTTGTCATGCAGTTATGATGCCTCAACGGACAAGAAGCGCTACCATGCGGTGAACAGGGACGGCACCACAGTGGCTTTTCCAGAACAACGGCATTATCAGCGCGAAAGGGGAAAAAGCCAAATTCCTTTACAGTAGGACCGAAAATCACCACCAGCGGGACTTTCATCGCCACAGCGAGGTGCATCGGTCCGGTATCACCAGTCACTGCCGCTCGGGCAAATTTTATTATCGCCGCCGCTTGAAGAATGGAGGTCTCGCCGGTTAAATCGTAAACTCCGTCGATTCCCCGCAGCTTATCAAACATCTCATCATCCACCTCCCCCTTTTCCCCTAAAAGAACAATCGGCGCTGATTTTATCAGCTTTCGAGCAAGCTCTCCCCAATAATTCGGCAGCCATTGTTTCGTCGCATGCTTCGCCCCAGGGATGAAAACATAAGGACGCTCGGTGAGGATTTTCCATCGCTGCGACGTTTCCTCCACTAGTGATTCCAGGAGGTGAAGCTCCAATCCGCCGTCATCATCCATGACGCCCCAAGGTTTCAGAGCTTGAAGATAACGCCGGGGAACCGGTAGGAAATGTCCAACTTTCAATCGAATCGTTATAAGGAGTGCCCGTCTGATGCGTGGTGGTGAATCTACTACTTTTTCCTTCGCCCTCAGTTTTGCGGTTAATCTGGCGCTTTTTAAAGAATCTTGCAAGTCGGCAATTCGATCCCAGCGTTGCTCTGCCAACCTTTTTACATCCTGGAGAAATTCCGAGCCGGTCTTGCGTACTTCTTCAATTTTGTCGATTTCCGGGAGAGCCGCCGCCAGTTCGGCATAAGGATGAGTGGTGATGAAGACCAGTTCCGCCCGAGGGGATGTCCGCCGTAATCCTCGCAGCGCCGGTGCGGTTAGAACAATGTCCCCCAATGAACTAAAACGAATGATTCCGATCCGTTGCAGGAACTACCTCCAAACGCGCGAATTTGTCAGACCTGGCGTCGATGAGTTTTTCCCCCTGTTCAGCAATAATGAGAACATCCAATTGTAGCGAGTTGGCAATGGTGACACCGTTTTCCGGACCGAGTACGAACATCCCGGTGGCGAACCCATCTGCCTGGGCGCAAGTGGAGGTGACCACGGTCGCCGAGATGGATTTCCTGGCGGGAAAACCGGTTTCCGGATCAAAGATATGATGATAGCGGAAATCATTCACGATGACACATTGTTCATAATCGCCGGAGGTCGCCACCGCTCCGCTGTCGAGGGAGAGTACGGTATAAAATTCCTCAAGTTTTCGTGGATGTCGCACTGCGATCCGCCACGGTTTACCATCCGGTTTGACACCAAAGCACCGCAGATCGCCACCGGCTTCCACAATCCCGGAGGTCGCTCCGCTTTTCCGCAAGACTTCACACGCTTTGTCCACTGCATAGCCTTTGGCGTAACCACTCAAATCCAGAGATGCCCCAACAGGTTCCAAATATGCCAAGCCATAACCAAGAATGGTAAATTGTGTCCGATTGATCAAGGTTAGGACGCTGTCCAGTTCCGGCTCTTCCGGGATATGAATCGTATCCTTCTCGAAACCCCACAGTTTCACCAGCGGACCAATGTCCGGTCGAAAGGCGCCATGCGTATCTTCACTGATATCGTAGGCTTCATTGATCATTTGGGTCAATTCATCGCCGATATCATACTCATCATACCCTGCCAGGTCATTCAGACCCTTGAGTCGATCCCATGAGGCAAGTCTCTGAACCCGGTAAATTTCCTTGAAGGCTTCATCGATGGCGGTTTCCATTGCCATGCGATTCAGCAGCTCATTCCAGGAATAAACTGAGATGGTCACCTGGGTGCCCATGGCGGACTTTGTTTGGCTGATCGGTCCGCGCTCACAACCAATTAACAGTATAATTAAACCACCGACTAGAAGCAGAATCATTTGTTTCATCGATCCCTCTCAGCCGCAAAATAGGCGAAATGTTCCAGTTTTTCACGGTACTCAGACATCGGGAGCTGTTTTAAAGCCTCAACGGCTTTCTCGGCATAATCACGTGCCACTTGGCGTGCAAATTCAATCCCCCCTTTTTTGTGAATCAGTTCGATAACTTCAGTCAAAGCGAATTTCTTACCTTTTTTGCCTGCTCGTTTCGCTCGACGCAGCTTAGCTAGAATCTGACGTTTCATCGGGTAAGATACCTGTTCCAGTGCATGGATCAGGGGTAAAGTCATTTTCGCCTGCCCCAGATCCAATCCGACCGGTTTGCCCAGACGTGGTCCGCCATCACCGAAATCAAGCAGATCGTCACGTATCTGGAAAGCTATCCCCATCAGTTCACCGTACTTCTTCAGAGGTTCGGTAAACTCTCTTCCCAATCCAAGCGAAAGGGAACCCATCTGGCAGGCGGCGCTGATCAGAGAGGCGGTTTTATCCGAGACCATCTGAAAATAGGCGCTTTTATCGAGGTCGAGACGTCTGGCTCCAATCGCTTCCACCAATTCCCCCCGGGCGAGACGAGTCGAGCTGTCACTGAACAGATCAAGAACTTCAAAACTTCGCTGGCTGAACATCCCGGCGAGAGAACGAGAGAGCATAAAATCACCGAAGAGAACGGCGACTTTATTATTGAAGACAAGGTTTAATGTAGGACGTCCCCGTCGTTCATCCGCCCGATCGACTACATCATCATGCACCAGACTGGCAGTGTGTAGCAACTCCACTACTATCGCGCCGGTGAGAGTCCGTTCCGGAAGCGTCCCTTTCACACCACAGGCTCGTGCGCTCAGCAGAGTCAGCATCGGACGCAATCCCTTACCCCGTGAACGTACCAGGTATGAGGTAACCTGGTCGATTACAAACACTCCGGAATGAAGATAAGTCTTGTAATAATGGCGAAACGCTCGGATGTCGTCTATAACCACTTTTTGGATGTCACGCAGTCGTATCTTCTTTTGCGGAGATACTAAGCTATGTTCGCTTTGCACTAAGCTTTCCAGCGACGAGCCTCCTTATGGGCGCGAGCGAGGTCACGTTTCGCTTCGCGTTCGCCTATCGCCTTGCGCTTGTCATATTGACGTTTTCCATGCGCCAGGGCGATCTCCAACTTCGCATACCCCCGGTCGTTAATGTACAATTTCAATGGAACAATCGTCATCCCTTTTTCCTGCACCTTTCTCGCCAACCGCCTGATTTCCTTTTTATGCAGAAGCAATTTTCTCGGACGAAAGGGCTGATGATTTGCATAACCTCGATTCTCATACTGTGCGATAGACACTCCGATTAAAACCGCTTGCCCGTTGTTGAACTCCACATGGGAGTCGCGCAGAGACACCCGTCCCATACGGATCGACTTGATTTCCGTCCCGTACAGAACCAGCCCCGCTTCCAAACGCTCCTCTATTACATAGTCATGGAACGCCTTGCGGTTGTTGATCACCGGTGTGTTTGAGGGCATCTCGTTTTAATCTCCAAACTTAATCCCTTGCGCCGGGTGCCCTGCACTACTTGTTGTGCAGCGGGTGCCCTGCACTACTTGTTGTGCAGGTTTAAATAAATTGTTCCATATTTCATATCCTGCACAACAAGTAGTGCAGGGCACCCGCTGATGCGCATTATAATTAATCTCCAAACTTAATCCCTTGCGCCAAGGGCAAATTGTGAGAATAGTTGATTGTATTCGTTTGACGGCGCATATAGGCTTTCCAGGCATCGCTGCCGCTTTCTCTGCCGCCGCCGGTCTCTTTCTCGCCGCCGAACGCTCCGCCGATCTCCGCGCCAGAGGTTCCGATGTTGACATTGGCGATGCCGCAGTCACTCCCGCCAGCGCTTAAAAAAGTCTCCGCTTCGATCAAATCGTTGGTAAAGACCGCGCTGCTCAACCCTTGCGGCACTTCATTATGCCAGGTAAGTACTTCCTTATAGTCCTGATACTCGATAAGATAGAGAATCGGGGCAAAGGTCTCCTGATGAACAATATCCCAATCATGCTTCGCCTTGACAATGGTCGGCTCGACAAAGAAACCGGGGCGTTTTATGCGGTTTCCGCCGACAAGTATTTCCCCACCGTGCGCTTTGATTCGATCCACTGCCTCCATCATCTCCTTGATCGCCGCTTCGTTGACCAACGGTCCCATCAAAGTGGAATCATCCAGCGGATCTCCAATCCGCACCTGTTTATAAGCATTCAATAATTTTTCCCTAAATTTTGAGGCGATACTTTTATGCACGAAAACCCTCCGGGTAGAGGTGCAGCGTTGCCCGGCGGTGCCGACTGCTCCGAAGAGAACCGAACGAACCGCCAGATCCAGGTTGGCGGTGGGCGTTACTATTACCGCGTTGTTGCCGCCAAGTTCGAGAATGGTTCGACCAAGACGTTTCCCTACCACTTCCCCGATTCGTTTTCCCATCTTCGTTGAACCGGTAAAAGAGACCAGAGGGATGCGTGGATCGTTGATCAGACGTTCACCGACTACACCGCCCTTGCCGATAACCAGGTTGAAAATGCTGTGAAGATTGTGCGAGGCGCAGACTTCATTGCAGATGTTTTGTACTGCAATCGCAGTCAAGGGGACATCCGAAGAGGGTTTCCAAATCGTTGCATCTCCGCAGACCGCAGCGATGGCTGCATTCCACGACCACACTGCCACCGGGAAATTGAACGCCGTGATCACTCCGATCACTCCCAGCGGATGCCACTGCTCCATCATACGGTGACCGGGACGCTCTGACTGGATTGTCAAACCGTAGAGCTGACGGCTGAGTCCAAGGGAAAAATCGCAGATATCGATCATCTCCTGCACTTCTCCCCAGCCCTCTTGCACAATCTTCCCCATTTCCAGAGATACCAATTTGCCTAACGTCTCTTTCTTCTCACGCAACGCTATGCCGAAATCGCGCACCACCAGCCCCCGCACCGGAGCCGGAACGAGACGCCATTCCTCAAAAGCTTTGCTCGCCTGACGCATCACCTCTTCGTAATCCGCTTCGTTCGCCTGGTAGACCCTGGCTATCTCTTCGCCTGTAGTCGGATTGTACGAAACCAGTATTTCGCGTCCCTTGCCGCCGAGCCAGCCGCCCGGACCGTAACATGCACCCCGATTTATCTTCTCAATTCCCAAGTCGCTCAGAAAATCCATTACGCTCTCCTTAACAATACTTATTTATCTTCAAATATCTGTTTTCTCACCATAATTCTACCAGATGAAAACTTACGTATAGCGCACCAATAAGGGGAAGACAGCCATTTCTTTTTTATGGAGACGCCAGCCATCTACCCTCACCAATCCCAATCGTCTTTATCGACATAGACAGGTTTGATCCCAGGGGAGTAGGGTTTGCCGAGATGATACTCGACCAGGCGTCCGACAATGGAGCCGACCACAATTTCGCTGCGCATCATCACCGGCAGGCGACGCTCATCATAGGTCAGCCAAACCCATAATCGTCCAGCAGCTTTGAAAAGTCCTTCTGATTCGATGACCGGCTCGATTTTCCAACAGGTGAATGTACCGGCGGGAACTTCAACCTTCTCCAGCCCGTACACTCGCACCGTCAAAGGGTATTGCACCGTCTGGTCGTGCAAATTAAGGTGCAGTTCCTTGCCTGCCTGCAAAGGTTGACAACGCACCCAGTACAGGGCGGAGATGATGTTATGACTGTACGGGATAAACGGTGTCACCCCTTTAGGTCCGTTCTCGTTGGAGATGGAGACCCAGCCGGTGCGATGATTATAATCGAAAAACTTGATGCTATGGTAACCGCCTTCGTGAATCCAACGCTGGTAACGCATCGAGTAGAGGCTGTCGACAGCGAACCACGATTCCACTGTGTCGCGTACCTTGTAGATCACATCCACCGTGGAAGTGCTCTTTACCCGGCTGCGAAAATAATAAGACGGTTCACCATAAATGCTGTCGACCGCCAGGATCGCCATTTCGCTGTACCCGGCACGTAGAAAGGAAAAATCCAGGTGGTAGCGCAACACTTCCCCCACACCGAAGGGAGTCGTGCCATAACTTTTATCCACCAAGGACACGATTGACACGAAGAATAGTAAGAACATTAAGAATATATTAAATTCATTATATTTTTCGAGTTTATTTTGGTGCTTGAAAATATGTTCGTTTCGAGAAGCCTGAATTTCAGTCGTAGTCTGATTCTCAGGTTTTTCTCTTTGCAAAAATTCAAATTTATTTATGAGTGCTAGCATAATATAATCTTTATATTCTTCGTGCTCTTCGTGCCCTTCGTGGATAATCCCAATCATTTCCTTTTCCAAGTTGTCTTCTCCGCCGTATCCTTCAATTCTATACCTTCGGTGAGCAGAACCTTCCGAATGCGGTCGGCTTCTTTCCAATTTTTCGCTTTCCGGGCGTCGTTGCGGATGGTGATGAGCCTCTCGATGCGCTCAACATCCAGATCAGAATCTGAGATTTCATCCGGAAAGGGCGTCAGGATGCCCAAAGCGTCATCCCATTCCCGCCACACTTGCTGTAATCGCGGTATATCTCTCTGCGAAACCTTGTTTTCTTTTGCCAAGGCATTGATTTCTCGAACAATGCCAAATACCGCAGCCATCGCCCGGCTGACATTCAGATCGTCATTCATCGCCTCGGTAAATGCCATTTTTGCTCGTTCGACCGCCCCTCGAACTTCATCGTTCTCCTCTACCTCTGGGTAATCAGCCCAACTTGCCCGGAATTCATCGAGACGCTGAAGTGCATTCTTCGCCGCACTTAGACTTTCAAATGAGAAATTCAATTGGCTGCGGTAATGAGTGGTAGCCAGAACATACCGTATCGCGCGAGGTTTGTGTCCCTGATCGATCAGATCGCGCAAGGTGTAAAAGTTTCCCAACGATTTGCTCATTTTCCTGCCGTCGACGATCAGATATTCGCAATGCAGCCAGAAGTTCACGAATTTTGATCCGATGCCGCATACACTTTGCGCGATCTCATTTTCATGGTGGGGGAAGATGTTATCGACTCCTCCGGTATGAATGTCAAAATAATCGCCGAGGTATTTCATTGACATGGCGGAGCATTCAATATGCCAACCAGGACGACCTTTACCCAGCGGAGTTTCCCAGTAAACAGCCCCGTCATTCACATCCCACCCTTTCCACAAGGCAAAGTCACGGACATCATCCTTGGTCTCATACTCATCGCTCCTCACCCGCTCGCCGATTCTAAGGTCTTTCAAACGTTTTCCCGAGAGATTGCCATAGTCACGGAATGATGAGACCCGGAAATAGATCGAACCATCTTCTGTGCGATAGGCAAAACCGCGATCAAGCAGCCTCTGAATCAGATCGACCATGTCGTTGATGTGATGAGTCGCACGGGGATAGAGTTCCGCGCGTCGGATGTTCATCCGATCCAGATCCGCAAAAAAAGCCTCGATGTATGTCCGGGTGAAGGCTTTTAAACTGAGCTGTTCTTCGTTGCTGCGACGAATGGTTTTATCATCGACATCGGTGATGTTCATCACCTGACGCACAATGTAGCCGTTTACTTCGAGCCAACGGCGCAACAGGTCGGCGAAGATATACGCTCGGAAGTTCCCGATATGTGCGTAGTTATGAACGGTCGGCCCGCAATTGTACATGCGGACAATTTTATCCTCAAGAGGTACAAACTCGATGCACTGTCGTTTATATGTATTATATAAGTGAAGATTCATGTAATGAAATCCATATTTTTCACTCCCTTTAACTGTAGCCTGAAGCCTGTAGCCTGAAGCCTGAAGCCCAGTTACTTTTTAACGCGTTTTAACTTCTTGTGACGAACACTCCAGTATTTTTCCAGGTAATCGACACTGGAGAGCACCAGAAATCCAAAGGCGACCAACGGCAGCCTGGAGACAATTTGATCATGGAGATAATCACTTAGTAAATATGCCAGCAGAGTGGAGGCGAGGACAAAGGTCGCCACTTTGCCTGTCCAGGAGCTGGTGAAAAGGTAATGGTCTTCATGGAGCGCACGTAGAGTCACGATCAGAATCAGCGAATCCCGGGAAATTACTCCAACGATCAACCAATGTGGCAAATGTGGATTGCGGTTCGGCGATCCCAGAGCCAGGGCGACGCTGATAATGACAAATTTATCGACAATCGGATCCAAAATTTTCCCTAAGTCGCTGATTTTATGAAAACTACGTGCCCAGAAACCATCGACAACATCCGTGATAAAGGCGAGAAAGAGGAAACCGGCGGCGATCAAATCATTCTCCCCATTCGACGCCTGCAAGATCAACACTAACGCCGGAATTGTCCAGAGCGCCCGTGAGAGGGTAAGAAGGTTTGGGATCAGCAGTAAATCGCGTAAATTTATTCCCTGATAATGGGTGCGTTTCCGTTTCTGTTCCTGTGACAGCATATTCAACTCAAATGATTATCTTCCGGATAGTAATTATCTTCCGGATAGTAATTATCTTCCGGATAGTAAATATGGCGTTCTTTTTACTGGAGAGGCAACCTCTTTGCAGATACTGTTTATAGTTATAACTTAGTAGCCCGGGCGTCTCGCCCGTGATGTGACTCTGTAGCCCGGGCGTCTCGCCCGT
>Ga0116202_10002797_pt1 | contig 10454 bp, 5 predicted proteins | sample LakKivw325mmetaG_FD_94479 | JGI IMG/M metagenome (GOLD analysis project Ga0116202, IMG submission 94479) | Anoxic lake water microbial communities from Lake Kivu, Rwanda to study Microbial Dark Matter (Phase II) - Lake Kivu water 325m metaG | ecosystem: Environmental > Aquatic > Freshwater >... | reverse complement strand
GTTCCCGACCGCGCTGCGGGTCGCGGCGGTGAAGTCGCTGCGTGAACTGGAGGAGGAGCTGGTCGCGCTCCAGGAGGAGTTCCAGGCCAAGGAGCAGGAATTCGCCGGCGTGGTCAAGGTCGGCCGGACCGAGATGCAGGACGCCGTGCTCATCACGCTCGGACGCGAGATGGGCGCGTATGCCGAGGCTTTCGCGCGGGACCGCTGGCGGGTGTTCAAGAGCGAGGAACGGCTGCGCACCGTGAACCTCGGTGGCACTGCGGTCGGCACCGGCATCGGCGCGCCGCGGAGCTACATCTTCAGCGTGGTTGACCATCTGCGTGACATCACCGGCATTGGCTTGGGCCGGGCCGAGAACCTGGTCGAGGCGACCCAGAACGCGGACGCGTTCGTCGAGGTATCGGGCACGATGAAGGCCTGTGCGGCCAATCTCATCAAGGTCACGAATGACCTGCGCCTGATGTCTTCAGGACCGGAGGCCGGGCTGGGCGAGGTCGAACTGCCCGAGCGGCAGGCCAGTTCGACCATCATGCCGGGCAAGGTGAACCCGGTGATTCCGGAGGCGGTGGCGCAGGCGGCGATGATGGTATTCGGGTACGACGCGGTCATTTCTCATGCCGCGTCGGCCGGGAACCTGGAGCTGAATCAGTTCATGCCGTTGATTGCGAGTGCGCTGCTCGACGAACTGGAGCTGCTGCACAATGGCTGTCGCATCCTGCGGCTGAACTGCGTGGAAGGCATCCGGGCAAACGAGGCGCGTTGCCGACGGTCCGTCGAGTCCACCACGGCGACCGTGACCGCCCTCGTGGTCGAGCTCGGCTACGAGCGGGCCGAAGAACTTGTCAAGGAAGCGCAGGCGGCCGGCCGCTCGCTGCGGGCCCTGGCGGCAGAGAAGTACGGCATACCGAACGAGCGGTTCGATGCCCTGGTCTCGCCGGAGGCAGTGAACCGGCTGGGTTCGCCCGAGGCGGGAAACTGATGCTCACCCCGAAGTCGCTTCGCCTCCACATCGGCATCTTCGGGCGGCGCAACGTCGGCAAGTCGTCGCTATTGAACGCGCTCACGCGCCAGCAGGTGTCGATTGTTTCGGACGTAGCCGGCACTACGACTGACCCCGTAGAGAAGCCGATGGAACTGCTGCCGCTGGGCCCGGTGCTCTTCATCGACACGGCCGGCGTTGATGACGCGGGCGCGCTCGGCGAGATGCGGGTCGAGAAGACGCGCAAGGTGCTCGAACGGACCGATGTGGGCATCGTCGTGGCCGAGGCCGGGAGATGGGACGGCTTCGAGCAGGCGATGGTTGACGAGTTGCGCAAGCGCGGCGTTCCCGTCATCGTGGTCTTCAACAAGTCCGACCTGGCCGTGGGACCGGAAAACAGGGACGCTACCGCGGCGAGTCCGACGCAGCCGCTCAGAGGAAGTGTCCCTGGTTTTCCGGACGCTACCACAGAACTTGAACGGAGGCTGCGAGATGCGGGCGTGAGAGTCGTCAGGACCGTGGCACCCAAACGTGAAGGTATCCTGGCCCTGCGTGAGGCCCTGATTGCGTCCGCGCCCGAGGAGTTCGTGAACCCGCCGACGCTCATCGGCGACCTGCTGCCAAGCGGCGGGCTGGCGGTGCTCGTCGTGCCGATTGACAAGGAAGCCCCGAAGGGCCGCCTGATACAGCCACAGGTCCAGACCATCCGGGACCTGCTGGACAACGACGCCTACTGCCTGGTCGTGAAAGAACGGGAGTTGCGCGACGCGCTGCTGCGCCTGAACCGGAAGCCGGACATCGTGGTCACCGACTCGCAGGCGTTCCTCAAGGTCGCGGGCGACACGCCACGGGACGTGAAGCTTACGTCATTCTCGATTCTCTTCGCCCGGTACAAGGGCGACCTGGTTGAGATGGTGCGCGGCGCTACCGCTATCGAGCAATTGAAGCCGGGTGACCGAGTGCTCGTAGCTGAAAGCTGCAGCCATCACCCGATTGGCGACGACATCGGCCGGGTGAAGATTCCCCGCTGGCTGACACAGTACGTCGGCGGCAAGCTGGAGTTCGTTACCCACCAGGGACACGATTTCCCTGAGGACTTGGCTGCCTACAAGCTCGTTATTCACTGCGGGGCGTGCATGACCAACCGACGCGCGGTGCTGAACCGCGTGGCACGCTGCCGCGAAGCGGGCGTGCCGATTACCAACTACGGCCTGACCATCGCCTACTCGCTCGGCATCTTCGAGCGGGCGCTGGAGCCCTTCCCGGCCGCGCTCGAAGCGTACCGCGGACAGACCAACCGCAGATGACGCAGACGACACGCAGTGTCGCCCCGACGCCGAGGAGGGGTCTCGTCCGAAGCCGGAGAGGACATCCGCAGATTACGCAGATTCCACAGATTGAGGAAGCAGGAACTGCCCTCTGTCTTTCAGTGAGAACTCCGGCATGAGCGGTTCTCGATTCGACGACTGGGAAGGCGGCTGACCGGGGATGCAGGCCGCGGGCGCGGTCATGAAACTGCTACGGGGAAGAGGCCAGGGAAAACAGGGGACAGTCCCCCCGAGCGCCAACGTCGGACTTGGCGCGGGACAGTCCCCGTTTTCCCAGTTTTCCCGCGACGAGATACTGACCTGGCTCAGGGAAGATGAGGACTGGAAGCTGAGCTTCCTCTGGGAAGAGGCGGACCGGGTACGGCGCGAGCACGTGGGCGACAAAGTTCACCTGCGTGGGCTCATCGAGATGTCGAGCTACTGCCGCCGTGACTGCCTATACTGCGGCATCCGCGCGAGCCGGAAGATAGAACGCTACCGCATGACCGAGGAAGAAGTGATGGACTGCGTGCGGGTCGCACAAAAGCTCGAATACGGCACGGTCGTGCTCCAGTCGGGCGAGGACCTTGGGCTGACGCGTGACTTCATTACGCGACTGGTGCGGCGCATAAAGACTGAGACTCCCTTGGCGGTAACACTGTCGCTGGGCGAGCGCAGCCTCGACGAACTGAAGGAATGGCGCGAAGCCGGGGCGGACCGCTACCTGCTCAAGCACGAGACTTCGGACCCCGAGCTATTCCGTCGTATTCACCCTCACCTCAATCCTCTCCCTTCAAGGGAGAGGATGTTGGAAGAGGAACCCTCGCCCCATCGGGGAGAGGGTAAGGGTGAGGGGCCATCGCCCAACAACAGGGTTGAGCTTCTCAAGTACGCGCGCGCTCTCGGTTACGAAATCGGGTCGGGCGTCATGGTCGGCATTCCGGGGCAGACGTACGAGTCTCTCGCAGATGACATCATGCTCTTCCGCGACCTCGACCTTGAGATGATCGGCTGCGGCCCGTTCGTTCCTCATCCCGACACGCCCCTTGGGCGAGTGACGAACGACGAGTTCCGATTGTCGAATGCAGGACCAATCGCCAATCGCCAATCGCCAATCGCCAATGGTCAGTCTCAGGTCTCTGCTACCGACACGATGACCACCAAGGTGGTCGCGCTGACCCGGCTGGTCTGCCCGGACGCGAACATACCTTCAACCACGGCGCTGGCAACGGTGAACAGAGAGCACGGCCGCGAACTGGGACTGGAGCGCGGGGCGAACGTCTGGATGCCGAATCTGACGCCGCTCAAGTACCGCGCGCTGTACGAAATCTATCCGGGCAAATCCGAGGTCATCGACACCGCCGAGGAGTTTCACAAGAACCTGCTGGCGACGCTCGAACGCATCGGTCGGGTCCCGGGCAAAGGGCCGGGTGGCAGGGCGAAGTTAGGGCGCTCGACGGCAGGGGCCGGCTGCTAGTCCAGCAGCACGAACTTGGCCGTCACGGCCGGGTGGCCGGAAGGTTCGGTGAGCACGCACCAATACACGCCCGGCCGCGCTCTCGTGCCCTGAGCGGCGCGGCCGTCCCACACAACATGTGACCGGTCTTGGGTGCTCGCGTCCCATATGATGCGTCCGCTCCGGTCCACAATGCTAAGGCGTGTCGCGTTCAGCCCGGCGGGCCAGCTCAACTTCACCGACGTCCTGGATACTGCCGGAACCGCTCGGACTTGGCGTGCGACGTACCATGTCTCGGGGTTCTGAGCCAGCCCGGTTGCCGCAATCGGGATGAGTGTGTCGTAGGGCAGGAAGTTGGGGCCGGTCACGACGAGCCGGACACTGCCGGTCTCAGGGGCTTCGATGGGCAACTCGACGTGACCTGCAGTGTCGGTGTAGCCGTACTCATACACGAGAGTGTCGAGCGAGGCGCACACTAGCGCGCTCTCGACGGGCACGCCCAAGCGATAGACGGTGACGACCAGTTGCTGCGAATCGGGCAGGATGCTCAGGGGGTGGTCAACGACGAGCGCTTGCGGTGTCGCGGTCCAGACCAACATGTCCGGATCGCCGTAGAGGGTGAACGCACGGTAGTCCGAGCTGTCCTCCGGGAACTCCTGCCAGAGCTGCTCCTTAGACCTCAGGAATGCGCGGCCCAGCCGGTGTCGGCCTTCGGCAAACAGCCCAGTGAAGAATCCCCGTGTAATCGCACCACGGTACTTGGCCACGCTCCCCTGGCAATGGGTGTTCCCGTAGAACGCAACTGCGCCGCGCAGGCTGCTATCGGTGCACGTGCACATCCAAACGTCGCCTATCTCTCGTTCTCCGGGAATCAGGCTCATGGTTCCGCACGTGAAAGAGCAGATGATGGGAAGCATCGAGTCGTTCCGGGTCGATTCAGGTCTTGCGTCGAACGGCGACCACCAGTTGCCGCAGCCCTGCCCGCGATAGAGCACGATTCCGGTGCCGCGGTCAACCGACGCGATGACGTCGTCACGGTTGTGGCCCCTCTGGTAGGAGAGCGAGTCGCAGTTGACGAAACCAGCCGCGCTCGCCAGTTGGGCCGCGAAGCGGATGTTGTTCCAGTAGATGGAGTCGTTTTCGTCTCCGTCCTCGCGCACGATGGTGGTCAGCCGACGCATCCAAAGCGAGTCAGTCAGGTACGGCGACCGTTCGTAGACCATGGTCTTGGCTACCATCACGTCCAGTTCGGCCGCGGACGCAGCCGGCAGCCGCCCGACCGGAATCTCAGCCCGCATGTCCCCGGTCACGTCGCCATACAGGTTGTCGCTGCCATAGTACTCGCCTTCGCGGTAGATGCCGGCGGCAAGCGTTGCGCCATCGCCAATCAACAGCACGTACTCGGGCGGGATTGTCCAGTTGAAGTAGGCATCGCGGATGAAGTTGCGGATTGAACCCGAGTCGTTGCCGACCAGTGACAGCGGGACGACTTTCGGCATCATGCCGGTGACGTGTTTCCAGTCTGTCAGCGGGGTGACCGAGGCGAGCATGGTATCCGGGCAGATGACAAGATAGCGCCCGCCGGTCTCAGCGCCCGCAAGCGCGACGAGGACCGGGAACAGCAAGACCAACCGCCAAAGCATACGACTTCTGCTGCGCGAGTTCGCCGTCCGGGCAAGGATGGCTGCCGCAACCGGGAGGATGTCAGGTCTCGTGGCAAAAGCCTAGCTGGAACCGGGGCTGTGTCAATCGATTCGGCTTGAACCGCACTTGATAGCTTGACCGGACACGAAGGGCCTCGTATACTGGCCGGGCATGCCTCCGACTGACGTGACTTCAGGCGCGACACAGCGCGCATCCGAAGAGCCGGGCACCGAACTTCGGTACATGGTGCCGGGCGTCCGCGCTTCTCCCGGCAGCCGCGTCTGGCTGTTTGTGGCACTGGCGCTGACCTTTCTCATTCGTCTCTGGTTCATCCTGGAGATGCGCGGCAGGCCGTTCTCGTCCATCGGGCCGCAGTACGTTGATTCCTACCTCTATCATCAGTGGGCGCTCGATATCATCCGTGGCAACTTCTGGGGCCACGAGGTGTTCTTCCTGAGGCCGCTCTACCCGTACCTGCTGGCCGGGGTCTATGCCGTGTTCGGCCCAAGCATGCTGCCGGTCCAGTTGTTGCAGGCGGTTCTCGCGACCGTCTCGTGCCTGCTCCTCTATCTCACGACCGTCCGTCTCTTCAACCGGCGTGCCGCTGTCTTCGCCGGGTTTGGGTTCGCCCTGACCGGCATCCTCGTCTGCTACACCGGCGCGTACCTGTATGTGGAAATCACCATCTTCCTGAGCCTGTTGTTTCTCTGGCTCATCCTCGTCGCAGGCAATCGGCTCTGGCTCTGGGTTCTGGCCGGCGTCAGCTTCGGGCTGCTCGTCATATGCCGGCCCGAGATGCTGGCCGTGTTGCCGTTCATCCTGCTTTGGCTTTGGCGCACACGAGTCGCCAATCGCCAATCGCCAGTCGCCAGTCGCTCCGGTCTGGTCGTGATGACGGTCGTGGCGCTTGCGGTAGTCGCGGCCGTGCCGGTGCGGAACTACATCGTAGCGCGTGACCCGGTGCTGTTCACCGCCCATTCCGGCATCAACTTCTACATCGGCAACAACCCGACGGCGGACGGGACGTGGCAGCCGCCGCCCGAGCAAGGCAAGGGCGTCGGGTTCTCTCACGATGCGCTCAAGTACCTGAGCAGCACGATTGACGGACGGCCGGTGAAGGCATCGGCGGCTTCGGCCTACTGGACCAAACGGGGTCTTGAGTTCATCACCCACCAGCCGCTTGCGTACCTGCGGCTGCTCGGCCGGAAGACGCTCCTCTTCCTGAGCAACTACGAGGTACCCAACGACTACTGCCCGGAAACCGCTTTTGCCTCCTCGATTGCGCTCAAGGCGGCCTTCCTGAACTTCGGGCTGGTGCTGGCATTCGGGCTGGTCGGCATGGTCCTGGCATGGCCGCGGCGTCGCCAGGCCGTGCCCGCGTATCTCCTCGTCGCCGCCAATCTGCTCAACGCCCTTGTATTCTGTGTCCTGTCACGCCTGCGCGCGCCGGTGATTCCGTTCCTCCTGATGTTCGCCGGGTACGGCGTGGGCGAACTGATTGACGCGCTGCGGCAGCGGAAGAACGCCAGGGTCGGCGTCGCCCTTGCCGCGATGAGTGCGGTCTACCTTGTTTCCAGCCTGATTCCGGTTGACAAGCGCAGCTACTCAGCCCAGTCATGGACCCAGGCGGGAAACATCTACCTGGAACAGAAGAAGTACAAACCGGCGGTTGATGCGTTCCGCCGGGCGCTGGTCGCCTTGCCGTCCTACAACTTCGCGCGCTACTGCCTCGTGCTCGGGCTGGCAGGCGCGGGCGAGCCCGTGGATGCCGAGACCGAGTTGCTCAAGATTGAACGAGCCACGGCCGGCGCCAGAGAACGGAATACACTCCTGCGCCTTGCCGCGGCCCGGGTTGCCATCGCTAATGCCATCAGCACGAGCGACCCGGCATGGCGTCCGGCGCGACGCCTCGCCGACGCGTGGCTCGCCATCGCGGACGGCAAGCTTGCAGTGGCCGAGTCGCTCTATCGCGCCAACCTCGCTCAGGACTCGACCGCCGCCGAAACGAGCTTCCTGCTGGGGCTGGTCTACGTGCGGATGGACAGCCTCGGCCCGGCGCAGGAATGGCTGAAACGTGCGCTCGTACTCGACCCCACCAACGACGTTGCCCGCGCCGCGCTCAAGTCGGTCGAATCCCGTCTTCAGCGCTGACCCACCGCCCGCGCCCGCTTGACTCGCGTTCTTCCGCGCCTATTCTGTTCCCGCGATTGGCATCTCAGCGTGATGTCCTCAAGCGCTCAACCGACCTCTCTTGCCGCGACCGCAGCGCGCCCGAGGTCAAGAACCCGGAAGGGACGAATCCGGCAAACGGACCATCGCTGGCGACAGGCAGAGCGGCGCGTCGGCGTGCCAGTTGTACCGGCTGAATCAGCGAGGAGTCAGTATCGTGGAAGGAGAGTCTAGATGAGCCGAGTTTTGAGTCTGGCGCTGGCCCTTTGTGGTCTGCTAACGCCGCAGTTCGCGTTTGGGGCATTCGACCCCCAGACCTATCAATGGGGCGCCAAGGACCCGCGGTACTGGATGGACCAGTCGTCGTTCCACCTGGGTCTATCGCGTTACGCCGACGCCGCTCACGACCTGGATGTCGCTCTGGAGAACTGGGGCCTTTACAGCGGCGATGACCCGGACCAGACCCGGGCCGAGATGGTTCGCCAGTCCGCCCGTCTCCATTCCATGGCCGGGGATGCCCTGACCGGAGATGAGGCCGCCGCCGAGTACCAACTGGCGCTGGGCCGCATCAACCAGTGCTTCGAGGACCAGAATCCCGAAGACTACGTATTCCGCGGTTCGCTGCTCTTTTCGCTGGGGATGTTTGAGCCGGCGCTTGCCGACTTCGACGAGCCGCTGCGCCTGAATATGCTGGCCGGCGAGCCGGTGAGACGGCGGGAGGTGTGGGGGCTGAAGGCGGCGGCCTGCCGCGCCCTTGGCGACAGCGCCACTGCCGCGGAGTGCGAAATGCGGGCCCGGCCGGATTACGAGGAACCGGCCGCGTCTGGGTCGGCGCCGGCCTATGTGCCGCCCGCAGTGATATCAAAGCATGATGTCGCCGGCGCGGAGTCTGTCGCCGCGTACGGCTACGACGCCCGGAATAGCGGCAACTACGAGCGGGCCGCCGACTTCTTTCGCCAGGCGCTCGAGCTCGACTCCAGCACCGCGTACTGGGACGAGGCCGGGTATGCCTACTACAAGCTCGGGCAGTATGAGCGGGCCGACTCGTGCTACGCCGCCGGGCATAAGAAGACTAACCCCGCGCTCTTCGAGCCGACAATGCCCAGCTTCTATAGCTGCCGGGCAGAGAATGCCTGGCTGGCCGGGAACACCGATTATGCCATCGCGGCCCAGCGCCGCGCTGTCGCGCTCGCCCCGACGGAACAGAGCTACGTTACTACCCTGGCCGCGTTCTTTGACCGGGCCGGTGAGCCGGATTCCGCGAAGTTCTACCAGGGGCGCGCGGCCGCGATGACAAGGGTGAACCCGCCGTCACCGGCGACGAAACCGGCGGCTTCGGGGCGAAACGCCCAGGGCTTTCGAGAGTTCGTGTGGCGCAAGGACAATTCGGTGATGATCACGATTCCGGCCGGCGAGTTCCTGATGGGCAGTCCAGACAATGAAGGAATGAGTTGGGAGCATCCCCAGCACAAGGTCTACGTCGAAGCGTTCAGTATTGATAAGTATGAGGTGACAAACGAGCAGTACGCGAAGTTCTGCGCCGCAACCGGGCGACTGCAGCGGGACGTCACGGAGTTCGATGACATGCCAGCCTACACGAGTTCCGGCCCGTCCAGCCCGGCGGTCAAGGTCACCTGGCTGGACGCCGCGGCCTACGCCAAGTGGGCCGGCAAGCGCCTGCCGACCGAGGCCGAATGGGAGAAGGCGGCGCGGGGAAGCGACGGCCGGCTCTATCCTTGGGGCAACGAAGCGCCGGATGCCGACGGTATCTTTCGCGCGAACCTGGGCCCGCGCCAGGATACCGTCGCCGGCAAGCGCGACGGCTACCTGTACTGCGCGCCGGTGGGCAGCTTTCCGGCCGGGGCGTCGCCCTACGGCGTGATGGACATGGCCGGCAATGTTGATGAGTGGTGCGTCGACCGGTTCGAGGAGGACTATTACGCCAAGGGCCCGGCGCGCAACCCGAAGGGGCCGGCGAGCGGACTGGGGCGCGTATGCCGAGGCGGGAACTGGGGCGTCGGAGCTGAGTACCTGCGCTGCGCCGCCCGCACCGCGACCGACCCGAGCTGGCCGTTTGCGTCCGTGGGTTTCCGCTGCGTAGCCAACGCGAAGTAGCCGAGCCGGTGTACGGTTGTCCTTCGCGGGTCGTACAGGCGATGGGTGTTGAGAGGAGGACGGGTGTTTAGCACACGGCGCGTGACCGGTTTCGTCTTGCTGGCTGTGCTTGGCCTCGCGGTCCTGTCCTGCCGGAAGCCGGTTCCGGCGCTTGAGGAACTTCCTTATCCGCTGCTGAGCGGGAAGCTGGCGTTCGTGCGTAGCTCCACTTCCGACCTCTCCCGTCAGTACCTGGTCGCCGTGGACGCGGACAGGAAGAGCGGTGTCGTTTTCGGCCCGGTCGGGGCGACCTGGGGGAACGTCGCTATCTCGCCCGACGGCCGGTATATCGCCTTTGCCCGGTTCACCGAACGGCGTCACAACTTCTACCAGTTGCACATCGTTGACTTCGACGGCAGCCACCTCAAGCAGCTTGTTGACACCGGCGGCTTCAGCCGGTACCCGACCTGGGCGCCCGACGGGAAGCGGCTATACTTCTCGTTATCGGACCCCACGCAACGCCTGTGCAGCATGAACCCGGACGGTTCCGGCCTGACTGAGGAGCATATTCCGGGTTTCGAGTCAAACCTCGGTTCCTTCAGCTTCTCGCCCGACCGCCAGCGCATCGTCTTCGCCGCCATCGAGTCCGCCTGGGCCGGAATCGCGGTGGCGAATCTCGACGGGGCCGGGTATCGCCACCTGACGACAAATGACTCCGGGTGCTGCGACCTTTCGCCGGCATGGTCTCCGGACGGCAGCCGTATTGTCTTCGTCCGGCAGTTGCGGAATACGAACGGCGCCGTAC
>Ga0116202_10002796_pt1 | contig 10455 bp, 8 predicted proteins | sample LakKivw325mmetaG_FD_94479 | JGI IMG/M metagenome (GOLD analysis project Ga0116202, IMG submission 94479) | Anoxic lake water microbial communities from Lake Kivu, Rwanda to study Microbial Dark Matter (Phase II) - Lake Kivu water 325m metaG | ecosystem: Environmental > Aquatic > Freshwater >... | reverse complement strand
GTATAAAGTATTAAAGATAATATAATCTCCGGTTCTTTTAAATAAACCATGATTGTTTAACTTCAAAAAACCAGATAATAATGAAAAAATTAGTTCTGATCTTCGCAGCCCTGGCCCTAAGCGGCCTATTTTCCGCTTGCGACCAATCAGGCTCTAAGAGGCCGGCGGCAGAGGCAAAATTTAATCCGGCCGATTTTGAAAAAATGGCCGAGTTTACTTTTACCGTGCCGGCTGATTATAGCAGCTCCTTTTTAGAAAGCTTCCGGGCCGAATTTAACGGCAAAATCGGCGGCTTTGATTATTTCTTGTCCGAAGTTAACGGACAAGTTTTCCGGCCGAGCGAACCTTTAAAACCCGGGGAAATAAAAACAGCCTATATTTATAGGTTGAAAAACAGTCCGGGTATTGAGGAAAGTCTAGCTTTTATCGCCAGCCAAAACGGCCAAGCGCCCAACGCGCAAGGCTTGGCCTTAGTCTGGAAAGAGGCGAATAAAGACCGGGAGAAATATTTCCCCCGCGGGTCCTGGATATTGGGCTTGGACAAGCCGAAAAATATCGCTGGTATTCCTGGCAATTATTCCTTGGCGCGCATCGGCGCCAGCACTCCCAATCATTGGGAATTTTCCATTGCCCAAGCTGACGGCGGCTTTCCGGCGGAATATCGTCTTTTATTCTTTCGCTAATTAAGGCCGCGGCTGGCTTGCACGAACTAACCCTCGTTTTTAAGCGGGGGTTTTTATTTCGGCCGCTCAATTTGCAAAATCTCCACGCTGCCTTCGCGGCCGGTGATTTTGGTCACGTCTTTGTCAATTTTCTTTAATTCGTGATAAGCCTTATTGTAATGATTAACGGTCGTGGACATGGATAAACCTAATTTCTTCATAAACTCGTCATAGCTGGACAAATGCCGGCCCAGTTTCTCTATATTTGCCCTTATCTCCTTAGCCTTTTCCTCAATTTGCATGGCTTTTAGGCCTTGTAAAACCGTCTGCAAATAAGCCAAAAATGAGGTCGGGGAAACAATAATGACTTTCTTGTCGCGGAAAGCGTATTCAATCAAATCGCGGGTGTTGACTTTGACGGCGCCGACGCTATTAACCAATAAATCGTAATAAATCGCTTCCGAAGGAATAAACATAAAAGCAAAGTCCATGGTCTTTTCCGCCGGCTTGACGTACTTAGCCGTCTCGTCAATGCGATTTTTCAAATCCTGCTTGAACTGCTGTTCTAATTTCTGCCGGATTTCCGGATCGTTGGTGTTTAAAAGTTTCTCATAATTTTCCAAGGAAAATTTAGCGTCCACGGGAATAATTTTATCTTTGACGAGAACAACCGCGTCCACAATCGTGCCGTCTTTAAAAGGGTACTGCATGCGGTAGGAATTGGGTGGCAAGACGTTTTTTAAAGTTTCTTCCAAATAATACTCGCCCAAAACGCCACGCTGTTTCGGGTTTTTTAAAATGTCTTGTAAATTCTGCAATTGGGCGGAGAAATTAATTACCTGCTTGTTGGTTTCGTCCAGTTTGGTCAATTTTTCCGTCACGTCGGCGATAAGTTTGGCCGATTGCGAAGTGATGTTCTGCACCATTTTCGCCGTCTGGCCGAACTGCTCCTGATGGCTGCGATGTGTCTCGGATAATTTCCGGTCCAGTTCCTGGCGCAATTCGCCGTTCTGCTGGGATAATTGCGCCAGTCTTTCCATCATCGCCCCGATCTTTTCTTCGGCGCCGCCGCTTTTTTTGCGCAACAATAAAATGATGACCGCGAGCATGCCGAGGAGTAAAAACGCCAATAAGAATATGGACAAACCGCCGTTCATATTTTAAGTCTAATGATAAAAATTATTCCTCTTTATCATTAATAAATTAGCTAAAAGCGAAGGCTTTATACCCAAGTAACCCCGGCTACTTGGTCGCCTTCTTCTTTAAAGCGCATAACACGCACGCCCTGCGTATCGCGACCTAAAACGCTAACCGATTTAAAGGGCGTCCTGATGACCTGACCTTTGTCGGAAATGACGATCAAATCGCGCTCGGCCATCTTGTCGGCATTAACTAAAAAAGCGTTGGTAATATCCCCCGTCTTAATCGTGACTTTGGCGGTTTTAAGGCCGCTCCCACCGCGACCCTGGACTTTGTAGGCGCCAAAATCGGTGCGTTTACCAAAACCTTTAGCCATAATGGTTAAAATCTGATAATGACGGCTTTTGTCTTTGTCGGTTTTGGCCACGCCCATACCGATGACCGAATCGCCCTTATGCAAACGAATACCATGGACGCCGGCGGCGGCACGGCCCATGGGCCGAACGTCACTTTCTTTGAATCTAATCGCCTGACCTTTGGCGCTGATCAATTGAATATGGTCGTTGCCCGAGGTCGGTTTGACCCAAATCAGCTTGTCATCGCCTTTGATTTTAATAGCGATTAAACCGCTGTGCCGAACATTGGCGAAAGCGCTCAACTCCACTTTTTTGACTAAACCATGCTCCGTGGCGAAAAACAAATATTTACTGGCCACGGTTTTATCTAAAGGCAAAATGGAAGTTACTTGCTCGCCGCCGACGAGTTGCAGGAAATTGACTAACGGCGTGCCCTTGGCCACGCGCGAAGCCTGCGGAATTTCATAAACTTTAAGTTGGAAAACTCGGCCCTTAGTCGTGAAGAAAAGCACGTCATTATGGGTTAAGGAGGTAAACATGAATTCCACCGTGTCTTCCTCTTTCGTGCTTAACCCCATAACACCTTTACCGCCGCGCGCCTGGACTTTAAAAGTATCCGGCTCCAAGCGCTTGATGTAGCCGTCTCTGGTCATCATCACCACCGTGTCCTCGTTGGGCACCAAGTCTTCCATGCTGAATTCCTTGACGCCATGGCTGATGACTTTCGTGCGTCGGTCGTCGCCGTATTTGTCGGCCAAAATCTTTAATTCGTCCTTAATGAGGCCGCGGATTTTGGCCTCTGATTCCAAAATCGTTTCCAAGTCGCCAATTAATTTTTTCTTCTCTTTCAATTCCTGCTCAATTTTTAATTGCTCCAAATTGGCCAGGCTCTGCAAGCGCATTTCCAAAATGGCGACCGCCTGACGCTCGGACAATTTGAACTTCTTGATTAAATTGACTTTAGCGATTTCCTTGTCTTTGGAGGCTTTAATCGTCTTAATGACTTCGTCAATGCGTTTCAAGGCGATTATCAAACCTTCTAAAATATGGGCGCGCTCTTTGGCCTTATCCAAGTCAAATTCGGCACGCCGGCGCACGACTGCCTGACGATGCTTCACATATTCTTCCAAAATCATTTTTAAAGTCAAAACTTTGGGCTGCAGGCCGTCCACCAAAGCGAGCATGTTCAGATGAAAAGTCGTTTGTAAAGCGGTGTGCTTATATAGGGCGTTCAAAATTTTCTTGGGGTAGGAGTCCTTTTTCAATTCCAAAACGATGCGCACACCATCTTTATCGCTTTCGTCGCGCAAATTTTTGGCCCCATCAATCTTCTTGTCTTTCACTAAATCCGCGATTTTTTCCACCAAATCGGCCTTATTGATCTGGTAGGGGATTTCGGAAATGATAATTTTAAAACCGCCGCCCTTTTCTTCTTCTATGGCCGCTTGGCCGCGGAGAACGATACCGCCCTTGCCGGTGGCGTAGGCGGCCAAAATGTCTTTTTGGTTATAAATCAAGCCGCCGGTCGGGAAATCCGGGCCGGGAATGAATTTCATTAAATCTTCAATGCTGGCGTCGGGATTGTCCAGTAAGTAGGTGGTCGTTTGGGCCAACTCGCGCAAGTTATGTGGCGGAATATTGGTCGCCATGCCGACGGCGATACCCATAGTGCCGTTTAAAAGCAGATTCGGCAGTTTGGCCGGCAAAACGCGGGGCTCGGTCTGCGAACCGTCAAAGTTGGGGATGAAGTTAACCGTGTCCTTTTCAATGTCAGTCAACATTTCTTCGGCGATCGCAGAGAGCTTGGCTTCGGTATTATGATTAACGAAGCCATTGGCGATAAAGGAGTGGCAGGAACTGTCTACTTTTACAGAATAAACCGTTTCTCTAACGGCTAAGCGTTTTACGTTTTTAACGGCATTAAAGAAAAATTTGGTTTTTAAAAGCCAAGCGATAATTTGTTCATCAACCGGAGTTAGGATATTTTTTAAAGCGGGATAATTTTTGCTTAAACTATTATAGCGATCCAAATTATTTCTTTTTATGACCGATGCGTTATAATTGGCACGCAAATATTGACTAAGATAAGGGATAAAATCGCTTCGGCTTAAACGTTGGGCATTAATATTTTTTATTTTTCCTAAGAGAGAGCGTTTTTGCGTTGACCAAAAATTAATCCTCTTTTTGAAATTATAAATATTTTCCCAACCGGAAATAACCAATTTATAGCAATGATTACGTTTATCTTCGTAGGGGGCGAGCGTCACTATATTAAATTCTAATAATAATATTTTTAATTGCTGGATTAATTTTGGACTGGAAGAATGATAGGCTAATTCCAGACTTTGACCGCGATGACGTTTGCCTTTTCTATAAGTTACCGAACCGTTGCCCTCAAATAAACCCTGTAAAAAGGCCCTGATCGCCTCCGGGCTTGCTTGTAAAACAGAAAACGGGATCTCTTTTCGAGATGAGCGCCCAAAAGACAGGCCTAAATTATATAAAAATTCCACCACTTGTTTTTGATAAAGACTCAACTCCCAACAAGCGCCCTTTATTTTTCGTTGATATGTTTTTACGCCTGGAAATTCTTTTAAAATAATTCTCTTAAGCTGCAAATAAAAATTTTTATCGGCGTTATTGAAAGAAATTTGTCCTCGATGATAACTGCCCTCCGCCACCAAAACGCCTAGCAGAAAGGCTAAATTGGCGGTCATTTTCGGCGGTAAAGATAATTGATCTTGTCGCACCTTAGGGCGAGGGTGGTAGGGGCGCAAATTTAAACTAGTTTTCGCAAATAAAGCGGAATTACGATTTATTAAAACTTGATCACCCGCTTTAATGGTTCCCAACATTTTCCAGGCAATACTTGGCCGGCCGAAATCGTCTTTAATCCAAGTAAGCAAAGGGTGATTATAAGAACCGCGAATCTCATAACCTTGTTCGGTCTCAACTTTAATAATTTGCTGGCAGCCGGAGTTAAAAAATCGGCTGGCTTTTTTAATTTCCCCGCGATAATTTAAAACCTTTAAATTAATGGCGGCCTCCTCTTTGGCGGATAAATTACCAATTGGCAATAAACCGCGATTAGTTAAAATTAAAGTATCCGCGCTTACACAGTAGCGCATAGCGGCGGCGTTATCCCCATCCATGGAACCGAAGTTGCCCTGCCCCTTCACCAGAGGATAGCGCATGGCGAAGTCCTGGGCCATTCTCACCATGGAATCGTAAACGGCCGTGTCGCCGTGGGGATGATATTTACCCAAAACTTCGCCGACAACCGTGGCCGACTTGCGGAATTTGGCATTGGCCTTTAAACCAATATTCCACATGGCGTAAAGAATGCGGCGATGGACCGGTTTCAAGCCGTCTCTGACGTCCGGCAAAGCGCGGCTGACGATAACGCTCATGGCGTAATCCAAATAGGAACGGCTCATTTCTTCGCCTATGGGCTGATCCAAAATGAGGCCGTAAGCGGTTTTCTGCTGGGAATTACCGGTCTTTCGCCTTTCCGCCGGCACGGCCACTTCTTTGGTCGGCCTGGCTTTCGCCGCCGACGTCGGTTTCGTATTCGGCGCGTCTTTTGGAGCCGCGGCTTTCGCCGGTTTTTCCGGCTTGGCTGGAGTTTTTTTATTTTTACCTTTAACGGGCATAAAAAATAAATTAGTAAACGATTTGCGTAATGCCTTCACAACCGGCCGGGACCTGGCAGGGACCGGGTGGCGTCTCGCCCGGAGAAATTATTTTCGGCATGCAGTCAATATAGACCGGGCAACCGGCCTTGGCCGGCGTACTTGTTGCCAGAGGTGGCGTTACTAGCGGGCTTGATCCGGTAGCCGGCAGGGCCGAAGGGGCAAAGGACGCGGTCGTGGTGGAGGAAGAAGCGCTTTGGTTGATTTCCTCAACTAAAGCCTGCATCAAAGCGCTGGTAGCGATTTCTGTCTTTAAGTTCTCGCCAACCCTCATCTCCTCTAGCTTGGTTCTAGTGTCAGTAATCGTCTGGCTAAAATCTGCCTTGATTTGCGCCCACGATTGCTCGCCATCGGCACTTCTTAAAGAAAGACGGTTAAAATTCCAAACGTTTTTAAGATTTAAAAGCCAAATAACCAAAAGTAAGAAGACGATAACGGCCACGCCAATTTTCATTAAAAGTATTTTTTTCTTTTTTCTATCGCCCGGCTCGAGCATAAGCAAAAGCTTACTTTAAAATTAACAACTCTCGCGCTCCCGCTCAACCAATATCTTATAGAGTTGTTTTATCAGGGAAACGACCACGGGCGGCGCCAGGAGGCTATAGGAATCCACGCCTTCATCGTCTTTGACGATATAGGGCGTTTCTTTGACTTGGGCTTGACCGTCTTTAAGCTCGTATGCGTAAGCGGGAGTAATCTCGTAATCGTCTATTAAACTGCCGGCTTCTTTAACGGGAATGGAATTGCGCAGTAAAATTTTGGGGACGCCGTGCAAAGAAAAAACTTTTTTAATTAAAGATTCATCCATTTCCAAGCGCTCGCGAATAGCTTCAATGCCCAAATTGTCTCCTTCCTTGGCGAGCATGCGCTCACTGTGGCAGCTGGGATTGTCACACTTTAAATAAAATTCTTTTTTCGCTTCGTCGTAGCCGACTGCCGGCGTCGCCAAGAGCTTTAAATTGCGCGGCGTCTGACAAAGCGGGCAAACGACGCGATATTTCATGCGGTCGCTGATAACCTGTTCCGGGATGTCAATGGCGATAAAAATATCCGGGTCGTCGCGGTAATCAATTAAATTCCGGAAATAAAGGGAATAGGAAATTTGGTCCAGATTGCGGGGAAAGCCGTCAATAAAAATTATCTTTTTCGGCAAACGGTCAATTTCCCTTTTTACCAAAGTCAAGACGAATTCGCTCGGCAAAAGCGATTTGGTGTCGCGCTTCAAAAAGGCTTCCAGGGCTTTATTCACGGATACGTAACCGCGATAATGTTGAGCCAAATAAGCCAACAACTCTTCTTTTTGTTTAGAATTGACTAAATCGGCAGACAAACGGCGCACTAAATCGCCTACGGAAACGTGGCTAATTTTATCGGCGCCGAAAATTTCCATCATCAATTTGGAATAAGTGCCTTTGCCAGAATTTTTTTTGCCCAGCCAATAAGCGATGAAGGTATTATCCTTAAAATGAGCTTTTAAAGCCTCAATTTCCCGGCCGACTTTGGCACGAAAATATTCGCGGCGCTCGGCCGGGTTCATAAGATTAAATTTTTTCGTCAAATCGTCCACTCTAGTCTGATAACAAGAGAGGGGGAAAGAATTTCTTGGATGCGACATAATCAATTTTTTTCTTTAGTTTATTAAAGACTTAAAATGACCAGCTCCATGTCTTCTTGGGGCAGGTCTTTTTTGAAAATTTTTAATTTTTCTTCATGGGTCGGCGTCAAACCCAGCTCCTTAACGAATTTGTCCACTGGGTCCAGATTCACTTTCAAATCCTTAACTTTGTAGTGCATGGGAATAACGAGCCGCGGCTCAATTTGCGAAATGACTTCCACCGCTTTCTTAGCGTCTAAAGTGTATTTACCGCCCACCGGCACGAGTAAAATGTCGGTGCCGACTAATTTCTCCAGTTGGGCATTATCTAAAATATGGCCGAGATCGCCTAAATGGGCGACGGAAAGATCGTCAATTTCAAAGCGATAAATAATGTTCGATCCGCGCTCGCTCCCGCCTTTATCGTCATGGAAAGAATCAATACCTTCTATTAAAACGCCTTTAAAATCGTATTCGCCGGCGCAATCAATCACAAAGGGCTGGCCGCGCAAAGCGCCCACGTTATTGTGATCAGGGTGTTGATGAGAAACGGTAACTATGTCGGCCTCAAAATTCAGCACTTTCAAACCAATTTCCTTATGAAAAGGGTCGGTGACTACAGTCACTCCTTCCGGTCCGACCTTATCCTGGATTTTAAAACAGGCCTGACCTTGCCAAGTGATTATCATATATATTAAACAATAAAAATAGGTCTACAAACCTTACTTTCATTATAGCAAAGCCTAAGACCTTGGTCAACTATAAAAATTGACTAAAAATAAGAAAAAAGGACTCCTTAACGAAGTCCTTAAACAAGCTCCCGGCTTTAAAGGGGGTATTATTTAATGGCGATTTCACCGCTGACGGTTTCCGGCGAAATATATAAGACGCAATCGCTGGGAGTCGCGATCAGCTCCCAATTGGCTTGGTATTTTATTCCATTCCTTATATATTGGATGGAATACGAATTGAACCCGTACATCAATTCCTTCTTACCTTGCCAGCGTCGATCTGGAGAAATGGCGGCGCCGGCGAAAGGCCCGCCCGTAACCACGACTTTAAAGGGAAATTTATTAACCAAAATAAATTTCCTTTGTCCGCCGGAGGAGAAGGAGGAGAATAAAAGATCGGCTTCTTTTATAACAATGAACTTTTGGGACTGCACGATTATCTTACTGTAAACCGCCTGGGCATAATTGCGCCCCGTACTGTTTTCGTCCGGGTCAATGTCATATAGCAGGGTCGTTTGCAACAAACCGCGCGGCACCAAAACCGAGTCTTTTGATTTTTGTCCGGCTTTAAGGGCGATGCCCCTAAACGGCGCCTCTAACATTTCCAGACGATTGTCGGTGCTGTCAATAATGAAGCACCATTCGGCCGAGGAGGAGGCCGAAGGATAAGCGCTTGCCGCTCTAGCCGCAGCTGACGGCGCGGAACTAGCGGCCGGCGCGGATAAAGCCGCGAAACTAGCCGCGCCCGGCCGGCTAAGATCGGCGTCCGTAATCACGAGCTTGCCTTTTTCCAAGGCCCTGGAAAAATAACCCAGGTCCTTCTGGGAGCCAGCGATAAGGGCGATCAGCCGGAATTCCACCTGCCCGTTCGGGCTGCGGAAAGAAGTAGTGAGCGAACTATTGGGGTATAAGATGTAGCTCTTATCCCCTTTTATGCTCACCTGGATCGTAGCGCCGCTGGAATTTTCCAGCTTCGCTTGCCCGAAAAGGGCCACCGGCGCCAAACAGGCGGCGAGAGCTAAAACTAATAATGTCTTTTTCATTTTATTATCGGTTTTTCGGTTTTAATGTTTATTTAATTGTTTAAAGAACTCTTATTGGCTTTTAAATTTATCACAAGGAAATAATTTTGTCAATAAAAAAATCCCCTTCTAAAACTGGGCAAAATAGAGCTAGTTAAGGTATTTTTACCTTAACGGTGCCGTCCTTATCGGTGCGCTTTATTTCTAAATCAAATTCTTCTAAGCGCGCCAAAAGGGCCGGTGCCGGATGACCGAAACGATTATCGGCGCCAACGGAAATAACAGCAAGCCCCGGCCTGACGGCGGTCAGGAAATCAACGCTATTAGCACTATTGGCACCGTGATGCGAAACCTTGAAAACGTCGGCGGACAAATCCAAGCCGGTTTTCAATAAAACGCTTTCCACTTTCAGACTGTTGTCGCCGCTGAAAAGAAAAATTTTGCCGCGGCAAGTTAAGCGGGTGAGTAAGGAATTATTCGGATCTTTGGGAATGTCTAAAACACTTGGCGGCAGAAGAAAAAGAGAGCAAGCGGGACCGAAGTTAATTGTGACCGGTGAACTTAAAGGCGCTAAAATTGTTTTTTGCCGCCTCGCCGTTATCCACAAAGTTTCCCATAGCGCTGAAGACGGGCTGTCAGCGGTGTAAATTATTTTTTTGACTTGATAGCGCCGCAGTGTTTCCACTAAGCCAGTTATATGATCCTCATGATAATGACTAACAATAACCAAGTCCAAACGCCGGCGGTAAAAAGGCAAATTTTCTCCCAGGCGCCGCAGAACTGAATTGTCCGGTCCGCCGTCAATTAAAATCGTTTGGCCGAAGGGCGTTTTTATTAGACTAGCGTCGCCTTGGCCGACGTCCAGAAAATCAACTTCCAAAAAGTCGGCTGGCGGTAAAACGAAGAAGACAAGAAAACTAATTAAGAAAAAAGCCAAAAGCCCGGAAAAGAAAATTTTTCTTCCTTTATTTTTCTTTAACTTTAGCCTAAAATTTTTCATAAAAAAAATTATACTTTTTGCCCCGTGAAAAAGAAATGAAAAAATAATAAATGACTTTTTAAGCTCTTTAAATACCAAAACCGCCCTGACAACCAGGACGGTTTTGGTATAATTTTTAAATTAATAATTGAGCAAGTTCAACTTTAAAAATTATTTTCTCCGGCGTTTCGCGGTTTTTTTCGCTTTCTTTACCTTTCTTGCTTTTTTTACCGGCTTTCTCATTTTCTTCACTGCCTTCTTTGGTTTTCTCTTCATAAT
>Ga0116202_10002794_pt1 | contig 10459 bp, 8 predicted proteins | sample LakKivw325mmetaG_FD_94479 | JGI IMG/M metagenome (GOLD analysis project Ga0116202, IMG submission 94479) | Anoxic lake water microbial communities from Lake Kivu, Rwanda to study Microbial Dark Matter (Phase II) - Lake Kivu water 325m metaG | ecosystem: Environmental > Aquatic > Freshwater >... | reverse complement strand
TTCACACAATCGCTCCAGAGCCTGCCGAACAGACACCTTGGTAACAACATCTGAATCAAAGGCGAGGTATACCGTCCTTCCCTTTAGTGCGATGTGGTCCCAGTCTGCCAGCAAAACCACGCCGCCGAGATCATTTTTACCCTTGAAGCCCCAGACTCCGGTCAGAGAGATAGAACAGGCACCTCTGGATGCCAGCGCATCAGCCTTTTTACTGCCTTCAGTAATCCATAAGGGAGTGTTGGGGTCGGCAAGCATCCTGTGGCATCTGGGTGGGCAGTCCAGCCTTATGCTTGAGCCGGCTGGGTTTTCATACTTTGTTGGCTTGCCTTTCTGATTGAACCTCGGATTATCTGGGCGGTACTGATAACTTTCTTGTTTGCCGTCTACCGTCCATAGTGGAATCAAAATCCCTGGAGTATTCTGCTGCGCTCTGGAGAAACCCAGATTCCTGAGTTCGGCCTTACCCATAACGGTCTTATAGCCTCTCTCCACTATGACATCAGGGCTGATGCCGCTGCCGTTATGAAGGTGAGAGAAATGGTTCTTCAGAAGTTCCGGGGCTGAATCGGAAAATATAGACCCAGTCATGATAAAGATCTCATTTATCCGGTTGGGAATTCGTTTTAGGGCTACTGCGACGGATATCCGGTCCCGCTATCGATATATTTCTTTAAAGATAGGCTAACGTTGCCCCGCTTGGGAATTGGCACTATCTCTAATCATCGTATCCAGCAGACCCTCACGTCTGCCAATGCTTATAGCCAGGCCGAGAAGGACTCGAAGCCTTTCTACCACGATGGCCTCTTGGCCATCAGGTAACGCGGTTACCTCCACTCCATCTTTGTTGGATACAGATGTATTCATGATGTACTATCTCACGTGGTCACTCGGCCTGTTTGCTATTGCTACCGTCTTGAGACAAGAGAAAATATCGAGCGACAGCCCGCCTTATCAGGGTGCTAACATCGGTCCTTTCCTGCTCCGCTATCTGTTGCAATGCTTCATAGTCCGACCTTGACATGAGCACCCGCGTTGATATCCGGTTTTTACCTAAATTGCTTGGCTTACCCTTCATAATATGCCCTATAGGGTAATAATATTACCGTCTACAGTAATATTTGTCAAGGTAATAATGTCACCTTTCTCTTATTCATTTATAGGCATAAATACGTTCATAAATTAGGACAGAAAGTTTTTTGGCAAGTGCCACAAAGAGCTTGACAAACGTAAAGAAAGGTGATAATATTACCACATGCCACAAAATGGAAATTTGGAGATTTTTTCATGTCAATAACTTTAGCTGAGCTGATTAGGGGTGCTAGGCTTCGCCTTGGGGATATGACTCAAAAAGAGCTGGCAAGGCTGACGGAGACCAGTACGGAGAACATTACAGCTATCGAGAACGGGCGCAACCGAACGCCATCGCCCGAGATAGTGAAGGCTCTGGCGATGGTGCTAGATATTGAGGTGCAGGATATCTATGCCTCAATGGCAGGGACGCTCAATAATTATCCTTGGGAGAGAGCTGGTGACCTTGACCTGAAAGACCCGGAGCTTGAGCTCATGTTCCGTAAAGTAGACAGCCTGCTCAATGGCGAGGCCAAAGATAGGGTAAAGGCCTTTATACGGTTTACCCTAGATGAAGACAGAAGGCGGCGTAGACGGGAATTGGAAGAGAGAAAGCAGGGTGCAGATAAGCCATAGCGACCAACAGGAGAGTGGGATTGTGAGCAGCATAGCGGTGGAGAAGGCAAGGCAGGTTCATAAGCGACACCCAGGATTGAGCTTCCCTGTGGACATGGAGTGGGTTGCCGTTGCGGAGGGCTGCGAGCTGCTGAACTGGCCTTTCACTGAACCGGTACGTGAAATGAAGCAGGGTCGCTGGATAGGTATAGCTGAGGGGCTTGAAGAAAGAGAGCGCCGCCATCTCATTGCCCATGCTTTGGCGCATCATTTGATGCACAGAGGTAATCAACTTTCTTTTCACGGCTGGCAAAGGATTAGCCGGAATAAGCAGGAGAAAGAAGCTGATGAATGCGCCGCGCATATACTGATACCTGCAGCAGAATTGGCCAGAGTGAAAGAGATGCCGCTGTGGGAGCTTGCCGACCATTTCGGTGTGCCTGAGGAGCTGATCAAACAGCGGATGACTGTTTTCGCTAGTCAAGAGGAGAAAGCAGGCTGGCAACTTGCCCATGAGGGACATTAGCTAAAGACGACTGAGGGAAATGGCAGTTATGCAAAAAGAGGCCGATGACAAACATATAAGGTGCTGTATCTACACCAGGGTATCTACTGAGGAGCAAGCAGAGAGGGATCTATCGCTACCATTTCAGCTTGAGAGATGCCGTTATCATGCCCAGGGCAAAGGTTGGGAGGTGGTTAAAGAGTTTGTCGATGCCGGAGAGAGCGCTAGAACTGACAAGCGTCCTGATTTTCAGAAGATGATAACAGCAGCCCGAAATAAGGAGTTTGATGTTATCCTAGTTCACAAATTTGACCGCTTTGCCAGGAACGATTATGACTTCATTGTTTATGAGAAAGAACTTGAAGACCTGGGAATTATAGTCGAAAGTGTCAGTGAGCCTGGCGATGCCTCGACACCGGCTGGCTATATCGGTCGCAGGATGATGCAGGTCATCAGTACATGGTACTCAAAGAACCTGGCAATGGAGACGAAGAAGGGGCTGCAAAAGAAGGTGGAGCAGGGAGGATGGCCTCGGCCAGCTCCGCTCGGTTATGTGAATAGACGCGACAAGAACTCGGCGTGGGTGGAGGTCGACCCACGAATGGGACCGCTGATGACCCAAGCTTTTCAGGAGATGGCTAGTGGAAAATGGACACTGAAAGAATGGGCTGAGCATGCTCATGCTATGGGATATCGAAGCCGCACAGGTAACAGGATCTCGGTTAGTTCTTGGCACCATATCTTCCATAATCGCTTTTATATTGGTGAAGTGTACTTGCGTAGGGGCGATGTACCAACGAATGGAAATCACGAAGCACTGGTTGATCCCGATACCTTTGCCCGTGCACGAGAAGTACTGAGGAAACACGATTGCTACAAACAGCGAACCAGGAAGCATTCATATTTGCTTCGAGGGCTGCTTTATTCTTCGGATGCTGATAGCCCTTGCTTAGTGGAGACTCATCCCAGAAAGGGTATTAGCTACTATCGCAGTAAGGGCAGGGTTGCCGGTGAGCAGCTATACTACAATACGAAGGAAATAGATTCGCAATTGACAGATATTATGCGGCGTATCACTATCAGCGACAAAGCTGCCATTGAGTTGGAAAAGGAGTTGTCGGGCTGGTTTGAGAAAGAGAGTGTCAGTGACAGCGAGCTGGAACATGCACAGACAAGACTTGAAAAGTTACGGAAGGTAGAAAAGAACTTGCAAAGGCTAGCTATTGAAGAGGGTATATCTTTTCGGGATTTCAGAGAACATCGAGATGAGATTGAGGCAGAAAGAGCAAAGCTTAACAATCTGATCGAAAGCATAAAGTTGCGACGCAACTTGGTTAAGGCTGACTTCGAGCTAGCCCTGAATCTGGCAAAACAGTTAGGTTTCCTCTTTGAGAAAGGGACATTCGACGAGAAACGCCTGCTGTGCGAAACTGTGTTCAGACGTCTCCACGTATGTAACCGCGTAATAACAAAAACCGAACTCAACCCGCCCTTTGCATTAATCACTGTAAGAGCGGGTAGTTCGGTATCCTTCCAATTTGGTAGCGGGGGTTGGATTTGAACCAACGACCTTCGCAGAAAGAAAGACCGCTAAGTCATATCTAATGTAGCCACACAATTAAAATAACCAGAACCTGCCGCGTGCTTTAACTATATCCAGTCCATAAAAAGGCGTGCCGTCATCCAGTGAGCCGGTCACTTCTACCGGTATGCCATTGCTAATGTAAAGTATATCCTGTGCTTTCGTCATGCTAAATTTAACCATGCGTTCTAATTTCCCGTCACCGTCGTGGTCTGTCAGATATATGGTAGGGTCGGTAACGAAATTATATTGGGGGCTGTTCTCGGCTGATACCGTACCATTCTCAAGATAGACATCTAGCTTAACGCTATTTATGTCGATCTTTGCCACATCGGCGTCTGGGAATTTTTTATTGTCCAGAAATTCAATGTAGGCGGTAATCCAGTCATCTTCGGCCACCAAATTTATTGGGTCAGGTTCTATTTCGAGTGATGCCTCTATCGTTTGATCATCGATCCGCATGGCTACATCATAGGGATGATGCCCCAGAATATACAACCAGCGGAATAGTACAATTCCGCCAATCACCAGGATCGGAATGAATATGAGGAGGATTGTTCTTTTCATAACTTAGAATCCTCTCAACTTATTACTCATTATAGTTGAATGACAATCCCCGCACCACTGATTAGTAAAATCCACGTAGGAATATGACATAATACAATATTTTGATGAATCATCACCGTGATCGGGTGCTCCAAAAATGTGACTAAATTCATGTTGCATCAAATTATCCATAAACAAGCTTGATCTATGTATGACTATCATGGAATCACCTAGTATTTTATTGGCTATTCCTATAGGCCCTCCATAATTAGAGCCTAGCTGGGCGGTGAATATGACCAGAATGTCCTTATCGCCCTTATCAACTTCTTGTCTTGCTTCGCTGAACAGAATACGCAAGTCAGTTGTATTGTCATTTGAATCCCACATTACGGTATCATTGACTACAAAATTTATATTGAATTCTTCTAAAAACGCCTTGTTACCCAGCGCGACTGCCTTTTTAACCTCTGATTTCCATTGATCCTGGTCATAGGGGTCACGCGCTTGATCGAAACGCGCCACATATTCCTCATCGGCAGCTGCTCGAACCGAGACATCTCTTTGTGGCAACTCGGCAGATGATACTGAGAAAATAGCGGCAACCCAAACCAGACAGTCAGCAATATTTTGGTTGCCGCCATAAGATTTAACTCTCGCGGTGGCAAAGGTAGCCCCGGGCTGAACCAGGGAGGTGACGTCATAAGTATTGGTGTCCCACAGATTACCTCTACTATAAGAGGGTCCTTCCCGTGGGTCACTTCCTTCCCAGTCTCGATCTGCTATTTGCACTCCATTAAAATAAGTGCACTCAGCCGAATCCTGTACACCATCTTGCCCATCAGCTCCAATATATGTTATAGATGCGCCTCCTACCGGTGACGGCGCTTTAAAGCCAATAATACCAATTGTGTAGGATGTGGCAGCTAATGTCTGCGCTCCATCATAAATAACGATAGTCTGCTGCGGGGCGCCGGAATTTCTCCAAATAACAACAAGTGATGCCCCTTCGGCCAGTGGAGCCACCTGGTCGCAACTCCAGGGATCACAACCCGTTTTATCACCTGATGCGAAACTAGTGAGGTAATAGGTATCGTTGCCGGTAACCAGATTGGTTACGTCAGCTCGATATGCAATATTCCAGGTTGGGCTCCAGCATGGTGCTGCTCCATAGCCGATTCTACTTCCTTGAATCCAGGTTCCGTTGAATCTACCTGTTTTCAATTCCGGCCTTTCATAGTTATCCAGAACGTCCCAATATAGAAAGGCTTTTTCAATGGTGGAGCCTGCAGGAATACCGCTAATCTCTATTGACCCATCACCTTTATTGCGTAGACCCGTTCCCGCGGCTACATAACCGCCGGGAAGACTAAATACAAAGCGCATATATAAACTATTGCCAGTGGTCTCTGAAGACTCTCCGTCATTCGTCACTTTGATACCACCCTCAGAACATTGCGGACATTCATCAGTAGAGTAGTTTATATCCAAGATGGTATCTGATGAAACAGTTTTGAACAGCTCTGTTTTCTCTCCAATTACTTTAATCCATTTGATCCCAAAAAAAGGCCGGCCATCATTGAGTGAACCGGTAACTACTATCGGTACTCCCCTGCTAGGGTAAAGTATATTTTCTACCTGAGCCCGGTCAAATTTAACCATACGTTCCAATTCGCCGTCACCGTCATGGTCTGTTATATAAGATTTTTGGTCTTTAACGAAACCATATTTGGGATTATTCTCAGCAGGTACTTTATTATTTTTCTCAGGGTAAATATCTAGTTTGACGCTATTTATGTCGATTTTTGTTACATCAGCATCCGGAAACCAGGCGAGGTGTGAAAGTTCAATATAAACGGTTATCCAGTCACCTTTAGAGTTCAGGTTCAGTGTATCAGGATTTATTTCGAGGAATGCCGGTATGACCTCTTCATCGCTGGGGAGGACGGCATCGAACTGATATGGCTCTGGTGGTGCGATTTCCTCCTGAAGGTGGTCATTATACTGGTCGAGAGTATTTCTGGCCGAATCCAGTGTCTCTGCCACTCCAAATGAATAAACTACGTTATTAACCTCAATCTCTCCAACCAGAACATCATCGTAGTGCGCGAACCTAACAATACCTTCCCCCTCGGTGAAATTGCCTTCGTAAACTACGCTTTTACCCTCTTTGGTATCAATGACATATTGCTCTGTGGCCGTAACCAGATATTGATTTGTACCCAGCGTGATGGAGCCGGATGCAGTTTTATCAGCAAATGTTAAATTAGCAGTGGCTAGTCCCAGAGTCTCCCAGTCACCTTTTAGTCCATAACCGCCATATTCGGCAATAAATATTTCTGTTGAAGCAGCCTTCACTCCTGAAGGAATTAGCAATCCACCAAATATAATTATTGTTCCTACCGCAATCTGTATAATGTTAAGCGAAATATGCTTACTATGACGCATGTTTACTCGGCCTCCTTTTTTTATTAAATTCGCCCCCATTTATTTAAGTTAATTGCCATCAAGAGTGGATGATAATGTTGTTACAACCTCAACTTTCAACATCAGGTTATAAAACAAAAACCGACCACTTAGTGGTCGGTTTCACAATTGGCTCCCCAACAGTCAAAGTGACCTATTTATGACTGCTGGTTCATCGCCCCCACTAAAAGATATATTCGATTAAGTATATCTTAAACGTGTATATCCGATTATACACCCCTTGTCAAGCATAAACGAGGGCTGCGTGATAAACGCCTAAAATATTGGATTTAGTAAGTAAAGTACATATTTAGTGGCAAGCAGGTTCAGGTTTGCAGACATCGCCCTCGTAATCATCCAATTTCTGCATAGGGTTTTCACGGCTAAAGATACGGATATTATTGCATAGAAAAAGCCTCCGGTATTTATCGGAGGCTTTGATTTTCCCTGATAGCGGGGGTCGGATTTGAACCAACGACCCTTCTTCAGTCAAAGGAGAAGTCACTCTGTATGTGCTCTCCTGAATAGCCACAATAATCTTCACAAACCGCTCGCTCTTTGTGTGGTAAAAGGATGGCGTAGTCATATTGAAAAATCTAGGGGGACAGCCTTTATTCTTTTCTTAGTAAAAATGGAGGTAGGGGTATTGTATTATGGTTATGTTGACTGTATAATTTCAAAAAATGGTAGTCGTATATGGACTTCTAAATAATGATGAAGGCAATAAACTAAGAGTAGACTGGCTATATAATAACAGGTCTGCTCTTTATTGTTGTCCTGCTTATATAAAAGAAGAGCTATTGAGCATTGATAAAGCTAGTAAATAGTATCTTATTCACCCTGTTGTTAGTTGGCTTCGTGTCTCTGGCACAGCCAGTACAGGCAATCGACAACAGCTATTACGTATCTACAACGGGCAGTGACACAACCGGTGACGGTTCATCAGGCAATCCATGGGCAACTATTCATTATGCAATCGGTCAGGCTACCTCCGGTGATGTTGTTCATGTGGCAGCGGGCACATATGACGAGGTCATCACCTTGAAGGATGGTGTGCAGGTATTGGGGGCGGGAGCCTTGGTTACTACAATCCACGGCACTGGAGGTTTAGTGGTAAACGGTAATGGGGTTGGTTCATCCACCAAACTGGATGGTTTTACTATCAGTGGCGGCAGAGATGCCGAATACGGCGGCATGCAGGTAGCATGGAGTTCCTCACCTGTGGTGAGCAACTGTATCTTCTCGGGCAACTCCGCAACGTATGGCGGCGGAATGAGTATTGAGTGGGGCTCTTCACCTACGGTGACTAACTGCCTTTTTTTGAACAACTCGGCAAGGGGATATGGTGGGGGGATGCATATCTATGCGTCTTGGACTACTGTTACCAACTGCATCTTCCAGGGCAATTCATCCACAGCATCTGCTGGTTGGGGGTCTGGTGGCGGGATGGATATCCAGGGCAGCACCGTTGTGATAACCAACTGCACCTTTTATGGCAACTCAGCTGTAACGGGAGGTAGTGGGATGTGTTTTAGGGAGGGGGGTCATGCAGGTCCGTCAACAGTGACCAACTGTGTACTCTGGGGAGATATCGGTACCGAGATATACGACGATTTCCTGCTACCTCCAGTGATTACCTATTGTGATGTCCAAGGGGGATATGCTGGAACAGGCAATATATCCGGAGATCCCCAATTCATCAATCCCACGACCGGGAACTTGCATGTCCAACCAGGTTCTCCTTGTATTGATAGTGGGAATAACTCCGCACCATCCTTACCAAGCACTGACTTTGAGGGATATCCCCGCATATGGAACAGTATAGTGGACATGGGTGCCTATGAATACACACCACCTCCTAAGGTAACTACGGTTAGCCCCGACTCAGGCCGCCGGGGACAGGCAATAAATGTCATCATCACTGGCGAAAACTTTACTCCTGCTGCAACAGTCAATTTTGGCCCCGGCATTACCGTTAGCTCGACTACGGATAACAGCACCCAGATAACGGCTGATATAACAATAGCTCCTGATGCCATATTTGGCTCCCGGGATGTCACGGTGACCACATCCCGTGGAACTGGCACTAAAATGGATGGCTTTACAGTGCTGCAGCAATCGGCTCAGGTGGCTACAGCCACAGGAACCGGTATCGCCACCATCACCACCAGCGATGGCTCTATTACAGGTCTAACTGCAGCAGCCTCTACCGCATGCGGAGACATACCCCCAGGTCTTTATTTCCCACACGGATTCTTCTCTTTCAATATCACTAATATTCCCGCTGGTTCAACCGTGACTATAACTATTAATCTTCCTTCCAATGTGCCTACAAACACTGAATACTGGAAATGCATGAACGGTCAGTGGGTAAATGCCACTTCAATTCTGGGCAGCAACAATGGTGACAGTATAATAACGCTCACCTTAACCGATGGTGGTCCCTTTGATGCCGACGGGCAAGCTAATAGCACAATCGTTGACCCCGCCGGTCCGGCAATAAAAATGGAAATGACAACAGCGCCAGGTCTACGGGCGGCGCCATCGTTACCACGTCAGTTAAATCAGGCTCAGCTATCCCTGCAATACCTGAACGTAAACCCTAAGCAGACAGCGGCCAACCAGCCAGTGACCATCACTACCAATGTGGTCAACACCGGTGACGAAGCGGGGAACCTAAACGTCGCTCTCAAGATAAACGGGCAAGTCGAGCAGGCCAGGCTGATTAGTGTCGGTCCTCAGGCTACCCAGCCGGTTAAGTTCACCGTCATCAGGTCACAGCCTGGAACTTACACCGTGAACATACTGGACCAGAACGGCAGCTTCACCATACTTGGTGCCAATAGCACTGCCGGTAAACCTGTGAATGGCGGTCTGGTTGTACTGATAGTCATGGTGGTTTTGATTTTGGCCACAGTGGTGGTCCTGATGACCTCCCGCCGACCTGCCTAACTGGCGCGTTCCTACAAGCAAAGCGGCGGTCGCTCCCCACGTTCATCTAGCTCCCAGGAAAATAATGGTATCAAGGTAACTTACCAACCCGTCAGGTGACTGGGGTTGGATTCGACCAACGCCCTTGTATTGAGTGGACAACTATAGGCGACTGAAAATAGAAAGCCCCCGGTAAAAACCGGGGGCTTCAAATTTCCTGGTAGCGGGGGTTGGATTTGAACCAACGACCTTCGGGTTATGAGCCCGACGAGCTACCACTGCTCCACCCCGCGATGAACACCCACAAAAATCTTCGATTTTTGCGGGGACCCATATAATAATTTCTTCCCCGCTCCCCACCCCTTAAGGAGGGGATTTTAACATCTGCGATTTTTGCGAGTTATGAATAAGTTTTGTCCTCAGCCTGATGTAGGTCAAAGACCTCGACCATTAGTACGGCTCAGCTGAACGCATTACTGCGCTTACACATGCCGCCTATCAAACAAGTTATCTACTTGCGGTCTTACTCCTTCCCTTGCGGGAAGGATGGGAGATCTCATCTTGGGGTGGGCTTCGCACTTAGATGCTTTCAGCGCTTATCCCATCCAGACTTGGCTACCCAGCAATGCCCCTGGCGGAACAACTGGCACACTAGAGGTCTGTCCCTCCCAATCCTCTCGTACTAGGGAGAGCTCCCCTCAAATCTCCTGCGCCCACAACGGATAGAGACCGACCTGTCTCACGACGGT
>Ga0116202_10002793_pt1 | contig 10466 bp, 9 predicted proteins | sample LakKivw325mmetaG_FD_94479 | JGI IMG/M metagenome (GOLD analysis project Ga0116202, IMG submission 94479) | Anoxic lake water microbial communities from Lake Kivu, Rwanda to study Microbial Dark Matter (Phase II) - Lake Kivu water 325m metaG | ecosystem: Environmental > Aquatic > Freshwater >... | reverse complement strand
GGAGAACAGCTGACGCGTTTCCTTCAACCAGAACCCTGTAAAGATGTTCTATTGAACCTGCACCGCCGGACGCTATTACAGGAATTTTAACTGTTTCTGTAATTATTTTTGTAAGAGAAATATCGTAGCCACTCTGTGTACCATCTGTGTCAATGCTTGTAAGAAGAATTTCTCCAGCCCCCAGTTCTTCAACCTGCTTTGCCCATTTTATCGCATCAATCCCTGTGGCTTTTTTCCCAGACTCAATATAAACCTCCCAGGTATTATAACCGGTTTTTTTTGCATCTATGGCGACTACAATGCATTGACTTCCAAACTTTTTTGCGGATTCATAAACAATGTCAGGATTTTTTACTGCTTGCGTATTTATGGAGACCTTATCTGCTCCATTTTCAAGCAGGATAAGAATATCTTCCACTGTTTTTATGCCACCTCCCACTGTAAATGGAATAGAAATATTTGAGGCGACATTTCTGACAAGTTCCTCTATGGTGTTGCGTTTTTCTATTGTTGCACTGATATCAAGAAAAACAAGTTCATCCGCTCCCTGTTCAGAATAGTATTTTGCATAAGAAACGGGTTCGCCTGCAACTTTCAGATTTTCAAAATGAATACCTTTGACAACCTTTCCATTCCTGACATCAAGACATGGAATTATTCTTTTTGTAAGCATCTTTATCTCATTTTAATGAAATTTTCAAGGAAAATTAAACCGCAACTGGCACTTTTTTCCGGATGAAATTGTACTCCGATCAGGTTTTCTTTTTGAACTATGGAAGCAAATTCAAGGCCATATTCTGTGGTCCCACATATAAAATTAGCTTCTTCTGGTACCGGATAGTACGAATGAGCAAAATAAAAGAAACTTTTGTTTGGTACACCTCCAACGAAATCAGATTCAACCAGTATTTTGACAGAGTTCCATCCCATGTGGGGAATAACGTAGCCCTTTCTTTCAGGGAATTTTTTTACACATCCTCTCAGAAGTTTCAACCCATCTAATTTACCTTCTTCGCTTTTCTCAAAGAACGTCTGTAATCCGAGACAGATTCCAAGAATTGGTTTTCCCTTTTTCATCTCTTCTTTAAGTTTATCCACGAATTCGTGGTTTTTGAGGTACTGCATGGCTTCATCAAAGGCGCCAACACCAGGAAGGATTATTCTATGAACTTTTGACAGTTGCTCAGGTTCTGAAATTATAAGAGTTTTTTCATCTAACCTTTCAATGGTATTCATCACACTGAATATATTTCCAGCTCCGTAATTTATAATTCCAGTCATTTCAGTTTCAAAACCTTATTGCAGGTTAATGATCGTTAGACGAGAATTCAGAAATTATGCAAACTCTATTGTGCCCGGAGGTTTAGGAGTTACATCATACAGAATCCTTACGATGCCAGGAACTTCGTTCAAAATTCTTTTAGTTATTTTCTCTATTTTCAACCATGGTACTCTGTAAGGTCTGGCAAGAAGTGAATCTTTAGTTACCTCAACTATTCTGATGGCTATGATATCGCCAGTAACACTGGTGTCGTTTTGGATACCGGTTACTTTATCAACCAGCAGGACTGGAAAGCCCTGAAAAATTTTTGGGCTGTTTAATTCGGATTCCACAATGGTGGTAGCCTTCCTTATTTTTTTAACACGTTCGGCGGTTACTTCTCCTGAGATTCTTATCGCAAAGCCGGGTCCCGGGAAAGGCTGAATCCGCAGATATCTGGGGTGAATCCCAAGACTTCTGGCAACCATTCTTACCCTCGCTTTTGTGAGTTCCTTCAGGGGTTCAAATAACCCGAGTCCATAGTTCAAAGGATTCACCCCTGATTCATGGAGTACATTGAAGTGGAGTTTTATACCCTTTTGTGTTTCGATTATATCCGGTAGTATTGTTCCCTGAACGAGTATATCAGTTGAATAACTTCTCATTGCCTGACTCATGTTTCTGTAAAATACATCCCTGAAAATTTTTCTTTTTTCTTCAGGTAGGATTATGCCTTTCAGGGCAGAAAGAAATTCATCCTGTCTATCCCATTTCTGCAGTTCTATCCTGTATTTTTTATTAAAATGATCCTGCGTTTCTCTGACCTCATTTTCACGCAAGAGACCGGTCTCAAGAATAAGTGGGACTATCCTGTCTTTCTGGTCTTTAACAGCATTTAGGACGATTTCGAAGCAGACAAGACTATCTATTCCGCCTGATATGGCAACAAGAATCTTTTTGCCATCTGCAAAAGAACGAAAGGTCTGAATCTTTTTTGAAATAAATTTTCTTGGCCCAAATCTTTCCATCGAGTTAATTGTATCATAATATCCTAAAATTTCAACTATCTACAAATTTTTGTCAAGAATCATTTGCGTTTTTTCAATAAGCCAGTTCCTGAAAAATTCCGAATTATCAATATCTATTTTTACTGAAAGCGCCTGAACAGGAAATTTTATTTTTAACCGTCTTAATTTTGCAAGATCTTTTTCTGTTGTTATGGCAATATCAAATTTCAGTCGCGTAAAAATATCTTGCAGTTCAAGTACGTCTACTTCATCGTATTCGAAATGGTCGGGATATATAGCCATATATACTGATTCAGGGTTCAGCTTCTGAATCATATTTATAAATCCTTTTGGTCTGGCAATTCCGCATATACCAAGAATTCTTTTATTGGTGACTGTTGAAAGTGGGTATTTTTCTCCCTTAATGTTTACCAGATGAGTGGATACATAATTGATGCTGAAAACCGGTTTACGAAATTCTTTTATTCTGTTGATTGTTTTCTTATATTTATTTGTTGTTCTCGGTACGGTTTCATTTACAAAAACAGCATCAGCATACCTGAGAAAACTGAATGGAAAGCGCATTCTTCCAGCTGGAATAAGAAATTTGACTGGGGTCTCTGGATTTATGAGAACCAGATCAATCTTTTTTTTAATATCAAAATACTGAAAGCCGTCATCTATAATAACAATCAGGTCATTATTGTTCCTTGCAATTTCGGAAAGCAATGATCTTTTATGCTTCCCAGAAATTACCCTTACCCCACTCAATGCACTGGCAATTTGAATTGGTTCGTCAATACTTTTTTTGTTTTTTGCATAACTTAAAATCACTGTTTTTATTGATAATTCTTGCAGGATTTTTCCTGTCTCAATTGTTAATGGCGTTTTTCCTGTGCCACCGAGTTCAAGATTTCCGATGGATATCACAGGTATTCCGATATGTTTTTTTTTCACACAAATACGTTTGATATAACAACCAAGTATCCATAAAAGGGATGCAGGATAGAAAAAGACAATCCAGAATGAAAAAAGCATCCTGTTGTTCTGGACGTAAATCAGGCAATCATAAAGCTTTTTAAAACAAGGTCTGCTGGACCTGATTTTCAGATAACAAAGGGTTGATTTTGACTGTGCCGAATTCTCCATCGTATCCTGGTAGCACCACAAGTTTTTCTTCTCTCACAAGCTTTATTCCTTTTGCCAGTTCCTCTGGAAGATTTGAAAAGAGATCTTTCTCCGGTATTTCAAGGAGGATTTTAAGCTCTGGTCCGAGTTTTGCTATAGCCTGCCTGTACATTTGCAGGGTGAAAGTTGATTCCACTTCCTTATGATAGACAGAGGCTATTATCTGGTCCAGTGGTACAAGATGTTTGAAAGGAATTCTATTTTTTGCCTCATCCGGATTTTTTCTGTCTGCCAGGGTTGTCACCCTGTGCATAACACCAACTGTTACCTTTTTACCGCAGGCCGGACATAAAAATTTGTTTTTTATGGTTTCCGAAGGTGAAAGCCTGATTTTACACAATCTGTGACCATCATAGTGATACTTTCCTTCCTCAGGAAAGTATTCTATTGTAAAAAGAAAACGGTTTTTATCTTTTGTTTTTAATATTTCTTTCAATTCTGAAAAACTGAACGGTTCAGAGAAAACATTTGCTTCTCTTCCGATCTTCTGGGGCGAATGTGCATCAGAATTTGAAACAAGAGAAAACCGATCCAGTTGTGAAAGCAACCAGTTCATTGGAGGATCACTGCTCAGTCCTGTTTCAAGTGCGAAGATACTGCTGGTTTCTTCCTCAAAACAGTCTTCGATTCTATCAAAACCGGAATTTGCACCGAACAGGGAAAAATGAGGAGTCCAGATATGCGCGGGTATTACAAATCCTTCTTCATCCGCGTCCTTTACAATTTTTACCAGCATCCTTGCATCTATTTGCAGAATGGGTCTTCCATCGATCATCAGTTCCGAAAATTTCTCAAGAAACTTATTGAATTTTTCAGCGCTTTCAAAGGAAGAGAAAAATACAATATTATGAATTTTCCTGATAGATTTATTTTTCGGAAATATGTTGTTAACTTCTCCTGTTAAAATAAAATCCACATCATCTCTTGTATATATGCCTTTTCTCTCTGAAGGTGAAAGTTTATTTTTAAGTTCTGCCAGCCATAAAGGATGTGTTATATCACCTGTACCGAGTATTGAAATCCCCTTATTACGGGCCCATTGACAGCAGTTCTCAATGTTCATATTTTTGCTTGTTGCACGGCTGAATCTGGAATGAATATGAAAGTCCGCGATATACATAGATTTTCCTTTTAAGTTTTTGAAAATTCTTTTTTCAGTATTTCTGATAGTTGTTCCAGTGATTGTGAAATTATTTTCGTGGATGCAATAACAGGCATAAAATTGGTATCCCCGTTCCACCTTGGAACTATGTGTATATGAATGTGTCCTGGCAGTCCAGCTCCAGCACACATTCCGAGATTAATTCCAATATTAAACCCATTCGGTTTAATTGTTTTTCGCAGGATTTCAATACATTTCTTTATGGCCTCGAACATTTCTAAAATTTCCTGTTCAGAAAGTTGTTCAAAATCCTTTTTGTGTTTTCTTGGTGCAACCATAAGATGGCCGTTGTTATAAGGGTAAATATTCATCACAATCATTGCAAAGTTGCCTTTCCATAACAGAAATTCAGTTTTTTTATTTTTCGCAGCTTCACAGAGAAAACATTTCTTACTCTTTTTTTTCTTAATAAAATTAATTCTCCATGGTGCCCACAGAAGATCGAGATTTTTCATTTTTTCCTCTCATAAGGATTATAGCATCTGCTTTTTTGAGGTATTTTTTAAGTTCTGTTTTTTTATTTTGAAGTATACCACTCAGAACCATTTCTTCCAATTGTTTTTTGATATAGCCAACCTCTTTTCCAGGTTTGAGTTTCAGTATATCCATTATATCAAATCCGGTGATTGCGAGTTTAAATTTTGCAAGTTTCATCTTTCTGTTAAGGTTTTTTATCCGTTCATAAAGATAAACGATTTTTTCTCTCGCCTGTTTTACCTTTTTTTCGTTTTTACTTGTAATATCAGATTGCGCAATTATAAACAAACCTTTCATATTTGTACCAACTTCGCGTATAAATCTTGCGAGAGCATTGTCAGTTGGATTTTCTTTTGCCAGCAGGTGTGGCCTGAGATGATATCTGATGAGGTGTTCTATAATTTCTGTTTCCTTTTGCGATATTTTCAACTTTTTGCACACCTTTACACTCATGTTTGCGCCGACAAGTTCATGTCTGTGAAACGAGACCTTACCATTTTCCACTTTAAGTGTTCTGGGTTTTCCTATATCATGAAGTAATGCCGCAATTCTGAGTGTGGAGTTTTTTGTGAGGGCTGCAGTATTATCAAGGACCTGCAATGTATGTTCAAAAAGTTCTTTACATGGATGGTCTGTTCTTTTTTCTTTAAGGGCTGCAACTTCTGGAAGTATAAGATTCAGAATTCCAATTTCCTCAAGCAGATAAAAACCTTTTGAAGGGTATCTTGCCATAATCATCTTCATAATTTCGTCAGCAATCCTTTCCTCACTAACTATTTGCAACCTTCTGGCATTACCTGCCATAGCCATTTTTGTTTTTTCTTCGATTTCAAAATTCAATGCCGTTGCAAACCTGATTCCCCTCAGAATTCTGAGGGGGTCATCGTAAAAGGTTTTATCGGGATCCACAGGTGTTTTTATTATTTTCAATTTTATATCTTTTTTTCCGCCAAAAGGATCAATGAGTTCATCATTCAAAAGATTAAGAGCCATGGCATTGATTGTGAAATCCCTTCTTGAAAGGTCTTCAAGTACAGATGCACGTTTTACACATGGTTTTCTTGAATTTTTTTCATAGCTTTCTTTTCGAGCCGTGGCAAATTCTATCTTATTCTTTCCGATTTCTATCATCGCTGTCCCAAACTTACCATAGAAAATTGGTGATGGATATCCATATTCTTTTGCAAATCCGCGTGCAAATTGCAGAGCATCTGTTTCCAGCATAATATCAACATCATGATTTCTACGTCTTAAGAATTTGTCCCTTAGATATCCACCAACCAGATATGGAACAGTGTTAGATTTTTCCCCGAAGTCTTTGATCTGTTTCAGTATAATGTCTGGCTTTAATAACATTTATCACCTAAAAAAGACCGACCACTTTTCCTTCTTTATCAATGTCCACATGAGTACCGGCTGGTTCGCTTGGTAAACCCGGCATGGTTCTCATTTTTCCACAGAGTGGATAGATGAATCCAGCACCTGCAGAAAGGCGAACGTTTTCAACCGGCAGGGTAAAACCCTTTGGTACACCTTTTAAATTTGGATCATGAGACAGGGATAGATGAGTTTTTGCCATGCAAACAGGCAGGTTTTCAAACCCCCATCTGGTATATGTTTTTATTTTTTGTTCAGCAATAGGAGAAAAAGAAACCTTTTCAGCACCATAGATTTTTGTTGCTATTATTTCTATCTTTTTCTTTATTGGCAATTCAAGAGGGTACAAAAAATGGAAATCGTGTTTTTCTTCACAGGCTTCAACTACTTTTTCGGCAAGTTTCAATCCGCCATTTCCACCTTCTGCCCAAACATTACTTACTTCTGCTGCTTTTGCCCCTGCTTTCAATGCTAATTCTCTTGTAATCTCAATTTCTTTCTCAGTATCGGTTGTGAACCTGTTTATTGCCACAACAGCCGGGATACCAAAAAGTTTCACATTTTCAATATGCTTCACCAGATTTTCTATGCCTTTTTTAATAGCGGGAAGATTTTCTTCCACCAATCCCCTGTCAAGAGGTTTTCCCGGTACAACCTTAAATTGCCCGCTGTGCATTTTAAGCGCTCTTATTGAACACACAATTACGACACAATCGGGTTTCAATCCACTGTATCTGCACTTGATGTTTACGAATTTTTCAAATCCACAGTCAGCTCCAAAACCGCTTTCTGTAACAACATAATCTGCAAGTTTTATTGCAATTTTGTCCGCAATGATTGAACTGTTTCCATGTGCTATATTTGCAAATGGTCCTGCATGAACCAGAACCGGAGTGTGCTCAAGAGTCTGCATAAGTGTTGGCTTTATTGCATCTTTCAAAAGCACAGTCATCGCTCCTGCTGCTTTAAGATCTGATGCAGTCACAGGTTTGCCGGTTTTTGTTATACCAATAATTATATTTGAAAGTCTCTTTTTCAGATCAAAAATATCATCTGTCAGGGCAAGAATCGCCATCACTTCAGATGCGACCGTAATATCAAAACCGGTTTCTCGGGGTATTCCATTGTCTTTACCACCAAGTCCTATAATGATGTTGCGCAGGGCTCTATCACTCACATCAACCACTCTTGGCCATGTTATTGAAAGAGGGTCAATATCAAGTGGATTGTTTTTGGAAAGAGAATTGTCTATAAATGCAGCGAGAAGATTATGGGCTATCCCAACCGCATGAACATCACCTGTTAGATGCAGATTAAAATCTTCCATTGGTATAACCTGAGAATAACCACCTCCAGCAGCTCCACCTTTTATTCCGAAAACCGGTCCGAGAGAAGGCTGTCTTATGCATGTGAATACTTTTTTCCCCAATTTTCCAAGAGCCTGGGATAACCCTATGGTTGTTACGGTTTTACCTTCTCCAAGCGGGGTTGGAGTAATGGCTGTCACGTCAATATATTTACCCTGTTTATTGTTTTGAATTTTTTGCAGTATGTCCGGAGAAATCTTGGCTTTATAATTTCCATAGAGTTCAAGATAATTTTCTTCTATCCCTGCCGCTGCTGCTATTTCTGTGATATTTTTTATTTTTGCCCGCTGTGCAATTTCAAGATCGCTTAACATTTCCACTCCTTTATATTGGTTAAACCTTCTGACTCAAAATCTTTGCAGCTATTACAGTATTTCTCAATAATATGGCTGTTGTAACTGGTCCTACTCCGCCTGGAACCGGTGTAATCCATGAGGCTTTTTCTTTTGCAGTCTCAAACTCCACATCGCCGACAATTTTGTCTCCGAGTTTATTAATTCCAACATCTATTACTATTGCTCCCTCCTTTATTATGTCGCCTTTTATCAGATGTGCTTTGCCAACAGCCACCACAAGAACTTCAGCCATTTTCACATGTGTTTCAAGCATTCCTTTTTCACTTGTTCCAATGTGACAGATACTTACTGTTGCAAATTTATCAACAAGAAGCAGGGAAACTGGTTTTCCGACAATATCGCTGTGTCCGACCATTACGACTTCTTTTCCATAAAGATCAACACCTGTGCTATCAATGAGTTCTTTAACAGCAAGTGCTGTACAGGGTGCAAGTACAGGTTTTCCATAGACAATCCATCCAAGATTTGCCGGATTGACCCCTTCAACATCTTTCTCAGGTGCGATAGTGGATTGCACTTTTCTGACATCAACTCCCTGCGGAAGTGGCAGCTGCAGGATTATTCCTGTAATATCTTTATTTTCATTCAGCTGTTGAATAAAATGAATAATCTCAGATTCAGAAATATTTTTATCTAAATTTTTAACCTCGTGATTAATTCCTATTGCCTGGCAACTTTTTTTCTGCGCATTAAGATAAACCGCTGAGGATGGATTTTCTCCAACCTGAACAGCAACAAGTTTTGGTGTGATTCCTTTTGTTTTTAAATCTTCCAGATTTTTTCTTACATCCTGTTTAATTTTTTCCGCAATTTCTTTTCCCATAAGTATCTGAGCGCTCATATATCCCCCATTTTGTTGGAATTATTAAGTATCGCTTCCGGTTTTCATTTTTCTTTCGACAATTGATATTATATTTTTTGCACGTCCGATCAGTAAAGGTGAGGTTTTTTCAAGCATATTTTCAACTTTTAAGACATAATCCCTGTTTTTTATTTCATAAAGGTTCACAAGTATATTTATTCTGATTGCTCTCAAAGCGCCCTCCACCAGAGATGACGATACACCGATGTCACTTATCAGATAAGGGTTTGAATTTTCCACAAGCTGTTCATTCCATGTCAGGATCTGTTCACAATAATCAAGCATTTTCATATGAAGTTCTATGCTTTTCAAAAGTGCATTTTCATATTCTATTACCTTATCCGGATTCTTTTTCAACTCTCTCATTTTCTCCTGAATCATTTCATAAATCCTGCTATCTTCTTCTATTGATTTATTTAGTACTGATTGAATTGAACCTGCTGCATTGAAGACATCCTTTGAAATTTTTTGTGATTCTTTGCTTATTCTTCTGCTTTCCATGGAAAAATTGCAAACCATAATTGTTAGAGCATTTGCGATGGCGAGCGAAAGAATGGATGCGCTTCCACCCCCAGGACACGGGGATTTCTCTGAAACCCGTTCAATATACGTTTCCAGTGGTTCTTGAAGGTATTTGTATTCCATAAGCAGGTTCAACCTTTCCTGTTTTCTACTTATATTTTGACAGATCGAATACGAATTCGGTCAGGATATGTTCTGGAACCACTTCTCCGACAACTATTTCCGATTCATGATCATGGTGGTCGTGATGTTTTCTTTTTTCTTTTTGGGGAAGGATTTCTATGCACAGTTTTACGGTTGCATTCCTGGGAATATCTTTTGACAAAAACCTCACTTCACCGTTTATTTGCTGATAATAATCACGGTTAAATTCTCCGTAAGGCGGAAAGTGCGCGTAAACGGGTTCAATCCGTATATTGTTAAAAAGGAGGTAAGCTTTAATCCTTCTGGATGTATCAGGTTCATTACCGTAGGTCGTTATAAGAAAGTTCAGAGTGTTCAGTTTGCTGGTAACCGCTTTCTTTATAATATTTATGTCTGGTTTCAGTTTTTTCTCTTCAGCATTCTTTGCAAGCTGTGCTATCTGTAAAAAAGGTGATAAATACACTGCCCTACCCTTACCCACCTCGTATCCGAGATAAATACTCCATGGTTCCATAAATTCATAGGTGGGAATCCCTGCTTTTGATTTACCATACTGAATTGCTTCCTGAAAAAATTGTTCATCTATTGTTTCACTGGATGTCTGTTTTTTACAGGTGCAACCATAAAAAAAGCCCAATACAATTGCGATGATCATCAAGAGTGAAACAACAATTATTTTTCTGTTCATGCTTATAAATATACTCATTTTTGATTTTTTTGTCAAATGAGATATAATAAAATTC
>Ga0116202_10002791_pt1 | contig 10475 bp, 8 predicted proteins | sample LakKivw325mmetaG_FD_94479 | JGI IMG/M metagenome (GOLD analysis project Ga0116202, IMG submission 94479) | Anoxic lake water microbial communities from Lake Kivu, Rwanda to study Microbial Dark Matter (Phase II) - Lake Kivu water 325m metaG | ecosystem: Environmental > Aquatic > Freshwater >... | reverse complement strand
GTGCGTGACCACCACCACGGCCGTGCCCAGGTTGGCGTTGACCGCCAGCAGCAGCGCGTCGATCTCGGCGGCGGTGACCGGATCCAGGCCCGCGCCCGGCTCGTCGCAGAACAGGATCTCGGGGTCCAGCGCCATCGCCCGCGCCAGGGCCGCGCGCTTGCGCATGCCTCCCGACAGCTCGGCGGGGTACCGATGGTAGGCGTCGGCGAGGCCGACCATCTCCAGGCGCGCCTGCGCCAGCTCGGCCCGCAGTGCCGCCGGCAGGTCCGTGTGCATCTCGAGCGGCAGCGCCACGTTCGCGCCCACGGTCAGCGAGTTGAGCAGGGCACCGTACTGGAACATGACGCCGCAGCGGCGCAGCAGCGCCGCGCGCTGCTCGGGCGCCAGCCCCCCGGTCTCCTGTCCGAACAGCTCCACCCGCCCCGCCCGGGGCTGGATCAGGCCGATGATGGCCTTCAGCAGCGTGCTCTTGCCGCAGCCGCTGTTGCCGATGATGGCGACGATCTCGCCGGCCTCGACGCGGGCCTGGACCCCGTCGAGCACCAGCCGCTCGCCGTACGCCACGCGCAGGTCCTGAACCCGGATCACCGGTCCGTCCATGGCGGCTCTAGCCGAGGTAGAAGACCAGGCCCCAGAAGCTGTCCAGCACGATGATGGCGGCGATCGACATGACCACCGCAGCCGTCGTGGCGCGGCCCACACCGGTCGCGCCGCCGCGGAACGCCAGACCTTCGTAGACGCCGACGATGGTGACCGCCCAGGCGAACGACAGACTCTTGATCAGGCCGCTGGCCACGTCGCGGACGAACAGGGCGCCGAGGAGCTGGTCGAGGAAGGCCTCCGGCGCCAGCCCCATGAGCGTGACGGCGACCGTCAGGCCCCCCAGGATGCCGATGAGGTCGGCCATGATGGTGAGCAGGGGCACGCACAGGACCATCGCCCACAGCTTCGGCACGGCGACGAAGCGGAGCGGATCGAGCGACATGGTCTGCAGCGCGTCGAGTTCCTCGCTGTACTTCATCGTCGCGACTTCGGCGGCGATGGCCGAGCCGCTGCGGCCCGCCACGATGATCGCGGTCATCAGCGGCCCCAGTTCGCGCGTGATGCCGATGGCCAGCAGCTCGGCGACGAAGATGTCGGCGCCGAACTTCCGCAGCTGGGCGGCGGCCTGCAGCGAGGACACCGCGCCGATGAGGAACAGGATCACGGCGACGATCGGCAGGGCGGACGAGCCGAGCGCACTGGCCTGCTCGACCAGCGCGCCGGCCCGGATGCCGGTCGGGCCGCGGCCCAGGGCCCGCAGCGCCGACCAGGTCAGATCGGAGGCGAGGAAGAGCAGGTCGCCGGTGCGGCGCCACGACTGCAGCACCCACTCCCCGAGCCGCTCCAGCGCGCCGGCAGGAGGAGCGGCAACGGCCGGGCGGCGGCGCTGGCGCTGGGCGACGAACCGCTGGAAGCGGCCGAAGCGCGGCGGCAGCGGACCGATCTCGACCTGCCGGCCGCTGCGGGCCGCCCAGGCCGGCAGGTCCTCGAGGAAGACCACGCCTGCCGTGTCCAGCGCCGTGACCTGCTCCAGATCGATCGCCACTCGGTCAGCGGTGGTCTGGCGGAGCAGGCCTTCGAGCTGGGCTGTCAGCGCCCCCAGGTGCGTCACCGAGAGCGGCCCTGCGATCGAGATGCCACCGGCGCCGATGGTCGCCCGCGTCGCTGCCCCCTCATGAGTCGCTGCCATCTCAGAAGAACTTGAGCACGCGGAACAGAACCTGCTCGGCCGACTGGACGCGCCGCAGCGGCTTCTGACGCTTGATCTCGGTCACGATGTCCATGCTGGCGTACGGGGTCAGGAAGGTGCGCATGCGCCCCTCGCAGGCGAACTCCCAGGAGTCGGCCCGCGCCTCCGGCATGAGCAGGTCGGCCTCGGCATCCAGGCCGATGTGCCGGCCCAGGCGCGCGTCCGTGACGATGAGCGCCTCCAGCCCCGAGCTGGAGCCATTGCGCAGCTCGGTGGCGGTCCGGCGGTCCTGGCTCAGCTCGTAGGTGTCGAGGTTGTAGGTCTGCCGGGCGCCGATGCCCAGGCGCAGGTCCACGTTGAGCGGGTAGCTGCGGTAGAGCTGCGAGTTGATGCCCAGACCCTCGCGCAGCTGCAGCGGGTACAGGGACGGCGACTGGGTGAACGCCATGATACCCGCGCGCGTCTCGAGCACGTCGCCCCGAGCGTTGCGGAAGACGACCGTCTGGGGGGCGTCGAAGTGCACCTTGGTGGCAAAGAGCTTGCTGTTGAGCACCCCCCGCAGGTACGGCCCCAGCCGCCGCGACAGCCGCAGGATGTAGGTGCTGCGGACCTCCACCTCGTCGACGGCCTTGCGCAAGGCGTGGCCCTGCTCCTTGGTGAAGCCTTCCTCGACGACCGTCCGCAGGTCGAAGAAGTGGCGCCGGCTGTTGTACCGGGTGCTGTTGCGGATCTCGCCGGCGAACGACAGGCTGGCTCGATCCTCGCCGGCGGTGTTCTGCGTGGCGCCGAACTGCGGCGACATGCTCAGCTCCCACCGGCTGACGAGGCGCGCGGCCTCGCGGTCGCTCAGTTGCAGGTAGCCCGGTGCGTAGAAGCCGACGAACACCCCGTTCTCGTCGACGATGAGGTTCCGCTGCACCAGCTCGCCCGGCAGGAGGCGGATGCTGAACTTGCGGGGGGCCGCCACGTTCTCGCCGACCCTGACGACGGTGTAGGTCCCCGGCTTGAGCAGCCAGGTGTGCACGGCCTCGCCGCGCTCTTCCTCGACCCCGTAGCCGATCCCGAAGTTCTCCTGGTCCTCGTCGAACAGCTCGTAGGATTCCTTGACGGCCGTGCGCGTCTCGTCCATCACGTTGATGACCAGCCCGGACCACCACGGCCGGACCAGGGTCGTGTGGCCCGCGCGGACCTCGATCGGCCGCCGGGTCATCTGCGCACTGGTGCCGGAGCCGACCAGCAGTTCGTACTCGCCCGGGCTGAGCAGCACGCCGGCGCCGGTTTGCGCGCTGGCGACCTCGCGGCCGTCGGCCAGGACCTGGTAGTTGGGCTCGCGATAGCCAGCCGACATGGCCGGCACGAACAGCAGCCCCTTGCCCTCGGGGATCAGCGTCGGATCCATGGCTAGCTGGGCGCGGGCGCGCTGGCTGATCCAGGTCTCCTCCTGCGCCGCGCCGGCCAGCGGCAGCAGCGCCGCCAGGGCCAGGCACGTCCTCGTCAGAGCGCTCATGGGGCGGGTCTCCCGAAGGCCGTCTAGGGCGCCAGCTTGCCGGGGATGATCTCGTAGTAGTCCGGCACCGCCAGCGGCGCGGCGGCGGCTGTGTCGCCCGGGGCGACGGCGGGCGTGGCGCTCGCGCTGTCGGCGGCCGCGGCGGCGGCTGCCGCCGGCCAGCTTCCGGGCGCGGTCAGGCGCAGGAACACGCCGTCCAGCTCGCGCACGAACCCCTCCATCTTCCGGCGCAGGATCTCGCTGTGGGCCTGCACGACATACTGCATGTCGGCGCTGTAGACCTCGAGCTGATCGCCGGGGAGGATCTCGCCGCGCCACAGCACCATGCCGTCGCTCTGCCGCACCAGCTGCATGGACAGCTCCAGGCGCGCGAACCAGCGGTCGCCGCTGTCCAGCCGTTCCAGCGCCCTGATCGAGCCGCCGATGGTGTAGTCGGGGCGCTGCTCCAGCAGCTCCCGCTCGGTCACCAGGCGGACGAACAGCTGGCTGCCCCGCAGGTAGTCCGCGATGACCTGAGTGAGCATGTCGCGCGGGCGCAGCCCCCAGACGTGCAGCGGATCGCGCCGGAATTCGTACGGCGAGCGGCGCGTGACGATCTCGAGCTGGTTGTACTGAGCGGCGATGCTGAACGGCTGGAGCTGCACCGTCACCGGATAGGGACGCAGCGACTGGCCGAACGCGTGGTCGATCGGTTCGGCCACGATGGCGAAGCGCCGCTTCTGGCGGATCTCCGCCTGGCCGCCCAGCAACTGCGCGCAGCCCACCAGGGCCCCCACCAGCAGCACCAGACCGGCGCCCGCCCGCCGGCTTGTCAGTCTACTCGACATCGGCGCGCGCTCCACCGCGGATGAGGATGGTCGGGTTGTCGCGCACCAGCTCGGACAACTCGCGCAGGTTCTGCAGCGCCTCCTCCATGTCCTGCGTGGCGTTGAGCAGGCTGCTGCGGCTCTGCAGCACGGTCTGGTCCACGTGGACCACGGCCTTGTCGGCGTTGGCCGTCAGCGCCGCCACGCTGGCCACCAGCTCGGGCAGCGGCCCCGAAACGAGGGCGCGGATCCGGCCGGCCGACTCCTGGACGTCGCGCACCGTGCGCCGCACCGGCTCGCTGCCCACCAGCCGCGCCAGCGAGTCCGCCGTGGTCGCCACCGTCCGGCTGGCCTGGGCCAGCGCCGCCGACGCCGCCTCGAGGTTCGCCAGCGTCGTGTCCAGCCGTGACTCGTTGCGCGCGACGATCGCCGCCGTCGTGTTCGCCAGCTCGTGGCCGGAGGCCAGCGCGCCGGCGAAGTTCGCCCGGTTGCGCTCGTCCAGCACCAGAGCGATGCGGTCCAGCAGCAGCTCGACCTTGCCGGAGAGGATCTCGGCCTGCCGGTCCAGGTCGGCCAGGAAGGTCTCGCCCGCGGCGATCGTCGACCCCGGCGGCAGCGGCTCGCTGGCATTGGTGCCGGGAATGAGCTCGATGTACTTGAGGCCCGTGATCCCCAGGTTGTAGATCACGGCGCGCGTGTCCCGGCGCAGGGCGCCCTGGATCTTGGCGGGATCGATCGAGATCTCGACCACCACGGTGGCGATGTCGTGCGGCGAGATGTAGGTGTTCTCGACCCTGCCGACGGTGATGCCCTGGTACTTGACCTGCGCGCCGGTGTTCAGTCCACCCACCGACACGCCCGCGAATTCCACCGTGTAGGTATCCCGCTGCTGGAAGACGTGCGACCCGGCGACGCCCAGCAGGAAGGCCGCCAGGATCGTGGTGGCGACGATGAAGAAGAGGGCCAGGCGAACCTTCTGGGCGCGGGTTGCCATGTGGGGAACGCTGACTCCGCGTGCGCTTGCGGGACGAGGGCCGAGCGGAATATGGAGGCGCCGCCGGCGGGTGGCAAGCCGGGCCGTCTGGCCGGCGTCGCGGCGTCGCCGTATCTTCGGCGCCATCGTTCGCGTACCGTGCCCCGGTGCTGCCCCCGTGCGGCGCCGGTCAGCGCGCGGCCAGCGCCATGGCTGGCGGGCCGACGCCCTCCTCGCCGCCATCGTGCTCCGGCCGCGTCGCGCCCCGATCCGCCGCCCTCTGGGGCTGTTGTCGAGGACCATGCATCGCACGCCGACAGACCCTACCTCGAACCGCGACTGCCGGCCGCGGGCGCGGAGGCGGCGGCCGATGATCGCCGAGTTCTACGCGGGGCGCACCATCCTGCTCACCGGTGGCACCGGCTTCCTGGGCCAGGGCCTGGCGGCGAAGATCCTGCGCTCCCTGCCGGGGATCCGCCGGCTCTACGTGCTGGTGCGGCCCCGGCGCCTGCCGGGTGGCGTGGTGCGTCCCGCGGCCGAGCGGCTGGAGACCGAGCTGTTCGGCGCGGCGGTGATGGCTCGCTTTCGCCGCGAGGATCCCCCGGGCTTCGCTTCCGCCAGGGAGCGAACGCGCGCGGTGGATTTCGACATGTCGGCGCCCGATCTGGGCCTGGACCCGGCCGTCCGCGCCGAGCTCGTCGACGAGGTGGACTGCATCATCGGCGCCGCCGCGACCGTCGTGTTCGACGAGCCGCTGGACCGCGCCATCCAGGTCAACACGCTGGGCCCTCTGCGGCTGCTGGAGTTCGCCCGCCAGTGCCGCAAGCAGGTGGTGTACGTGCACGTGTCCACCGCCTACGTGAGCGGCACCCTGACCGGCCCGATCGCGGAGACGCCGCTGCCGGCCGATCGCACCATCGCGCAGCTGCGCGACGGCGGCCCGGGGGGCTTCGATCCGGAGGTGGAGATCGCCGCGTGCCAGGCGTACTGCGATGCCGTGCGCGCCGAGGCCTGCGGCCAGGCGCAGGAGCAGCGGTTCCGCCAGCAGATCGTCGCGCAGCACCGCGGCCGTCGGCTCACCGAGCAGCGGCTGCAGACGCTGCTGGAGGACCGGCGCAAGCGCTGGATCGAGGCGCGGCTGACCCGGGAAGGCACGCGGCGCGCCCAGGCGTACGGCTGGAACGACGTGTATACCTTCACGAAGGCCATGGGCGAGCAGATGCTCACGCGCCGGCGCGGCGGTCTGCCCCTGGTCATCGTCCGTCCCAGCATCGTCGAGAGCAGCCTGGAGGATCCGGAGCCCGGCTGGGTCTTCGGCCTCAAGGTCGCCGATCCGCTCATCGTCGGGTATGGCCGCGGTCAGGTGCCCGACTTCCCGACGTCGCGCCACGTGGTGATGGACCTGGTGCCGGTCGACATCGTGGTCAACACGATCATCGCCGCGGCGGCCTGCGCCGAGACCGCGCGCGTGCGCGTCTTTCACGCCGCCACCAGTGGCGTGCGGCCGCTGGCCATGCAGCAGCTGTACGGGTACGTGCGCAGCTATTTCCTCGCTCACCCGCTGCGCGGGCGGAACGGCGAGGTACCGGCGCTGCCAGCCTGGACATTTCCCACGCACGCGGCGTTCATGCGGCGCTTTCGCTGGCGGTACCTCGGTCCGCTGCGCCTGCAGCAGTGGCTGCTCGAGCGCCTGCCCGAACGGCCCGCGCTGGCCTCCCGCCGGCGCCGCCTGGCGGCCCAGGAGAAGAGGCTGCTGCGCGTCCTCTACTACACCGAGCTGTTCGGCCCCTACACCAAGCTGAACTGCCGGTTCCAGCTCGACTCGATGCGGGCGCTGCACGCTTCCTTGCCGGCAGCCGAGCAGCGCGTGTTCAACATGGACGTCGAGCGGATCGACTGGCAGACCTACTTCCACCAGATCCACATCCCGGGACTCCGCCGCCACGTGCTGAGCGAGGGGCAGGCGGCGCACACCGCCCTGGACGAGGCCCTGCTGGACACCGGCGACGAGGGCGCGCAGTAGCGCGGCCGTGGCGCCACGAACCTCGCTCGCCGCCCTCAGGGGCGCTGCTGGCGTGCCGATGCCTCGAGGTGCGCTGCCGCCAGCTCGAGCCAGGCTGTCGGCTTGGTGCTCGTGCACTGGGGGAAGGCGCCGGCAGGCAGGGGCGGGCTGGCGCCGGTGCCCGCTGCCGGCAGCACGCCATCGCGCTCCTGCCACCAGTGAGGGGCGGCGACGCTGCCCTCGTAGCAGTAGATCAGGGACAGCGGCTCGCCGGGGTGCAGGTTGGTGACCTGGTGCCACTGGTCGCCGCCGATGATCGCCGCCGCGGGCGTGTCGACCTCGTCGACCCACGACCCGATGCATACCTGCGGGCGGCCCCCGAGAAGCACGTAGACCTCGCCCTGGCGATCGGGATGCTCGTGCCAGGGCACCTGGCCGCCCATGGGGGCCAGGATGGACAGGCCGGCGGTGAAGCCGGCGGCGGCGAGCGGCGAGCTGCCGTTCGTTATCGAGCGGCCCCAGCGCCGGGCGGGGAACCGGTTGCCCGCCAGGGCGGCCACGTCCACCGTCCCCGGCGCGGCGCCGGGCGCGGCGTGAGGGCTGGCGAAGTAGAGCAGCTCCAGGGGCGGCGGCGCATCGCACACCAGCACGCCCGCGGCACCATCGGGCAGGCGATGGGCGTGCAGGGGCGAAAGCTCGGCCGTGCCCGCGTCGAGCTGCAGCCGGCCGCGGCCCGCTGTCACGAAGAGCACCTGCTCCCTCGTCCCGAGCGCCGGTCGCAGGCTCAGGGGGTCGGCCGGGCACACCCGACAGCGCCACAGCCGAAAGGCGAGCGCTGGAGCATCGCTGCCGGGCCCGGCCACCGGCCGTATCGTCGACCCGGCCTGGGCGGGCCAGCGCAGATCCTCGACAGGCATCCTCTCGGTCCCTCGGCGCTACTGGTCAGCCGACCAGCTCGGCCACGTCGCGGATGGGCGTCGGTGCGCCGCCCGCGGCGGCCGAGGCGGCCGAGGCGGCCGCAGTCTCCACGCCTTGAGCGCCGTCCAGCAGCGAGGCGGGGTTCGGCATGCCGGCCGCGACGTGGCGGAGAAACAGCTCCCACTGATGGCGGAAGGCGTTGGCGGGAGCCTCGGCCTGCTGGTAGGGCTCCCAGCCCTCAAGGAAATCCTCGCGGCTGGCGCTGTCCGGGTCCCAGCTGATGGCCGGCGTGCGCGCGGCGCTGATCCAGTAGCAGCGATCCAGGGAGGCCTCGGCCGCCCCCGCCGTGCCCTGGACGCGGATCTCCAGCAGGCCTCGCCTGCGGGGCCACCGGCACCACGACGAGACGGTGGTGCAGACGACGGGCTGGTCCGCCAGCTCGCTGTCCACCTCGAAGGTGGCATAGACCGAGTCCTCGGCGGTGGTGGGCACGGGCTGCCCGTGCCGCCAGCGCTGCGGCTGGTGGCGGCGCGCGTGGGCGGACACGCGGCGCGGCTGGCCGAGCAGATGCTTCAGCAGGTAGTCCCAGTGGGCCACCATGTCGAGGATGATGCCGCCGCTGGCGCTGCGGTCCCAGTTCCAGTCGGGCCGGGTGCCGTCGTGGGGGTGGACGAAGTAGCCGAAGTCGAGCAGCAGGTGGCACGGCTGGCCGATGAGCCCGCGCCGGATGAGATCGCCGAGCTGCACGGGGCCGTTCAGGTACCGCTTGTCCTGCACCACGCCGCCGCACACGCCGCCGCGGGCGGCGCGGCGGACCAGATCGAGCGCTTCGCTCACCGCCGATGCGAGGGGCTTCTCCGTGTACACGTGGAAGCCTCGGTCGATGGCCGCGGCCAGGTACTCGTAGTGGAGCCTGGTCGGGCTGCCCTCGAAGTACACGGCCCTGGGCGGCGGGTCGCGCAGGGCCGCCTCGACGTCCGTGCTGTAGGGGAAGCCGAGCTGCCGTGCCAGCGGCGCCAGCGTCTCCTCGCTGCGCCCCAGCAGGAACGGCTCGGGCATGATGCGATCGCCGCCGGGCAGCGGCACGCCGCCGTCGCGGCGGATGGCTGCCAGCGAGCGCTCCAGATGCTGGCGCCGCGTCATCCGCCCGGTGGCGGAGCGCACGAACACGGGGACCGCGATGGTGGCCATGCCGATGACCCTCCACGCCTGCGCGTGTCGATGCGGATGCGGCGCGGCCGCTACCGGCTGTCCGTCCTGATCCACCGCTCCAGTCGCCGCAGGACGTTCCGCGCCGCGTCCTCGTCCCGGACGCCGCCGAGCTGGAGCCACACGCCCTCCGGTCGCAGGGCCTGACAGACCTGGTCGAGCTCGGCGGCGGGCAGCGGCAGGCAGAACGCCTTGCCCCTGGCCTGGATGCGCCGGTACACGTCCAGCCAGTCGGACCAGCGATCGCGGCCCGCCCCAGGCACCCACTGGATGGCCTGGATCGAGGGAATCTCCAGCAGCAGGTCCAGGAAACGCAAGGCCTGCGGACCGTCCAGATGGTAGATGCAGCGGTCCATGTGCTGGCATTCGCGCACGATACCCGGCAGGAAGACCTCGACGAACAGGCGCTCCGAGATCATGCACGAGAAGTCGTTCGAGGGCACGTGGTAGCGCCCGCGGCCGGTGGCCGGCAGCCAGGTCGTGCTCGGCATGCCGGCGGCGCTGAGGCGCTCGTGGAAAAAATCGTACACGGCCAGGAAATCCGTCGTCACCCGCTCGAGCAGGGCGCTCACCGCGGGGCGGGCTTCCAGCAGATCCACGCACAGTTGCTGCGGGTCGCGGAACGCGGCGATGGCGTCGCCGCCCGGGTGCATGTCGGTGTAGCCGACGATGAACCGGCCGCGGGCCGCCTCGAGGAGTGCGTCGGTCATCTCCACCAGCTTGCGCAGGTAGGGGTTGCTCCAGTCCAGCCGCAGCCTGGCCACCTCGTCGTCCTGCCAGGAGGCCAGGACAGGGACGCTCCAGGACGTGGTCTCGCCGAACTCGAGCGGGCACCCGTAGAACGCGGAGAACACCTCGGGGCCGAGATTGGGCCAGGCCACCGGCAGCGCGTCGGCGAAGAAGCACGTGGCCGCCATCTGCGCCTCGGCGTCGGCCACGACGCGTTCGGTGTCCAGCCAGCGCTCGCGCAGGCTGCCGTATTGCCGGCTGACGCGGCGGGGCGCCGCGGCGCCGGGCGGCCTCGGGTAGGTGATCGATACCAGCGGCCGGTCGAGGACCGCGCCATGCCACCAGGCCTCGTACCGGGCCAGGACCGCGTCGAAGTCAGGTTTGCACGAAAACACAGCGGTTCTCCTCTCGCGGCGCTCAGGGGGCCGCGTCGCCCATGGTCTTCAGCCCGTGCCCCGACAGCACGGCGACGACGACGGCGGCGCCCGCCAGCCCGAGGTCGCGGTGGAGGCGCTGCAGCGCCGGCCAGACGACCGCGCTGGTGGGCTCCACGCAGAAGCCCGCCCGTCCCAGCGCCTCTTCGCCGCGGCGGATCTCCG
>Ga0116202_10002789_pt1 | contig 10475 bp, 12 predicted proteins | sample LakKivw325mmetaG_FD_94479 | JGI IMG/M metagenome (GOLD analysis project Ga0116202, IMG submission 94479) | Anoxic lake water microbial communities from Lake Kivu, Rwanda to study Microbial Dark Matter (Phase II) - Lake Kivu water 325m metaG | ecosystem: Environmental > Aquatic > Freshwater >... | reverse complement strand
CGTGGGGACGTACCGCCCCACGCTCGCTAAGACCAAGACAATGACCTTGAATCAGCGTCCCGATTATGGCTTACTCATCACCCAGGACGGCGGTTCGCACGAGCGCAAGGAGTCTCCGCCAATTTGAAATCCGGCGATTTTCGGTCGTGGCCGAAAATCGCCGGATTTCAAATTGGCGGAAGGGGAGGGATTCGAACCCCCGGACCCTTGCGGATCTCCGGTTTTCAAGACCGGCGCTTTAAACCACTCAGCCACCCTTCCGCAGGCAGACTTATAACTATATCGCGCCTCCCCCACCCGCGTCAAAGATGCTGTAAAGAGGACCGCAACAAACTGCTTGCCCTCCGGCCGGGTCTCGCTACACTAACATTGTCAGGCATGCAATGTCTGCCTGGGCTGGGAAATCTGGAGCAAAGGAGGAAAACGTGAAAATGGTATCTCAGATCGTTGGAGTAGCCGGCGCGGTCGTCGTGGTGCTCGCAGTGTTCGGACGGTTCCATGGCCCTGTGACCATGACGGTGCTCGGGCACACGTTTTCGGCCGCCAGTGTGCTTCTCATGGGGAACACGCTGCTCGTACTCGGCGTTTTCCTGGCGCTGCTGAACATGCAGCGGCAGAAGCCGGGCGGCTGATCCGGAAACGGGATTGGAGGCGCGAACCGGAATTGAACCGGTGTGGAAGGTTTTGCAGACCTCTGCCTAACCACTCGGCCATCGCGCCATTCTCAAGAAAAAACGCTCACGCGACCATTCATCGGCACGGGAAACTGTGACGATCCATCCGCTTGCGTCTTACTTCTTCGCTGCCTTCTTGGCTGCGTCTTTTTTCCGCTGAAGCTGCCGCATCCGGCGTTTCCGCTTCGCTCTTGCTCGTAGTTGTTGTCCCATAATGGCTCGCTCTGTTAGCAAAACACTCCAACCCCTGTCAACCGCCTCACCCTAACTGGTCAGGATCTCCAAAACCTCGCCCGCCGTCTGCACCTGCAGAAGCCGCTCCCGTTTCTCCGGATCGTTCAACACCTGGCTGATCTCCGAAAGAAACTGAATGTGCGGCCCTGTCCGGCTCACCGAGGAAAGCGTCATCACGAAAATCGTGGACGGTTTCCCGTCCATCGAACCGAAATCGACCCCGGACTTCTTGAAGGCCATCGCCGTCACCAGCTTGTCCACCGAATCCGTCTTGCCATGCGGGATGGCAATGCCATGCTGCATCCCCGTCGACATCTTCTGCTCGCGTTCCAACACGGCTTTCAACGCCGCCTCACGGTCCCGGATGCGCCCCTTGGCCACCAGAAGATCCACCATTTCCTGGATGATTTCGCCCTTGGTGGCGCCCTTCAACTCCAGGATGATCGTATCTTCCGACAAAAGTCTCTTCAAATTCATCGTCCACCTCTCAGCAAAAGGTCAAGGAAGGTAGCATATCGTCGCTCCGAATCGAACTCTTTTTTGATCGCACAGTCACAAAAATGCAAAAATCCGCAAACTTAACGACTTGTCAATATACCGCTGGCGGTCTACATTGTCAGTGGAGCGGCGCAGCATTTCCCGGTGGCTGGCGGCGCGGGGGCGGGAGGAAAGGAGCACGGCATGAATGGAGGAAAGAAACTGGTACGGACTGCGCTGGGGGCCGGCAAGTGGTTTCCCGGCAATCGTATCGAACTGCAGTCCATGATCCGTCACTTCCTCGAGGAGGCCCATCCGCCCGTCATCCCCGGCCCCGTGACCGGAATCGTCGCCCCTCATGCCGGCTATGTCTATTCCGGCAAGGTCGCCGCCAGCGCCTACAAGGCGCTTCAGGCAAGCTTCGAACACCAGCCCATGCCGGAAGTCACTGTTATTCTCGGCTTCGGGCACCGGGGCAGCTTCCGCGGCGTCGCGTTGATGGACGGAAACACCTTCGCCACACCCCTGGGAACAACACCCCTGGACACGGACGCCGTCGCCTTCCTCACAGCCACCGATCCGCGCATCACCGTGGATTACCGCCCGCACATCGGAGAACACTCCGCCGAAAACCAGATCCCCTTCCTCCAAACCGTCTTGAACGATACCCCTTTGGTCATCGGCCTGATCGGTAGCCACGACCCAGCCATCCTGGAGACTCTCGCCAACGCCCTGGTCAAACTTGCCGACAGGAAAAGAACCCTCGTCGTCGCCAGCTCCGACATGCTGCACGATCCCAGTTACGAACTCGTCCGCAAGACCGACCTCGCCACCCTGAAGAAAGTCACCGCCATGGATGTTCCCGGCATCCTCCGGTCCTGGGATTACACCCAGCAGGTCTTCTGCGGCATTGCTCCCGTCGTGACAACCATGCACTATGCCCGCCAGCAGGGCTGTACGAAAGCCGTTATCCTCCGCTACCGCAACAGCGGCGATGACTTCCCGGAAAGCCGCGGACAGTGGGTCGTGGGATATGGCGCCATCGCCTTCCCTTGCGCCGCCTGACCCCGGCGTCACCCGTGACATCCACGGCCCGACCTGCTACAGTGACTCCCGCATCGGCCTTGGGACCCCAACCGGAGCAAGTCACATGTGCGCAAGAAAGAACGACCCCAACCAACTGGACTGGTTCGCCTCCATGCCTGAACAGGAAACACCCCCCGCCTCACCCGGGCCCGATCCCGCCTCCCCGCCGGATCCCGTCGCCCCCGCACCCAAGTCACCGTCCGATGACACACCCGTGCCGTCCGAACCCGACATCGCACCCTTCGAGGAGGACGCCGTCGCCCCACCCGCCCCGTCCGACGACACGTCGTTCAACCCCGCGGAATGGGAAGATCAACCCGAAGAACCCCTGCAACAGACTCCACCACCCGACCCCGTTCCCGCCGATCAAACGCCCGCACCGGAAACTTCCTCCGCCGACTTCGATCCGTTTGCCTCCGATCCCTTTTTCAACCCCGAATCCACCCAGCCCTCCGCTACGCCGGAGGAACTTCTCCTGAACCGGATCGTGCCTCCTCCGCGACCGCCGACTGGCGCTTCCCTGAACGAAGCGGAAATCCAGGACGCCGTCCGGGCGCGCCAGCAGGCTGAATTGGAACTGGAATCCTCCCGCCGGGAACTGGCGGCTCTGCAGGCACGCTGTGCCTCGCTCGAAACCGAGCGAAATGCCGCCGTGGCGGAAGCCGGACGGGAACGTCAACTGCGCGCCGAAGCCGCCGCCGCACACCGTGCCCGGACCGTGTCCGCCCCCTTGACGCATCTTTCCGCCGACATGCAGCCTACACGCCACACGAGTGGAGGCGACATCGTTTCCCGCCGTACTCTGCACCTGGCGTTGCTGGGTGCCCTTGTCCTCTGCATTGCCGCCTATCTCACCGGTCGTGGCCGCGCGCCTTCTCCGGTAACCATTCTGGATTCCGAGTCCGCGCCCCCGCAAACGGAGATCGCGCCAGCTGCCCTGCCGGCGGCCCCCGCTCCCGCCGCCGAACCGTCCGTCGCTCCGGCCTGGCCCGCCTTGGGCGTCAAGGACTGCCGGGTGACGGGCGAGGACAACACCCGGCTCGTGGTGTTCCAGTACGGGGTATTCACGCGCGGCGTCACCCTTGCGCCGGCGGCCCGGCAGGATCTGGCCCGGATTGCCGCCGCACTGAAGCCCGTCATCGCCTCCTTCCAAATTGAAGTCGAAGGCCATACCGACAGCAGCCCCGTTCGCGGTGCCCGCGCCTATGCCGACAACCACGAACTCGGCCTCGCGCGCGCCACCGCTGCCGCGGAGTTCCTGACCGCGCAATGCGGCCTGCCCGCCGATGCCATTGCCGCCACTTCAGCCGGCGACAGCCACCCGCCCCATCCGGGAAACGACCCCGAAACGCAGCGCAGGAACCGCACCGTCGTGCTGAAGATCACGCGGAGGTAAGGGAGCCTTGTTCCTGAAACATTGAGCTTCAACATCCAACATCCAACAAGGAATTTCCAATTTCCAAGTGAGAGAAAAAGGCGAAGGCAGGGCCAGTTGTCCATTGATTCGCACAACTCTCACCCACTTGGATGTTGGACATTCCGTGTTGGATATTGGACATTCAGTTCCTCGAAAAACCTGAGCACCGCTCAGAGGCCAAACTGACTCCTGAATCCTGCTTCCTGATTCCTCACTTCGCCTTCTCGATGGCCTTCAGCCGCCCGCGCTCAAATTCGAGCCGGAGGACCGGGTATTCCCGGGCATAGTCCACAGGCACCCATCCGGCATCGTAGGCCCGGTGCAGACGTCCGTACCGGTCTCGATAGGTATACGATCCCCCCACGGGGACCAGGCTGGAACTGTAGGCGATTCCGGTGTAGAGCCAGATTTCCGTCTCCCCGGCCTCCGTCACGCGGCTATGAATGCGGCGGGGTTCGCCAAGGGCCATTTCCGTCATCTCCGGCGTGAACCCGATGTCCACCTCGCCTTTCCGTATCCGCGCCTGCGCCTCGGTCGGAAAGGAGGCAAAGAGTTCCGGATTCCCTGCAATCCGCCGGTCCGGCGTGCTGGCGCATCCCGCCGCCAACAGCAGCGCCAGAGCCGGGAAGACTGCCATCCTCAGTTTCATGATTTCTACACGTCCAATTCCGCCCACAGCACGGTATGGTCCGACGGGCTTGGTTTCAGCCGCGGCCCCAGGTCAATCCCCGCGCTCACCGAGCCGTTCGCCACGGATCGCGTGGCCATGATGTGGTCCACCCGCCACCCCTGGTTCATCCGCACGGAATCCCTCTGCCGGTAATCGAAGAACGTGTATTGCCCCGGTTCCGGATGATGCCGGCGGAACACGTCCGTGAATCCCCAATCCATCACCCGCGCAAAAGCCGCGCGCGCGTCGGCGTGGTAACACACGTGATTCGCCTGCCGTTCCGCGTTGTGCACATCCATCGCCGCGGGGGCGATATTGAAATCGCCCAGCCATACCACCTTGCCGCGCGGCGTGCAGTGCCGCTCGAAATACCGATTCAACCGGGCAAACCACTGGAGCTTGTACTGGAACATCGGGTCCTCGATGTCCCGCCCCTGCGGCACGTAGGTGTTGACGATCTGCACCCCGCCCACACGGGCCGCCAGAAGGCGCGTCTCATCCGCGGGGCCGTCATCGTCCAGCCCGAACCGCACCTCCGCCGCGGGCTGGCGCGACAGTAACGCCACGCCGTTATAGGCCTTCTGCCCGCGGAACACCACGTGGTATCCCGCGGCGCGCAGCGGTTCCGCGGGGAACAGCTCGTCCACCACCTTGGTCTCCTGCAGGCACAGCACATCCGGCTGGCGCTCGCGCAGCCACTCCAGGACGATCTCCAGCCGTGACCGGATGGAATTGACGTTGAACGTCGCGATAATCATGCCGGCATCAGTATTCCAACTCACCCCGGAAGACGTAGGCCGCGGGGCCAAGCATCGTCACACCCGTGGCCGTATCCCCCTGCAGCCTGTACCCGACCTCGATCACATCGCCGCTGGCGCAGGTGACCCGGACCGGCGGCTTGACCCGCCCCAGCCGTCCCGCCACCAGGCCCGCCGCCACCATTCCCGTGCCGCAGGCAAGCGTCTCGGCCTCCACACCACGCTCGTACGTCCGGATCCGCAGCGAATCCCCGCCGGTCACCTGGATGAAATTGGCGTTGGCGCCCTTCGGCGCGAAATCCCCGTGGTAACGGATCGCCGCCCCCAGCTTGGCCACGTCCACCGCGTCCAGGTCGTCCACCTCCATCACCACATGCGGCACGCCGCTGTTGACGAATCCATAGGCGCGGCTGCCGCCGGGCAGTTGCAGCGTGGCGTTCAGCCGCCAATCCTTCGGCTCCGTCATCCCCAGCCGGACGCGGTCGCCCACCATCTCGGCTTCAATCATGCCCGCCCCCGTTTCGAACCGCATGCGGGCCGGCGCCACGCCGATATCATAGGCCAGCCGCGCCACGCACCGGGCGCCGTTGCCGCACATGTCCACCTCACCCCCGTCCGGATTGAAGAACCGCATCCGGAAATCGGCCTTCGCCGAGGGCTGGATCAGGATGATCCCCTCGCACCCCACCCCGGTCCGCCGCGCCGCCACAGCGGCAAGCCAGGCCTTGTCCGCCGCGGGAAACATCAACTGGCGGTCGTCCGCCAGGATGAAATCATTTGCCGCTCCATGCATTTTCCAGAACGCGATCTTCATTGCCCTTCTCCTTTGGTTTCGAAATCCCGATGAAATCCCCCAGGATATGCTCTCCCTCCAGCAACACCAGGTCCCTGGTCCTGTCCTTCCTGTCGTCCTTGGTGTCGTCGCCTTCGAGGGTCTCCTCCTCCAGCTTGGCCATGTCACGCTCCTCGTGCGCCAGCTTGAGCCGCTCCTCGAGGTTGAGGGAAATCTCCCTGGCGGCCTGGAATGTCCTGACCCGTTCGATCATCTCCTCCTGCGCCCGGAAGCGGGCATCTTCCTTGCGCCGGGCCAGGGAACGCTCCCGCAGCGCGGCCACGGCGGCGCTCAGGTCCGCCACCGGCCGGTACCGGGCCATGTTGACCACGCTCCAGTTCATCGCGTGCGGCAGGAACTCCTCGCCCACTTCCATCACGTCCAGCGTGGACCGGATCACGATGTCGGGAACCACGCCCTTGAGCTGGGTGGATCCGCCCGCCACCCGGTAGAAACTGTGCGTGGTGATCTTGAGCGAACCAAGCCTGGGGTTGCGCTCGTCCAGGTTCTGCCACGATTGCACCGTGCCCTTGCCGTGCGTCTTGGAATCGCCCACCACGATGGCCCGGCCGTAGTCCTGCAGGGCGCCCGCCAGGATCTCCGAGGCCGAGGCGCTGAACCGGTTGACCAGGATCATCAGCGGCCCCGCGTACAACACACCGGGGTCCGGATCGCTCAGCACCTGGATTCCCCGCGATTCGCGCACCTGCACCACCGGCCCCGCGGAGATGAAGAGCCCGGTCATCTCCACAGCCTCGGCCAGGGCGCCGCCGCCGTTCGCGCGCAGGTCCAGGATCAACCCGCCCATCCCGTTGGTCTTCATCTCCTGGATCAGCGCCGCCACGTCGCGGGTGGAACTCTTGTATTCCTCGCGCCCGTTGGCCCGCCGCTTCATGTCGGCGTAGAAGGCGGGCAGCCGGATCACGCCGATCCGGTTGGTCGTCCCGTCCTCCCCGGCCACCGGCACCACTTCGCCCTTGGCCGCCTGCGCCTCCAGCTTGACCTCGTCGCGGATCAGATCAATCCGGACCGTCCGGATCCCGGAAAGATCCGACGCCGGAATGACGGTGAGCACCACCTTCGTCCCCTTCTCGCCGCGGATGATCCGCACCGCCTTGTAGAGCGGCCAGTGCAGGATATCCACCGGCTCGGCATCGCCCTGCGCCACGGCGATGATCTTGTCGCCCGCCTTGAGACGGCCGTCACGGTCGGCCGGGCCGCCGGGCATGACCTGCTCGACCTCCGCGGCGCCATCCTCGCTGGACAGCAGCGCGCCGATCCCCACCAGCGAGAGCTTCATGCCGATGTCGAAGTCCTCGCTCGTGCTGGGCGTCATGTACTCCGAATGCGGGTCGTAGGCCTGGGCAAAGGCCGTCAGGTAGCGCTGCAGGACGAAATCGGCGTCGCTGTCCTCCAGCACGATCAGGTACTGCTTGTGGCGCTTGCGGACGAACTCCTCCGGCGCCAGCAGGGCATCGGCTTCGGACGCGCGGCGGGGCCCCGCCGCCGGGGCGTTCGTGTCCGCCGCTCCGCTCTCCGCCCGGGCGACCTTGTTTGTGGCATCCTCGTCCTGCAGGCGCCGCATGACGACGCGGGAAAGATACTCGTGCTTGACCTTTTTGCGCCACAATTCGTTCCACTCCTCCGGCGAGGCCGCCCAGGGCGCATCCTTGCGCTTCCAGACGTAGGTTTCCTGCGCGCTGAGATCAATGCCCTTTTCGAGCAGGCCGTTCACAAACTCCACCCGGTCGCGAACCCGTTCCCGGAGGCGCTCGAACACGCGGAACGCAAACGACACATCGCCCTTTCCCAGGCTTTCCGCCAGGGTCGGCGCTTCCTTGCGGAATGCCTCCACATCGGCCGCCATGAAGTAGGTGTGGTCATAGTCCAGCGCGTTGAGGTATCCGTTGAACGCCTCCACCGAGAGGTCCGCGTCCAGTTCGCGCCGGGAAAGGTGCAGGCGGGGAATCGCGCGGGCCAGTTGCCGCGCCACCACGGCCGACTGCGGGTCGGGTTCCAGCGTCTTCCGCGGCGCCGCCTGCGCCGCTCCGCCCTCCAGCCACACCATGCCGGCCCACACCAGCAGAATCACGCCCGCCATACTCGTTCGGAAGTTCCACCGCTTCATGCCTGTACCAATGCCTCCCTGACCTGTTCCAGCCGGCGGGCCACCGTTCCGTCCAGGATGACGTCGCCCACACGGACCGATACCCCGCCGATCACACGGGGGTCCACCCGCGTGTGCAGCTTCACTGTTCTCCGGAATTTCCCCGCCAAAGCCTCCTCGATCGCCGCCACCTGCGCCTCGGTCAGCGGGAGCGCTGTCGTCACTTCCCCCGCCGCGTGTCCCGACCTCCGGCCGTTCGCCTCGAAGTACTCCTCGGCGATGGCCGGCAACCGCCGCCACTCGCCCTGGTCCAGGATCATCAGCAGGAAGTGCAGCAGAACGGGATGCACCCGCCCCGCCAGCAGGTCCCGCAGCGCGGCCGCCTTGCCTTCCGCCGCCACGCCGGGATCGGCCAGGAAGTCGTTGATCCGGCTGTCCCGCTCGAGCAGGCCCAGGACCTCCGCCAGTTCCCGCCCGGCGTCCAGCGGACGACCGGCCGCCCGTCCGAGTTCCGCCAGCGCCGCCGCATAGGCCGCCGTCTCAGCGCCTTTCGGTTCCATGATTCTCCTTCAGGCGCTGCACGTACTCCTCCACCAGTTGCCCGTGCCGTTTCTCGTCGAGGTTCTCGCGGATGAAATCACGCGCGACCTGCAGGGAGATGGCCGCCACCGTTCCCCGCAGGGCATCCACGCTCCGCCGCGTCTCGCGGTCCATTTCCTCCCGCGCCCGCTGCAGGAGCGCGTCGGACTCCGCCCGGGCCGCCCGCCGGGCCTCCTCCTGGGCATCCGCCGCCACGCGCCGGCCTTCCTCGACGATCTTCCGCGCGGATTCCCGCGCCTCGTTCATTTTCGCCTCGCCCTCGCGCCGGATCGCCTCGGCCTCCTCGCGCGCCTTGCGGGCCTCGTCCAGCGATTCCCGGATCTTCCTCTCCCGCTCGGCCAGCAACTGCTGGAGCGGCTTGAACGCGAACTTCGCCAGGATGGCCACCACCCCGCCGAAGGTGATCAGCGTCCACGCCAGCAGGCGTTGGTCCACCCCGAGGTTCATCTCACTGCGCCCCCTTGCCGATCAGCAGGATCGCGATCACGAGCGCGTAGAGGCACAAGGCCTCCACGAAGGCGATCCCGAGGATCATGAGCCTCTGCAGCGTGCCCCGCAGTTCCGGCTGCCGGGCTACCGCTTCGACGCTCTTCCCCACCAGGATGCCGATCCCGATGCCCGTCCCCAGGGCCGCCAGCCCGATTCCCAGTCCCGCGCCAAGCCATGCCATTCCTTCCGGTGTCATCGCTGTCCCTTTCTCAATGGGCGTCCCCTTCCATGGCATCCTTGATGTAGATGCCCGCAAGCATCGTGAAAATGAACGCCTGCACGAACGCCACGAATACCTCGAACACATTCATCACGATCGCCCCGACCAGCGGCACCGGCTTCAGGAGCCAGGCGGAACCGGCCGCCATGCCGATGAACACGAACACCAGCGCGTGCCCCGCCATCATGTTCGCGAAAAGCCGCACCGCCAGCGACAGGGGCCGCGCCAGCCAGCTCATCACCTCGATGGGCACCACCAGCGCCGCCAGCCACCACGGCACCCCGGGCGGCAGGAACCCCCGCAGGAATCCCAGGAACCCCCGCTGGCGGATCGTCAGCCACATCGTCAGTCCGAACACCACCAGCGCCAGCGCCGCGGGGACGTTGAGGTTGCTCGTCACCGCCTTGAACAGCCCTGGCAGCGGCAGCAACCCCACCAGGTTGGCGGAAAGGATAAAGAAGAACATGCCCAGCAGGAACGGCGTCCAGACCCGGCCCTTCTCGCCGATCCCTTCCACCACCACTTCCTTCTCCACAAACTCGATCAATCCTTCCATGAGGTTCTGGTACAGTCCGTGCGCCACCATGCCGCGCCGCCGGCACACCGGCAACAACACGGCCAGTGTGACCAGCGCCGCCAGCCAGACCAGCACCACTTCGTTCGTGATGCTGAGGTCGACGCCGGCCACACGGGGCAGCGGGAACAGCACTGTCGTCTCGATTTCTCCCGTCATAAACCCTAATTGTGCCACGCAAACGCCACGGGAGCAAGCGCCGGAAGGACAATAGCAGCAGTTCTCATTATGGCCGTGTAGCCCGCCGTAGAAGCGGCGCCCTCGCCGCTTTTCAAGCCGGTTTCACGCGGCGGGGGCGCCGCGTCTACGGGAAACACCATCCGTTTCGGCCATAATG
>Ga0116202_10002787_pt1 | contig 10477 bp, 9 predicted proteins | sample LakKivw325mmetaG_FD_94479 | JGI IMG/M metagenome (GOLD analysis project Ga0116202, IMG submission 94479) | Anoxic lake water microbial communities from Lake Kivu, Rwanda to study Microbial Dark Matter (Phase II) - Lake Kivu water 325m metaG | ecosystem: Environmental > Aquatic > Freshwater >... | reverse complement strand
CGCAGGGCGCTCTCACAGAGGGCCTCCGGAGTCGCGCCGCCGTGAGCGGCGGCCAGGTCCTCTTCGAGGGAGCCGGCATTGACGCCGACGCGGATCGGGATGTCACGCGCCTGAGCAGCCTCGGCGACCGCCGCCAGGCGGTCCCGGCCGCCGAGGTTACCCGGGTTGATGCGCAGCTTGTCGGCGCCGGCCTCGGCGGCCCCGATGGCGAGGCGGTGGTCGAAGTGCACATCAGCGACGAGCGGCAGCGGCGACTGCGGCTTGGTCCGAGCGAAGGCGGCCAGGGCCTGGGCGTCAGGCACGGCGAGACGGACGAAATCAGCGCCCGCACGGCGGACGGCCTCGATCTGCCGCAGGACCTCGCCCGTGTCCGTGGGGGTGCACTTCGTCATCGACTGCACGGACACCGGCGCACCGCCGCCCAAGCGGACGTGTCCGACGGAGACCGCCCGCGTCAGGCGGCGGGCGGGCCGAGGCGTGTGCTCGCCATCGGGTCGGCTAGGGCACGTGGTATCTGACGAGGTTCCACACATCCTTGAACGTGATCGCGCCGAACACCGCGACGATGAAGATGGCGCCGGCGACTAGCCAGGCCAACTCCCGCCGCGAGCTGACCCGGCGCCGGACGACCGCCTCGTAGCCGATCAGCACCAGCCGGCCGCCGTCGGCGACGGGTATCGGCAGCAGGTTGATGAAGGCCAGGTTCATGCTGATGATGCCGCAGAGGTTCAGTACGGCGTCCCAACCGATCTGAGCCTGCTTGTGCGCGTAGTAGGCCATCCCCACCACCCCCGTGCCCTCGAACTTGCCCTTGCCCGATACCACGCGGTAGATCATCGCCGCGACGCCGACGACAACCGCCTCGGAATCGCGCAGACCCGTCTGCACGGCGTAGCCCACATCGTACCGGCGCACCGCGCCGAACACGATGCCGATCTGGCCGATCTCCTCGCGGCTGATCGTGCCGTCTTCCTGCTGCATCTGCACCGTCTCGGCCTTGGGGGTGACCAGCAGGTCAAGCTCCAAACCATTGCGGCGCACGGTCATCCGGATCGGTCGGTTCGGCCGCTCCATGACATACAGCCGCGTCGGCTCGACCGTGAGCGAGGCGAAGGTTACGCCCCAGACCTTCGCGAGGTCCGTCTCGGGCGGGGCACCTTTGGGGATCCCCAGTTGCTCGCGGCTGCGAGTGATGACTTCCGGTTCGACGGTCTCCCCCTGGGCGCCCTCGAAGGGAGGCATGACCCGGATCGCGACCGGTCCCTCCGCGGTGCGGGCGGCCTCCAGGAGATCGGCGGGCACCGCGACGTATCTGTCGCCCGCGCGGTAGATGGAGTCACCCGGCTGAAGCCCCAGCTTCTCGCCGAGCGACCCTGGTCGCACCTCGGTGATCTCGAGGCACTGCCGGTTCCCGTCCAGCGCGACGATGGAATCGCCCGCCTGCAGCCCGGCCCGGCGAGCGGGGGTCTCACCGCTGACGAGGCTGTCGATCATCGGCGGGTTGAGGTAGTCGATGGGCACGCCCTTGATGACGCCGGTCAAGGTGAACAGGCCGATGGCCAGGAGAACGTTCATGGCCGCGCCCGCGAAGATGACGAGGGCCTGAGCATAGCGCGGGCGCGTGTAGAAGCCGCCGTCCACGACTTCCTGGCCGGGCTCCATCCCCGCGATCCGGCAGAAGCCGCCGAAGGGGATGAGGCCGATGCCGTAGCGGGTGTCGCGCCGCCGGAAGGCCAGCAGACGCGGCGGGAAACCGATCATGAACTCCTCGACCCTCATCCGCGCCACTTTCGCGGCCACGAAGTGGCCCAGCTCGTGGATGAAGATGCAGCTCCCCAGGATGAAGAGGATGGCGAGAACGCTGTTCGCCATCGAACCGAGCACAGGCATAATGGCCTCAAGGAACGGGCGGCGGTTCCACGTTCCGAGTATCAAGTCTGCGCCAACGACGACTCAGCGACCGAACCGGGCGCGGACATGCTCCCGCGCCCAGGCGTCCGCTGCCACGATATCGTCCAGAGTCACCGCATCCGCCGGCTCATGTTCGGCCAGTGCGCCCTCGATCACCCGCGGAATGTCCAGGAACCCCAACCGGCCTGCCAGGAACAGGGCCACAGCCTCCTCATCCGCTCCGTTGAGCACCGCCGGATAAGTCTGCCCGGCCCGACCCGCCTCGTAGGCCAGGCGTAAGCACGGGAAGCGGGTGACGTCCGGGCGAGCGAAGGTCAGCCGGCCAAGCTCCGCCAGGTCCAGGCGCGGGAGTTGGTTCGGCGCGCGCTCCGGGTGCAGCAGCGCGTACTGGATCGCGATCCGCATGTCCGGCAGGCCCAGTTGGGCCACGACCGAGCCGTCGCAGAACTGGACGGCGGAGTGAATAACGCTCTGAGGGTGTACCACAACCTCGATCCGGTCGAACGTCACATTGAAGAGCCAGCGCAACTCGAAAAGCTCAAAACCCTTATTCGCCAGGGAGGCCGAGTCGATCGTCACCTTGCGGCCCATGCGCCACGTGGGGTGAGCGAGCGCCTGCTCGGGCGCAACCCCGCGCAACTCCTCCAGTGAGTACGAGGCGAAAGGCCCACCGGAGGCGGTCAGGAGCAGCTTCTCGATGCTCGCCGGGTCCTCCCCCTTCAACGCCTGGAACACCGCGGATATCTCACTGTCAATGGGCAGCAGGGCGGCTCCTGCCCGCGCGGCCGCGGCCGTGACCAACTCGCCGGCGGCGACGAGCGGCTCCTTGTTCGCCAGGGCCACGGGTTTGCCACACTCAAGCGCCGCCAGCACAGGCGGCAGCCCCGCCAAGCCGGAGACCGCTCCGACCACCAGATCAGCGTCCGGTCTGGTCGCCAACTCACAGAGCGCCTCTCGTCCGGCGAGTAGACGCCCGGCCCTGCCGCCGGCAAGCTCAACTAGCTCCCCGTGCAGGCTCGAGTCGCTGATGCACGCCTCGACGCCGAACTCGCAGGCTTGCCGCGCCAACTCCTCGACCTGGCGGCCCGCCGCCACACCCACGACCTGCAGGCGCTGCGGGTGCGCGCGGATGACATCGAGCGTCTGTCGCCCGATGGACCCGGTGCTCCCCAGAATCACGACGCGCTTTGGCTTCACCCGGGCAGGGCTCCTACGACGGCGAGCGGACGGGCTCGGCGGCTAGGCCGACGACGCCTCCCACAGGGCCTGAGCGGTTGCGAGGAGGCCGTCGGCGTTCTCGACGCGCGCCCGCCATGTCTCGGGGATCGCCGTCAGCCCGTTGTAGGCGCCGGAGATGCCGCCCGCAATGCACGCAATCGAGTCCGAGTCGCCGCTGGCATTCGCCGCGGTCAGGACGGTAGTCGCATAGTCGGTAGGTGACCGCAGAAAGCAGTACAGCGCGCAGGCGATGGCCTCTTCAGCCACCCAGGCGTCGCCGAGCACATCGAACGCCCCGTCGGGGGCCATGGTGAGCGTGCCGGGGACCTGCTGCAGTTTCGCGAGGAACTCGCCGCTAAGGCCTTGCGTTGCGTCGATGATGGCCGACAGCAAGTCCTGGGGCGGTGTGTCCGCCAGAGCGAGAGCCACCGCCAACGCATTGGCGACCGCGCCGGCGACGGCACACGGATGCCCGTGCGTGATCAGGCTGCTCTGGCCGGCGATCTCCACCAGGCGGTTGCGGTTCCCGTGGTAGCGCAGGCCGATTGGCGCCGCGCGGATGGTCGAGCCGCAGCCCTTCGATTCGGACACGCCGCTCTCGCGCCACGGTTTGCCCGCCGCCAGACGGCGGCAGGCGCTCATGGTGGTACTGCCGGGGGCGCGGTCGTTCTCGGGGCTTTCTGCCCACTTCAGCAGTTCCTCGGCGATGGCCGTGAGCACCTCGTCGGCGGAGCGCGCCCCGGCGCGTAGCAGCGCCGCGGCCACGGCCAGGCTCATCTGCGTATCATCCGTGTAGGTGCCGGAAGGGTGAGACCGCGGGGCCACGAAGTACGAGACCCCGTGGGGGCCATGACGCCGCCGAATCTCCTCTGCGCCGATGAACTCCACGGGGAAGCCCAGTGCATCACCGACCGCCAGCCCGACGATGGCTCCTTCGAAGCGCTCTCTCATCTCAGACCTCCCCCGGTGCAAGCCGTCCAGCAGACGCCTCGGCCTCGGGTCCGCCGGGCGTCTGGTTCGCCAGCCAAGGCCTCCCGGCCTCTGTGGCATCTCTCGCCTCGCTCCTGGCCCTCGCACTCCCTTGACGGCATACAGCCCGGAGCCGCGGCAAGCGGTCCGGGCTGTACGAGTCAGACCTCGCCAGGGGGCGCGCACGGCGCCATATCCCGTTGTGCCAACCCCTCCGCCGGATGGTGAGCCGACGGCTGATCCGCAGCGCCGGTTACCAGGTGGCGGTGTAGGCCAGGCCCGCGCCGAACTCCCGATCCACGCGGTTGTCCACGGTGATGAGGTCAACCGTCAGGTTCTGGTAGGGCCGCAGGCGCAGCCCGAAGTTCAGCTCGGAGCTGTCGTACTCGCCGATGACGTCCACGTCCTCGTGCAGGGCGAGCTTGACGCTGCCGAAGAAGCCGTCGAGCATGTCGCCACTGCCGCCGCCGAGGTTGACCGTAATCGGCACCTCGCCCTTGAGGTTGAAGCCCTTGCTGATCACACCGTAGAAGGTCTGATCCACGTCGTCCGCTATGTCCCAGACGCCGACCGCAACCGCGGGGTTGTTCCCCTCTTCCTTGACCAGCAGGTACTTGGCCGAGAAGAGCGTTTCCTGATCGAGGGTCGGGTCCGCCGGATCGTACCAGGTGACGCCGAGTTCGAGCTTATCGATGGGGGTGGCGTTGAGCTTCGCCGAGGTGTCGAGCGTGTTGTTCAGCCAGTGGTAGCCGACGTTGAAGCCTTTGAGCGGCGGCAGCTCGGTGGTCGGTGTGACGATGGCGCCGGTGGGGCCGATCAGGCTCGGTGCCGCGGTCACGGTGGCAGCGGGTCCCTCGTCCTGGGCCAGAACGGGTACGGCGAGCACTAGTGTGAGCACTACAGCGAGAACCAAGGCGCGAGACATAACGGCTACTCCTCCCTTAGCGTTGGCGGCGATCCGCGCCGGACGACAGCATTGGCCGCCATGGCGCCGCTGTCCATGTTCCGCGGCGGGCGGCTCTTGGCGGCGAGTCTACCACAGCGGATGGCTCTTGACAAGACTTCCGCCGACGCGCTTGCGTGTGTCTTCCGTCCATGTGTTCCGGTTGCGCTGAGAACGGCAAGTTGGTATAATCCGGTCACGCCCTGCGAGGGACGCTCGGCGCAGGGGCGGTGCGACAGGTGTAGGGTGCTGACCGTACTGTGCCTGAACGCGGGGATCGACCGCACATACGAGGTTGAGGATTTCAGCGTCGGCGGCTACTACCGGCCGCTGCGGATGCGCGTCCAGGCGGGAGGCAAGGGGATCAACGTGGCCCGGGTGGCGTATCGTCTCGGGGTCGAGACGATCGTCTCCGGGTTTGCAGGGGGTTCCGGCGGCGCCTTCGCCGCGCGGCAGCTTCAGGGCGAAGGCATCCTGACGGATTTCATCCCGATCGAGGAAGAGCCGCGCGTCTGCATCAACATCGTCAATCGACGCGCCAAGACGCAGACCCGCGTGGACGAAGCCGGCCCGCTGGTGTCGCCCACCGAGATCGTCGCGCTGCGGCGGAAGTGGCAGGAGCTGCTGGCGAAGAGCCAGGCCGCCGTGATCTCCGGAAGCGCGCCCCGAGGCGTGCCCTTCAGCATGTACGGCGACCTCATCTCCACGGGCCGCCAGGCCGGCCTGCCCGTAATCCTAGACGCTCGGGATGAGCTGCTGGCCGAGGGCGTCAGGGCCAAGCCGCAGATGATAAAGCCGAACCTGGAGGAGCTTTCGGCGCTGAAGGATCGACCCATCCAGACCGTTCAGCAGGCCCTGGCCGCCGGTCGGGAGCTGGCCGAGGGCGGGGTCAGCATCGTGCTGATCAGCATGGGCGCCGCGGGGGCGGTGGCGGTGACGCGCAAACAGGGCTACTGGATGGCGAAGCCGCCGAAGGTGGACCTAGTCAGCTCGGTCGGCAGTGGCGACGCGATGGTCGCGGGGTTTGTGGCGGCCTCGCTGACCGGGCGGAGCTTCGCCGATTGCCTGCGCTGGGGCGTGGCGGCCGGTGCGGCAAATGCAACGCAGTTCGAGAACGCCGGGTGCACGCGCGACGAGATTATGAGCCTGGTGGCGCAGGTGCAGTTGAGCCGGGTCGATGACTTCACCGCCGCCGTCGCGACGCCCGGCGACGCAGCCGCAACGGGGTGATGAGTTGGACCGGCGGCGTTTCCTGACGTCCGGCGGGGCCTTCGCGGCCGGGGCGCTGGCCTGGGGCGGGTTGCCCGGGCATGCGCTGCTTGCCCAGGAGGCGGGCCGCTCGCGGATTGCCGCCATCCAGAGCACTCGCGTCCAGCCCGCCGTGGGGCGCCTGGTTCCGGACGTTGTGCTCCAGATGCTCGATGCCGGCCTCGAGCACGTGACCGGGGTTCAACCGGCGGACAAGGCATGGGCAAGCCTGTTCGCCGCCGAGGACGTCGTCGCCATCAAGGTCAACACCTCGGGCGGGCCGCTGCTCTCGACGAGCAGGGCCACCGTCGATGCGATCGTCCAGCGGCTACTGGGCACCGGAGTGTCGCGCGACAACGTGGTGATCTACGACCGCACCGACGGCATGTTGGCGGCGTGTGGCTATAAGCTCAACACCGGGGCGGGCCTGAAGTGCGGCGGCGTGGAGGGGCACTGGGGCGACAAGGTCATCAGTCAGGGCGCGTTCCGCGGCCGGCTGCCGGTAATCCTGAGCTACTGCTCGGCGATCATCAACGTGCCGATCCTGAAGGACGCTGCGGGCGCAGGCGTCACGATCTCGATGAAGAACCACTTCGGCACGATCAGCAACCCGCAGGAGTGCCACGGCAACGGCTGCGATCCGTACATCGCCGACGTGAACACGATCCCCGAGATCCGCAGCAAGCAGCGGCTGATCGTTTGCGATGCGACCTCGGCCTGCTTCGAGGGCGGGCCGGGCGCCGACCCGCGCTTCATCTGGCAGCCGAACACGCTCCTGCTGGGCACTGATCCGGTTGCGCTGGACACTATCGGCGCGGGCATCATCGACGAGAAGCGGGTGCAGCGAGGCCTGCCGACCCTCGAAGCCGCCGGGCGGAAGCCAAAGCAACTGGCCTCCGCCGCCGCGCGAGGCCTCGGAGCCAACGATCCGTCGAAGATCGACCTGCTGAAGCACAGCCTCTAGCGCGCCACGGCGGCGCGGGACTTCGGGACGAACGATCTGGGCCGCCTCAGCGTTCTAGACATTGGGCCGACGTGAACCTCGCGGGCGAGCTGCCATCACGGCCGGCCTTTGGCGCCCCTTCGGGGCGCGAGAGGAGTCCACCATGTTCGGATCGTTCGGCACTCAAGAGCTGATTCTGATCCTGATCCTCGTGCTCGTGCTGTTTGGGGCGAGGCGCATCCCCGAGATCATGCGCGGCTTCGGCGAGGGCATTCGGGAGTTCAAGAGCGCCTCCCAGAAGGCCATGCAGGAGATCGACGAGGCCACCTCGGTGGCCCCCAAGCCGTCGCCCAAGAGCCCCGCACCGACGCCCGAGGACTCGCCCAAGATCGACCCGCAGTAGGAACCGACTGCCTGAGTCGGGGGTTCTCGTGATACGGATCACGGGAGAATACAACTATGGCGGGTAGTAATCTGTGGTGAGCCCAGGTACCCGTCGAGTCATGCGCAGGAGGAGCCGTTCATGTCGATAGCACCCAGACGATACGCACTAGGACTTGGCTTAGGGATCGCGGGCATCGTGCTCGCTAGCAGCGTGATGGGCGCCGCATCGCTATCCAGTCTCGTACCGGCCTCCAACGAGATCGCCGGCTGGACGGCGCTGCAGGCCGATACCGCGGCCTCCGCCCCGGACCAGCTCTGGAAGATCTACGACGGCGGCGACGGCCCGTGGAAGACGGCTGGCGTCACCTCAGCCTTCCAACGGTACTACAAGAACCAGACCACCGGTCACATCGTGACGCTGATCCTGCACAAGACCGGCACCGACTGGCAGAAGGCGAAGGCCCTGTACCGCAGCAAGAACGGTGGCTTTCAGGAGCAGGCCGGCTACCAGACGGTCCAGTTGACCTCCGAGGGCGCGCTCGCCACGCCTTCCCAGGGCCTGCAGGGACACTGCTGGAGCAAGTATTACTACTGTACCGTCACGGTGAACGGTACCTCCGCCGCGGATGTCAGTGCCGCCAAGCTGTTCCTGCAGAAAGTGGCCTCCAAGATCACCGCCAACGGCTAGCTCTGGTCCTCGGCGGTTGACGCGGTCTACATCCGGGACCCAGGTATCGGCAGCGGAGGCTCCCAGACCTCCGCTGCCGCGTTATGTGCCGCCTTGTCCGCCATCGTCCAAGGCCCGGGAGGGTGTCCATCGATGTTCCGCCTCTTCAACTCTGTGACCCGCAAGAAAGAGCCCTTTGCGCCAGCCGACGGCCGGACGGTTCTCATCTATACCTGCGGGCCAACAGTGTATGGACCGCCGCATATCGGCAACTACCGCACCTTCGTCTTCGAGGACGTTCTGTGCCGGGCCCTGCGGTACCAGGGGTGGGACGTCAAGCAGGTCATGAACATCACGGATGTCGATGATAAGACGATCCGCGATTCGGCGGCGCAGGGCCTGTCGCTGAAGGAGTTCACCAGCCAGTACGAGCAGGTCTTCTTCGAGGACCTGGCCACGCTGCGGGTGGCGCCGGCGGCGGTCTACCCTCGCGCCACCGAGCACATCCCGGAGATGATCGAGCTGACGCAGCGACTGATCGAGCGCGGCCACGCCTACGAGGTCGAGGGCAGCGTGTACTTCCGCATCGCCTCCTTCCCCGGCTACGGCAAGCTCTCGGGCGTGCGGCCCACCGATACGGACGCCCGCTCGCGCGACTACAGCCGCCTGGGGTCCGACGAGTACGAGAAGGAGGACGTGCAGGATTTCGCCCTGTGGAAGGCGGCGAAGCCGGGCGAACCGACCTGGGACAGCCCCTGGGGCCCCGGCCGGCCGGGCTGGTCGATCGAGTGCTCGGCGATGGCCATGAAGCACCTGGGCGTCACGCTGGACATCCACACCGGCGGCGTCGATAACCTGTTCCCGCACCATGAGAACGAGATCGCACAGTCCGAGGGCGCCACAGGGCAGCCCTTCAGCCGGTTCTGGATGCACGCCGAGCACCTGCTCGTGGACGGGCAGAAGATGGCGAAATCAGCCGGCAACTTCCATACGCTGAGGGACTTACTCGACCAGGGCTATGAGCCACTGGCAATCCGCCACCAGTATCTCTCGGCTCACTACCGCAGCCAGCACAACTTCACCCTCGAGGGCCTCGATCAGAGCGCCCAGGCCCTCCACCGGCTGTGGGACTTCGTGGATCGCCTGGCCGACGCCAGGCCGCAGGCACAGGCCCCGAGCGCCCTCGCCGAGGAGGTCGCCCACTGCCAGGAGGGCTTCGACGAGGCCATCTCCGACGACCTCAACGTGCCCGGCGCGATGGGCAAGGTGTTCGAGTTGATGCGGTCGGCGAACATCGCGATGGAGGCAGGCACGCTGAGCGCCGCCGATCTCTCCGCCGCGCAAGACTTCCTGGGGAAGGCCGACACGGTCTTGGGGATCATCGCCCACGAGCGCGAGATGCTCGACGCGGACGTGGAGCGCCTCATCGAGGACCGCGTACAGGCGCGCAAGAGCAAGGACTATGCCCGCGCGGACGCGATTCGCGAGGAGCTGGCGGCGGCGGGCATCCTGCTGGAGGACTCGGCGGAGGGGACGCGGTGGCGCAGGGCGCACTAACCGCGTGGCACGCTTGGGCTGAGGGTGATGCCCCCTGACCTCTCGCGAACGAGTCCTATGCGCTTTCCGCCACCAGGAGCCTGACCGCACGCCCTTCTTCGAGAAGCTCATCAAGTCGCCGGTGGCCGACGAAGTGCTCGGCCGGCCGTGCGCCGCGTCGAACTGGGCCCACCGCATGGAGCGCCTGGCCGACGGCGACTGGCAGGGGCTGATGCAGCAGGAAGCCCGCGACCTCGTGGACCTCGCGAAGGTCCTCGGCCAGGACCTCGTCCGCCTCTACCCGAACGAGCTGCCTCCGGCCGAGAGGCCGAAGCGCATCGGTCCGGACACGTGGCAGATCGGCGGCACCATCGCCGAGCGGCTGCCGAGTGGGTGGATCAGGCATCGGCCGGTTGAACCTCCGCCCCCCTGCGATCCCGCCGCGGCCGAGCAGGCCCTGCGCGACTCCCTCGACGCGGACTACCATCCCCCGCAGTACACCGACGAGCACCTCCTGGTCTGGCGGACCGTGCAGCGGATCAGCAAGGACGAGGGTCTCGACCTCGCCATCTTCGCTGCCGCTTACACGATGGGCGCGGCAACGCTCCCGCCGTACCTCTTCGAGTGGTTCGTTCGCGACCGCGAGGCCTTGCATCGG
>Ga0116202_10002784_pt1 | contig 10479 bp, 6 predicted proteins | sample LakKivw325mmetaG_FD_94479 | JGI IMG/M metagenome (GOLD analysis project Ga0116202, IMG submission 94479) | Anoxic lake water microbial communities from Lake Kivu, Rwanda to study Microbial Dark Matter (Phase II) - Lake Kivu water 325m metaG | ecosystem: Environmental > Aquatic > Freshwater >... | reverse complement strand
TAAGATTAGTATAATAAATAACTTTTTTATTGTCAAAGAAATTAGTTTAAGATATAATAAATTCAGGCGCTTTCCGCGCCGCCTGAAATTTATGGGGAAAACCATCGCCATCGTCAACCAGAAGGGCGGGGTGGGGAAAACCACGACCGCCGTCAATTTAGGCGCCTATTTGGCCTATTTGGGCAAGGAAATCCTGTTGGTGGACATTGACCCGCAGGCCAACGCGACTTCCGGCCTGGGGCTGGATCACCGCCGTTTGGAGAAGGGAATTTATGAGGCCTTGATCGGCGACGAACCGATATATAACGTCATTAAGCGCACACTCCAAGCCGGTTTCAAGATCGTGCCCGCCACCTTATCTTTAGCCGGCGCCGGCGTGGAACTGGTTAATATGGATAATCGCGAATTCCGCCTGTCTATGATTTTGGAAGAAATCAAAAATGATTTTGACTATCTCATCATTGACGGACCGCCCTCGCTTGGTCTTTTAACAGTTAATAGCTTGGTGGCCGCCGACGAAGTTTTAATCCCCATTCAGAGCGAATATTACGCCTTGGAAGGCCTGAGCCAACTTTTAGAAACGATTAGTCTAGTCCAGAATAATTTAAAGCCGACTTTGGGCATTATGGGCGCGGTCATTACCATGTATGATCGGCGCAACAAATTGTCCAGCGCCGTCATGGAAGAATTGTACCAATATTTTCCCAACCGTATTTTCCGCTCCGTCATTCCTCGGAGCGTGCGCCTGGCGGAAGCTCCCAGTTATGGCCGCTCCATTTTTCATTATGATCCCAAGTCGCGCGGCGGCCAAGCTTACGAAGGTTTGGCCAAAGAAATTTTAAGTTTAGAAAAATAATTCTATGCCTCAAGTTTTAGGCCGAGGACTCGGCTCCTTAATTCCCAAAAAAACCGCGGCCGCCGCTGGTGATCAGTTCGGCGGCGAGGCCGGCGCTCCGGAAAACGCGGTGATTGCTGACCAAGACCGAATTTTCCAGATCAGTCCCGACTCGATAGATTTCAATCCCTTACAACCGCGGCAGAATTTCCCCGAAAGCGGCCTGCGTGACCTAGCGGAATCAATTCGTCAACACGGCATTATCCAGCCTTTAGTGGTAACGAAAAAGGGCGACCGCTTTGAACTGATCGCCGGCGAAAGGCGTTTACGGAGCGCGAGAATACTGGGTTTAAAAACCGTGCCAGTGATAAAGCGCGAGGAAAAAGAGCAAAGAAAATTGGAAATCGCCTTGATTGAAAATTTACAGCGCGAAGACTTAAATCCCATGGAAGCGGCCGGCGCCTATAGACGGTTAATGGATGAATTTAATTTGACCCAAGAAGAAGTCGCCCGCAAAGTCGGCAAAGCTCGTTCCAGCGTCGCTAATACCTTACGCCTCTTGTCTTTGCCTAAGGCTATTCAAGAAGCTTTGGCGGCGGGAAAGATAAGTGAAGCGCATGCCAAGTACCTTTCCGGCCTGGAAGGCGAAATTAAACAATTAAACATGCTGAAAAAGATTTTGCGCCAGAATTTAACCGTGGCGGAGACGGATAAAGAAATCAGGCGCTTGGGCGGCACCAAAGCGGCCAAAGTCAAGGATTATATGGACCGCGCCAAAGAAGACGAATTGGCTGAATTTTTAAGCACCAAGGTGGAAATTAGGCGGCAGGGAAGCAAAGGAAAATTGATGATTGACTTTTACAGCGAAGAGGAGTTAAATGAGATTATAAAAAAGATAAAAACTGATTTTATTTAAATTTTTAAGAAACTAGGAATGGCCCGACGAGAGTCCCGGCGCTGAAAAATTCCCGGCGTACTCTCAACTTTATCATCGCCAAAACTAACTTAATCCGTCAGATTTAAAAGTGAAAAAATCAGGCAAAACTATTTTCGCTCGGTTAATTTAAGCCGAGCCTTTTTATTTGCCATCCTTAATTTCTTATACTAAAATAGTAAAGTCAGATTAAAATTTTTAAGTCTTTTTAAACCTATTTTTAGCTTATATTTAAGCTCATAATTCATGTCTTTTGTCCATCTGCACAACCATAGCCATTATTCCTTATTGGACGGCTTGACTAAGCTGGATGAAATGATTAATTACGCCAAGGAACAGGGTTCACCAGCCATAGCCATCACCGACCACGGCGCCATGTATGGCGTGATTGAGTTTTACCAGAAATGCAAAAAAGCCGGAATAAAACCCATAATTGGCGTGGAAACCTACCTCGCTCCGGCTTCGCGTTTTGACAAGACTACCAAAGAAGACGGGCGCAGCTACCATCTTTTGCTTTTGGCCAAAAACAAAAAAGGCTACCAAAACTTGATCAAGCTCGTTTCCGCCGCCCATTTGGAAGGTTTTTATTATAAACCGCGCGTTGATTGGGAACTTTTAAGTCAATATCATGAGGGTCTAATTGCGGCTAGCGCTTGTTTGGCCGGGGAAATCCCGCGCCTGATTTTAGCCGATAAAAAGGAAGAAGCGAAAAAACGAATTTTAGCCTATAAGCAACTTTTCGGTCAGGACAATTTTTATTTAGAAATTATGGATCATCCCGAACTAGAAGGCCAGGATAAGGTTAACGCCGAGTTAATCCGTTTTTCTAGAGAATTGGGCGCTCCTCTCGTGGCCACTAATGATGTCCATTACTTTAAAAGAGAGGACGCCGAAGCCCAAGACATTCTCCTTTGCCTGCAGAACAAGAAGAAACTTGAGGATAGGGACCGCCTGAAAATGCTCGGCCTGGGCGATTATTCCTTGCGCTCTAACGCCGACATGATCGCCGCTTTTAAGAATACGCCTGAAGCCGTTAAGAACACGCTTAAAATTGCTTCTGCCTGCCAATTGGAAATTGAATTGGGTAATACTCAATTGCCCCATTTTGAAGTTCCGCCCGGCGAGGACGGCAATTCCTATTTGCGCCATTGCTGTCTTAAAGGCTTGGCTAAACGTTATCCTCAAGCCAATAAAGAAGAACTAAAAAAAATCAACACCCGCTTGGACTACGAACTTTCCGTTATCGCCAAAATGGGCTGGCCTTCATACTTTCTCATCGTGGCCGATTTTATTAATTGGGCCAAGGACAATAAGATCGTGGTCGGACCGGGGCGCGGCTCGGCCGCCGGATCCTTAGTCTGTTATTTGACCGGTATCACCAATCTTGACCCCTTGCAATACGATCTTTTGTTTGAACGCTTTTTAAATCCGGACCGCATTTCTATGCCCGATATTGACATGGATTTCGCTGATACGCGCCGCAACGAAGTCATTAATTACGTCGGCGAGAAATATGGTCATGACCACGTCGCCCAGATAATCACCTTCGGCACCATGGCCGCCCGGGCGGCGATTAGGGACGTCGGCCGGGTTTTGGGCGAACCTTACGATTATTGCGACCGCCTATCCAAAACCGTGCCTATGTTCATGAAGCTCGGCGAAGCCTTAAAAGCCGTGCCGGAGCTAAGGGAGATTTATCAACAGGAAGCGGCCGCCAGAAGAATAATTGATTACGCCCGCCGCCTGGAGGGAGTCGCCCGTCATGCCTCTACGCACGCCTGCGGCGTTTTAATTACCAAAAAACCCTTGACCGAATACGTGCCCATCCAATACGCTTCTTCCTCGGACAGAAGCATCATCTCGCAATATTCCTTGCACCCGATAGAAGATTTGGGTTTATTAAAAATGGATTTTTTGGGCTTAAAGAACCTGACCATTATTGAATCGGCCCTAAAGATAATTAAGAATACGCGCGGTTTGGAAATAGATATTGACGCTTTGCCTTTGGACGATCGTAAAACCTATAGACTCTTTCAAGCCGGTGAAACGACGGGCGTTTTTCAGTTTGAATCTTCGGGCATGAAACGCTATTTGCGCGAATTGAAGCCGACGGTTTTTGAAGATGTTATCGCCATGGTCGCCTTATATCGGCCCGGACCGATGGAATGGATTCCTGATTACATCGCCGGTAAGCATAAACGCAAAAAAGTTTCCTACCTGCATCCGAAACTGGCGCCGATTTTGGAAAAAACTTACGGCGTGGCCATTTATCAGGAACAGGTTATGCAAATCGCCCGCGACTTGGCCGGTTTTTCCATGGGCCAAGCGGACGTTTTGAGGAAAGCCGTAGGCAAAAAAATTCCTTCGCTTCTGGCCGAGCAGAAGGAGAAGTTTATTGAAGGCGGCGTCAAAAACGGCGTCTACAAAGAATTGGCGGAAAAGATCTTTTCCTTCATTGAGCCCTTCGCCGGTTACGGCTTTAACCGTTCCCACGCCGCCTGCTACGCTTTAATCGCTTACCAGACCGCCTATTTGAAAGCGCATTGGCCGGTGGAATTTATGGCCGCGCTCTTGACCGCGGATCAGGGCGACACTGACCGCGTGGCCGTGGAAATTGAGGAGTGCCGGCACATGGCTTTAAAAATCATGCCGCCCGATATTAACGAATCCTTCGCCTCTTTCACGGTGGTTACCGCTGGTACCAAGGAGAATCGGGCCGTGGCCGCCAACGAAAAAGTGGACACGATTCGTTTTGGCTTGAAAGCCATTAAGAACGTGGGCGAACACATTGCCGATGTCATCATTAAAGAACGCAAGAATAAGGGCTCTTATGCTGATATTTTTGATTTATTAGCCAGAATAACCGATAAGGATTTAAATAAGAAATCTTTGGAGAGTTTGATAAAAAGCGGCGCTTTGGACGGCTACGGCGAACGCGGCCAATTGTTGGCTAATGTAGAAAAGCTTCTTAATTTAAATAAGGAAGCGGCTAAAAGCAAAGACAGCCGGCAGAGCAGTTTGTTCGCTGACTTGCCGACCGCCAGCCATCTTAATCATTTTAGTTTGGCGCCGGCCGCAATGGCGAGTCAAAGTGAAAAACTGAATTGGGAAAGAGAACTTTTAGGCCTCTATATTAGCGAACATCCCTTTAATGTTTTTCGGCCCCATTTGACTAATTACGCCCGGCCTTTAGCCGAGCTGAAATTCCACAAAACTGATGAGCGCGTCATTACCGCCGGTGTCATTTCCGCCCTTAAAAAAATCATCACCCGCAGTGGAGAATCCATGCTTTTTGTAAAAATAGAAGATGCCAGCGCCGTCGTGGAAGTTTTAGTTTTTCCCCGTCTCTATAAAGAAAGCCAAAATCTCTGGCGGGAAGGGCAGGCGGTCATTTTGGACGGCAAAGTTTCGGAAAAGGATAAGGAGATTAAAGTTTTGGTTAATCACGCGGCGCCTTTAGACGCGGAAGCGCCGCAAAAATCCTTGGCTGATTTCAAAAAATTATTATTGACGGGCAGCGGTTTTAGGAACGGCTATAATAGCGGCTATAAGGCTAATGGTTATAACCCTTATTCTTATCAACAAAAAATGGATGACAGCCAAGCCAGTCAAGGCGACCGAAAGACGCCTTTAGATAAAGCCGGCGTCCCCGCTTTGCGCCTAACTTTTTTAAAAGATTTTTCCTCGGCTGATTTAGAACAATTAAAAAAGATTTTGGTGCTTTATCCCGGCGACAGTGAAGTCTACTTTAAAGTTTTTTCTGGCGAAAAAAAGCAATTGATAAAGAGCGATTTGCGCGTCAAGTTTAGCTCCGCCTTAAGCGCCGCCCTGCGGGAACGTTTTGGTTCCCGCCTAAAAATCGCCCGTTGAAAGTTCAATAAACAGCCCCAGAGAGCTTAATTAAGGACTTTTATTGTCGGCCGGAGCAATCTCTGTTATAATAAAGCTAGTTTTAAAAAATCCTTCCCATCGATTAAATCGTTATAAATTTTTAATTGTCTTTTTCTTATGCCTAAGGTCAAGCCTAGCGCCCACGCCACTAAAAAAAGTGCAAAAAACCAAGAGAAATCAAGCCGCCGAACCCCTGGGCATAAAGCTAAGTCGGTTATGGTTGATATTATTGAAGACAAGCCTTTTTTAGAAGAAGATTCTTGGTCAAAGGATATTTCCCCGGCTTTGCCGAAAAAACTCAAAGCTGAAGGTCGGCGGGAAAAAGTTTGGCAAAAAGAGCCGCTTAAACCAGACAAAGAAGCGGGGAAAGGCCGGGAGGAAATAGACCAGCAGAAAAAATTTTTTTCCGCGCTGGCCGCCGAAAGCCGCGATAAAAAGCGAACCGCCGGCAAAAGCGAGGGGCCGGCCAAAAATCTCCATCTCTATCGCCGCTTAGTTTTTAAATTCGTGATTTTAACCGCCGTCCTCTTCGCCATTGTCGCCTATTTTTCCTTTTCCAAATTAACCATAACTTTGACACCAAAGGGGGAAATGATTAGCGACAGCTTGTTGGTAAAGGTCACGAGCGACATTAATGCTACTTCTAGCGCCCTGGCCGCTACCAGCCAAATAGTTCCCGGCACGATCAAAGAAATAGAGGCTGATTTAACCAAAACCTATCCGGCCACCGGTGAAGAACCTAGCGGCGAAGAAATCACCGGCCAGATCAGGATTATTAATAACTACACGAAAACCCAGTCTTTGGTGGCCACTACCCGCCTTTTGACCACCGACAATAAATTGTTCCGCATCAGAAACGGCGTTACCGTGCCCGCCGGCGGCCAAGTCAGCGTGGATATTTACGCTGACAAACCGAGTGAAGATATGGCCATTGGCCCGACCAATTTTACCATTCCTGGCCTTTGGCTGGGCCTGCAAGATAAGATTTACGCCGTCAGCGACGAAGCCTTTACCTATCGGCAGAAAATAAAAAAATACATCAAAGCCAGTGATTTGGACCAAGCCGACAAAGACATTAAGGACGCTTTACTCAAAAACGCTAAAGCGCAAGCGGGCGGAGAAGCGGGCGATTGGCTTTTTGACACTAGCGCGCCCGTGACTTTAACGGCGGACGCCAAAGCCGGCGCTTATCAAGATGAATTCAGTTTAACGGCGCAAACGAAAATCATCGCCGTTAATTTTGCTAAAGATCAAGTGGAAAAATTGGCGGCGGCCAAGCTCAACCTGCTCGTTCCCGACAATAAACAATTGGCGGAATTTAATCCGGCCAGCATCGCTTATTCTTTGGATAATTACGACGCCAAAAGCGGCTTAGCCACGATTAAAGCCTCTTTTAACGGCACTATGCTTTTAAAAAGCGAATCCCAGATCGTTGATCGTCAGCAATTGGTTAATTTGCGCCGCGAGCAGATTGTCGCTTATTTACAGAGTTTTCCGGAAATAAAAAATTATGAATTGCAATTCTCACCGGCCTTCATTCATAAAGCCCCGAGCCTGGTGGATAGAATAAAGATAAAAATAAACGCGGCCAATTAAGGCTTGGTTTGTCAATAACTAAAATAAACCTAAAAATTTCGTCCGAGCTGGTTTCGCATTTTTTTTCCGCCCGCTATAAATAGCGTAAGCTTCTTTGGCGTTGGCGTTTTTAAAAATGATGGCGCTTATAGCCTTAGTTAAAGCGCTCGCTTCCTTCAAACTGCGCTGGTGCAAGTTGCGGCCCATGGCCAAACCAGCGCTGCCGCTAATTTTTATCTGTCTAGCTAAATCGGCCAAAATTTCCTTAATTGGCCGTTTTTTACCGCCCACGGCTATAACTTTGGTTCGGTCGGCGGCTTTAACGGCTTGTCGGAATTTTTCCGCCGCCATTTGTTTGTCTTTTAAGCCGTAGGGATATTTGACTTTGACGAAATCGGCGTCCAGGCAAGCGGCGACGCCGCTAGCGCCGGCAATGACGTTCACATCTTCTTCTTTGATATTCTGACCGCGCGGATAGACCCAGAGAACGGCGGTGAGTCCGTTCTGATGAGCCTCAAAAACGGCTTGGGCCGCGGCCGCCAACAGCTTGCCTTCGTTAACGCCGCCCAAATGGACGGCATAGCCAATGCCGACGATTTTCAAGCCGCTTTGCCGTTTTAACTTCATTATATCCTCCACCGTCCAAAAACAGCGACTGAACTTCTTTTCTTGGACGCCGATATTGGTTTTGCCGTTTAATTTGACGATATAAGGGACTTGGGGATAATCTTGGCCGTAACGGGCGATAAGACCCAAAGGCAGGGCCAAAACCGCGCCGGGAGCACTGGCGGCGATTTTAAACAAATGCTCCGGAGTTTGGTCTTCAGGGTCAATCCCCGGGCCAAAAAAATCAGCGTTTAAATGCTCAATTTTTTGGTCGCCGGCGATTAAAAACAGGCGGCCGCTCTTATTGGTTAAAAGTTCGTAATTTTGGCGGTAAAGGAATTTTTTATCTTTGGGCACGCTTAAAGGCAATTTAATTTCCCCCATATAATTTATATATTTTTAAAAATATGTTATGATAGAATTATAACATATTTATGAGAAAAGATAAAAATAAAGCCGGAGAAAGAGCGGCGGATAGGGAACTGGAAAAATATCGCGACCCGGGCGGCGTTAGCGTCAAAGAAATGAATTTCGCTTTGTGGTGGGTGAAAAACCGGCCGCGGATAACTAAAGGCGTCATCGGCGTTTTAATCGCCTTAATCGCCTTCTTTTTTATTTATTCCGCCTATCATTTCGCCCTGTATTTTTCCCAGAGCCAGGAAGCCAACAATTTGTTTTCCTCCGAAAACAATTTATTTACGCAACGCCAGGTGGTAACGGATTTGACAGTAGCTCAACCGGTCGTTTTCGCTAACGGCGGTAAAGATGATTTGGCCGTGCTTTTGATTAATCCCAACGATAAATTTACCGGCTATTTTTCCTATTGCTTCCTAAACGGCGACGTGAAAATGGCCTGCGGCCAAAGCTTTATTTTGCCCGGGGACAAGAAATATATTTTGGCTCTCGGCCAAAGCTTAACGACGACGCAGGGCTGGCAATTGCAATTAGACGATGTTTCCTGGCAACGCTTGGATGTTCATCAAATTCCGGATTGGGAGCAATTTGTTTCTTACCGTTTACATTTCACGATCGCCGATCTAAGTTTCACCGGCGCTGGCAGCGAAGCGACGGCGGTTAGTTTAAACACCGTCGCCTTTAATATTACCAACAACAGTCCCTTCAGCTATTATGAAGTGCCGCTGAACATTCTTCTTTATAACGGTTCACAGCTAGTCGGCGTCAATCGTTATAATTTGGAAAATTTCCTTGCCGGGGACAAGCGAGCCGTTAAAATCACCTGGGCGGGACATTTGCGCGCCGTCAGCAATGTGGAGGTCGTTCCCGACGTCAATATCACCGATACAAAAGTGTTTTTACCCTATCAAGGCGAAAGCGATAACTAGTAAACGCGCTTTATGTTCCGACGTCTGAAAATATATTTACGTAATTTTGATTGGCTGATTTTCGCCGCTGTTTTTTTATTGGTCATTTTCGGCTTGGTGGAAATTTACAGCGTCGCCTTGGGTCGGGCGAGTTTAGACCTCCTGAATTTCAAGAAGCAAATTTTATTCGCCGGCGCCGGTTTCGTCCTGCTCTTTGTTTTCACTTTTATTGATTTCCGCTTTTTAAAAAGCTTAAGCCGCTATCTCTATGCCGCCGGCGCCTTGGTTTTGGCCGCCGTTTTGCTTTTCGGCCAAAGCATTCGCGGCACCAAAGGCTGGTTCACACTTGCCGGCTTCGGCTTCCAGCCGGTGGAGTTTATAAAAATAATTTTGATTTTATTTTTGGCCAACTATTTCGCCAATTTAGCCACCAAAATCAAGACGACGCGCCATTTTTTTTTCTCGGCTCTAAGCGCTCTGTTTTTGATCGTCCTTATCCTCTTTCAGCCTGATTTCGGAGCGGCTTTGATTTTGGGTGCGATTTGGCTGATTATGATCTTGGCCGCCGGTTTCAAAAAGAAATATCTCATTATCGTAGCTTTGGCGGCGGCCGTTATTTTAAGCGCTTCTTGGACCATTCTTTTTCGGGATTATCAAAAACAGCGCATTATGACTTTCTTTAATCCCGGTCAGCATTCCTTAGCCGCCGGCTATAACGTTTCCCAGGCGATTATCGCTGTCGGCTCCGGCGGTCTGGTCGGCAAGGGCGTCGGCTTCGGTTCGCAGTCGCAGTTGAAATTCTTGCCGGAGGCGCAAAACGACTTCATTTTCGCCGTCATTGCCGAAGAACTGGGTTTTTTAGGGGTGATTTTAGTCTTGGCTTTTTACGCCGTCTTTTTCTGGCGTTGTTTTAAGGGCTTAAGGAAAATCAACAATGATTTTGGCATTTATTTCCTTTTGGGCGCGACTGGCTTGATTTTTGTCCAGATGTTTATTAATATGGGGATGAATCTCGGCATTATGCCGGTTATCGGCTTGTCTTTACCGTTTATGAGCTACGGCGGCAGCTCCTTATTATCCCTCTTGATTTTAGTCGGGATGATAGAAAACATTATTATTAAAGCAAAAATTAGCTATTAAAAATTATGATCTTAAAATTAAAGGCCGAAGCCAGGGATAAGCAGGAAAAACTAAACCCGGATTTCATGCCGGTGGTTTTGTACGGCAAGGGCGTCAAGAACCAAAACTTGAAAATTAAACGACAGGATTTTGAAAAACTTTTCGCCCAAGCCGGCGAATCAAATTTAATTGATTTG
>Ga0116202_10002781_pt1 | contig 10483 bp, 6 predicted proteins | sample LakKivw325mmetaG_FD_94479 | JGI IMG/M metagenome (GOLD analysis project Ga0116202, IMG submission 94479) | Anoxic lake water microbial communities from Lake Kivu, Rwanda to study Microbial Dark Matter (Phase II) - Lake Kivu water 325m metaG | ecosystem: Environmental > Aquatic > Freshwater >... | reverse complement strand
TGCCGTTCCCACTCATTGCGCACGATGTAGGGGTTGGGCACTGCCTTGACCTTGAGCGCGGTGTCGCGCGCGCCGAACGCGCCGGGCGTGAAGTGGACCTCGTACGCCGCGGCGTAGGGCGCGGGCGAAAGCGTCTTGGTGTACAGCACCCAGGTGTCTCCGGCCGCGGGCGTGAACTTGGCGAACCCGGTGCGGTTGAACGCGAAGTAGCTGCCGCAGACGTACATGAACCAGGTCTTGGTCACCGAGAAGGTGTCGGCCGCGTTGCGCACGTCGCGGAAGCACCAGCCGTCGGCCGAGTCCGGGGACTGGGCCAGCGGACTGAAGTTGCGGAAGGGCACCGCCAGGTCGTTCTGGATGTCGTACACGTCGCAGGTCATCTTGCCCGACTCGTGGTTCTTCCAGACGATGCGGTAGTCCGAGCCGCGGTACGCCCAGAGCGCCTTATTGAAGGTCGGCACCGGTATCGCAAGCGAATCCTCCGGGTACGCGCCGGTCATCACCCTGACCCGTTCGTAGAACTGAATCGGCATCGAGTCCATCTGCAGCTTCATGGTCATCTGCACCACCGGCAGCCAGCCCAACGTCGTGTCAACCGTCGAGTCGCCCGGGATGAGCGGGTTCGGAAGCTTCTGGATGCGGGTGATGACCGAGTCGAACACCGTCGGCACCAGCCGGAACGTGTCGGTCAGCCGGTCAATCGCGCAGTTGAAGCTGACCGGCTTGACCACCGTGTCGCCGGCCAGGTTCAGGACGAAGAAGCTGTAGACCGGCTGGCGCGCGACCGGGTCATAGACCGCGGGCCGGAACGCGATGCGGTACTTGTCCTCCTTGACCGCGTAGGGCGTCACCGCGAATGGCTCGATGCCGAGCCTGAGCTTCGGGTGCCCGGCCACCTGCAGCCAGTCGCTCGCCGGCGGCGTGAAGTTGCTGGGCTGGGTCCGCGGCACGGCGCGCTGGGCCGTGATGCCGGACTCAAGCGACAGCGTGTCCAGCACCCGGCCGCCGGTCGTGTCGCCCAGGTAGTTGATGTCGAACGACGTCACCGCGTAGTAGTACGGGAACCCGAGCCGGAGTCCCGACTCGTCCGCGTAGCTGTACGCCAGCCCGGCGTCGGTCGCCTTCGTCCGGAGCGACTCGACCACGGTCGTATCCTGCCACTTGATACCGTCTATCCTGTCGTACTGAGTCAGGAGTTTCCAGTCGCCCGGCTGGCCCGAACGGCTCCGGTACACCTTGTACCCCTGGAAGTCCTGCTCGATGTAGAGCGGGTTCAGGAGCGCGGGCGCGACCGGGTAGAACCGGTCTTTGGCCTTTTCCGGAAAGTCGTCCCACACCAGGGTGACCTTGCCGTCGCCCGGTATCGTGGTCACGTTCGGCGAAGGCGGCGGTTCGGGCATGATGTAGTTGTTGTCGTAGGCCGACTGGGCCGCGCGCGAAGCCACCGCCAGGTTGTACACCATCTCGGCCTGGCCGCCCGGGGCGCGGTCCGCGGCAATCAGCCCGATGGTCACGGTCGCGACCTCGTCCGGCGCGAGCGTGAACGGCCCGGTTGACTGCAGGAAACGCTTGTCCGCGGGCGCCTGGTCCAGCGAGTCGTAAGGATTGTACGGATGCTGCGGGTCCCAGTAGTCGTACCCGGCCATCGCCAGGTACTGCTCGTAGTCGTCCTTCGGGTCCGCGTCCGCCAGGTTCAGGGTGAAAATCTTGTACGAGCTCATCCCGTACTGGCGGCCCTCGGCCGGCTCGTCAATCAGGCCGTTGGCGTTATTGTCAATGCCGTCGAACCCGTCAATCGTGCCGTCCGGGTTCTTGACGTACGGGCTCTGCAGGAAGTCGAAGCCGACGAAACCCGAGGGCACGCCGTCGTCGCTCCACACATAGCCCATATTGTCAACGTACACCGAGTCCGAGTGGTTCTGGTTGTAGATGTACTTGGCCAGGGCCAGGCCGCACCAGTCGTCGGTCGAGTTGCCCACGTCCGCGTCGCAGGCCATGCCCATGAACACGTCCTTGAGCGTATCCGCGGTCCGGTTGCGGACGTCGAGCTTGAAGAACACGATGTCCTTGTTCCAGGGCAGGGTCCAGGCATAGGTTGACTGGTACACCTCGACGCCGATGGGCCGCGGGGTCTTGCCCGCGACGTGCAGGTCCGGGTCCCGGTCGTTGAATACCGTCCAGGCGTCGCCGGTCGAAATCGCATTCCTGGGGATGTAGTAGAAGTAGCCCTTGATGGTGTCGTTGCCCGAAGGGATGCGCAGCGGCGTGAGGAGCGAGTCGTGCATCGAAGCCGGGAAGTCGGCAACGTTCGGCGGCCAGTCGCCCGGATAGATGTACACCCGCTCGAAGTCGCGCGTCGAGTATCCGCCCGGTGCGTTGTCGTAGCAGCCCGGGGTCATCTCGGACTTGCCCGAATTCGGGTTGTACCCGTTGGACACCAGCGTGTCCCGGCCCGCCGCCCCGCGCTTGAGCGTGCCGATCCAGATGCCCGCGCCGTAGATGTACATGTCGCCCGACCCGGCCGGCCACTCGCCGCCCGAGCGGCCGATGCCGTACCCGAACGTCGCGTAGTTGGTAATCGGCAACCGCCACTGGTTCTTCTGATACCACTGGAAGTCGAAAATCCGCGACGGCCGGTACGGCTCGCCCGCGGTCCTGGCGAACGCCGGAGAAACCGCCAGCAACAAACAACAAGCCGCAAGCAGCACCAGGAGGAGCCCGGAAGTCCGGGAGCGATTGGCGATTGGAGATTCGCGATTGGATATTCTCATGACTCCTCCTAGAACTCCAGGTTGACGCCCAGCTTGATTTGCCTGGGCGACCCGTAGTTGAGCGGATTGTCGGTATAATCGAGGTAGCCCATCCGGTAGGAGATGTACTCCTCCTCGTCGGTGATGTAGCCGTCGTGGTTCCGGTCGCGCGCCGGGTGGTACGTGCCGGAGAGGATTGTCGCGTCGGACGACACCGCCCAGTTCGCCGGGGTCAGTGTCCAGACGTAGCCGTCGTCCGAGGCCTTGCCGGTCGCGCCGTACACCCACTGCACGGTCTGGGAGTTGAACAAGTTAGTGACCACGCAGGTGACTCCGAGCTTGACCTTGCCCAGCGTGAAGCTGCGCGCCGCGTTCAGGTCCGCGGTCAGGTGCGGCGGCATCCGGGCCGAGTTCCGCTCCGCGGTCCTGCGCCCGGCATTGAGTTTGCGCGCCTCGCGCGGCGTATAAGGCAGGCCGGACCCGAAGCTGAACAGGAGCGAGCCGGAGAACTCCTGCAGCGGCACGAACGCGAAGTCGTTCGGAAACTCGCAACCCAGGCTGAACTTGGCGTTGTGGGTCTCGTCGAACTCGAGCGCGTAGTCGCGCCGGGGCGGCTCCATCTCCTGGCCGGTCACCGGGTCCACCCCGTACCGGTACCGCTCGTAGTACCACTCGTAGACGTACGATGCGGTCCCGCGCGCCAGGGACAATCCGTAGGACAGCCGCGCGTTCCAGTAGTTGCGCAGGGACTTGAGGAGCCCGACCTCGAACCCGCGCACGCTGCCGTATTCCTCGTTGACCAGCGGATAGTAGCCGAGCGGCACCGCGGGCTGGAACCGCGTGCCCATCAGGTCGAAGATGTCCTTGTAGTACGCGGTCGCGTCCGCAGTCAGGATGTCGGTGAGCTGCTGCTCGAGCCCGAGCTCGTACGCCACGGTCTGCTGGGCCAGGAGGTCCGGGTTGCCGATGATCTGATTGCCCCGGGAGTAGGCCGCGGACGAGATGTTGTCGAACAGGTAGCGGAAGGTCGGGGTCTGGAAGAAGTGGCCGTAGCTGAACCGGAACTTGGTTCTCGTCGAAATCGGGAACGATACGCCCAGCCTCGGCGAAAGCTTGTACTTGAGCGATGCGGGCACCATCGAGTCATCCTCGATGTTCGTCGGGTTCCAGCGCTTCATCACGTTCGGGGCGAGATAGTCGAACCGCAACCCGGCCCGGACCACCAGGTCCTCGAAGTCCATCCGGTCCTGGACGTAGATCGCCATGTTGAGCGGGTCATAGTTGTAGTAGTCCACGAACGGATTCGGGTCGGTCGGCAGCGAGTTGTACCGGCGCGACAGGTAGTTCTGCTTGACCTCGACGCCGGTCTTGAACTCGTGCACCTTGCCGACGTTGTGGGTCAGGTCGCCTTTGAAGGTGATGACCTCGGACCAGTGCATCAGGAACAGCCGGTAGTCGCCGACCCCGTAGTACACGTTGTAGATGCCCCACGGGTTGTTGGCGTTGTTGTTGGTCTGGGTGATGTACCCGGGCAACGGCCGGAACAGCGCCGAGCTGTCCGCCATCACCGAATCCTCAGCCTTGAAGATGTAGTCCTGCCAGAACCGGGTCGAGAAGTCGCGCTCCGACGCCTCCCGTGCCGAGTCCCGCACCGCCCGGGTCCGGTGGTTGTAGAAATACCCGAGCTGAAGCGTGTAGAAGGTCTTCTCGGTCAGCATGTGGTTGACCGAAAGGTCCGCCTTGCTGACGCGCTCGCGCGAAGCCAGGAAGTGAGACAGGTTGTACTTGTACCCGAGCATGTTGTCGCTCTCGCGGTCGTACGGGTACATGTCGTACTGAACCCTTGACCGGAAGCCGTTGGCGGTCAGCTTCAGGCCCTGGTTCAGCGGAATCGAGTATGTCAGCTTGCCGGTCAGGCCGTAGTCCTGGCGGTCCTGGTGCTGGAGCTTGTACCGGGACGGCGCGTAGTCGTCGGAGAAGTACAGGTCCCCGGAAACGAAATAGCGCAACTGCTTCAGACCCGGAAACGGCCCGCCGACCGACGCCTCGTACCGGTTGTCCCCGAAATTGAGCGAGTGCGGGAACACTTCGTCGGTCACGTAGCGGAGCCGACCCTGGGCGTAGTCTTTGCCTTCCTTGGTTATCACCTGGATGACGCCGGACATCGCCTCGCCGTACTCGGCGTCGAACCCGCCTGAGATGACGACCACCTCGGCGGTCGCCTCAGGGTTTACCTGGGCCGCCTGGTATCCGAACATCGGGTCGCGCGTCGCCACGCCGTCTACGTAATACATCACCTCATCGGGCCGGCCGCCGCGCAGGTGCTGGCCGTACTGCGGGCTCGACACCACGCCGGTCTGGAGCGCAACGATTTCCGCCAGCGTCTGGACCGGCATCTTGTCGAACTCCTCGCTCGTCATCACGTCGTCGGAAGACGCCGACGTGCGCACGATCCTCGGCCGCGTGCCCGGGACCACAACCTCCTCCATCGGCAGCGCGCCCGTGCCCAGCCGGAAGTCCTCGGTAATCGTCTGGTCAAGGATGACGAGCACGTCCTTGCGTGTCGTCGTCTGATACCCGATGTAGGTTACCTCGATGTTCTGCTTGCCGGCAGGCACGTTGCTTATCAGGTATCCGCCGTTGGCGTCGGTCGCCGAGCCGAGCATCGTGCCCTCGATAACGACGTTGGCGCCGATGAGCGGGTCGCCGGTCTTCGCGTCGGTAATCCGTCCCCTGACCCGGCCGGTACCGAGCGCCAGGACGGTCCCGAACAAGACGAGCGCCAGCGCGGTGATTCTCAGTAAGTAAGCTCTTTTCATGTTCGCCTCCTACTGGTCTATGACCCGGACCGGTATCGCCCAGATGGTGCCCGTGTATTCGCCGGCCGGGTACGCGATGTTCGACATGGGCAGCACCTCGACGAACACGTGCTGGTATCCGGTGTCTGAGAATGAGAACGTCCCCTGGCCAGACCTCGCGCCTACGGTGATGTCGGTCCTGGTTCCGGCAACGCCCAGGAAGAACCGGTTCTTGTCCGCGCCGGTATCCGCCGGGGTCGAGGTCGCCACCACGACGCCGATTTCCTGGCCCTTCTGCACCGTGTACAGTGAATCAATTGAGCGCAGGTTGAAAAGGCCCTTGCCGTCCAGCCGCGCCGAGTAGAAGAACGTGTCAATCTGCCCGGGCCGGGACAGAATCACCCGGCTGATGCCCGGCGCGTCCGCGGACGTCGGCACGAACGCCGAGGCCCCGGTCGTCCGGGTCAGATGGTAGTAGGTCGTGTCCGGCATGGTGTCACGTTGCAGGAACAGGACACGGGTCGCGCTCCAGCCATAGGTCTTGGTCGCGGTGGCCGGCGGGTCGAAAGTCCGCAGCGCGGTGTAGCTCGGCTTGAACGTGATGGTCGTCTCGGGCGGCGAGCCGGAAATCTGCGTGTCCGGCCGGAACCCGACGACCCAGAGGCTGTCGTACTCGAACACCGCCTGGCACGCGGCCATCGTGTCGTAATACGGCACCTGGCAGAACGTGTCGGTCATCGCCAGCGTGTCGTTCGCCCGTTCGAACTGGTAGACGTTGCGGTGCCCGCTGTCGGTCGGCACGAAGGTCACGCTCCGGACGTGCGCGAACTTGTACAGGGTCTCGCCGGTCGCCGACGTCGAGTCCGCGAACAGCAGGTCGGGCCTGTATCCCTGCTCAAGCGCGCCGGCGAGCGACCGGTTGGCGTTGAATAACGGGCGCCAGACGGCAAGTTCGCGGTCCACCGCGGCCGTATCCTCGCTCGTCCACCACGGCCAGCGTGGCGGCGGCTCGGTCCCGCAGCCGGCAAGGAGCGCCAGCAAAACCGCGCAAACGACCAGCGCCGCCGTCCGGAACCGGGACCGTAGTTGTCTTTGGTTCATTGTGCCTCCTCATGGAAGCGGGTATCTAGAGTCAAGCTGCGCTTCAAGGCCTGCCCCCGTGGACTCACTTGTAAGCGGCGGGGCGGCAAAGCCGCCCCGCCGCAAGAGGTGCTAGTGCACAACGATGAGCTTCTCGGACAGAGAAGTCTCGTCGGTGTTCAGTGTGTAGAAGTAGATGCCGCCGGCCAGGCCGCGGGCATCCCAGGTGGCGGTGTAGCGGCCGGCTTCGCGGTGGCCCGAAGCCAGGTCCGCAACCGGCCGTCCGGCCGCGTCGTACACCACGAGCGACACGTCGGTCGCACGGGGCAGCGCGTAGGAAATCTCGGTCCGGCCGCCGAACGGGTTCGGGCTGGCCTTGACCTCGGTCCTTACCGGCTGCGGCCGATGCGGCGGCTCGGCGATGCCGACGATGGCCGTCGGGACCCAGTGTACCACGACCGGGTTCTGGGTCGCCGGTCCTTCGCCCTGCACAAAGAAGCCGGCCTGCTGGTCAATCTCATACGTGACCGCGAGGTTCTCCTCCGTGCCGAGCATGATCGTCTTGTCCATTATCGAGGGGAAACGGCACGAGGAGGTGCCCGCCTCGGTTATCTTCACGGAATTGCCCCAGGTCGCCCCGTTGTCGTTCGAACCCGCCACGAAGATGTCCGCGCGGAGCACTTCCGGCGGCCCGGGCTCGACGTTCGACGAATCGAACTGCTCCCAGGCGACGTACAGGTTGCCGTTCGGACCTTCCCCGATGGTCGGGCGGCACGCGTAGGTCGCGTTGTACCCGACCGCGGCCAGGAGGTTCGCCGGGTCGCAGGTCGCGATGGTAATCCGGCTCCAGTTCGGCGTGTTATCCGGCGACCAGTGCCAGATTTGCGCCGGGATGATGTATCCCTGACCCGCAACGTACGGCATCACGCCGGCCACGATGTGCAACTGGTCGTCCTTGTCATAGAACGGCTGCATCGCGGTAATGTGATAGGACGTCGAAGTGTCGGTCCCGTAGGCTTCCGGCCACGGCAGCTCTTCGGGGTTGCCCCAGCTTGCGCCGCCATCGGTCGAAATCCGGTAGAAGCCCGGGTCAGGAGCGCCCGCCGAGTACTCCCAGGTCACGCAGACCTTCTCCGAAAGCTTGGACGCGCCGGTGCTCTGGGTCGGGAACTCCGGCTCAGGCTGCGGCGAAGCCATGCCCACGGGCGTTGCCCAGGTCGGCCAGGGGTCACACTTTGTGTAGTACAGCCCGAGGCGGGTGGCGTCGTCAATCACCGCGGCATGGACCTTGGAAGTCTGGCCGACGGAAATCACCGGCCACAGATAGCCCTCGGTGGCCGGCGTGCCTGACGCGTACTCGAAGATGCCTGCACCCGGCGCCATGTCTCTCGCGCCGTCCACGCGGATCGGCGTACCCAGGTGCGAGGCAACGACCGCCACGCCGGAGGACGGGTCAGCGTCCAGGTTACCGTATCCGCAGCGCGCGGTGTAGGTGTTCACGCCTGACTGCATAAAGTCCGGGTCAATCCAGTTCCACGAACCGACGGCCTCGTCGTAGAAGTTATAGCGCATGTTCCGGTCCGGGAACCCGGTCGTGTTGTCTGCGGAGTACATCCACAGCGCATGCACGCCGTAACCCGACGAGTAGACCAGCCAGCGCAGTGACGGGCCGTTGGCCTGCCAGTCGTAGGTCGTGCCACCGATAGTGTCAATGGTCCCGACCAGTGCGACCGGCCCGTTCGGATTTCCGCCGTCCACCCGCTGGCCTGCGCCCGCGTTGGAACCGTTGATGTCCAGCGCGGTCACCGGCTGCAGGTTCGACCCTGCCAGTACCATCATCGGCACCACGAGGGTCATGAGCAGCATGTTTCGCATTAGGCTCCTCCTTTTAGGTTAGCCTTTTCTTTCGCCTTGCGGCCCATCAGGGACCGCTCCCAATCACCCGGCTAGTTCAGCGTGAAGCGGTAGGGTATCGAAACGTCAACCCTGACCGCCTGGTCACGCTGCTTGGCCGGCGTGAATTTCGCCAGGTACGCCGCTTTGACCGCCGCTTCGTCGAGCGACTGGTTGCCCGAGCTCTTCATCACTTCGGCGTACATAATCGAACCGTCAACGTCAACCCGCGCCTTCACCACCACCTGGCCCTCGATACCCGCCTGCCGCGCGAGTTCCGGGTAGGTCGGGGTCGGCACGCTCACCGGCTGAGGTTTGACCTCGACCTTCCAGAACGGCACGACCGGGATGTCGGTTTCCTCCGGCCGTTTGACGATTTCCGAGAAGGTGGTGGTTTCAATAGTCTGGGCCTCCACTTCGGCCTCAGATGCAGCGGCAACCGGCACTGATGGTCGCGCCGCGGCCGGGGGCTCCGCTAGCTTCTCAAGCTCGGGCGGCAGTGCTTCCATCACCATCTCAACACTGCGCCTGAGCTCGTATGGCTTGACCACGAATTCCTTAGGCAGAACCAGGAACGCCAGGAGCAGAAACGCCAGGGATACCACGGTCGAGAGCCGAATCGCGACCTGGTAGTACTGATTCTCCCACTCAAGCGACTGGATACCTGCGGCGTAGGTTGTCATTTCATCCTCCTCCGCCCGTCTTCTGCTGGGTGGCGAAATTGACTTTCAGTGCCCGGGCATCTTTGAGCGCCTCGAGCACGTCGGTAACATATCCGTAGCTCACGTCCTGGTCCGCCTGCAGCGACACCACCACTTCCGGGTTCTCTATGACCTTCTCGGCCATCACCGAGGCGATGACCGCGGGATTGACCAGGTTATCATTGACCGTGGTTCGTCCGGTCTTGTCCATCCAGATGCTCGTGACGTTGCGGCGCTTCAGGATTCGCTCGGTTGACTCGGCCTGGGGCAAGACGACCTTGAGCCCCTGCTCAGTCGAGAACACGGTCGAAACCATGAAGAAGATAATCAAGAGGAACGCGATGTCCGCGGTCGAGGCGGTCGGGATTTCGGACTGCGTCTCGCGCCTGACCGCGATACGCTTCATTGTGGGCCTCCGGCTCCCTCTTCGCCCTTAACAGGCGTCAGGCTTATGCGCTGAGCGTTGGAAAGCTTTAGCTGGTCGAAAACATCAATCATCGTGCTGTAGGGAGCACCTCTGCTGACGCGAAGAGAGATGGCGAGTTGCGGATTCTGACTTAGTCTCATCATCACTTGTTCGCGCACCTCAGGGATAGTCTTGATGAACGTGACCTGCTTTGCCTTCGTAACAGGTTCCGTGAAGGTTATGAGTACGTTGCCGCCCTGATTGACATCCACTTGCAGAATCATCTCAGGAGGGACTTTGGTATCTTCGCCCTTCTCCGGGAGCACGATTTTCAGGCCCTTGTCCCGAGCGAAGATGCTCGTGGTCATGAAGAAGATAATGATAAGGAAGGCGATGTCACCCATCGAGGCGGTTGGGATGTTAGGCCCGCCCCCGGTGCCACGCTTCTTCCTGAGTGAAAGCGCCATCTTAGTCTCCCGTGCCTAGCACTTGCCCTGTTTCTTCTCCACGAAGTCCATGAGCTCGGACGAGGCGGTTTCCATTTCGCGCAGGTAGCCGTTTACCCGGGTCGAAAGCAGGATGTGGACGATGGCAAGCGGCGCGGCAATAATCAGGCCCCACTTGGTGGTAATCAGCGCTTCGGCGATGCCGGAGGCCACAACCGTCGGCTCGACTTCGCCGACCGCAGCGACTGCCTTGAACGCGCCGATCATGCCGGTAACCGTGCCCAGAAACCCGAAGAACGGAGCGACGGTCGTCACGCCAGCCAGCAGAGACATGCCGCGGTCAAGGAACGCAAGCTCGGACGTGCCGGCCAGCACGATGGCGTCTTCCATCGCGGTCTTGCCGTCGCCG
>Ga0116202_10002779_pt1 | contig 10486 bp, 6 predicted proteins | sample LakKivw325mmetaG_FD_94479 | JGI IMG/M metagenome (GOLD analysis project Ga0116202, IMG submission 94479) | Anoxic lake water microbial communities from Lake Kivu, Rwanda to study Microbial Dark Matter (Phase II) - Lake Kivu water 325m metaG | ecosystem: Environmental > Aquatic > Freshwater >... | reverse complement strand
TACTCCAGGTAGGCGTCCACCAGTCCTGGATTCTCGATCGTCAGCAGGCACAGCTCGCGCACGCCGAACAACTGCTGCGCGCTGGTGAGCCCGGCGCCCACCGCGGCGATGGTCGCCAGCCCGTACTCGTCCGCCGCCCGGCGCGCCTCGGCGGCCTGCTGCCGGACCCGGGCGATGGCAGCTGGGCTGGTCTGCAGCCGCCGCACGCACTGGAACGCCGCCAGGTCCGCCTCGGTCTGCAGCCATGGCTCGACATAGTGGCCCACGTTGAAGTCGCTGTGGAAGGGGATGTCCTCCCCGTGCGGCCACAGCTGGCGGTGCCGGATCGCCGCGTGCAGGGGGCCGCAGGGCGTGGTGTAGGCCTTGTGCAGGACATCGCCCTCGGACCATACGCGGGCCTCGACTCCCTCTACGGGAGCGCACAGATCGGCTTCGAAGTACACCGCCTGGTCCAGTCCCAGTTCCTCCACCTGGTAGCGCCGCTGTGTCGCCGCCGGGGTGTCGGGGGCCCAGGGGAAATTCCAGGGATGCCCGCGCCGGACGACCTCGGCCAGCGGGTTGAAGATGACGCAGCAGGGAACGCGATCGACTGGCTCGCCGCGCACCGCCGCCAGCATACGCTCGCGCGAGGTCATGGAGGCGCCTCCGTGGTGGTTGGGGACGGACCGAGCCACAAGGGTAGCCTGCGCGGCGGCCCGCGGGCAAGCGCGCGTCCGGCCCGGCGATCCCCGGCGACGCGCCCGGCGACGGGCGCGGCGACGGGCGCGGCGACGGGCGCGGCCATTGACACGGCGCGCGCGATTGGCGTAGTCCACCGCGCTGCCGCGCGCCGGCCGGAGGGCCGGTAGTATCGGCACGCTTCTGGGCGCCCCGGGGGCACCCACAGGGCACGCGGAAGCCACCGAGCCAGGGGAGTCGCCTGTGAACGCATCATCCGCACCGCCCGCCGGCCCTGCCACCGGCGCGCACGTCTCCCGCCGGGCGCCCAGCGCCGTCGTCCCGTCGCCCGCGGAGCTGGCCGACGCCCGGGCCTGGGTGGCGGCCAAGTGGGAAGACGTCGCACCCTCCGCCGCGGGAGGCACGGCGCCGCAGGACACCGCGCCCTGCTTCTCGTTCCTGTACGGCGGCCGCCCATCCTCCGCGCTGCTGCCCGACTGGCAGACGGCGCGCGCCACCCGCGACCTGGATGCCCACCGGGTGGAGCACACCCGCACGTGGCGGGACGCCAGGACCGGCCTGGAGGTGCGCTGTGTCGGGGTGTCCTGGAAGGCCTATCCCACGGTCGAGTGGACCGTGTACCTGCGCAACGACGGCAGCACCGACACGCCGCTGATCGAGTCCCTCCAGGCGCTGGACACGGGCCTGGGGGCCGGCCCGGAAGGCCAGTTCGTCCTGCACCACCACCTGGGCGACGACTGCACCATCCACAGCTTTGCCCCGCGGACGACCGTCCTCGGGCCGCAGGCGGCGGCGCGCTTCGCGGCGGCGCGCGGCCGGCCCACCAGCGAGGGGTGGCCCTACTTCAGCCTGGAGTGCCCGGGCGATGGCACCGGGGTGATCATCGTCGTCGGCTGGCCCGGGCAGTGGACCTGCGGCTTCAGCCGGGACGCGAAGGCGGGCCTGCGCGTGCAGGCCGGGCAGGAGCTGACTCACTTCCGGCTGCGGCCCGGCGAGCAGGTGCGCACGCCGCTGATCGTGCTGCAGTTCTACCGGGGCGACTGGCTGCGGGCGCAGAACCTGTGGCGGCGCTGGATGCTCGACCACAACCTGCCGGACGACCACGGTCGGCCGCCGGCGCCCAGGCTGGGCGCGGCCAGCGTCCAGTTCTGCCAGTTCGCCTGCACCCAGGCCGGCGACCTGGAGTTCATCGACGCCTTCCTCGCCAGGCAGATCCCGCTGGACTGCTGGTGGATGGATGCCGGCTGGTACCCGACCGACGGGGAGGGCTGGCCCAAGGTGGGAACCTGGGAAGTCGATCGCCAGCGGTTTCCTGGGGGACTACGGGCCATCGCCGACCGGTGCCACGCGCACGGCATCGAGCTGCTGGTCTGGTTCGAGGTCGAGCGCGTGGTGGCGGGCACGTGGCTGGCCCGCCATCACCCGGAATGGATCCACGGGGGCGCGGCCGGCGGGCTGTTCCGCATGGACGAGCCGGCGGCCGTCGCCTGGCTCACCGAGCACGTGGATCGGCTCCTGACCACCGAGGGGATCGACATCTACCGCTCGGACTTCAACATCGACCCGCTGGAGTACTGGCGCGCCAACGATGCGCCGGATCGCCAGGGGATCACGGAGATCCGCTACATCGAGGGGTTCCTGGGGTACCTCGACGAGTTGCGCCGCCGCCACCCGGGGATGCTGATCGACTCGTGCGCCACCGGCGGCCGGCGCGACGACCTGGAGACCATGCGCCGCGCCGTTCCCCTGCTGCGCAGCGACTTCGAGGCCAACCCCGAGGGCAATCAGTGCCACACGTACGGCTTCGCCCTGTGGCTGCCCTACTACGACGCCGTGCACAACTGGTCCCCCGACCTCTATCGCTTCCGCAGCAGCCTGGCGCCCTTCCTGCAGCGCAACTGGGACGTGCGCCAGGCCGATTTCGACGGCGAACGCGCCCGCGCGCTGCTCCAGGAGTGGCAGCGCGTGGCCGAGTACTACGCCGGCGACTTCCACCCGCTCGGCGACTACAGCGCCGCCGACGGGGTGTGGCTGGCCTGGCAGTTCGACCGCCCGGATCTGGGAAGGGGCGTGGTCCAGGCCTTCCGCCGCGCGGCCAGTCCCTGCCTGACCGCCGAGTACCGCCTGCGCGGCCTGGAGCCGGACGCCGCCTACGTGCTCACCGACGCCGACAGCGGGCAGACCTGGCAGGCCACGGGCCGCGAGCTGGGCGAGAGCGGGCTGCGGTTGACGATCGCGGCGCGGCCCGGAGCGGCGCTGATCGAGTACCGGCGGCTGGAGGCCGGGCCGGGCGCGGACCCGGGCGTCCGCGAGCTGCTGGACCCCGGCCCCAGCAGGCGTCGATGAACGCCCTGGCGCGCCCGCAGCAAGGCGAGGCACGCCCGGAGAAAGGCACGGCGTCCATGGTCGATGACAGCGGGGTGGTCACGGTCTACCCATCGCCAGCAGGGGAGGTACTGTCGGAGGCCTGCGAGCTGACCGTGGCGGGTCGCCGCGTGCCGGTCCATGCCTGCCGCGTCTCGGCAATCCCCTTCAACCAGGTGTGGCCGGGGTACCAGCGCCCGCTGGAGCAGACCGAGCTGGCCGCGTACGCGTCCTGGGACGCGAGCGGGCAGGCGGACGTCCAGGTACTCTGGCACCGGCCGGTCCAGTCAGTGGCCGTGCGTCCGGCGTCGCGCGGCATCGTGCCGCTCGTCGATGGGCAGCGGATCCGTTTCCGCCTGCCCGGACCGGGACCGGTGGTCGTGGAGGTGAACGGCTGGCATCACGCCCTCCACCTGTTCGCCGCTCCCCCCGCGCCCGACCCGCCCGGGCCCGACGGTCCGGGCGTGCGCTTCTTCGGCCCGGGTGTGCACGATGTGGGGCAGCTGACCCTCGGGAGCGGCGAGACTCTGTACCTGGCCGGAGGGGCCGTCGTGTACGGGTCCGTGCACGCGCACGGCGCGACCGACCTGCGCATCGTCGGGCGCGGCGTGCTGGACTCCAGCAAGCAGCCGCGCAGCCGCGGGTCAGGCTCGATCCGCCTGACCGAATGCCAGAACGTGACGATCGACGGGGTGACTCTGCGCGACCCCCCGGCCTGGTGCCTGTCGCTGTTCGGCGGCACCGGAGTGCGCATCGCCAATGTGAAGCTGATCGGCCTGTGGCGCTACAACGCGGATGGGATCGACATCTGCAACAGCCAGGACGTGGTCGTGCGCGACTCGTTCATCCGCTCCTTCGACGACAGCATCGCACTCAAGGGCATGCCGGGACACGCCGACCGACCGGTGCGCAACGTCGTGGTAGAGCGCTGCGTGATCTGGAATGATTGGGGGCGGGCCCTCGAGATCGGCGCCGAGACCTGCGCGCCCGAGATCGCCTCGGTGGTCTTCCGCGACATTGACATCGTACGCACCAGCTGGATCGCCATGGACATCCAGCACGGCGACAACGCCACCGTGCACGACGTCACCTTCGAGGACATCGACTTCGAGGTCGACGAGGTGAACCTCAGGCCGCTCATCCAGCAGGGGCCCGACCACCAGTTCGAACCCGACCCGGGTTTCTGCCCGCGCCTGCTGGTGATCGAGATCCGTCCGACCGGCTGGACTCAGGGAACCGAACGCGGCAGGGTCCGCGAGGTGGTCTTCCGGGCCATTCGCGTCCGCGGTGTGCCCCGGCCGGCATCGCATCTGGTCGGCTTCGACCGCGCCCACGACGTCAGCGGCGTGCGCCTCGAGGATCTGTCGTTCAACGGCCGTCGGGTGAGGACCCTGGCCGAGGCCGGCGTGCAGATCGGGCCGCACGTCGCGGGGGTGGTGCTGCAGTAGCGCGGACGCGCAGGCGCGGGCCGAGGGCTGCGCCCGGAGGGCCGGCTGCGGCCGTGCGCGGGGGCCGACTCGCAGGAGGAGAGCCGATGGTGTACCTTGGCGCGGGCCGGTTCGGGCCCTGGTGGTTCGGCGTTGCCTGGGAAGACGAGTCCTTCGTCGCCACCGCGATCGCCGAGTCGCGTGCAGCGGCGCTGGCGCGGGTGGCCGCCTGCCTGCCGCGCCATGTGGCGTCCACGGCGGCGCCGCACGCGTCGCCCTTTCTGCGCGACGCGGTGCGCATGCTGGGCGAGCTCGAGTGCGGCGACGAGACGAACAAACGGTTCTCGCTGTCGCCGCGGCACCGTTCGCCGGCGCGCTGGCGCATCCTGTCGGCGGCGGCGCTGGTGCCCGTCGGCTTCGTGACCACGTATGGCGCCATCGCCCGGGCAGCGGGCTCGCAGGCGCGGGCGGTCGGCCAGGCCATGGCCACCAATCCCCTCTACCCGCTCGTGCCGTGCCACCGCGTCGTCGGCGCCGATCTGTCCCTGGTGGGCTACCGGGGCGAGCAGAAAGCGCGAGCGCTGGCGGCGAAGCTGGACAGACTCCGGGCCGAAGCCCGCGGCATGCCCGCCCCGCGCCAGCTCGAGACGCCGGGCCTGCCGGGCGGCCCCCTGCCGGTGGTGCCTGTCGAGCGCGTGCTGGAGGCGGTCGCCCGGCGCGACGCTCGGCCGGCGCGGGCCCGGCGGGGCGAGTAGGCAGCCTTCCCCGGGGACGCACGGCGGACAGCGGCGAGCCGCACGCCGCGCCCCGCGAATCCGCGGCGGAGAACGCGCATGCGCACGATCAGCCTGGCGACGCAACGGGACCGGCTCACGCTGGACCTGGACACGGGACGCCTCGTGGCGCTGTGCCCGCGCGGCGATCTCGGCACCAACCTCGTCGCCAGCGCCGCCGACGCGCCCGCCTTCGTGGTTCAGTGCCTCGAGGGCGGCGAGTACAGGGTGCTGGACTCGCGACAGGCGGTGCTGACCGCAACCCACACCGCCGGATCCGCCACCTTCGCCTTCACGGGCGTGGGCGGCCTCGACCTGGACGTGACGCTCACCGTCGAGAGCGCGCCGGACGACCGCTTCAGCTACTGGTCGGCTGCGGTGCGCAACGGGTCGGGCGTGCTGCTGACCGATCTCCAGTTCCCCTTCGTGGTCGTGCCGCACGACCCGGCAGCGCACCTGCTCCTGCCCGAGATGCAGGGGATCCTGGAGAGCGGCGCACGACTGGCGGAGCGGCCCCGCGACGAGCCGCGCCGCTGGCAGTTCTGGCCCGAGAACGGCAACTCCCAGCACTACCCGGGCCGCTCCTTCGCGCAGTTTCTGGCGTGGTACACGCCCCGGTGCGGCCTGTACACCGCCTGCGACGACACCGAGGGCCACGTCAAGCTGCTCAGGGCGCTCCGGCGCCCGGAAGGGCTGCGGCTGGGCTTCGCGCACGTGGGCGACTGGCCAGCGCTGGGCACCCGGAAGCTCGGGTACAGGATCCTGCTGGGCAGCTTCACGGGCGACTGGTACGACGCGGCCGAGCTGTACCGGGCCTGGACTCTGCGCCAGCACTGGGCCGTGCCGCTGCATCGCCGCCAGGACATTCCCCCCTGGCTGCTCGCGTCCCCGCCGCACATCGCCATCCGGCTCCAGGGCTACGTGGACGCGGGACCCGCGCCCCCGATCGAGCAGTTTCTGCCGTACGAGAAGTGCATCCCGCTGTTGCAGCGGGTGGCCGACCACGTGCGCGCGCCCCTGGTGGCCGTGCTGATGTCCTGGGAGCGGGGCGGGCCCTGGGTCTACCCCGACTGCTTCCCCCCGGTCGGCGGCGAGGCGTCCATGACGCGCTTCTGCAGCCTGGCCCGGGCGCGCGGCTGGCATGTGGGCTCGTTCTGCAACGGGACGCGCTGGGTGCTCCAGCACCTGTTCAGCGGCTACGACGGCCGCCAGTACTTCCGGGATCACGGCGGCGAACAGGGCCTGTGCCGGCAGCCGAACGGGGCGTGGTGGCACGAGAGCTGGGACCAGTCCTGGCGACCCAGTGTCATCGCCTGTATGGCCCAGCGCCAGACGCGCCAGCTCGCCAGCGACTTCGTGCGCCGGCTGATCGGCTGGGGCATGGAGAGCATCCAGTTCTTCGATCAGAACTGCAACGCGTCCACCTTCCCGTGCTTTGCGACCGACCACGGCCACCCGCGCGGACCGGGCAAGTGGATGGCGCGGGCCATGGCCGAGCTCATGGCCGACTTTCGCGCCGCGGCCGCCCAGGCGGGCGAGCCCGAGGTCATCCACTCGACGGAGTGGCCGACGAACGAGTACTGCCTGCCCCTGTTCCAGCAGAGCGACGTGCGCATCAGCGTTCCCAGCAGCGGCGATCCCGCGTTCGTCCCGGTGTACCACTACCTCTTCCACGAATGCATGCTCATGCACGGCATGATGAGCCTGGGGCCCGAGCCCGTGGCCATCGAGGCGCGGACCGCCTGGGAGTGCGTGTGGGGCGAGATCGTCGGCGCGGTGATGACCGGCGACGGCACGCTGCTCAACCGGGAGACGTGGAACTGGGCCGAGTGGGAGCCCAGAGTGGGCAGCAACAGCGAGGCCCTGGAGATGATGCGGGTGGCCACCGCGCTGCGGCGTGGCGCCGGCCGCGACTTCCTGGTGTACGGGCGCATGCAGCGGCCCGCCCAGGTAGCCAGCCCCCTGCGAGAGTGGGACTGGGAAGGGCGGCACCACGCGGTCCCGGCCGTGGCGCACTGCTGCTGGCAGGCGCCGGACGGACGGCACGGGCTGGCGCTGGCGAACTGGACCGGCCAGGCCCAGCAGATCGCCATCCGCGACCCCCGCCTGGGCCGACAGGCCACGCTCGCGGCGTACGCGGCCGAGGACGTGTGCGCCACGGTGCCCGTCCGCGCGGGCGCGGCCACGATCACGCTCGCGCCGCGAAGCTGCGCGGTGCTGTCGGGCGCGGCGCCGGACGGCTCGGCGGGCAGCGTCCCATGAGGCTGACCTGCGGCCCTGGGCCTGGACACGCGCCCGGGCCGGGTGGCTGCGGCCTGGCTGCGGCCTGGCCAGGCGCGCAGAACCGCCGGCGCGCTGGCGCGTCTGGACGGATGGAGATCTAGGAGGGGCTGGCGCCCACGCCCACGGGCCTGCCCCGCAGCGCAGCGCTTCCCCGCGAGGCCCCCATGGACGCAGAGCACATCCTCGCCCTCGTCGGCGATCCGGCGGCCCTGGAGGCCCTCTATCGGCGCGCGCCGGACGAGTTCGCGCCGGCCTTGATGGCGGCGTACCAGCGCCATCCCGACGAGCCGGTGCTGCGCGTCTGGCACGCGCGGCTCGCGGCCGACCAGGAGGAGGTCCCGCAAAGACGCGTCCTGGCGGGCCGCCCGCTGGCCGCGGCGATCGCCGTGGCGCTGGGCTGCGGCCTGCTGGTGCGGGTGCCGGCGATCTGGCTGGGCCCGGCCTGGTACTACCCGCGCTTCGCCCCCCTCTGGGTCGGCTTCGCGCTGGCGTTCTACGTGTGGCTGGGGCGCCGCGACCGGCGGCTGCTGGCGGCCGGCGCCGCGCTGGCCGTGTTCGCCGCTGCCTTCGTCAGCCTGCTGCCCCGCCTCACCGACTCGGTGAGGATGGCGCTGATCCACCTGCCGATCCTCTACTGGCTGTTCCTCGGAGTGGTCTTCGCCGGCGCCTGCTGGCGGCAGACGGAGGCGCGGAGCCGCTTCCTGCGCTACAACGGCGAGCTGCTGATCCTGGGCAGCCTGGTGGGGCTGGGCGGCCTGGTCTTCAGCGCGATCACCGTGGCGTTGTTCAAGCTGATCGCGCCGCACGCTCCGCAGTGGTACTTCCCGAACGTCGGCGTGCTCGGCGCGGCGGCCATTCCCGTGGCCGCGACTTTCCTGCACCAGACCGTCTTCCAGGAAAGGACGGCCATCGCGGCGGTCCTGGCGCGCGTCTTCTCGCCGCTCTTCCTGGCCATGACCGGCACGTACCTGTTCGCGGCGCTGGCCACCGGCCGGAATCCGTTCGTCGACCGCGCGGTCCTGATCACGGTGAACGCCCTGCTGCTGACCGTGCTCGGCATCCTGGTGCTGTCCATCGCGGCGCGCGGCGAGCACGGCACAGCGGGGTGGGCGGACCGCGCCGACCTCGGCCTGCTCGCGCTGACCGTGCTGATCGACGTGCTGGCGCTGGCCGCCATCGTCTTCCGGCTGGCCACGTACGGCTGCACGCCGAATCGAGTGGTCGTGCTCGGGGCGAATGGCGTCATTCTGGTCCACCTGATGCGGATCGCGCGCGCCCAGCTGCGCTTCGTGCGGGGCACCGCCGGTGTCGAGCAACTACGCGGCGCGGCGGTTGACTTCCTGCCGGCGTACGGGGCGTGGGCGATCGTAGTGTGCTTCGTGCTCCCCGTCCTCTTCCGCTTCTCCTAGACGGAATCGGGGCGCGGCGACACCCGACCCGCCGCCCGGCGCGCTGGCGGCCCGCGCTGGCGGCAGCCTCACGGATGACCCATGGCAGGCCACATGCACTCGATCGAGGACAGGCTCGCCCGCTGGCATGCGTTCGTCGAGGGCCATGCCGGGCCATTCATGTTCCAGGTCAACTTCCCACTGCCGGCGCTCGAATCCGCCCTGCCGCCCGCGCCGCCGCTGTGGCCCGAGTGGGCGGCCGAGCGCATCGAGCGCCGGTGGGCCGAGTACGAGGTCATGGTGCGGAAGGCAGCCCTGGTCGATGACGACCGCGTGCCGTACCTCAGCAATGTCACCGGCACCGAGATCTTCGCCGAGGCGTTCGGGTGCAAGGTTCATCGCCCGGACGAAGGGATGCCGTTCGCCCTGCCCTTCATCCACTCCGCCGCTGCCGCGGACCGCGTCCGGACGCCGGCACTGAGCACCTCGTCGCTGGCCTATCTGTTCGACATCGCCGACGAGCTCTACCGGCGCGGCGGCCCCGGTGCGGTGATGAAGCCCGTGGACGTCCAGAGCCCGATGGACATCGTGGCGCTGATGTGGGACAAGCAGGACCTGTACTGCGCGCTGCTGGACTCTCCCGAGCCGGTCCTCGCGCTGGCGGGCAAGGTGCAGGCGCTCCTGACCGCCTTCTTCGACGAGTGGTTCGCCAGGTACGGGACGACGTTCGTGGCCCACTATCCGGACTACGTCATGCACGGGGGCATCACGGTGTCCGTGGACGAGGTGGGCGCCGTCGACCCGGGGATGTTCCGCCAGTTCTTCCGGCCGGAGCTGGCAGCGCTGGCCGCCCACTTCGGCGGGCTCGGCGTGCATTGCTGTGCCGCTGCCCGGCACCAGTGGGAGAACTTCCGCCAGTTGCCAGGGCTCAAGGTCATCAACCACCATGCACCGCCGGTCGGGGATCCCAAGGAGTATCTGCTGGCGGCGGTCCGCCACTATGGCCGCCAGGTGGCCCAGTTCCCTATCGGGTGGGTCCCCGCGGGGAGCCCGGAGACGTGGCCGGCGCAGTTCGGCCCGGACGCGCGCGTGGTGCTGGAGGTAGCCGCGGCCGACGCGACGGCGGCAGGGGCGATCGCCGCCCGCCTGCAGGCGGCCCGCGCCGCGGCGCCGGCGGGGCCCTAGGCAGCCGGGTCGCAACCGCGTGCCGGTCAGGTCTGCTCCAGCCGCTCGGCCAGTGCCTTCAAGGCAGCGATGAACGCGTTGAGCTGGCGCCGCAGCGCGGGCGCCAGCTCCTGCATCTTCGCCAGCAGCGGCCGCAGGCGTGGCCACGCCAGGGCGTAGCCGTACCCGTGCCGGAACAGGTGCCGGAACTGCAGGTACTCCTGGAGGTCTTCGTAGAGCGCCTGCTCCAGTACCGCCGGCCGCGACCCCTCGATGGGTCGGCTCATCCGCCGCAGGAGCTGGGCGCGCGAGTCCGGACCCACCGGGAGCCCGCCGTCGAGTTCCACCGCGACCCGCGCCCAGAAGTGCTCCAGGGCATTGTAGAAGTCGTGCACGATGCCACCGGCGC
>Ga0116202_10002778_pt1 | contig 10487 bp, 11 predicted proteins | sample LakKivw325mmetaG_FD_94479 | JGI IMG/M metagenome (GOLD analysis project Ga0116202, IMG submission 94479) | Anoxic lake water microbial communities from Lake Kivu, Rwanda to study Microbial Dark Matter (Phase II) - Lake Kivu water 325m metaG | ecosystem: Environmental > Aquatic > Freshwater >... | reverse complement strand
GGCGACGCCGGTTCCCACGATGCCGGCCACGCGCGGCGGCGGGTTGAAGATCTGCGCGACGGCGTCGGGTATCGTGGTCGTCTGCAAGTCGATCAGCACGCCGGCGCAGGCCTGGCGGAGGGCTTCGTGGTCCGCCACCATCGCCGAGACGATCGCGACGGGCTTTGCACCGGGGAATTCGATCGGCTGGTCCGCGAGCGTGTCGAGGCCGTCCGTGAAGAGCAGCCGGCATGCGGCACCGCCGTCCAGCGCCGCGGCGAGCGCGGCGAAGTCCGTGCCTCCGTCGTTGGGCGCGTCCCGAAGATAGGCGACGACCTCGGCCGGCGAGGCGAACGTTTTGGCGGGCTCGGGCGTATTGCGGAAGACGATCACGCGGTACTTCGCGGAGGGCGGCAGGGCTTCGATGAGGCCGAAGTCGAGCTTGCGTTCGCCGCCTTCGCGGCTGCCCGAGGCGTCCCAGAGGATGTCGATGGCGGCGGGGGGCGGCAGAGCCTTCTGCGCAGGCTTCGGCGCGATGGCCGAGGCGTAGAACCAGACGGTGCCGTCGCGGTTTTTCTCGACGCCGGAGAGCTGCGGAGGCAGCTTGGGCAGCGCGACGACGACATCCTCGGCGGACTCCGCGTCGGTCTCCTCGGCCGAGACGCGCCAGAGAGACTCGGCCTTTTCGAAGCGACGGTCGCCGAGGCCGCCGAGATCTGGGGCGGCGTCGGAGCCCGTGTCGACTTCGATCACGATGTTGCGCTGGCCGATCCGCTCGTGTGGCATGGTCAGACGCAGCGCGGCGTCGCCATCGGGCGCGACCGCCAGCGGCGTCGTGTAGGAGACGCGCACCGTGCGGGTTCCGTTGGCGGGCAGCGGGTAGATGCGCGTCTTGTAGAGGTTGCCCTTCACATGCTCGACGAAGCCAGGGTCGACGCGCCGACGCGCCTCGGTCTCGAAGACCACGCGCGCCTTCTCCTTCTTGACGACGACGCCGTCGGTCATGACGCCGTTGACGTCGATGGCGTAGCCGCAGACGGTGGCGCCGTCCGGGAGCGGGAATTCGAGTTCGCCCTCGAAGACGCGGCGGTTGGGATTGCGGAAGACGAACTCCGAATCGACGACGGCGTGCAGCCCCTTGACGGCGGCCTTCACCGACATTCGTTCGAGGCGGACCGGCGAGTCGCCGTCCGCCGTCTTCACCTGCAGGAATCCCTGGGCGGAAGCCGTCCCAGCGGCCAGCATCGTGAACACTACAAACAGGAGATGTTTTTTCATTTTAACCTCATTGATCAGCGGATGTCTCCGCGACACCGTCCAACTGTAGCGGAATCGAGACGTCGCTGTCAACATTTGCATCGGCGTGCTCGGAGAGCGGGTGTGTATCAGGAAAGTGACATGGTTGTTGTTTTTGGGAGTTGGATGTTGCCTTCTCATAATAGCTTCGTCGAACCCAACAAAGTCCTGATCGTAATCGATACGACGGTAGGGCGCGCAGGCCCTGCGCGCCGCCGTGCAACCCGTCGTAGCCGGGTTGGTACTCCGCAGCGGCGCGCCGCGCGCGCCCGCCACGGCTGGAGGGGCTCAAACCCTTGCGCCCACGGCGGCGGCCAAGGGCCTGGCCGCCCTACCCGCTCCGCATGACTTGTTGACCAATCCTTTACGCACGGGCCGGCAATAAGGTTGTCGATTGTAGGCGCAGCGTTACAACACAAACCCAGCCGACATGCGCTACAAAAGCTTATTTCTATTTCCTGTCACTTGTCTGACACACACCTAAAAGCCCGCCCTCGTGGACTCCTGGTTTGGCGGTGATTCCAAGGTATGGTGCGATCTCCGAGCGCACCGGATTTATGCGAATGGAGACGGCGGTACGCAAGAACGCCCAGTGGAGGAGGCACGTTTATTCCCGTCGCCTGCCCCGTGAGTGGGGAGGAGGGAGGAGTGCCTAGTTTCCGCCGGGGCTCTGCCCCAGACCCCGGTATAGACCTGAGGGAACTCCACGAAGCATGAGTCAAAAGAGTCAACGGGGTCTGGGGTGTCCCCAGCCACAACTCCTCCCTGCTCGCTACGCACCACTCACTCTTCTTCGGGAAGTCGCTGACATTGCCGCCCCCCGGCGACTGCCCCTATGGCGTCCGGGCGCTGTCAACTCCTTGCTTCGCCCTCTGAAAGCGTGTACAATGGCAGGCAGAAATCCGCCTCTCCGCCCACTCGGAATCCGCAGCATGAACAACGTCCTCATGGCGCTCGGCCTGACGCTCTTCGCCGGCATGGCGACCGGCATCGGCAGTTTGATCGCCTTCACGGCCAAGCGCACAAACCACCGTTTCCTCTCCGTTTCCACGGGCTTCTCCGCCGGCGTGATGCTCGTCATGGCCGCCAGTCTCGTGGCGATGCGCTGAGGCCTCTAGGATGAAAGGTCTCGCCCTTCGCCGCGTCGTCGTGTTCTCCGCCCTCGTGGCGGCCGCCCTGCTCTGGGAGTTCCTCCCGGCGCCGACCGCCCGGCAGAAGGTCATCGCCTCCGGCGGCGCGTTCGAGGTCGCCTCGTGGAACATGCTCTGGTTCCCCTCCGGCTATCCGGAACCCCAGCCGCCCGCCGACGAGGCGCGCCGTCTCGCCACGGCCGCGCGGTTCATCCGGTCGCAGGGGATTCCGGACGTGTTCTTCGCCCAGGAAATCCGCGACAGCGCAACCTGTCTCGACCTCGCCGGGCGTTTGGGCGACGAATCTCCACTCCCCGTCGTCTGCTCGGCGTTCGAAGACTACGGCACCCGGGAAGCCTCGCTCCAGCAGCTCGCGATCTTCTCCCGCTTCCCCGCCGTCGATTCAGGCTATGAATCCTGGCGCGCCTCGGACTTCGTCTTTCCGCCCCGGGGTTTCGCCTACGCCGTGCTCGATGTCGGAGGCGTTCTCGTCGGCTGCTTCACGGTCCACCTGAAGAGCAACTACGTCCCCGAAGGCGAAGACCCGGCGCGTCAGAAGACGCTCAATCGCCTCAAGCGCGAGCTCGCCAGCGAGCAGCTCCTGCGCCGCATCGCCCGTCTCGAGGCGGACGGCCACGGCGGCCGGCCGGTGACGCGGTTCATCGTAGCCGGCGATTTCAACAATTCGATCCACGACGAACGCTTCGCAGGCGAAACGACGATCCGGGCGTTTCTCGACGCCGGATTCCGCAACGCCTTCGAAGGTTTCACGGGCGACGCCTACGCCACGTTGCCCGCCAGCGCGGGCTATCCCCCCGCGACTTTCGACTACATCCTCGTCAAGGGGTTCGACCGCGCCGGCGAACCCGAAACCCTGCCCGACTCAGGCACCTCCGACCACCGGATGATCCGCGTGACGCTGAAGCCCTGATTCGCCCCATCAAGGCAGATAGGCGCCGTGCTCGCGCAACGAGGCGCGCAGGGCGTTGGTGTCGACGTCGGCGCGGACATCGCCCGAGGCGGATGCGGCCATGGCCGCCGCCTCGCCAGCCGCCTCGCCCATCGCCAGACACACGGGCATGACGCGCGTGGACCCCTGGACCGGACGATCCGTCGAGATCGACCGCCCCGCCACGAGGACGTTGCGCAGCGATTTCGGCAGCAGGCAGCGGTAAGACACGCCGTGGCTCTCACCCCGGCCGTAGCGACAGGAATCGTACTTCCTGCCCGCGGCCTTCTCGGCTGGAGACTGGTGCACGTCGACGTAGTAGTTGTTGCGGCAGATCTCGTCGGGGAACGAAGCTCGCGCGACATAGTCGTCGCGGGTCAGAACGTAGTCGCCGACGATCCGGCGCGTCTCGCGGATGCCGAGCAGCGGCGCCGTCTGCGCCAGGAAGGCGCCGGCGAACGCCTTGGGGAAGAACTCGGCGAGGCCGTCCCGGAACTGCGCCGCCTTCCGCCGCCCCTCGACGAGGGCGGACGAGACGCTGTCGGGATCCGTGTTGTCGACGTTCCAGATGTGGCCGGAATTGAAGCCGACGACGCCGGGGCCGAGCAGGGAGTTGCAGCCGTGGCCGTCGGTGATGAGCGGATACCGGCGCACTCCGCAAGCTTGATCATCTGCGAATGGAGCATGCCGCTCGTCTGCTCATAGCTGTAGCCGTACGAATTGACGTTGGCGAGCATGAAGCAATGGGTGGCGGCCTGGAGTTCTCCTTCGGGGCCGCCCTTTTCAAATGGGGCGCCGGCCCAGGTCGCGAGATCGGCGTCGCCGGTGCAGTCGATAAACACCTTGGCCTCGAATGCCTCGATTCCGCGCTTGCTCGCCGCGTAGACGACAGAGACGTTCCCGACGCCGTCCTTCGCGACGCCGCAGATGACGGTGTCGAAGCGCACCTTCGCGCCGGCGCCGAGGACGAGGTCGTCGTAGAGCGCTTCAGTCTTTCGGGGTCGATCGGGGTCCAGTTGACCTGTTCGGGATTCAGGTGCGGCATTCCGGCCATCGTCGCGCGGAGCACCTTCTCGGCGATCCCCTGATAGACGAGGCGGATGCCGTCGGAGAAGGGGCACCACGCGGGCACGAGCCCCATCGTGCCCATGCCGCCCAACGCGCCCGTTTTTTCGATGACGAGCACGCGAGCGCCCGCTCGCGCGGCGGCCGCGCCCGCCGCGCAGCCCGCGGGACCTCCGCCGGCGACCACCACGTCCCACCCGCCGTTCAGCGGCACTTCGCCTGGATTCCATGCAATCGTGCGATTCATCTCGATCATCTCCTCAACCCTTGTGCTGGGCGAGCTCCATGAACTCGGCGCGGGTGGCGGGGTCGTCGTGGAAGCTCCCCAGCACGGAGGAGGTGACCATGACGGAGTTCTGCTTTTCGACGCCGCGCATCATCATGCAGAGATGGCGGCATTCCATCACGACGCCGACGCCCTCGGCGCCGATGGCGTCCGTGACGGCACGGGCGATTTCGGCGGTGAGCCGCTCCTGGATCTGGAGGCGCGCCGCGAAGCAATCGACGATGCGGGCGATCTTGCTCACGCCGATGACCTTGCCGCGGGAGATGTAGCCGACGTGGCAGCGTCCGTAGAAGGGCATCAGATGGTGTTCGCAGAGGCTGTAGACCTCGATGTCGCGGACGATCACCATGTTGTCGGAGACGGAGTCGAAGATGGCGCCGTTGACGACCTCGTCGGGGGCATGGCCGTAGCCGCGAGTGAGGAAGGCGAGCGCCTGGGCGACGCGCGCGGGGGTCTTCTTCAGCCCGTCGCGGGCGGTGTCCTCGCCAAGTTCCCCGAGCAGTTCGCCGATCAGTTCTTCAACGCGTTTCTGGTTCATATTCGGTCTTTCAGGGTCAGAAAGGAAGGCACAGCTGTCCTTCGGAAACAGGTTTTTCCTCCGGGGGAAGTTCGAAGCGCAATTTGCTTTCTTCGGCGTAATCGCTTCTCAATTCAACGCCCATCCACCTGCGTTTCAGAGTTTCCGCGACAAAACCGGTCGTGTTGCTCCCTGCGAAAGGATCCAAAACGCAGTCACCAGGCTTTGTTAGAAATTCGATGAAAAACCGAGGTAGTTCGGCGGGGAACCGCGCGGGGAGCACTTTATTTCCGAAGCGCTTGGAGTTGGTGATGTAGGCGCTGTTCGACTCGTTGTTTCCGCACTGGATCAGATTGGAGGGAATTGAGCCCCCTTGGTTCGGCGCAAAAGTACCGTTGATGACATGCCCGCTGGGTCGCAACGTTTTTTTCACACCACGCCGGATCAGACGCTTCATGTCCTCGCTGTACGGTTGCAAGACTCGACGGTTGTCCGCATGTGCCATCGGATCCTTCACAAGCCAGAACACATATTCCACACTGTCCTTGACTCGAATGCGCCTGACATTCACCCATTCAGCCGGCGCGGGCATTTTGGCGGGGTTATACCAGAAAAGCTCCTGAGCCAGATCGAATCCCACGACATCCGTCAATGCGAGCAGAGTCCGATAATGATACAGGCTTCGGATCGGATGGCCCGGCTGCCACGCCCCTCCGAGATTGAGCACAAAGGAGCCGGAGGGCTTGATGATTCTTTTGACCTCACGAGCAAAAGGAAGGAACCACTCGACGTATTCGGTTTGACTCGCATTTCCGTATTCTTTTTTAAAATGCAAAGCGTATGGAGGACTTGTGACGACCAGATCTATGGAATCATCGGGCAGACTACCCATGAAATCCAGACTGTCGGCGCAAAAAAGCTCTCCGTAATCCGTCGTGTAGACTGGTTCAAACTGAATAGGCATCGATGACGTCCTGAAAGCGTGAAAACCACCTTGGCATGGCGCCGGTGTCGGCAGGAATCGGGTGCATGACTTGCAACTTCCCGGGATGGAGACGATGCGCAGGCAATTCCTTTACCAAAGCATAGCGGAATTGACTCAAGTCATCCGTGGAACGGCCCATGCAGACCGCGACAACGTCGAAGTGGTCTCGATCATAAAACCGGCTGCTCGAATCGCCTTTGACTGCCCGCGTTTTCTGCAACTCGACCTGCTGTTTAGTGCCATTTCGAATTGTCTTGACTTCAACCCTGATATCAACGCCTGAAAGCGTCGTGACAGTGAAATCGTGCAACCCATCAATGTCGTGGCCTTTGTAGCCCCCAAGCCAACCTTCCCTGCTGGCAACACGAAGTTTCCGCTCAAAATGAACCTCGGCGACAGCACCCTCAAGAGCGACTTTCAGCCGAAAGCGTTTATCGATCGCATCGAGCAACTCCTGCGCGGTCAGGCCGTATTTAAGTTCGAGGTGATGAGGCATTTGGATTCCTTTTTGGCAAGTCAACGAGCGCAGTCCACGAAGCTCGATTGAATACGGCGATCACTATAGCATTCGCTCGTTTGGCAGTCCAGAACTTCTCAGATGCAGACCGTAATCGGAGGTGGAGGGACAATCTGATTCTGACACATGCCCTCACGAAGTCGAGGCGCCGCCGGCGTCGAGGCATTCGCGGATCTTGTGCGCGAGCGCGGCCCGAGTGAAAGGCTTGTGGACAAGCGTCTGGTTGTTTTCCGCGATGCCGTGCTCGGAGGGGATGTTGCCGGTGTAGCCGGAGATCAGCAGGCAGCGAAGTCCGGGCAGGATCTCGCGGGCGCGTCCCACGAGCACGGGCCCGGTCATCTCCGGCATGATCACATCGGAGATCAGGAGTTGGATCGACGCGCCCTGCTCGCGAAGGATGTCGAGGGACTTCGTCGACGAAGACGTGGAAAGGACTTCGTAGCCGATGGACTCCAGCATCCGCCGGGTCGTGGCGAGCACCGTCTCCTCGTCGTCGACGAGCAGGACGTGCTCGCCGCGACCGCCCTCGACCTTGTCCTGGATTTGGCTGGCGGAACGCGGGGTGGCGTCGGCGTCTTCAGCAGATGCCCCGGCTCGAACACGCCGAGGATGTAGCCCCGCACACCCGAAGCCCGCGTGGACGAGGGCACCGTCAGATAGACCAGCTTGTGCGGCCCGATGTCCGTGCCTGAAACGGCGGGCAGCAGGGGCGTCGCCGTGGCGTACCCACTGCGGAAAACGCGGTCGAGTCCGGTCCCGAATGTCAGCAGATGCGAGACGTCGAGTCCCGGGGTCGGGGAGCCGAATGCGCGCAAGCCTGCTTCGGGCAGCATGAGCATCACCGGGTAGTGTTCGCGGTGCTCGGGCTCCGGGTTCGACGGAGATTCCGGGTGGTGGCGGATCGCAAAGGCGCTTCCGATCCGCTGGGACTCCGCCGCCTCGAAAGCGGGACGCTCGTCTTCGGTCACTTCGGGCGCCCAGCCCCAGAAGCGGATCTCCGGGACGCTTCCAAACTGGTCGACGAGCAGGCCGAACGTGGCCGGATCGAAATCGACCATCCCCTGGACCACTCGGCGAAGCGATTCGGACTCGCGGCCCCGGACCGTCTGGATCGCGTTCATCACGGCCCGGGACTTCTGACTCGCCAGCGCCGATAACTCGGACTTGAGCCGCGAGTCTTCGATCATCCGGTTCGAAACGTAGAGCGTCGCCGAAATGACCAGCCCCAGAACCGCCACGGCGACGGTTTCCAGCCAGGCCAGACGCAATCCCCTGCGCTTTCGCAGCGCCGACAGGCCGCGCCAGACCAGCAGAATCAGCATGATCGACGCGAAATACGCCAAGGGGACGACGCCGGCCCCCCCACAAGATGGGCGCGCATCGAGGGCACGGAGATGTTGATGCCCAGCACGGCCAGCACCTCGCCCGTGCTCGGATCGAGGATCGGATCGGCCGCCGTGATCCACTCGCCGAAGACATCGCGATACGGGCCATGGACCACCGCCCTCCCCGACTCGAAGATCGCGGCCATCTCCGGTGGACAGTCGGCGTAGACCTCTCCGTGCTCCGCTATTTCGAACTCGCGGTTGAGATCGATGTCGTCGAGAAAGTAGACGCTTCCGTCGGGACGCTTCTTGAGCAGATAGCAGGTCTCCCAATGGGGATGGATGTGCGCGACCGATTGCAAATGCGTGCGGATCTGCGCATATTCAGGCGTTTCGGACTCCGCCGCCGTTCCATCCAGCGCGCGGAAGAGCGACTTCCGGAGCGAAAACGTCGTCCGGGATGCCTCGTCGGCCAGTTCCGCCGACGGGCGAAGTAGGCGCTGCGAAGCATCCAGCTCAGGTCGAAGACGCTGAAGGCCAGCGCCAGGATCAGCGCGACGCACCAGATCCGTTCAAAAGGCTCGCGACCGCAGAAGCGACGCCCGCCCTGCCATTTCATGGACGGGCTCCTCCCGCCGCCAGAGCCTGATCCAGCAGTTCCGCAGAGCGCAACGCCACGGGAAGCGAAGGATCCACGATGACGACGTCGGGGCCCGCGACCTTCCGGATCACGGTCTTCAAAAAAGGATAGTGCGTGCAGCCCAGCACGAGATGGTCCGCGCCCGCGTCGAGCAGCGGCTGGATCGCCTCCCTGACGACGGCTTCGGTCTGCGGGGAGTCGACGTCTCCGGCTTCGACCCGCTCGACAAAACCTCGCCCGACGGCCGTGACGATCCGCGCGCGGTCTGCGAACCGAGCGGAGGTCTCCTTGAACAGCCGTCCATGGAACGTGCCCTCCGTGGCCAGGATGCCGACCACGCCGCTCTTCGAGTGCATCGCGGCCGGCTTGACCGCCGGCTCCATCCCCACGAACGGGACGTCGAACGCGGCGCGCAGCGAATCGATCGCCAGGGCCGTCGCCGTGTTGCACGCCACGACGACGACCTGGCAGCCTCGGGAGACGAGCATCCGCGTCAGGTCGTGCGCCCGCTCGCGGACCAGCGACTCCGGCTTGCCGCCGTAGGGACAGTGCTCCCAGTCCGCGATGTAGTAGACCGCCGCCTCGGGGCGAAGCCGTCTGAATTCCCGGACGACCGAGACCCCGCCGATTCCCGAGTCGAAAAAGCCGATCGTCCCTCGGACCTGGCTTTCATCGGCGTACTTGTTGCGGACCTCACGCTCCATCGATCTCTCCGTCCGGCTGATCGGGCGCCGGATCGCCTTTATTTCGTATGACGATCGAGAAGGGCTTGTGAGAGATCTTCGTATTGCGCGAGGTCGTCGCCCGTGAAGACGTCGGCGCCGACGGCGAGCTTGCGGATGATCTCGCGGCTCTTGTCCAGCTTGCCGCGGCGGAAGTGGACCTGGGCCACGTGGAGATGGACGCGCAGATCCTTGTCGTTGAGCTTCAGCGCGGTCTCGAAAGCCTCGCTGGCGCCGTCCACGTCGCCTCGCGCCAGGAGGATCTCGCCCAACGTGTCCCAGGCGGCGTAGATCTGGTCGTCCGTCTTGAAGGACTTGCGGATGAGGCTCTCGGCCTCGTCCAGCTTCTTGAGCTTCAGCTTGGCGACGGCGAGGTCGTTGAGCACGAGGATCGAGTCCGGGGAGATCTCGAGGGCGCGCGCCAGATAATCCTCGGCGGAAGGGAATTCCTCGCGCTCGAGGGCCAGCGAGCCGAGGATGTAGTTGGCGAAGCCGTGACGCGGATCGCGGTGGAGTATTTCCCGGGAGGTCTTCAGCGCCGCTTCCTTGTCGACGAGGGCGTGGTCGGTCGTGAGGATGCTGTCGAGCAGCGGCACGATGTTCGGATTCGGGGCGCGCTTGAGCGCCGCCTTGAAGTTCTCCCGAGCCTCGGCGTAGTTGCGGGTGATCAGGTGCATGCGGCCCTTCACGAAGAGCGTGCGGAAATCCTCCTTGCCGGAGACGCGCTCGAGTTCGGCCACGACCTTCTGCAGACTCTTCAGCGCGGATTCGGTCGCCTCGGGCGTCTTCGCGTCAAGGTAGAGCTGCGAGGCGATCGCGCTCATCACGACGTGCGCCTCGGCGTTGTTCGGGTCGATCTCGACGAGCTCCTGGGCGATGATGCGCGCACGGTCGACTTCTCCGACGGCCAGCTCGAGGCCCACCGCCTCGTAGAGCAGGCGCTGCCGGGGCACGCCGGCCGCCTTGGCCTTGGCCAGATAATCCTGGGCCTTCGCCGCGTCGCCGTTCATCACGTTGATCCGGACGAGACCGATCAGCGCGAGGTGGTCGCCGGGATCCTCGGCCAAGATCTCCTG
>Ga0116202_10002777_pt1 | contig 10489 bp, 12 predicted proteins | sample LakKivw325mmetaG_FD_94479 | JGI IMG/M metagenome (GOLD analysis project Ga0116202, IMG submission 94479) | Anoxic lake water microbial communities from Lake Kivu, Rwanda to study Microbial Dark Matter (Phase II) - Lake Kivu water 325m metaG | ecosystem: Environmental > Aquatic > Freshwater >... | reverse complement strand
TAATAGTGCTTAATAAATATACTAGACCTTTAATGTTATATTGCAAAGCATAGACGAGATTTGAAATTGGGGCCTTGATACTACCAACCAATTTTGATAAAAGCTCCTCTTTGGTTGGCAATTGTGCCAACTCAACAATTTTTTGAGCTTCCATTAATTTATTTTCGATAATTCCTCCCAAAATCTTCAAATTCGGATTTGCTTCAGCAAACTGATAAACTATTTTTGCTGGAGAAATTTCGTCCCCGTAACTAAAAATTAAACCAATTTCTCCTTTTAATTGTTTTGCTTCCATTTCCAATCCTGATTTTTTAAAAGCTAAATCAATTAAAGTTTTTTTAACCACTTTTAATTCATTATCGGGGTACCCACCTTTGGTGGGTCCTTTTAATTTTTTTCTCAAATTAGAAAGGTCTTTTACTTTTAATCCGGTAAAGTCAACAAAAATCATCGCCTTTTGTCTGGCAATTTTTTCCTTTAGTTCCTCAAGAATTTTTTGTTTTTGGGCTTTGGTCAATGCCATATCGTCAAAAAACAATAAACAGTGAGCAAAGAACAAAAAAACGTCTGTACCGCAGACGTAAAACTGTTTACTGTTTGTTCCTCGGCAGGATTTACGCGAAATCTGCCACCTGCTGTCTGCGGATACGATATTTTAAGTATATATTCGGATTATTTCTTTGTCAAGGCCTCAACAATTTTCTTACCAAATTCTTCAGCTGCTCCGGGACCGTTAGCGGTGATGATTTTTCCATCAACCACCACATCTTCGTCTTCATAAATTGCTCCATTTTCTTCCAGGACTTTCACCGGTCCTTTTTGCATTGGTGCACTCCAAATGGTAGCTCTTTTCCCTTTCAAAACTTCGGCTTTAGCTAAAATGGTGGGCGAGATGCAAATTGAGGCTAAAACCTTATTTTGAGCAACCGTTTCTTTTATTACTTTATAAGATTGTTCGTTATCGAGGCTTTCTAAACAACCCGGACCGCCGGTAAAAACTACCGCGTCAAAATCAGCCGGATTGATTTCTGAAACCAATAAATCAACTTCTGTATCTCCGCCATCAGCACCGATAGCCCGACCGGTTTTATTTGAGGCAGTTTTTACTTCAGCTCCGGGGTACCCACCTTCGGTGGGTCGTTCTAAAATTTCCTTCGGCACAAAATATTCTGCATCCCGGAAATCCCGGAAAGCAACAATCATCACAACTTTTTTACCTGAGATATTTTGATTTGGCATAATTGTGTTCTTGTAAGGTTTTACTAAAAATGGTTTCGCCGTCAGGGTTCGATAGATAATACCAGTAGTCGCTATCTTTAGGATATAATGCCGCCAAAATGCTTTCAAGTCCCGGGTTACAAATCGGACCTTTGGGTAATCCCAAATATTTATAGGTATTGTAAGGCGAATCTATTTGAGTTTCTTCTCTAGATATCTTTGTTGTTTTCTGGCCGGTGATGTAGGCTATGGTGGCGTCAACCTGTAAAGGAATGCTGTTTCCTAATCTCTTCCATAAAATTCCCGAAACCAATTCTCTATCTTCTTTCGTTTTGACTTCCTTTTCAAGTAAAGAAGCCATGGTGACAATCTCAAAAATTGTTTTACCCTGTCTTTTAATTTCTTCTCTCAGTTCCGGTGTCAGTTTTTTTTCAAAATTATCTCGCATTTTTTTAACAACCTCCTCACCGCTTACTCCCAGAGGAAACTGATAGGTATCGGGAAATAAAAATCCTTCCAGGTTCTCTCCGGGCAATTTTAAACCCAATCTTTCTTCAATTTGTTTTTGCGTCCATCCTTCTGGTATTGTTACTACCATTTTTGCTATATCCCCCGAGATAATCTTCCTGGCAATTTCGGCAACGCTCATTGCCGGGCTGAGAGAATATTCTCCTGCCTGAAGTCTTCCTTGCGCTCCTTTTAGAAAAGCATAGAAATCGAAGAAAAACTTATTTTTAATTAGACCTTCCTTTTCTAATTTTTCAGCAATCTGGAAAAGACCCTGGCCCTCCTCAATCAAAAACAACTTTGTTTCAGTGGCATTATAATCTTTCGGTAGATAAACTCCCCACCAAAGAAAAATCCCGAGAAAAAATAAAAAAAAGAAAAAAAAGAAAAATTTCCGCATCAAATTTGGTCAAGAACTGTTCTTGACCATTTTTATTTTGTGATGAGGGGGACGAAAGCAAAACCGAGGTATTCTATTTCCTCAAACTGACTTTCTGATTTTTTAATAAATAACCAGATTGAACTACCTAAGGGAGTGACGATTCGGCCACCAATTTTCACTTGTTCCTGCCAGGCCGGACATACCCTCTCAGCCGCAGCCGAAACCAGAATTTTATCATATGGCGCTTCTTTTTGATAACCCTTGGAGCCATCAGTACAAAAAAATTCTACAATTCTTTTTTCAATGAAATTGTATTTTAACACATTATTTTTCCCAAATTCCACTAATTCAGGAATTATATCGATGGCAATAACTTTCCCTTTTGAGCCAACTATTTCAGCCAAAAGGGCTGTTGTCCAGCCCGAACCCGAGCCGATATCTAAAATCTTATCTCCTTTTTTCGGCTCCAATTGTTCCAGCATAAAGGCAACCACCAGGGGCTGGGAAATTGTTTGACCATAACCAATGGGCAGGGCTTCATTTAATTCTGCCAAATCTTTCATATCCTGAGGCAAAAAATCAATCCTTTTAATTTTTCTAAAAGCCTCAATTATCTCTGGCGTTTTTAGCCAACCCTGTTCAATTAAAGGGTCGATGAACTTTTGTTCATCTCTATCTTCGCTTCCTTCGGAAGCTTGGTAATCAACGAGAGCCATACTGTTTTAATTTTTGCTTGATTTTTAATTTTTGCCAGAAACCTATTCTATCGATAAATAAAATGCCGTCGAGGTGGTCGATTTCGTGTTGGAAAATTCGAGCCGGAAGACCTTCGGCTCGAACTTGAATTTTTTCGCCTTTTTCATTTAACGCTTCGATTTCAACTGCTTTTACCCTTTTTATTTTCAAAAAAAGTCCGGGAAAACTTAAACACCCTTCTTCGCCAATTTCGGTTTCTTTACTTTTTTTTGTAATTCTGGGGTTAATAAAAACTTGAGGCCTTTTGGAAATTTTTTCATCGGCAGTCCGTTCCTCAATAGGATGGACAACAATAATTCTCTTTAACTCTCCAATCTGAGGGGCGGCCAAACCAATCCCCTGACCTTCAATCATCGTTTCTACCATATTAAAACTAAGCCCCTTTATTTCCGAAGTCACTTCTCCCACCTCCTCGCATTTTTTCCTTAAAATCTGATTTGGATATTTTATAATTTCTCTAATCATTTAGTTTAGAAATTAGAAATTTCGCTACTCATACCGAAACTTAATTTGATTTCTTTTGAGCGAGGTTAGAAAAGGTTAGAATAAAATAATTTTGTCTCCTTCTTTTAAACCGGAGGTAATCTCAATTTCTCCTTCGCTTCCCTGCAGCCCGGTTTGAATCTCCACCTCTTCGAAGTTACCATCTTTCGCCACTCTGACGATTTTCTTTCCATCTTTTTCTAACACCGCTTTCTGAGGAATAATTAAAACATTTTCTCTAAAATCGGCTATAATTTTTACATTCGCCGTCATTCCGGGATTAAGTTTCTCTTCAAATTCCTTAGCCTCCAAACTAATTTTTGTTTTATAATAAACCGCTCCCGAAGTTGCCGTTTCGGCTGGCTCAATTCCAATAACTTTTCCAGAAAACTCGATTTTCGGAAAATCATCCAGAATAATCTTACAAGGGTCTTCCGGATCAATTTTTCCAATATCGGCTTCGGGAATACCAACTTCAATCTGCCAGAGCTCAGCAGGAATTAAAGTAATGACGATATCTGCCCTCATTGGCCGAACCGTCTCCCCTTCTTTTTTACTTATCTTTGTTATCTCACCTTCAACCGAACTTTTAAGATTTGCCTCTTCGATTTGACCTTCTAAAAGCTCCACTTGAGCTTGAAGCTGTTGGACCTGAGCTCGATATGAATCAATATCTTTTTTGTTAGGAGTAAGCAGAAGGGAAAGTTTGTCCTGCGCAGCTTTTAATGAGTCCTCGGCTGCCGAAATCTGGGCTTTCGCATTATTAATATTTGACTCTCCGGTTGCTCTGACCAGGGAAATAGTTTGTTGCGAATTAGTAACAGCGTTTAAAGCCCCGGCAACATAACTTTTTTGTTCATCTAAAGAGGTTTTGTCAGCCGCGGAGACAATGTTGCGATAAGTTACACTTTCGCAAACTTCTCTGATAAATCGCAGAGAACTAAGAATCTTATCTAAATAATTTTTTGTTTCCGAAAGGGTAAGGTCGATATTTTTTTGCGAAGAATCCGCTTTCACCCCCTCTAAGGAAGTTTTAAGTTGGGAAACCGCTTTTTCTATTTCATCTCGGTTCTCTCTAACCCTAATTCCTTCCTGGTCATTCGCGGTGAAATAATTCTTTTGAATTGAATCAACTACTTCAAAAACATTACCGGTTTTTAAATAAACATCGTCTAAAACATCTGAAGCGTCTTCATAAGCAGAGCGCAAATTTTCGGCAGCCGAACGCTTCGTATCTTCTAAATTTTGCTTTGCCTGTTCTAAAGAATTTTTGGCATTCTCTACGGCAGTTTTGGCAATTTGAATCTCTTCGGGACTGGCGCCGGCTAATAATTTGTTTAGTTTTGCCAGAGCCGTTGAGAGATTGGCTCTGGCATCTTCAAGTTGAATTTTAAGCTGGGTGGTATCCTGTTTTGCCAGGATATCTCCTTTTTTTACCGTTTCGCCAACCTTAACATAGATTTTTTCAATTCTGCCGGCATTTTTAAAAGAGAGAGTAATTTCTTCTCCTTTTTTAACCTGACCGGTTGCCGAAATTTCCTGGGAGATATTTCTTCGGATAACTTCGGCCAGAGTAAAACGGGGTTTCTCTTTTTTAAAAAAGCCCTGGTAAATACCGGCGGTCGTTAAGAGAATGACAATAACTACGAGAATTATTATTTTTTGTTTCATTCTTACTTCAAGATAGCTTATTTTTCTTTAAAATTCAACAACTCCCGGGGCTCAGCCTCAGGACTGTGGAAAACCCGGCTTTACAAATCGGAGAGGCTTTTTAAGATAAAGTAATATGCGAAAGGTCGAGTTTGAAAATAAAATTTGTTAAAATATGGCACAACTAGTTGCTTTATTTGGAACGACTCCAATTAAATACATTCTAATCTTGGTAGCGGTTGATGTAATTCTTGGAATTATTGCCGCTTTGATAAAGAAAGATTTTCGTTTGGGTAAATTGGCTGGCTTTATGAAAAAGGGGGTTGTGGGCTATATTTTGGGTTTTGTTGTTTTGGAAATGGTGGCTAGCGCCCTACCCTCTCTGGATAGGTTGGTAAGTGTGGCTTATATCTTAATTCTCTTATCTTTGGTTGGCTCAATTTTGCAAAATCTTGGAAAGATGGGATTGAAACTACCTGTCTATTTAATGAAAGAGTAAAACGCGGAAATAGGACGAATCCAAAAAGTCTCGCTTACCGCGAGGCTTTTTATTTATCCTTTTCTTTTCACCAATACTCTATACCAATCAGGATAGCAAGAAATTCCCTGGAAAACAACGCCTCCTAAAAAGCCAAAAGAAAATTGAGGGAATGGTAAAAATTGATACCAAATTGCCGAAATTAAAAATCCCAAACCATATAGCCAGTGATGCAAGTGTAATTTGTAGTTACCGATATTGAAAATAGGAGAATTTAATCTACTAGAAAGAAGTTTAGCTGTGAAATAACCCAAAAGTGTCCCGAAATAAAGCTCGAGGGAAATGAGGGCTAGGGGTATTCCCAAAAAGAATTTTGGTTTTACTAATCGGGGTTTAAAAAAATGCAGTTTTTTCATACGAGCGGCGGGGACAGAGGGAATTGAACCCCCGACAACGGTTTTGGAGACCGTTATTTTACCGCTAAACTATGTCCCCCATTTTATCTTTTCGCTTCTTTGTGTACCGTATGTTTCCTGCACCACTTACAAAATTTTTTCAATTCTAATTTTTTCTCACTTATTTTTTTTGATTTGTGAGTAAAGTAATTTATTCTTTTACATTCAGAACACTGAAGTTTTACAAATGGAACTTTTTTAGCCATCTTTTTAAGCCTGAGCGCAGACTTGCACTGCGGACCTCATCTTTACCAAAGATGTGCTCTACTACCTGAGCTACTCAGGCAAAAAATATAATTTTGACTTTTGGTTTTTAAATTTTGAATTTTTATTGTGGGTGCGGCAGGACTTGCACCTGCGAAGGTCAGTGACCGCGAGTTTTACAGACTCGTGCGTTAGCTGCTCCGCCACGCACCCAGTATAATATCAATTTTAGCAGAATTTCCTTTATTTGCCAATATCTTTTTTGTGTTTTTCGCGCCACTCGGCGATTTTTTTGTGATGGCCTGAAAGTAAAACTTTTGGCACTTTCCATTTTATCCCTTTTTTTGGCTCAAAAATTTCCGGTCTAGTATACTGGGGATATTCAATAAATCCCTTCTCTTTTGTTATTCTTTCTTTTAAAAGTTCTGGCTTTCCCAAAACTCCCGGAATTAACCTTGCTACTGTTTCTATAACTATCATTGCCGGCAGTTCTCCCCCCATTAAATCGTAATCGCCAATTGATAATTCCATATCGGCAATATACTTTGCCACCCGCTCATCCACCCCTTCATATCTGCCGCAAATCATTACTACTCTATCTAATTTACTCAACTTATAAGCTAGCTTCTGATTAAACTTTTTCCCCCGTGGCGTAAATAATATGATTTTCGTTTGTTTTCTTTTTTGTTTGGAAATTGGAAATTGGAAATTGGAAATTAAAGTCGAGAACGCTCGATAGATGGGCTCGACTTTGATGACCATCCCTAATCCCCCACCAAAAGGCCTATCGTCAACAGTTTTATGTCTGTCGGTAGTGAAATCCCTTAAATTATGAATACGAATCTTAATTAAGCCTTTTTCCCGGGCCTTTTTAATAAAAGATTCGTTGAGATAGGAATTGAATATCTCGGGAAAAATAGTAATAATATCAAATTGCATAATATAAAAACGAAAACCGCGCTACCTTAGATGATAGCACGGTTTTCGGGTTTCTGTAAACGGTAAGCGCTTACAGTTTCAGTTCTTCCAGCTCCTCTCCTCCGGCTGGAGCTCTCCTTCCTCGAGCGGGCCGAGTACCACCCTCCGGCTCCTCGATCTTTAAATTCACTCGAGCGTGATTCTTCAGACCGACGATTCGAACCAGAGATCTGAGGGATCTGGCAGTGGCACCAGCCTTGCCAATAATCTGACCCATGTCTTCGGGATTTACTTTCAAAGAAAGTAAAACTCCCATCTCATCAACCTTGCGGTCGATTTTGACATCTTCCGGGTGATCAACCAAGGCTTTTACCATGAACTCAAGGAATTCCTGATCAGCTTGTGCTTTTGGCATAAATCTTTCAGTAATAACTTGATATTAATTCTTTGCTAGTAGCACCGACCTTGCTGCCTACCTCTCTTTCTTGAATCTCAGAGATTCGGCAAAACCGAATAAGTAGCTACTATTTCCAATTTAATTTATTTCTAAAATTTGTCAAGTCTCCAAGACCAGAGATGCTCCCACAAGGTGGAGGAGAGCGAAGAGAATAAGATTCTCTTCCTCCCCCTCGCTGGTATAAATACCAGCTCAGGAGAGAGATTCAAATCACTTTGCGAGAGCACCTCTGACCTTATTTTTCCCATTTTTCGCCCACATATTTCGAAATGGGCTAAAGGGTGGGAGGAAGCGAGAGAGAATCATATCTCGCTTCCTCCTTAATTAATCTTTTAAAACATCAACTAAAACATCAACTTTTTTCACCGCCCCTAGGGCGATGAAAATCCTCTCAACTTCTTCTGGCTTGTCTGGGACAAGCCAGAATCCGGTTTTCTCAGGGGCTGGCAACCCCTGAGTCGTGCCTTTCAGGATTTCTCCATCCTGAAAGTACACAACAACTTTTTTCATTTTTTCCCTCCTTTCTCCTCTCTTCGGGCATAGCTTTTAGCCAGCCCTGACACACAGCTTTGCTGTGAGGAGAAGAATAAAGATTACCTTTAACCTCCATTCTTCTCCTCACAAATTCAGAAGCTCTCCCAGAGGAGAGCTTCATATTCAAAGTATGCAAATTCCTCTCTCCTCTTGACACTTATATTATACCACGACTATTCTAATTTTGTCAAGAGGGGTTATTCAGTTTTGGGCGTTTCTTCTAACTTTGGCGCTTCTTTTTTCGGTTTTTCCTCGGCTGGTTTCTCTGGAGCGGGTGCTTTTTCTTTCCTCTCTTTCGGTTTTTTATGGACATCAATCTTTTTACCTTCGATAATTTTTTCCTTAACCAATAAATTAAAAACTGTGGGAGAAGGTTTTGCCCCGACCGACAACCAGTATTTAATTCTTTCTTGCCTCAAAACTTTTTCTCCAGTTAGGGGATTCCAAAAACCGACCTCTTCGACAAAGCGGCCAGCCCGAGTAGGTCTCCTTTTATCAGTAATCACAATCTTGAAAGAAGGCTGATTTTTTTTACCTATCCTAAAAAATCTTATTACCAACATGATAATTAATTTTCAATTTCTAATTTTTAATTAATTTAAGCGAGGCAAGATGTGAAGGGAACACTTCGCACCCAGCCCTCTAAGCACAATGTTATTTTCATATAAGCATAGAGGGCTGGGGAGAAATAGCAGCGGCGGAGAATGATTTTTTATTACCGCGGAGCCGACTGCGTGTTCCCTGAATCAGCTTGCCGAGCGACTCACCATCGTTTGGTTTCGAGTCCGTTTTTGGCGGCTTCTTCTTCAGCTTCTTGTTTTGAAGAACCCTCGCCTTTAGCTGCCAATTCTTTGTCTAAAAAAACGCCTACAATGAAGTGTTTGGCATGGTCCGGCCCCCATTCCTCTAAAACCTTATAAGTTGGGGTAATACCCACTCTTTCTTGGGCCTCTTCCTGGAAACAAGATTTGGCATCTTTAAATAGACCTTTTTTAATAATTTCGGGTAATTTTGTTATTAAATATTTTTTAATAAATTTCTGGCAGACGTCTAACCCTTGGTCAAGATAAATTGCGCCGATTAAGGCTTCAAAAGTATTAGCCAAAATGTATTGCCTGGCCTTACCAAGTTCTTTAGCTTCTCCCCACGATAGCAATAAAAAATCATTAAAATCTAAACCATGGGCAAGATCGCCGAGTGCCTTAGCATTGACCAGAGCTGCCCGCCAATTCGTTAGCTCTCCTTCCGATTTTTTTGGATATTTTTGATAAAGATATCCAGTGACAATTAGTTCTAAAACGGCATCGCCTAAAAATTCTAACCTTTCATTGTGTTCTAAATAAAAATCGGGGTTTTCATTTAAATAAGAACGATGGCAAAAAGCCTGTATTAAAAAATCTTTGTTTTTAAATTTGAGACCTAATTTTTTCTCAAGTAAAGAGAAATCTTTCATGCGAACGTAGTGAGCACCCCGCCCTCTATGCTAAATGTATCATTTTACTTATGCTTAGAGGGCGGAGTTTCGCTCTGCTCAATTTCTTTATATACCGTTCCCAAAACTCCGTTGATAAATTTGCCAGAAGACTCTCCTCCAAAACTTTTAGCTAATTCGATGGCTTCATTTATGGCGACTTTCGGAGGAACCGCCTCCCTATCGCCAAACAATAACTCATAAAGACCAATCCTCAAAACGTTTCTATCAATAATGGTAATCTGGTTAATGGGCCATTCGGGAGCAGCTTTTTCAATAATTTTATCAATTTCCTGAAGATGTTGAATAACTCCGGTTACCAATTGCCAGATAAAACTGACGTCTTCTAAACCCGGCCCGAATTCCTTGATATTCCTTTCGACAATCTTTTCTAAATCTATCTTTTTTGCGGAAAAATCCCACTCATATAGGGATTGCATAGCTATTGACCTTGAGAGATGTCTTGAAGACATAGCTAAATTTTCAATTTACAATTTTTAATTGAAAATTATTTTTTAGAAAGTTCTTCCCACGACCCACCCCCGGGGGGTACCCCAGGTTTTTCCTTTTTAGTCTCGGCCTCCTCTTTTTCTTTTGCTTTCATTTCTTTTTCTCGTTTTTTCCTTTCTTTTTTAGTTAATTTTGCCAAAACATCAATCACTTCTTCACCTTTATAATAGCCACAATTGGGGCAAACGATGTGAGGTAAAACCGGTTTCCCGCATTTAGGACAACGAACCAAAACTGGCACCTTGGCAAAAAGATGCATTCGGCGCTTATTTCTTCTCGATTTGGTATGTCTTTGTTTTGGAACTCCACCCATAATATAAAAATAATAACATATTAAAAAAATCTTTTCAATGGGCCGAATGTTTTCCTGTGGATTTTACAGGAACCGCATTTTTTAAGCATTTTAAAATGATGTTTTGTAGGACGCCACCCTCCCACCACCCTCCCAGCCAGAACACGTTCTGGC
>Ga0116202_10002774_pt1 | contig 10492 bp, 10 predicted proteins | sample LakKivw325mmetaG_FD_94479 | JGI IMG/M metagenome (GOLD analysis project Ga0116202, IMG submission 94479) | Anoxic lake water microbial communities from Lake Kivu, Rwanda to study Microbial Dark Matter (Phase II) - Lake Kivu water 325m metaG | ecosystem: Environmental > Aquatic > Freshwater >... | reverse complement strand
TCGGTCATCGTCCGCCAGATGCTGCGCAAGGTCAAGATCGAGGACGCCGGCGACTCGAACTTCATCGAGGGCGAAATCGTCGAACGGCGCCGGCTGTACGACGAGAACCAGAAGCTGATCACCGAGAACATGCGGCCGGCCAGTTTCCAGCCGATACTGCTCGGCATCACCCGGGCCGCGCTCCTGACCGAGAGCTACCTCTCGGCGGCGTCGTTCCAGGAGACGACGCGGGTGCTGTCCGAGGCGGCGATCCAGGGCAAAGAAGACAAGCTCAAAGGACTTAAGGAGAACGTGATTGTCGGTCGGCTCGTACCGGCGGGCACCGGTTTCCGTGACTTCGCCCGCATCAAACTTGCCACCGAAGAGTCGCAGGAGAAAGCAGAGGAGGCGGTATAGCATGCCGACAGTAAATCAGCTCGTCCGCAAGCCCCGGACGGCAATCCACAGCCGGTCGAAGACGCCGGCACTCAAGGGCAATCCCCAAAAGCGCGGTGTCTGCACCCGGGTGTACACGACCACGCCTAAAAAGCCGAATTCGGCCCTGCGCAAGGTCTGCAAGGTCCGGCTTTCCGGCGGCGGCGAGGTTACCTGCTACATTCCGGGCGAAGGCCACAACCTGCAGGAGCACTCGATTGTGCTCGTGCGGGGCGGCCGCGTCAAGGACCTGCCCGGCGTCCGCTACCACATCGTGCGCGGCGTGCTCGACACCACCGGCGTCGAGGGCCGCAAACAGGCGCGCAGCCAGTACGGCGTCAAGCGGCCCAAGCCCGGCGCGGCGTCGTAAGGAGCGAGCATGTCACGACGACGCAAGGCAGAACAGCGGCCGATCGCCGCGGACCCGCGCTACAGCTCGACCTTTGTCACCAAATTCATCAACAACCTGATGTGGCAGGGCAAGAAGACCACGGCCCAGCGCATCTTCTACGGCGCGCTCGACCTGGCCCAGGAACAGGCCAAAGAAGACGGCTATGCCGTGTTCCAGAAGGCGATGAACGCCGTCAAGCCGGTGCTTGAGGTCCGGCCGCGCCGCGTCGGCGGCGCGACCTACCAGATACCGATGGAAGTGAGGCCCAAGCGGCGCGACGCCCTCGCCATCAAGTGGACCATCATGGCGGCACGGGCGCGCAATGAGCACACGATGACGCAGCGGCTCGCGGCCGAACTGATGGACGCCAGCCGCAACCAGGGCGCGGCGGTCAAGAAAAAGGAAGACGCGCACAAGATGGCCGAGTCCAACCGCGCCTTCGCCCACTACCGCTGGTAGCCCGGGACTGCCACGGCTTTCCTCAAAGGAAAACCGTGGCTGTACCGAATCCACTGCGACTCTGACGCGGCACGTTCTCCCGTGCCGCGTCTGTTTCTGGCACAGAGCTCACCCCAAATGGCCAAAGGTGCACGCCTCCGCCATTCGACCCTCGGACTTCGGACTTGCGTCCTCGCCTGCTCCCTCGCCGCAGACGTGCAAGCCGCGCCCGTCGCCAGCCGCCAATCAGCAATTGCCGTTCGGCAATCGGCAGTTCGCGTGAACCGCCAAGGCCGCCAAGAACGCCAAGAAGCGGAGTGGTACAACCACGGATGGACACTGATGTGCTGTCAGACAGGGGACGCTGAGTCCAACACTGATGGACGCAGACGGCTCGGACATCTGGTACTGGCAACTGGAAACTGGAAGCTGGTCACTCGCGCCGGCGGCGCGGTCAACTCTAAACTGCTAGCTCCTCACCGCTAAGCCCGGCTACGCCGGCTCCCGCCCGCCCCAACGCCGATTCTCAGCTTCTGATGCAGTGATTCGATAAGGACGGCGGCAGAACCCTTGTTCGGACTCGATCCTCGTCTCACCTCGACATCCTGTTACCTCGACCGTCGCCTGCTACGACGTCGGCGTCGCTTGGAGTGCGCATGGCTGGAGGGTGTGATGTTCGTTAGGAAACAGTCGGGGTCTCTTCCTCCACTGTCAGTGCGATTCGCGCTGCCCTCACCGGAAGGTTGGAAACTCCGGTCAAGGCTGGCGCCCGGGGTCGGACGGTGAATAGCGGGGTACGCGTGTTCGTCAGCCAGAACGGCACGTGCCATCTGCGTTGGTTCAGACGCAGCTTTGTCAAGTCGAGGCGGTTCCTGTCTACCTATCATCGGGTGGACCACCTTGGCGATATCATCTGGTTCTGGCGCTTCGACGACCAAGAGCTTGCGCCCCGGTACCCGGGACTCGGCTCGAACTTGCTTCCTAGTGGGCTGTCCCTGGAACAAGCGCTTCGTCGCGTCGGAGAGTGGGACAGTGATGACCCGTCCAGCCGGTCCTCGCGGGCGCAGTCTGCTCCTCGACAGCTTCCGCGATGTCGGGCTGGGGGACGTCTCGGGAAACTCGACCCTTGGAGCCGGATTCGGGTTGGCTTTGCGGCCCCCCATCCGTTCCTCGACTAGGCGGCTAGGCAGAGGGTGATCGATCTCTTCTGCCAGAGGTCTCCGCGCCTCCGGCTGTGTTTTGTCTCTGCGGCTGGGGTTCAGCACCCGGCCTCCCTTGGACTGCCTTGGACACCGATGTCTTGTCTTACAGTCCTGTTCGTAGGGGAACCAGCTTCCTCCGTATCGTTTCAGCACTACGGCTTGACCGCAGCGCCTGCAGGCTTTCTCCAAAGGTATGTCGAGAGGTCTGAGGCGTCTCCCTACTCTGCACCTGCGATAATCCATCCTGCTCATCAGCGTGCCTCTGGCCAGCCTAAGTCTCGTGAGCCGACAAGCACGTACACAGGGCCTTCCATGCGCCGAACTCTAGAACTCACGTCCGGCGACGCCTCCGGGAGTCTGAACTCCGAACAAGTCGTGCCCAATGGTCTACATCTGCCTCGCGCGGTCACCTGCCTATGGATAGGTGTGGCCACAGCCGGCTTGACTTGAGTTGCTGCCTCTCAGCATCGGACAGCGACCACTTCAATCCTGCAGACTCAAGGGCACCGTGAGCGTAGGCCGCCATCTTGAAGTGCCCGTCTGACTTGTGATACGCCCACTCCAGGTTGCCATAGATCACTTCTCCCAAGACCGCGCGAATCTCTAGGTCAGTGAGCTGTGCGGCGGGAGGGAGCGCCTCTATGAGCGCCTCAGACTTCTTCTCATACTCGCCGGTTCCGGATGGCTTCTGGAGCAGAGCTATGTTCTTCGCGTACCACTGGCGTATGTTCTCGTACGCCTGAGCCAGCGTCACGCCTTGCGGTTTTCTGTCCGTTGCATCGAGACCCATCTACAACCTCCGTGGTTCGAACATCCTGATTCTGATTCGTATGGAGAGTCACGTGACGTCACCCGATTTCAGCATCTGTCAATCCCGCCGTGCGGGCGGGAGGGGTTGACTTCCACGCCGAATTATGGGCCGGAATCGGGGGATGTCAAACAAAGCGGAGGGAAGTGGTCCAGTGGTCAAGTGGTCTGGTGGTCGAGTACGAAGGAGGGGATTGAGAGAGCGCGCGAGGGTGACTCCGGTTCACGGATGACGGCGGGCGGGCAACGGCTTGCCGCTTGCCGGACTTGAAGTTGCGTGGGCGGAGGTCCACGCGGAGGTTCATTCTCGAGCTTTGACGCAGGTTGAGGCACAGAGTCAGGTGCAAGCTCAAGCTCAGGCTAAGGCTTCGGTGCAGACGCCGATACAGACGCGGGTACAGACGTAGGTAGAGGCGCCGGCTAAGGCTCAGGTGGAGGTGCGGAGGAAGGCCCAAGCTCAGGCTCGGGTTCAGATGCGGGTAGAGGCGCAGGTTGAGGTTCAGGTGAAGACGCGGATGCAGGCTTAGGCTGAAGCACAGGTACAGGTTCAGGTTGAGGCGCGGAGGAAGGCCCAAGCTCAAACTCAGGTCCAAGCTTGAGTTCAGATGCAGGTAGAAGCGCAGGCGCAGACCCAGAAGGAGATGGCGAGGGGGATAGTAGAGGGGGTGGGGGACGAGGACGAAGTCAGAACGCAGAAACCAGAAGACAGAATGCGGAACACCGGATGCGGACCTAACCACACAGACACGAAGGCGCGAAGAGGGATGGTTGAAGAGGACGAAGTCAGAGGTGAGAAGCTAGAGGCGAGATTGCAGAAGCTAGAGCGAAGGGTTCCGGTCCGGTCGCGGAGTCAGTGCTTGGTGGCCTTGGTGGTCTAGCGCCTGCGGCGTTTGGCGGCGGGTCGGTCCGAAACACGGAAGTCGTCGGCTGACGCATCCGATTCCGGCCAGGGTACACCTTTGCCCGCACGCAGGTCGGCCCGCGCCTGCTCGATTCTCTCCAGGAATCGAGGGTCGTTCTCAAGTCGGCGGTTGGTTCTACGTCGGGCCATGTCGAAGTATCACAGATTCCTGCAGGATGTCAACGTCATCGACGCAAGGAAGAAGCAAAGAGGCCGAGGCCAGTGCGTTGTGCAAAGACCGAACGCGCGCGGGTCGGCCACTTGGCGCTCTTGGTGTACTTGGCGGTTTCTCCGAGAGATTCCTCCGTTTCAGTCGGAATGACAGAGTCTCGGTGGTAGGATTCCGGGTCCGGTCTTGGCGTTCTCGGCGGCGGTCTTCCCGTCTGTAATTGACGATTGTCGAATGCCGAGCGTCCGGCCCGAATCATCTGCGCAATCTGCGTAATCTGTGGATGTCCTATCACCTCCGCTCTTGGCGACCTTGGTACTTGGCGGTTTGTCTCTGAGAACTCCTTCGTTCCAGTCGGAATGACCGAGCCCTTCGGGCCTTGGTGTTTCGGTGGTAGATTCCGGTCCGGTCTTGGCGAGCTTGGCGGTCTTGGCGGTTTCTGATGCCAGCGTCAGGCGTCGGGGAAGACTTTGGTGAAGGCGTCAAGGAAGGCCCTGGGAAAGCTTAGGGGAAAGCCCCTGGACAAGACTTCAGGAAAGACTTGGGAGAAGCCCTTGGGAGAGACTTGGGAGAAGCCTTCGGCGAAGTCCTGAGACAAGCCTTTGCTAGAGTCTTGGGACACGCCCTCAGCAAAGCCCTCGGAGAAGCCTAGGAGAGGGTCTTCTGAAGAGCCTTCAGGAGAGTCTCGGGGAAAGCCTCGGTGAGAGTCTTCAGGGAAGCCTTGGGGCGAGTCCTCGGGAAGGCCTCCGGAGAAGCCTTCACGGAAGCCTTTGCGGAAGCCTTGGGGCAAGCGTCCCCCCAGCGGGGGTGTCAATCGAGGCGAATCACCGATAGCTGCCTGTCGATGAGCAAGTTAGGAGGTCGGGTCCCACAATCCGCGTGATAAGAACTCTTATCATGCGAGTCTTGGCCCGGCATGTGAAGAAGTCGAAGGACCGGCCCGGACGGCACGAGGAGATGAAGAGATGCTGCGCGAGTGCGAGCTCTCAGGGCTTGTCTGACTCCGGCAGAGACTCGCCTTCGGTGTTCTAGCAGGTCAGGGGACGTTCTTTGATGAGTGTGCTGAGGAGGATGCAGAGTATGGTCAGGCCGAGCAGGGCCACGAGCGAGCCGGTCATGGCGCCGGTGGCCGGTGCCTTGAGCGCGTCCATGCCGAAGATGAAGACAATGCCTGATATCTGGCCCATCACCATCAGCAGGCTGTTAGATGTTCCTTCCGGCGCCGGGTGAGTGAGTTCGGCGCCGAACTGGAACCCAATCGGCCCGGAGCTGAGCAGGAAGAAGCCGAAGAGGAAGCCGGACACCAGCAGCAGCCAATAACTGGTCGCGAATGCCATGCCGGCAAGGCCTGGGAGGAGGCCGCAGAGTGAAAGGATGATGTACGGCTTGCGGCGGCGGGCCTTGTCCGAGAGGATGGGCATGATGACCGCGCCGATGATGCCGCCGATGAGCATCAGGCCGCCGAGCAGCCCGGCCTGTGATATCGAGAACCCGCGCGGCCGGACGATGTTCTCAATCCAGGTCGAGACTCCGTTGAACATCCCGAGGCCGATGAAGAACACCGCGAGCAGGAGCAGGAAGTCGCGCTGGCGGAGCATCTGTTTGAGGCCATCGAACATCAGAACTCGTACGTCCTGGCCGGCCGGGCAGGGCGGGGTCGGCGGCTTCGCCTTGGCGAAGATGAGGAAGCAGAGGGCGGCTGCGACCGTGACTATGCCATAGATGAGGAGCATTCCGGCCATGCCGTGTTTCACCTCAAGCCCGGGCGTGATGAGCATGCCGACGAGGATGCCGAGATAGACGGCAAGCGTACCCAACCCGGCGGCGGTGGCGCGTTCCTTGGTTGGGAACCATGCCGCTGCCACCTTGGTCACGGCGCCGACAATCAGCGGTTGGCCGAGGGCAATGCCAATCTGTGAGACAAGCACGAGCGGGAAGCTGTTGGCGAACAGGCCGCGCGTGAGTGCGAAGACTGCGGTCAGGGCCGCGCCGACACCAACTGCGGGGCGGAACCCGAGCGTATCTATCATCCACGCCGACGGAATCACCAGCACGATGTAGATGACCATGAAGCTCATCGAGAGCAGGCTGATGACGAGGTCGGTGGTGTGGTAGAACTGCGCTGCCGCGCCGGTTATGGGGGCAAAGGTAATCCATAGAAGCTGGTTCATGCCGATGATGAACATGAAGCTCAGCAATACGACCCAGCGATAACCGTAGACCTTGAAAGACTGCTGTCCCGCGACCGGCGCTTCGGCGTTTGTCATGGAGCCAGCATAGGCAGGCGCGGGCCGAAGTCAATCCAGGCGCAGGGAGTGAACCACAGGAGCAAACAGCATTCAGTAGTCAGCACTCAGAGGCGCGGGCGTTGCTTGCTGGATGGAAACTGGCTGGCGGCCGCAGTGGTCTGACGTTCGGCGCGGCCTTCTGTCCGCGCCAAGACCGTGTTCACAGGTAGATGGCGTGGTGCTGAATGATTACCGAGTGCCACTTCCCTTCACGGATGAAAACATCAAGCTCGAGTGGCACGTATTCGAGCCGTGAAGCCCAGCATGGCACGACATGCGATGGCCCGCCTTTCAACGGATGCTGGCTCAGTCTGATACTGTCTACGTCGAAGGTGTTGACACTGTGAAACACGACGTTGATGTAGTCTTCGACCATCCGGCACCGACCCCGGGAGATGATGATGTAGTGATGTCCGAAGCATTGACGCAGACTAGTCGTGTCGGCTAAGTAGTAGGACGCGGGCATTCGGAAGAAACTGCCACGCCTGCGCTGGAATGCCAAGAGGGCTGCCTTCATCTTCAGGTTGTTGGATCTGATAGCAGAGGAATCGGGTCCCGCCTGAGTCGTCCATGGTCGGATCTGCGTGAACCGGTACGAACGCAGCAGCCGAAGAACACTGTCGTTGTGCACTTCCTGGGCGTCGTAGTCGAAGCCCACGTTGCTGGAAGCGATACCGATCGTCGGTTCCGCTGCGACGAGGGCCAGTAGGAGCAGCGCGGCGACGTTCATCTCTGTGGCAGCCGCTGACGCAGACCGTGTTCCGCAGACTGCCGCCGGGTGGCGTGGTTTGCCATCAGGCGAATGCTACGTCCGTTGCACATCGGTGTCAAGCGAACTCGGACGCCACCGCATGACCGTCCACGGCCGGTATCTGGAATCTGGTCGTGGCCCGACCTGAAGATGGGTTGTCTGCAGTTTGCGTCGGCTGAGTTCGAGGCTATAATGAAGCGATGCGGCACAGGAAGCTACTGGTCTACGTAGACGCCTCGGTGGTCGGAGGCTGCGAGGACGCGGAGTTCGCTGCCGACAGTCTCGCCCTGTGGGAGCGGTTTCGTACGGGGCAGTACGTGCTCGTGTTGTCAGAACACACCATTCGTGAACTGAGAGGCGCGCCGCCCGCAGTCCGCAATCGCATAACCGAGATTCCGCGAGAAAACCAGGTGGTCCTGCCGGACCAACTCGAGGCCGTTGCTCTGGCCGAGGCCTATCTCAAGCGCGGAATACTCGGACCCGGTTCGTATTCGGATGCGCTGCACATCGCCCTAGCTACGATTCGCAGGGTTGATGTGCTCGTAAGCTGGAACTTCCGCCACATCGTGAACTTCGGTCGCATCCGTCTGTTCAACGGGGTCAACATGCAGGAGGGTTTTGGCAGCATCGAAATCCGCACTCCCAAGGAGGTGCTGGACTATGAGTAAGACCTTCGATGCCGTTGCCTTCATGCGGCGTCGCCGCGAGGAGATTGACCGGGAGGATGAAGGACTGTCGTGGGAGGAGCGGGCGCGCAAGACGCGGGAACTGCTCAAAGATGACCCGCTGTGGCTTTATCTAAAGGACCGCGAGGCAGAACCGGTTGCGCTTGAGCCGACGGTCGTTTCCGACAAACCGCGTCAGCCTTGACCGGACAGGCGCATTTCGTCGTCCGTGTCTGGAATCTGGCCGTGGCCGCCCAGGATTCACAACGTGCGTGAGCCGGCCATGATCTTGGAGACCCGGATGACGAGTGTTGCTGCTGTATTAGTGTTTGTCGGTCTAGCCGTCGCCCTGCCGCCTTCGAGCTGGGATTCGCGCGGAATCGGCGGCGGGGGCGCGCTGTACAATCCGGTGTTCAATCCGTTCAACCCGGCCGAGATGTACGCGGGGTGCGACATGAGCGAGCTGTTCCATTCGCGGGACACCGGCCATTCGTGGGCCATCGAGCATTTCACGACCATCCAGGGTGGTAGCCACGTCGGCGTGCAGTTCACATCCGACCCCGACGTGCGGTACAGCGTGGACTACGAGAATGATGCCTTCACATCCGTGAGGACCACGAATGGCGGCGCGACGTGGCAGGCCCTGCCCGGCGACCCAACCTACGGCGGGTGCTGGCAGATGGTGGTTGACCAGAATAGCACAACCCGGCTGGTTATCACCGACTACATCCACGTCTACTACTCTTCCGACGGCGGGAATACGTTCGCGCTGAAGTACACGAGCACGATGCTGGGCGGCGCGTACGTCGCGGGCGCGTTCTGGGATTGGCCGAACATCTACGTGGCGATGAATTCCGGGATGCTTGTCTCGACCGACGGCGGCGGCACGTTCAACACCGAGCCGTACAACGGCTTGCCTGCGGGGCAGGCCATGCTGTCGTTCTGCGGGGCGAAGCAGGGAAGTGCCGTCCGGTTCTTTGGAGTGACGGCCGACACCGGGGACATCTACGTGGGCATTTTCGGGTACGACTACCGGAATATCGCGAAGGGGGTCTATGCGGGCAGCGGTCAAGTGGTCCAGTGGTCTAGTGGTCGAGTGGAGGAGGAAGAAAGGGATCAAGGGACCGAGGGATCAAGAGATCGAGTGAAGGAGAAGGGAATGGAAAAAACAGGAAGGACGGAGAATTCAGTCCGGACTTCATCATTCATCCCTCATCCTTCATCCTTTTCCGTGACCTGGACGCGGAAGGAGAAGGGGATCCAGGTAGGGACCGACTACCCGTTCTTCGTCGCGATGACGCTGAATGACACGAGCACGGCGTACGTCGCGGGCAGCGGGTCTGCCGGCGCGCCGACGGTATTCAAGACCACAACCGCCGGCGACACTTGGGTGCAGACTTTCCTGGCTGCGGGAAATCAGAACATCTACACCGGCTGGTGTGGGTCAGGCGGAGACCGGGGCTGGGGCTATGCCGAGTGTGCGATGGGCCTCGCGGTCGCGGCCAATGACGTGAATCTTGTTGCGTTCAGCGACTACGGGTTCGTCCACCTGACCTCGGACGGCGGGCTGAACTGGCGACAGTGCTACGTGACCGCCGCAACCCAGAATCCGAAGGGAAGCAACATCGTGCCGGGGAAGTTCTACGAAGGCGTGGGTCTGGAGAATACTTCGTGCTGGGACGTGTGCTGGCTTGACCGCGACAGCGTCTTTGTCGGGTTCGCGGATATCAATGGTATCCGCAGTACCGATGCGGGCACGGCGTGGGCGATTATTCCGAACCTGACCCTGAACTCGGTCTACCGCGTCATTGAGCACCCGGAGACCGGTGTAATCTACGCGGCCATCTCGTCGGTGCACGACCTCTACCAGAGCACGTATCTCAGGGACGCGCGGATTGACGGCGGCAACGGCAATGTGAAGTTCTCGACCGACCGGGGCGCAAGCTGGAATACCCTCCATAACTTCGCCAAGCCGGTCGTCTGGATTGAGCTCGACCCGAACCGGCCGTACCGGATGTACGCGGCGGTGGTCAACTACACGGGCGCGCAGGGCGGAATCTGGGTCACGAATGACCTCCAGAACGGCGCCGGCTCAAGCTGGACCAGGTGCGCGACGCCGCCACGCACGCAGGGGCATCCGTACAACATCCGCGTGCTCGAGGACGGCACGGTGCTGGCGTCGTTCTCCGGCCGCATGGACTCGACCGGGCACTTCACCAACAGCTCCGGTGTGTTCGTAAGCACGGATTCCGGTTTGACCTGGCAGGACAAGTCGGACCCGGGCATGCTCTACTGGACGCACGACCTCGTGGTCGACCCGTACGACGGCCGGCAGAACACATGGTGTGGGTGTGTGTTCAGCGGTTGGGGCGGGTCGCCGAACGGTCTCGGCGGGCTCTATCGCACGACCGACCGCGGCACGAATTGAACCCGCATCAACGACCTCGACCGAGTCGGCTCCTGCAC
>Ga0116202_10002772_pt1 | contig 10492 bp, 6 predicted proteins | sample LakKivw325mmetaG_FD_94479 | JGI IMG/M metagenome (GOLD analysis project Ga0116202, IMG submission 94479) | Anoxic lake water microbial communities from Lake Kivu, Rwanda to study Microbial Dark Matter (Phase II) - Lake Kivu water 325m metaG | ecosystem: Environmental > Aquatic > Freshwater >... | reverse complement strand
GGATTTCCCAAGGGACTGAAGATCTTCGCCCAGGCCAACGTCAAGCGAGACATGGAGAAGGCCGCGGCCGAACTGCCGGCGCTCAAGGACTACCTGCCCACTCTGGTCTACGGGTCGGAGATGAGCCCGCCGGGGCTGAGCCGCGACGTCCTGCTGCGCTATTTCGGACCGGCCCACACCGACGGCGACACCTGTGTCTTCTTCCGCCGGCCAGGCGTCGCGTTCGTCGGTGATCTCGCCTTTGTCGGCCGCGACCCCCTTGTGCATCTGCAGAAAGGCGGGACGGCCTCCGGATACGTCAAGACCTTGGAAGAGCTTCTGGCGGCCAAGCCTCCGGTCAAGACCATCCTCTCCGGCCACGCCGATCCCCTGACGAGGACCGACATCGAAGCTCTGAAGCTATCCCTCGCCGAAAACTTGGCCAAGGTCAAGGAGATGGTCGCCGCCGGAAAGAGCCTGGACGACGTCCGGAAGGCCTTCGGCATCGAGGCCCCCGCCGACGCCCCGGGCGGCCGGCGCCGCTGGCTGAGCTTCGTCGAGACGGCCTATACCGAGCTCGCGTCGAAGAAATAACGTCGACCATGGAGTTGGGCATGAAGAAGAACGCTTGGACGGCCGCCGCGGCGGTCCTTCTCGTCCTGTCGCTTTCCCCGGCTTGCCGGCCTTCCTCGCCCGGCGCGGTCGCCACGGAAAACAAGGAAACGATCCGCACCTACCCGTTCTCCGACCCCGACCCGGTCCCGATCTTCGCCCGCTCGTCCATGTGGGGGCAAGGCGCCCGGCTCTATCCCTATTTCATGTTCGACCGCTTCACGGCCGAGCCCGTCGACGAGGATTGGACGGTCGTGCGCCTCAGCAACCCCTTCGTCGAGGTCGCGGTTCTGCCCGAGGCCGGCGGAAAGGTCTGGGGCGCCGTCGACAAGGGCTCCGGCCGCGAGTTCATCTACTGGAATCACGTCCTCAAGTTCCGCCAGATCGCCCTGCGCGGCCCCTGGACCTCGGGCGGCATCGAGTGGAACTTTGGCGTCGTCGGCCACGCCCCGTCGACCGCGACGCCCGTCGACTACATCGTCCGGAAGAACCATGACGGCAGCGCCAGCTGCGTCGTCGGCACGATGGACCTGCCGTCGCGGACGCGCTGGAGCGTCACCGTCACCTTGCCCAAGGACAGCGCCGCGTTCGAGACGAGCGCCCTCTGGATCAACCCGACGCCCTTCAGCCAGTCCTACTACGCCTGGTCCTGCGCCGCGATCAAGGCCGCCGAGGACCTCAAGTACATCTTCCCCGGGCAAGGCTTCATCGGCCACGACTACTCGGTGCCCCTCGAGCCCTGGCCGGTCGACCGCTCCGGCCGGGACCTCTCCTGGTACCGGAACAACGCCACGCCGGGGTCCAAGAGCTACTTCACGGTCGGCGAATACGCCGACTATTACGGCGCCTGGTACGAGACGTCCGACACGGGCTTCGGCCACTGGTCGCGCTATAAGGACATGCCCGGCCGCAAGGTCTGGATCTGGGACCTCTCCCGCTCAGGCGAGATCTGGGTCGACCTCCTCACTGACAAGGACGGGCAGTACACGGAGCCGCAGGCCGGCCGCCTTCTCAACCAGTCCGACCACGGCGAGTTCGCGCCGGGCTCGGCCGACCGCTGGACGGAACACTGGTTCTCTTATCGCGGCATCGGGCCGATGGCCAAGGCCTCGGCCGAGGCCGTGCTGAGCGCCGCCCGCGAAGGCGGGACGCTCCGCCTGGGCCTCTTCCCGCTCCGGCCGGTCGCCGAGGACCTCGTGGTCTCAGCCGCCGGCCGGGAGGTCCACCGCGAGCGCCTGGCCCTGAAGCCGGAGGAGACCTGGAAAAAGGACGTTGACCTCGGCGGCGCCGCCCCCGACGCGCCGGTCGTCGTCAGGCTCGGGGCCAAGCTCGTCTACGAGAGCGCGCCGAAAGCGGACGCCCTCGAGCGGCCCCTGTATTTCAGCACGCCGTCGGGCGCGACGGCCGAAGCCCTCTTCCTCCAGGCCCGCGGCCTCGAGCGGGAGCGCCGTCTGGCCGAGGCCCTCGAAAAATACCTGGCCGTCGTCCGTGAGGAGCCGCTTCATGTCCGGGCCCTGGCCCGCGCCGCCGAGGTCATGACCCGGCGGGGCGAGCCCGCTCGGGCCCTCGAGCTCGCAGGCAGGGCGCTTTCCGTCTCGATGTACGACCCCGAAGCCAACTACGTCTACGGCATCGCCGCCCGCCGCCTCGGCCGTCTCGTCGACGCCAAGGAAACGTTGGGCTGGGCGGCCCGCTCGCCGCAGCTCAGGACCGTAGCCCTCGTCCAATCGGCCGAGATCGCCCTCCTCGAGAAGGACTTCCTCCAGGCCGCCGAAGACGCCTACGCAGCCCTCACCGGCGATAACCTCAACGTCAACGCCCTCGAGGTCCTGGCGGTCGCCTGCCGGCTGGCCGGACGGAAGGCCGAGCACGACCGGGTCCTCGGATGGCTCTCCGATCAGGATCCCCTCGACCACCTGGTCCGTTTCGAGCGCTACCTCGCGAGCCGGCGGCTCGAGGACCTCGCGGCCTGCCGCGCCCTCATCCGTAACGAGCTGCCGCAGGAGACCTGGATCGAGATGGCCTGCTTCTACGAGCGCCTCGGTCTCGCGGGCGACGCGATCGAGGCCCTCAAGGCCGCGCCCAGGCACGCTACGGTCGATTATTGGCTGGCTTATCTCCAGCGCGACGCCGCGCCGGCCGAAAGCGCGGCGGCGCTCGACCGGGCCTCGGCCGCGTCGCCGTTCCTCGTCTTCCCGTTCCGCGAGGAGGAGATCGCCGTCTTTTCTTGGGCCGTGGCCGCGCGGCCGGCCGACTGGAAGCCGAAGTACTACCTGGCCCTCATCTTCTGGGGCAAAGGCCGCCTCGACGAGGCCCGCGACCTCCTCGAGATGTGCGAGGGCGCCGATTACGCGCCGTTCTGGGTCGCCCGGGGCGCGTTCTTCGAAAGGACCGATCCGGCCCGGGCCATGGCGGACTATGCCCGGGCCGTCGATCTCGACGCCTCGAGCTGGCGGGCCCGCCACGCCCGGACGGGCTTCCTCTTGAGACAGGGCCAGAAGGACCTCGCCTTGGGATCGGCCCGCCAGGCGGCCGCCGACTTCCCGGCCGAGGTCCCGCTCCAGGTCGACCTGGCCGAGGCCCTTCTCGCCGCCGGCGACCCCCACGAAGCCGCCCGCGTCCTCGACGCGGTCGCGGCCTTGCCCTACGAAGGCGCGACCGGCATCCACGGCCTCTATGTCCGGGCCCACGTCGGGATCGGGCTCGAGGCCATGAGGAGAGGCGCCTGGGCGGACGCCGTCGCGGCCCTCGAGCTTTCCAAGCTCTATCCGGAGAAGCTCGGCAGCGGCGCGCCGTTCCATCCCGACACCCGGATGCAGGATTATCTCATCGCGCTCTCGCTCGACCGGATGGGCGAGAAGGATAAGGCCGCCGACCTGCGCGAGGCCATCCGGCAGTACACGCTGACCTACCGGGACGAGCCGCAGCCGCATGGCTATTTCGGGGGGCTCGTCCTCGAGAAGCTCGGCCGCAAGGAGGATCGGCTCAAAGCCCGCGAGCTGCTCGGCCGGGCCGCCAAGCCGTCGCCCGAGGTCCTGGAAATCATTAAGAAGCTAAACTAGGAACTGTCCCTCTCTCCGGCTTGCTCGGGAATTGCCTCTAGCTCCCCGGCCCCCCGGGGAACCAGTTACGCACGGTTCCCCCCCACTGCGTGGGTCCCCTCCTCCAGCAACGGGGATCTTCGAGGTAAATTCCCTCGCCGCCTCGAGAGGGACAATCTAGTATAAGAAAAGCACTTTCCTCTAGGGCCGCCAGGCCTTGTACGGGATGACCGGAGGCGCGTCCTGCCCGGTGAAGCGGAGGATCTCGAAGAGGCCGCCCGCCTCGGGCACGAGCTTGAACTTGAAGTAGCGGATGAACCCGTAGTCCGACTGCGGCTCGAGCAGGCACGGAATGAGGTTGGCCGCCGCCTGCGTGCACCCGATGTAAAAATCGCCCTTCTTCAGCGGGACCTTGACCGCCTTCGCGGCCACCTCGATCGTCCGCGGCGCCTCGTAATCGACCGCGGACGGGACGATGGCCGCGACCTCGTAGGCCTCCGCGTCCACGATCGCGTCGCGCGAGACGATCCCGACCTCGACGCCGAGCCCGAGGAGCGTTTCGACGATGTCGAGGCGGTCGCCCTTGACGATGTAGCCCGCGGGCCGGCCGACCGAGAGCGTCGGCTCCACGTCGGGGAACCAATTCTTGACGATCTGGTCGACGACCCGCGCCCTGCCGGCGGCCGCGGGCGGGACGAAATCGGCCGCTGTCACGGTCTCCCCCGCTTTCTTGTCGACCCGAAGGACGCGGCCGGCCGGGGCCGCCGCGGGCCCGCGCTCGAACACCTTCAGAGGAAGCTCGGGCACGGCGGGGTCGCGGACGTACTGCATCCTCAAGTGGATGGGATCGTTCTCGGCCCGGGCCGCCGCCCGGACGAGCAGACCGGCCCGGAGATCGCTCACCATCTTCAGGACCTCGGGGGCGTGGCCGGCCACCGACTCGAGAAGAGCCCGCAGGCCGTTGTACTGCCAGGTCGTCCGGGCCTTGAGCGTTTCGATGTCGTGGCGGGACGCGCCCTCCTGGATGAACGAGAGTGTCTCGAAGATGCCCAGGCTGTTCCGGCCGTCATTGAGGTCCGTCGTCGAGTAGCGCTTCATCTCCTCGCGCGGGCCGCGGCCGCCTTCGGCCCGGGCCGCCCCCGACGAGGTGTCGATGCCGAGGTCCTCGGTGACCAGGTACTCGAAGAAGGTGAAGCTCTTCTTCTTGAGCGTCTTCTCGACCTCGGCCAGGATGACCTTGCGGGAGAAGTCCCGGAGCGAGGCGGCGATGTTGGCGTTCGAGACGCAGCCGATCGAGACGCGGTAATAATCGTCGCCCTTCTCGTGGACGTCGATCGTCACCTCGGGCCCGAAGGCCCGGAAGACGCGATGGATGGCCTTGACGCCTTCGGCCTCGAGCTTGACGTGGTCGCGGTTCATGTCGAGGTCGAGCTCGTTCACGCGGACGTCGCGGAAATTGCCGTAAGGATTGGTCTGGGGCATGACCAGGACGTTGGCCTTCTTCAGCAGGGGCTTGAGCTCGCCCGCGGCGAGATCGCGGAGGAGCCAGAGGGCGGCCTCCTTGGCCGACTGCTCGTTGCCGTGCTGGGCCGCGGTGAAGAGGACCGTGGGCTTGGTCCGGTCGAGCGCCTCGGGCCCCGCGGCCGGCTTCTCGGCGAGGACGGCGAGGAAGATGTCCCGGGCCCCGTACTCCTCGGCCGGGAGCGTCCGGCCGACGGTGAAGACGCGCAGCTCGGGGACACGGGCCTCGAGCGCGCTCAGGAACGCGGCGATGGCCTCGTTCTGGGAGTACGCGAGGTAGTTCGCCTCCTCCGCGGGGGTCTTGATGAGGGCCTGCCCGCGGCCGGGGGCCTGACCAGGGACCGCCTGCGGGATGAGTCCGAGCATCAATCCCGCGAGGCCGATAGCGCAACAGGTTCTTTTCATCTTGCCGCCTCCTGCTTTTCGCACTTGAACGAGATCTCTTTGACCGTCCCGGCCCGCAGGACCTTGAACTTGGCTTCTGCCCCGCAAGCCAGCTTGGCCAAGGCCGTGCGCAGCTCGTTGATGTCGGTGTAGGCCAGGCCGTCAACGGCGAGGATGACGTCGCCCTTCTCGAAGCCGGACCGGCCGGCGACGCCGTCCGTCGGTTTCGGATCGATGACCAGGTTCTCCAAGTTGTCGACCTTCTTGAGGGTCAGCCCGACCGTCGGGAAGGCCTTCTTCGCTTCCGGCGCGAGGCCGAAGACATAGTCGGCGATCGCCCGCGACACGTCCAGCGTTTTTTCTCCGGCCGGCACCTCGACGGCGATGACCGTCTTGAAGGGCAGCTTCGACCTCTCGTAGGCGCGCCGGTTGAGGCCGAGGTTGTAGAGAAGATGCCCCGATCCGACGCAGACGACGACCCGCCGCCCCTCAGCCGCCGCGGCCCGGACGGCGTTCCAGCCCATGACCTCGTCCCAGGCCGATTGGCCGCGGTAGAGGCCCTCGAACATCTTGTCGAGGCCCGGGCCCTTCATCGCCTCGGGGATGTCCTCGGACTCGAAGACCGTCCGGATGAGCGTCCGGTGGTCCTGGTTGGTGAGGTCGGGCGGGCCGGGGAAGAACGCTTTCTCCTCGTCGGTCAGGGCATCGAAGCCGCGCATCCTGATCTTGGAGATCACCTCGCGTGGCGCGTTCAGGGCGTAGACCGGCAGCCGGTGCTCCTTGGCGAAGTCGAAGATCTTCTCATAGTATCCGAAGTTGAAGTTCCAGGTGACGTACCAGCGGATCTCCCGAATGAATTCGTCCTTCGTCAGGATCCCGGCCGTCCACTTGTTGAGCGTCTCCTGGAGCGTGACCGGGACCATCTCCAGGCCGACGGCGAGATGCGGGTCCTTCTGGTAGAGGGCCCGGATGACCTGGAACTCGATCTCGTGCATGGCCATGGCGTCGTGCGTCTCGCCGACGTGGACGATGCGGGCCGGCATCATCTCCTGGATCATGCGTTCGAAGCCGACCGGAGTCCCGGTGCGGCCGGACAGAATGGCCCCGACGCCGATGGCCATGACCTTGTCTTTGAGCTTAGGGTCCCCGATCTTGAGCGTCAGGGTCGCGTCCGGCTTAGCGGCGGCGGGCGCGGCCTTCTCGACCGGGGCCGGGCCGGGCGGGATGGGCGGCGGCGTCTGGGCGAAAGCGACGCCGGCGATCAAATAGGCGGCGACGAGAACGGCGATGGGGCGTTTGAATAGGGTCATGATCTCCTCCGGTCGTGCCAACGCCCGTATCATAGCCGCGCCCCGCGGGCGAGTCAACGCGACGAGGGGCCTTTCGCGCCGCCAGGAAAACGGATACAATCTCCGTGCCGCCAAAACGAGGGAATCATGCCTGAAGACAAAACGCCGAACCTCCCGAAGGACGACCCCGAGACGCCCAAGACCATCCGCACCTTCGCCGCCGCGTCGTTCCTCAACGACATGGGCTCGGACATCATCTACCCCATCTGGCCGCTCTTCGTGACGCAGGTCCTCAAGGCCAACATGGCCGCCTTGGGCTTCCTCGACGGCCTCGGCGAGGCCGTGGTCTCGCTGTCCCAGGCGGTCGCGGGCTACTGGTCCGACAAGGTCCGCAAGCGCAAGGCGTTCGTCTGGATCGGCTACCTCTGCGGTGCGGCCTCGCGCCTCGGCTACGCCGCCTCTTCGGTCTGGCCCCACCTCGTCCCCTTCCGCGTCCTGGACCGGGCCGGCAAGGTCCGCAGCGCCCCGCGCGACGCCATCGTCGCCGACGTCTCGACCGACGCCAACCGCGGCCGTCACTTCGGGCTGCTCCGGGCCATGGACAACGCCGGTGCCGTCATCGGCGTCCTCATCTCCATCGCCCTGTTCAACGTCCTCGGCTACCGGGTCCTTTTCGCCCTGGCCGCGGTCCCCTCCGTCGCCGGAGCCCTGCTCATCCTCAAGAGGATCAAGGAGCCGCGGGTTCCGTCCGCCCGGGCCTACAAGGGCCTGTCATTCAGGGACATCGACCGCAACCTGGCCCTTTACATCGCCCTCAACGGCGTCTTCGCCCTGGGCGCCTTCACCTATTCGTTCCTGCTCGTCGACGCCAAGGCGGCCGGCTTCAAGGCCGGCTTCACCCCCGTCCTCTATCTGGCTTATTTGGTCGTCGCCGCCCTCCTCTCCTACCCCTTCGGGCGTTTGTCGGACCGGGCCGGGCGCAAGCCGGTCCTGTTCTTGGCGTTCGGGGCTTGGGCGGCCGTTTGCGCCGGGGTCATCCTGACCGACAGCCTGCCGGCCGTGGCTGTCCTGTTCGTCCTCTACGGCGTCCACAAGGCCGCCCTCGAGCCGGTCCAGAAGACGATCGCCGCCGAGCTCGCTCCCGCGGCCTACCGGGCCTCGGTCCTGGGCGGATTCCAGATGGTCATCGGGCTGGCCGCCCTGCCGGCTTCGATCCTCGCGGGCCTGCTCTGGGACAAGCTCGGGCGCAGGACCCCCTTCTTCGTCTCGCTCGGATTGACGGCGGTCGCGGCAGTGCTGCTCTTATTCGTTAAAGAAACGAGGAAATCGAGGCCATAAGGGGCGCGCCCCCGGCCCGGCTCAGTCTTCTTCTTCCTGCCTGACCCGGCCTTCCTTGACCGCCTCGGCGATGATCTTCTGCTGGATGTTCGAAGGCGCTTCCTCGTAGTGCGAGAACTCCATGAGGAAGGAGCCGCGGCCGCCGGTGATCGAGGTCAGGGTCGGCTCGAAGTCGAGCATCTCCGACATCGGGACCTGGGCCTTGAGGACGCGCATCGAGCCCTTCTGCTCCATGCCCTGGACCCGGCCGCGCCGACCGTTGAGATTGCCCATGATGTCGCCCATGTAGGCCTCGGGCGTGTAGATCTCGACGTTCATGACCGGCTCGAGCAGGGTCGGCTTGGCCTCGCGGATGCCCTTCTTGTAGGCCTTGCTGGCCGCGATCTTGAAGGCGATGTCGGACGAGTCGACGTCGTGGTAGGAGCCGTCGTAGAGGATGGCCTTGAAGTCGACCGTCGGGTAGCCGGCGAGCACCCCCTTCTTGCGGGCCTCCTGGAGACCCTTCTCGACCGAGGGGATGAAGTTGCGCGGGATGGCCCCGCCGAAGATCTTGTCCTCGAACTCGAAGTCCTGGCCGCGGGGCAGGGGCTCGAACTTGATCCAGGTGTCGCCGAACTGGCCGCGGCCGCCGGTCTGCTTCTTGTGCCGGCCCTGGACGTCGGACCTGCCCTTGATCGTCTCGAGGTAGGAGATCTTGGGCGGCTTGAGGTCGACGTCGACGTTGTAGCGCTTCTTCAGCCGCTCGGTGATGATGCGGACGTGGAGCTCGCCGTTGCCGGAGATGAGGAGCTGGGAGGTGTTGGGGTCGCGCTCGATGCGGACCGTCGGGTCCTCCTCGGTGATGCGGTGCGTGGCCTGAGAGATGCGGTCCTCGTCGGCCCGGGTCTTGGGCTCGATGGCGAAGGAGATCGAGGGCAGGGGGAAGTTGATGGCCGGGAACGTGATCCCCGAGCCCTTGGCCGTGAGCGTGTCGCCGGTCGCCGTGACCTTGAGCTTGGCCGTGGCCACGATGTCGCCGGCCTTCGCCTGGCCGGCCGCTACCTGCTCCTTGCCCTGGAGGAAGAACAGGCCGCCGAGCTTCTCGTCGGCGTCGCGGGTCGTATTGGCGACGGTCCCGTCGGGGTTGGCCCGGCCGGAGAAGACGCGCATCAGCGAGATCCGGCCCGTGTAGGGGTCGGAGATGGTCTTGAAGACGAAAGCGCCGAAGGGCGCGTCCGCGGACGGCGGGACGGACTTCTCTTCGCCCTTGATCACGGCCTTGACCGGGCCGGCCTCGACCGGCGACGGCAGGTAGGCGATGATCCCGTCGAGGACCGTCTGGGCGCCGACGTTGGCCGTGCCCGAGGCGGCGAACACGGGGAAGATCTGGTGGTGGCGGATGCTCTTCTTCAGCCCGGCCTTGAACTCCTCGGGCGCGAGCTCGCCCTTGTCGAAATATTTCTACATGAGCTTCTCGTCGGACTCGGCCACCATCTCCGTGAGCTCTTTGTAGCGTTTCTCGACCTCGTCGGCCAGGGCCGCGGGGACCGGGGCCTCGCTCATCTTGCCGCTCTCGTCCTTCTCGAAGAGGTAGGCTTTGCGCTCGACGATGTCGACGACGCCGGCGAAGTTCTTCTCCTCGCCGATCGGCAACTGGACGGGCACGGCCTGGCGGCCGAAGAACTCCTGGACGGAGGCGAGGGTCCGGCCGAAGTGGGCGTTCTCGCGGTCCATCTTGTTGATGACGAAGATCCGGGGCAGGCCCCGCTCCTCGATCATCTCCCAGACCTTCTCCGTCCCGACCTCGACCCCGGCCACGGCGTCAACCAGGACCGCAGCGCCGTCGACGGCGCGGAGGGCGGCCCGGGTGTCCCAAAGGAAGTTGCTGTAGCCGGGCGTGTCCACGACGTTGATCTTGTGGTCCTTCCACTCGCAGAAGCAGGGCGTGGCGTTGATGGAGATCTTGCGCTCGATCTCGTCGGGGTCGTAGTCCGTGACGGTGTTGCCCTTGTCCACCTTGGTCAGCCGGCTGGTCGCCCCGGTGTCGAACAGGAACGCGGCCGCCAGGCTGGTCTTTCCGGACGAGCCGTGCCCGACCAGGGCGATATTGCGCATGTTCTCGGCGGAATAGTCTTTCATCCTCGAGCCTCCTGGGATTCTCGGAAGAAACGAAGGGGTATTCTACCGAAAATCGGCCTTTTCCTCAAGGAAAAAAGAGGGGGTCAAACCCAGGCCTGTCCGGTTATTATTTGAATAAAATCAGTTGGTTAGGATCGGTCTCATATTGAACCTGTTCTTCGTTTTGGCTAAGTAGCTCATTCAACGGGGTTTGGCTGAACGGGTTCACGC
>Ga0116202_10002771_pt1 | contig 10497 bp, 8 predicted proteins | sample LakKivw325mmetaG_FD_94479 | JGI IMG/M metagenome (GOLD analysis project Ga0116202, IMG submission 94479) | Anoxic lake water microbial communities from Lake Kivu, Rwanda to study Microbial Dark Matter (Phase II) - Lake Kivu water 325m metaG | ecosystem: Environmental > Aquatic > Freshwater >... | reverse complement strand
GCACTCCTCGTCCGTCTTGCGCTCGCACACGTGCGTCTGGTCGTACAGGTCATACTTGACCTTGAACACGTCGCGGCACATCTTCCCGCAGCTTGCGTCATAGTGCCACGCCCCATAGTCCACGATCACCCAATCGGTCGTCTCCGTGCACAGCTCGTACTCCTGGCAACCAGTGATGTAGGCGGACCCGCCGCTGTACAGATTCCAGGTTACGCCTTCCACGGTCAGACTAGCTGATGTCACGGTATAGGTGCCATCAGGGCTGTTGCTGGTGTAATAGTGGTAATAGGCGATTCCAGACGTGCGGCCGGTGAACCCTGCGTTACCATTCACCGTGCCATAGGGCGTGTTCATGCTGAAGGCCACGCTGCTTCCCGAGTAGTTCGGCCATGAGGGCGAGCTCAGGACAGCAAGACACACCATAATGTTGTGCGGCGGGTTCGTCACGCACTCGATGCTGCACACCACCAGCCTGCCAGAGCAGCAGCTCGCCCCGCCAAAGCTCTTCTCGGCACTCCCGCTCCACTTGGCCTTCAGCTTATGGCTGACGCATACGTTCACGCCTAGGTCCGACCAGTCGAACGTCCATGTGCCGCCCGTCACGTTCGGCTTGTCCACCAGCGGATGAGCCGTGTCGTTGTCCAGCCAGATCTTCAGATCGTGGCTCCCGCTACCGCTGAGTGTGACCTTGCCACCGGCGCAATCTGCGCTCACCACCGGATGGCACTGCAGCACCGGCGAGGCCAGCACTTCCTCTCCAAGTTCTTGTGCCTGCGCCGCTGGCACCAGTAGCATCTGCACTATGATGCCCACAACCGCCGCCAAACGCATCCACCTGCCAAGGCTTCTACGATTCACTCTCCGCCACATGTTTCCTCCCTGCTCTCCCTTCTTCGGATATTCGCTTGGATATTGCCAATCGGCCCAATCACTACCTGAGCAACGCTTTCGCTTCACCATCACTCTAGCGCACGGGCGTATCGAGCCAGTTACTTCTATGTGTACATTCGATAACACTTCCGTGGAGCCCAACCAACCATTCCACTCCAGCGCCCGGAGCGTGCCTGCGCTTTTGTGTGGGACGCTCGCCCTTTAGCGCTTCGTGCCAGCCTATGCATGCGTGCTTGCAGCCTGGGCGGGGTCCCAAGGCCGTCTCGCCGCTCTAGGGTAACCAGGCGTTACCCGGGTGACCAATCCGTGGCGCATGGGTGCACAGCAAGTGCGCCTCGGCACGCAAAACAAAAGAGCAAGTCCGAAAGCAGGTTGCTTTCAGGCTTGCTCGTGCGGGCAGAGACGTTCGTAGCTCAGCAGGTCACGTATTCAATTCAGGCGCAGCAGCGAACTTTTCGTACCTCTTGGCGCTTCTAGGCCAGCGGATTCACAAAGCGATAGCCAATGCCACGCTCCGACAGGATGTAGACTGGCTTCTCCGCATCGGCCTCGATCTTGCGGCGCAGCCGGTAGATGAACAGCTTCACATAGTCAAGGTCATCCGCGTACTCTGCGCCCCAGATCTTCTCCAGGATCTGGCGGTGCGTGAGCACACGCCCGACGTTTTCTGCCAAAAGCAACAACAGACGCAGCTCGGTAGGAGTCAGATCGATGTGCTTGCCGCTGCGGGTTACCATCAGACGGTCAGCGTCTATCACCAGGTCTTCGTTGGCGAACAGGATTCCAACCTTCTGGGGCTTGCCGGCGCGGGCTCGGCGCAGCACCGCATCAACGCGCGCCTCCAGCTCTTTCAGACTGAATGGCTTGACCACATAGTCGTCAGCCCCCAGCTTCAGGCCCTTGACGCGCTCGTCTTCCTGCACGCGAGCAGTGAGGATGACGATGGGCACATCCGACAATTCTCGTATGCGCCGGCACACTTCCCAACCATCCATCTTGGGCATGGCAATATCCAGAATGACCACGTTGGGGCGCTCGTCATACAGCTTCTGCAGCCCCTCCAGACCATTCCTGGCCACCAGGACCTGCCAGCCCGCTCGGGAGAAGTACAGCTCCAGCGCCTTGACGAGGTCTGTATCATCCTCGACGATCAGCAGCCGCCCCTTGTCAGCCATGTATGTCTCCTTCCAAGCCGTGCCACTGCAAACCGGACACTCGCTGCCCATATTCTACTACTATGTAACAATTTTGTCCAGTTGAGGTTGGCTCACATTGGGAACTGTCACCGTGAAACAACTGCCCTTGCCAAGAGTGCTCTCGACGTCGATCTGCCCGCCGTGGGCAAGCACGGCTTCGCGCGCCAGCGCCAGCCCAAGGCCGGTGCCCTGCACTTCTGACGGGCTTCCCGATGCCACTCGAAAGAACTTGGTAAAAAGGTGCGGGATGGCGTCTCTCGGGATGCCGATACCGTCATCGGTCACGGAAAACCTGATCCCGCGCTCATCCTGCCATACCTTGACGCGCACGCTGCTGTCGTCGTGGCTGAACTTGACCGCATTGCCCACCAGGTTCTTCACCACGATTCTCATCAGGTCCCGGTCTGCCTGCAACGTGCCTAGCCCAGGTTCGGCTTCCACGGCAATCTGTATGCCTCGACGCTGCGCCTGGACTTGAAGCATGCCTACCACTTCGCTAACTAGCTGCTCCAATTGCAGTGGCTCACGCCTGAGCGTCAGCCGCCCCGATTCCAGTCGCGACAGGTCCAGGAAGTCGTTGATCAGAGACGTAAGGCGGTCCGTTTCCCGATCAATCACTTCCAACCATTCACGGTATTGATCGGTCTCGGGCACACTGCCCAGCAGCAGTTCCGTGTAGACCTTGATGGACGCCAAAGGCGTGCGCAATTCATGCGACACGTTGGCTACGATACTCGACTTGAGGCGGTCGATCTCCTTGAGCTTGGTGATGTCCATGATGCTGAGCAGGTAACGGCCGCCAAGCTGTCCCGTGTTGGGCAAGGGGGTCACGCCCAGAAGGATGTCCTTGGTGCCTCCATGCACGGGAAGCGTTGTTTCTACAGGCGGCACTTTTTCGCCCGTCTCGATGGCCTTGAGCAGTGGGCTGCCTGGGCCCGCCAGCTCTGCCCCAAAGACATCGCTCAGCCTCTTGCCCAGCGTCTCTCCGGCAGAGTAGCCTGTAAGCTGTTCGGCACCGGCGTTGAGTGACACCACGCGCAGGCCGTGGTCCACCACCAACAGACCGCTAAAAGTCTGTTCCAGGATGACCTCGAGCTCAGCCTTGCCTTGTATGGTTTGCTGGTAGAGGCGTGCGTTTTCGATGGCGATCGAGATCTGGTTGGCAACGGTCTGCGCCAGCTCCATTTCCTCGTCCGTGAAGACCCTTTTCTCGTCGGTGGCGTCGAGGCCAATTGTTCCTACGACCTCATCCCTCAGCAGAAGCGGCACGAGCAGGATGGACTTGACGCCGCGCTGCACCATCAACTCTCGGATGCTGGCGAGCATGGGATCGTGCTGCGCATCTTCGATGGCGAGAGGGCGTTTCGTGACCATGATGCGTTCCGCCGACAGATTGCCTCGCACGGGGATGGTGACGATGTTCGTGCCAGAGCGCTGTGGATACTCGGCCAGCAGGCGCCCGGACTTGTGTTCCTCGTCAAAGAGCACGACGCCGCACTGAGACACCCCAAACGCCTGCGGCAGGCCGGTCACGGTGGTGCGCAGGATTTCGGACAGGTTCAACGTCGCTGTGACAGCAAGGGAGATCTGATAGAGCAGAGCCAGCCGCTGCGCTCTGACCTGCAACTGCTCGAACAGCCTGGCGTTCTCGATTGCGGCAGCGGCCTGGCTGCCGATGGTCATGGCCAGATTGATCTGCTCCCGTCCGAAGCGCTTTCCAGGCTGGATCTGGTCCAGAGCCATTGCACCCGTGACGCGATTGCGCGCAAGCAAGGGCACCAGCAGTAGGCTGCGGACCGCAAAGGGGGCAATCCAGTCCCTGGGCAATGCGGCGATTTCGCGTTCGCCCAGCAAGAGTGGCAGCCGATCGCGCAGCATCGGCTGCAGCGCGGGCACTTCATTCAGTCGTTGCACATAAGTGCCGCGACGGAACTGCTCCCACAATTTGTCGTCGCTTGTGCCGGATGCGTATTGCGACATCAGCGGAAGAATGCGCTGCTCCTGCTCATCCAGCAGGAAGATGCTGCAGCGATGCGCCCCGCAAGCTTCAGCAGTGCGCTGTGCGATCAGCTTGAGCAGCGGGGTGAGCAGCAGGGTTGAGCCGCTGGCCTGGGCGATGTCCAGCAGCAGCAGTGACTCGTCCAGGCGCTGCTGCTCGGCGCCGCGCAGGCGCGCGTTCTCGACCGCCACCACCGTCTGACTAGCAATGGTTTCCAGCTCCTGCCTCTCGTCGGCGGTGTAGTTCAAGAGCGAGAGCTTCGGCCCCGCTATAAACACACCCACCAGCTTGTCCTCGGTGTGCATCGGAACGAACAACTGGGGTTCGAAGCGCTGTACCAGGTCCGCATCGGGGTTCTGCACAGCATAGGCCTGCATCTGCTCGTCAATGTCCGCACGCAGCAATGGCTTGTGCGCGCCGGCCAGCGCCACCACGACAGGGTGATCGGGCCGCCAGCGCATTTGGGGCACAGACCCTGGGAGCCCCTTGGCCGTCACCAGTTGGAAGTCACCCGTGTCCACAGCCTGTAAGAAAATGCCAGCGCGCTCGATCTTCATGGAGGCCGTGACTTCCTCTACGATCAGCTCGGTGAGCGCCTGCGGGTCCATGATGGTACCGGTGGTGGTCGCCAGGCGCAGGAGCAGGCGCTGCATCTCATACTGCTGCGGGAAGACCAGTCGGTTCACGACGGTTTGTGCAAAACGTCGCAACGGCGGGAAGAAGAGCGTCAGCAGCACCACTAGCCCTGCGACCAACCACAGCACCCACACTCCTTGCTGGATGATCCACCTTCTCAGCACCAGGAAGTTGAGCACGTATCCGCCGCCCACGACCGCAATCAGCACCAGGTACGTCAGCAGCTGCCTGAGCGCAGGGCTCACGTCGAACAAGCGGTAGCGCAGAATGCAGTAAGTGAGGATCAGAGCATTGACGACACTGCCCGCAATGTCCAAAGGAAACACACGCAGGGCAGGCAGTTGGGTAGCCATGCCACCCACCACCGAGTAGGCTGCGCCGATCAGTATGTAGCGGATCTTGCTGCGCAGGTCCGGATCTCTCGTATCGTGGTAACGCTGCTGCAGAGCTTGCACTGCCAGCCAGAAGAACGCCGCACCCCAAGGCAGCACCAGCGCGTATGCCAGGGGGCCTTGCTGCACATAGAACTTGAACTCGACCAGACGCGCGCTGGACACGATCCAGTTGGTGAAGAAGGCGAGCAGGACGAAGAACGCATACAAAGCATAGCCCGCGTGGAGACGGCGATCAGGCGTTTGGATGCCCACGTACTCACGCACAAAGTGGTAGAAGGTGATGGGCAGGCCCATGCAGCCAGCGGCGAGGATCCTGGCCCAAAGCATGGGGTCGCCCGCAAACAGACGGAGGCGGCCAGCGAACGAGGCGAAGCTCCAGGTCAGCATGCACAGCAAACTGAGAGCCAGGGTGCGATTGACGCGGCTGCGGTAGTTCGCCGCGAGCGTCACCGCCAGTAGGCTCAAGTACAGTATGGAACCGGCCAACGGCACAATGAAATAGGATGACAGCATCCTGGATACCCCGAGGGAAGACGCCCCGTCTGGTTGGTCCCTCTCCCCTACCCTACGCAAGTATACCACATCTGCCCCGTATTTGCAAGTTTATAGTTACCAATTCGAAACATTGCCGGGCAAAAATGCCTCAAAGTTGCAGACTAGTGTCTTCGCGCGGGGCACACACTACCTGTAGGGGTGACTGCGGGCTCTTCAGGCAAAAGAGGGGTAGCTAAATGTCGCGGCGGCCTTCCAGGGCCTGGGCAAGCGTGACCTCGTCCGCGTACTCCAGATCTCCGCCGATAGGCAGGCCGCGCGCCAGTCTGGTCACACGGATGCCAAGAGGAATGATCTGTCTGGCGATGTACATGGCGGTGGCCTCGCCTTCCAGATTGGGGTTGGTGGCCATCAGCACTTCACGCACCGTCCCGGATCTTGCGCGCACCAGAAGCTCGCGCACGCGCAGCTCTTCAGGGCCAATGCCATCCACGGGAGAGATCGCCCCATGCAGGACATGGTACAAGCCATGGTACTGTCTGGTGCGCTCGATGGCAAGCACGTCGAGCGGTTCCTCCACGACGCAGATCTGCGATGCATCGCGACTCGCATCGCTGCACACGGAGCAGGGGCTGCTTTCAGCGATATTGAAGCACACAGCGCAGACGACGGTGTGTTCTTTCACCTGCCGGATAGCTTCGGCCAGAGCGAGGGCCTGTTCCGCCGGCGCGCGCAGCAAGTAGTACGCCAGCCGCGAACCGGTCTTGGGCCCCACGCCGGGTAGGCGGCACAACTCCTCGATCAGTCTCGTGACGGCCTTGGGGGTAGCTGACATCACATCAGCCCAGGCAGATTGAGCGCGCCGGCCAGCGGCGACATCTTCTTCTCACTCAGCTCGCGCGACTGCTTGATGGCCTGATTGACCGCCGTGACAATCAGGTCCTGCAACATCTCCACATCTTCAGGCCGCACCGCCTCGGGATCAATGTGCACTGTACGCACTTCCTGTTGTCCCGTCATGACCACAGTCACCGCACCACCTCCCACCGAGGCCGTTACCGTCTCTTGCGCCAGTTCCTCCTGCGCTTGCAGCATCTGAGACTGGAGTTGCTGCACCTGTCTTAGCATATTGCTGCTGGAAGGCGGCTGATAACGCATCCGTCCTCCCTTGCCCTTGCTGCCCATCCTGACCTCCCCGCCGCTACTGCACGTCGATCACTTTGGCTCCGTAGCGCGCAATGGCCTCATTCACCACAGGGTTTCCCAGCAGCCTTTCCCGGCGGCTTGCTTCTGTATCGCGCTCCTTGGCCTGCCGATCACCCTCGCACAACGCGGTCTTGACGCGATAGGCTCGCTGTGTGATCTCCCTCAGAGCGTCTTCCGCCACCACCCGGTTCTTGCTCTCGTCCATCCTGTCCTTGTGGAAGCTATGGTAGAAGCCCAAGGTGACCACATCCTTCTCCACTGAGACCGGCTCACAGGACTTTAGCAGGGCCTCGACTGAGCGACTGCGCGGCCGGACCGCCTGCAAGAACGGGCCCCAATTGGCCTGGAGCCATTCCAGAGTGATTTCTGTGGCGCCGGCGCTCTGCACCGGCGGCTCAGTCTGAGGGCCGGGAGAGGCCAAAGGCTCTGCAACCTCAACAGCGGGCTCCCGAGGCGGCACTGCGGAGGCGGCACCCAGCGTTCGTCGCGCGCCACTCTCCGCATCGAATGCCGAGGGCGGCGGCGCTGCCGGTGGGGCAGACGGCATGATCGGGCGTACGCCAACAGGTCCTTTGTCGGGCAGGGGCTCCGTTTCGGGCAAGGCAGTGGATTCCACCAGAGCAAGCTCCAGTGGCAACTGGCCCCGCAGTACCGACTTGAGCTGGTTAGCCGCCTCGTTGAACTTGCGCAAGGTCTCCAACAGCCTGCGCAACGAGAAGGCTTCCGCCTGCGCGTTCATCACACCCAGAAGCTCCGGAGTCACAGCCAGCAGGGCGGCGCTGCCGTTCTTCAGCAGCAGCAAACCGCGCAAATGCTCCAAGACCTCCCGCGCAAGCTGGCGCGGCTCCACCCCAGCATTCAGGCCCTGGTCGATCCAATGCAGGCCGGCGCTGACGTCCCGCGCCGCAATTGCGGCAACGATTCCAGAAATGACTTCTTGCGGAGCGGTGCCCAGCACCCTGTGCACCTGGTCCAGGGTGATCTCCTCTGACCCGTACGATACGAGCTGATCCAGCAAGCTCTCGGCATCGCGGAAACTGCCGGCGGCATAACGCGCAATGGCATCCAAGGCCTCAGGCGCTGCGCGCACTTGTTCTCCCACACAGATGCGCTCCAGCTTCTGCCGCAGGCTCGGCAAAGGCACACGTCGAAAATCAAAGCGCTGGCAGCGCGAGAGCACGGTCAGGGGAATGCGGTGAGGCTCAGTTGTGGCCAGCACCAGGATGGCATGCGGCGGTGGCTCTTCCAGCGTCTTGAGCAGGGCGTTGAAGGCGGGGTCCGTCAGCATATGTACTTCATCAATCACGTAGACCTTGTAACGACACTCGCCCGGCGAGAAAGCGATCTTTTCACGTAGGGCGCGAATCTCATCTATGCCGCGATTGGAGGCGCCGTCGATCTCGATCAGGTCCAGCGCGCGTCCCTCGTTGATGCTGCGGCAGATGGCGCAACGATTGCAGGGCTCGCCATTCTGGGGATCCAGGCAGTTCACCGCCTTGGCCAACACGCGCGCAGTGGTAGTCTTGCCTGTGCCACGCGGTCCAGCCAGCAGGTAAGCGTGACCAATGCGGCCAGCGCGCAGCGCATTCAGCAGAGTCTGCGTCACGTGCTCCTGGCCGATGATTTCGCCAAACGTCTGAGAGCGCCAACGGCGGTACAGCGCCTGAGTCGCCATCCCTACCTCCTTGCGAGTGCCCATAGTTTAGCGCTGATGACGCCCAAATGCAACCGACGAGCCGAGCAGAGCCTCTACCTCCTCAGCCAACGCACCACGACGGCGGATCGCAGGGGGATGCGCAGTCAGATCCACAACCGTAGAGGCCACTCCGCCAGGGCAGCGACCGCCGTCCAGCACCAGCCCAACCCGGCCGCGCAGGTCTCGCACCACCTCCTCGGCGGTCAGAGCTTCTGGTCTGCCCGAGAGGTTCGCGCTCGTCGCGGCCAGAGGCATGCCCAACGACGAGATCAGTTCCAGCGTCACTGCATGCGCTGGTAGCCTCAGCGCCACGGCTCCGGTACCTGCGGTGAGCAGTTCCAGGACTGTGGCAGCTTTGGGGAGCACCAGCGTCACCGGCCCTGGCCAGAACCTCTGCATCAGCCGCCAGGCAAGTTCAGGCACGTCGCGGGCAACGCGCTCAACATCCTCGACTCGAGCGATCAGAAGCGGAATAGCTTTCTGGTGGTCACGTCCCTTGATTTCGTACAGCTTCTCAACGGCGGCAACCATCCCGCTGTGCGCCCCCAACCCATACACCGTGTCGGTAGGCAGCGCCACTACCTCACCTGCCTGCAAGGCCTGTACCGCCCGCGCCACGTTCCTGGGATCAGAGGCAGGCAACACGATCATCTCAGGCATCTGTTTCCGCCAGGACGAAGCGTTTGATGGGCTCGGCGGCACCATCCCGCTGCATGGGCGCAGCAAGGTAACGTGCAGCTTGTCTGACCCTGGGAGCGGCGTTGCCGACAGCCACACCCAACATGCCGGCCAGGATGGCCAGAGTCTGCCCCTTGGAGACGGCCTGAATGGCTCCATCCAAATCGAGCGCCAGCAAACGGGCTACCAAGCATCTCTTCTTTCTGTGTCTTTCCCCGCAACCTCGACAGCGCAGAACCAGGGCTGAGCGGTGCGCACCGCGCAGAGACCACATGCATTCTGGCTGCGGCAAGCGTTCGCTGCGTGAAGATGGGGACAAGAGACTGGTGGATGAGCTTGTGCTACGCAGCACTGTGAATCCCCAGATTGCGGTCCAGGTGCGCATAGTCTTGCCGCAGTTCAATGCGCGCCTGCTGGAACCAGCGTTGAGCCAACTGCATGGCTTGCGGGCCCTGATAGCCACCGATCTCCAACCAGATCACTCCACCTGGCAGCAGCCATGTTCCAGCCTGCTCCAACAGGGCGCGCACAAGTCGCAGTCCATCCTCCCCGCCTTCCAGGGCCAGGCGGGGCTCATAATCCAGGACATCCCGATCCAGCTTGGCCAGGTAGCCCGTGGAGATGTAGGGCAGGTTGGCCACGATCATGTGCACTCGCTCGGGCAGAGGCTCCAGCAGGTTGCCCACACGCAAGTGCACGCGACTCTCGACGTTGTGACGCACTGCGTTGAGCGCCGCCACCTTGAGGGCGTCCACAGAGACATCAGTGGCATACACCTTCGCCTCTGGCAGGTTCACTGCCAGATTGACCGCGACACAGCCGCTGCCAGTTCCCACATCAACCAGGGTCAGAGCGTGGGTACTGCGCTGCAATTGGCTGGCGCTCTCCAGCGCGTGCTGAACCAGCAGTTCAGTCTCCGGTCGTGGGATCAATACTCGACGGTCGACCAGCAGGTCCAGCCCATAGAACTCACGGTGGCCGACGATGTATGGCACAGGCTCATGCTGCGCGCGGCGTTCCACGAACGCTACAAAAGCCTGGCGCTGCTCCGCGGGCAGCTCGAACTCGGGGAAGGCGTACAATCGTGCTCGATTCCAGCCCAGTGCGTGCGCGAGCAGCACCTCTGAATCCAGACGCGGCGAGGGGACGCCCGCACCCGCAAGCACCGAGGCGGCCCAGCGCACAGCCTCGCGCACCGGCAAGGCGTCGGCCATCAGCGCGCTCATGGCCGCATCAGTTGACGCCGGCAGCGCGCAACCTTTCGGCCTGCTCCGCCGCCATCAACTGCTCAATGAACTCGTCCAGGTC
>Ga0116202_10002770_pt1 | contig 10500 bp, 4 predicted proteins | sample LakKivw325mmetaG_FD_94479 | JGI IMG/M metagenome (GOLD analysis project Ga0116202, IMG submission 94479) | Anoxic lake water microbial communities from Lake Kivu, Rwanda to study Microbial Dark Matter (Phase II) - Lake Kivu water 325m metaG | ecosystem: Environmental > Aquatic > Freshwater >... | reverse complement strand
TTGGATGCGGAAAATGCGTTGCGAGGTGTTCTTGGGCGGTGGCCATCCCTCGATATTCGCCAGCTTGAAGAGGGACGTGATTTCGACATACACAGGCATCCTCAGCGCGACGCTGGGTGCCGATCTGCCGCGGAAGCATTTCTGGAAGGGTTCGTGCGCACGCATGGCCATGCACTGGTGGTCTTCGACCATCACGGCTGCGGGTGGGAGAACCGATCCCCTGAAGATGTCGAGACTGATTTGGAATCCCGACTCTCGTGCGCCGGTTGGGATGGGCGGTGTGCTGTCGTCGTCATAGCGCCGGAACTTGAAGCGTGGGTATGGAGCGACTCGCCGAACGTGGAATCCGAATTGGGCTGGGCGGGGCGCCATCCGCGGCTTCGCGAATGGCTGGCTTCGGAGAAGTTGCTGGCTGCCGATGCCGTCAAGCCAGTCGATCCGAAGAGGGCCATGGAACGGGCCATGCGGCAGGCCTGCAAGCCAGTCTCGCCTTATGTGTTTGTCCGGCTTGCGGAGACGGTTGGTCTGAACCGATGCGAAGACCGTGCGTTCCTGAAACTCAAGACGGTACTGCGGGGGTGGTATGCACAATGAAGAACCCCTAAATGCGACAAGGCTGTGTGTGGCGTAGTGACAAGTTGCAATGCTGTTGCAAGGCAATGTGCGTAATATCCTTCAACATAAGTAGTTGGCGACGCTTCAAGCGCGTCCTTGGTTGCGACACAAAGCAAGACATAAGGAAGTTGGCGGCAAAAACCGCAACACCTGATTGGGAGAACGACAATGGCTAAACTACCCTGGAAGCCCTGGCATGAAGTGGTGAAACTGCGGGACGATCTTCGTTCCGGCGAGTTGCCGATGCACATGTTCGCCGCCGACCTCTACGAGGTCATGATGCAGCGCGGCAAGCGCCCGATCTACGAGAAGCCGGAGCACTTCTTCGCTCTGACCTTCCCGACCTACAACCTGCGCCATCTGGTGCGGGACGTGGTGTTACGGCTGGCGGGCAAGAACGACAAGGCCGTGCGCCAACTGGAGTTGACCTACGGCGGCGGCAAGACGCACACGCTGATCACGCTCCGGCACATCGTGAACGACCCGGACAACCTACCCAACCTGCCCGCCGTGGCGGAGTTCGTGCAGGAAATCGGCCAGAAACCGCCTCCGTGCCGGATTGCCGGTTTGTGTTTCGACAAACTCGATGTCGAGAAGGGCATGGAGGTCCGTTCGCCAGACGGCAAGACCCGGACGCTCAAGCAGCCGTGGAGCGTGTTGGCCTACCAACTAGCGGGTGATGCCGGGCTCAAGGTGCTTCACGCCTCGAACAAGGCCGAGGAACGCGAGACCGCGCCTGCGGAGAACGTCTTGATCGAGCTTCTCGAACTGCCTGGCAAGGATGGCCTCGGTACGCTGATCCTGATCGACGAGGTCCTGATGTACGCCCGCGAGAAGATCCGGATGGATTTCAAGTGGGAAGACAGCATCGTCAACTTCTTCCAATACCTAACCCAGGCGGCGGCCAAGGTCGACGGCTGTTGCATAGTGGCGTCGCTCTTGGCGACGGACCCGACCAAGCTGGATGACGCCGGCAAACGGATACTGGGGCGATGCCGTGAGGTCTTCAGTCGGCAGCAGGAAGAGATGATTCAGCCCGTTGAGAAGCAGGATGTGGCTGAAGTTCTTCGGCGCCGGTTCTTTGCGCCGGAGAGTCTTAAGAGTAATTTTCGTGCGCATGTCATTGCCGCGATGAAAGGCATTCTGCTGCTAGATGAGCAGACCCGAAAGCAGGGCGGTTCTGCGGAAGACCGCTTCGTACAGAGTTACCCATTCCACCCCGACTTGACCGAGGTGCTTTACGAGAAATGGACCGATCTGCCGAACTTTCAAAAAACGCGCGGCGTTCTCAGGACATTCGCTCTTGCCTTGCGGGATTCCATCGAATGGGACCAGTCTCCCTTGGTGGGGCCGCAAGTCTTCCTGAACGCCCCCGGGAAGACTGCCCTTTCGACATCTGCCAGGGAGCTGGTCTTGGCCGCCAACAGCCAGAACCAAGCAGGGCAGGGAACAAGTTGGGGCCCTCTGCTCGAAGGTGAGGTTGCCCGCGCCGCTCTTATCCAGGCGGAGTCCGTCGGACTGAGGCATCGCGAGATCGAGCAAGCGGTGGTTGCCACATTCCTTCACTCTCAGCCCGTGGGACAGACGGCGCGCACACGCGAACTGCTAGTCTTGCTCGGCGCAGTGCAAACCGACAAGATCGAGTTGGAGAAAGGCTTGGCCCGCTGGTCGCAGTCGAGTTACTGGCTCGACGACCTCTACACGGCCGTCTCGGAAGGCCAGCTTCCTGGGACGTGGCGGTTGGGCAACCGGCCCAACCTGACGCAGATGCACGCGGTGGCGGCGAAGAACATCCCCGATGACACCGTCCGTGCGCGTCTGCTCGACGACATCGGCAAGACCAAGGCACTGACCGCCAACGCATCGGCGGCGGGTGTTCGGGTCCACACGCTCCCGACCCGGCCCAAGGACATCGAGGACGATGGCGCGTTTCACTACGCGGTGCTCGGCCCTAGTGCCGCCTCGGAATCCGGCAAGCCCAGCGCGGAGGCCAAGCGGTTTCTCGACGAGACCACCGGATCGGACCGGCCGCGCGTCTATCGGAACGCCGTGCTCCTGGTTGCGCCCTCAAAGGATGGACTGGAACTCGCGATGGCCCGCGTGCGCGACTACCTGGCGTGGGAGGTTGTGCGCGATGAGGTAAAGAAGCAGCAGAAGGACGGAAACGTCGATCCGGCCCGCGCCCAGACAATGCAGATCAACATCGACAAGGCGAAGGGACGCATCCCCGAGGCCATTAAGCAGGCGTATTCCATCGTGGTAACCGTCTCCGAGAAGGACGAGTCGCAGGCATTCAAGATCACGGTGACGGAAGATCCTCATTTCAACACGATCAAGGCCGACAAGCGGTCGCGTGTCCAGGATACTGTCATTACCGCCGAGGCCCTGCTCCCAGACGGCCCGTACAACCTCTGGCGACCAGGCGAGAACGCTCGCCGGGTGAAGGATCTCTCGGGAGCTTTCGCGCAACTCCCCCATCTGCCCAAGATGCTGAAGGCCAGCGCTATTCAGGACACTCTGGTGGATGGATGCGTACAGGGCACATTTGTGCTGCGGCTAACGCGTCCGGACGGAACATCGCGATCGTGGTGGATGTCCCGCCCGGACGAGAACGCACTCAACGATCCGGCGATGGAGCTCGTTCTGCCTGAAGCGGCGGCTCTGACGGACATCGCACCGGCGTTGCTTGCGCCCAAGAGACTGCCATGGCTGTGGACTGCTGACGAGATCGCCGTGAAGGCCGCGTTTGATTACTTCAATGGCAAGACGGTCGTCCAGGTTGACCGGGGCGGCTATCAGGAGCCCATGCAGATTCCGAAAGCCGAGCAGACGGTCGTTGAGACGGCGATCGGCACTGCCGTAGCAGAGGGCTCCATCTGGTTGCTTTCAGGACCAGCCAGTATTCTCGGCGAGCCGATCCCCGCTGGTGTGCTTAATGCCAGTGGTAAGCTGTGCGTGCCGCCTGCGCCGATTGCCGCCGCCGAGATTCTCCCGGAGAACTTGAAGGAGGCATGGAAGAGTGGAGTCGCATCCGGTCTATCCGTCGCCACAGCGCTGTCCGTCAGAGCAGGCAAGACACTCCCGTGGAAAACTGTGCGCGATGTGATTGGTGGTGCGCTCCAAGCGCGATTCCTGGAACTGGAGGCCGGATCGCACGCATGGCCATGCGATTTGCCGTCCGCTCAGTTTGTCAAGTTCAGGGTTGCGGGAAAGACTCCGCCACCTCCGCCACCTCCGCCGCCAAAAGGTGTGCTTGTGGCGGTGGCTGATCTCGAACCGTCGCAAATCCAAGACCTGGGCGATATCATGCCCAAGTTGCTGGAGGTGAAAACCAAGACCAACACTCCGATCCGATTCCAAGTGCGAATTGAGATGGGTGACGGGAAAACGATGCCTTCGGCTGATGTAGCCCAGAAAGCCAATGCGATCTTGAAGGGTGTGAAAGAGGATATGCAACTGAGATAGCGGGCGAGACTCCGCCGCGCGGGCCGCGGGACGCCGGGGTTGGTGTGGAGCTTGCCTTTTCCCGCGAAAAAGAATACCCATTCTCCCTTGATCCTTGCGCGGATGGCCCGAAGGGGAGAATGGCGTGATGAACGGAACACCGCCGGATGTACGGCACACAGCGACGCGCGATACGACAAGTGACAGCCACGCCGGCGGGACAGCCGCGGGGCGGGAAACCCCGACCGTTGTCATTCCCCGCGGCACGCTTCCGCCGGCTCCTGTTCCCGCCATCGGCGACACGAACTTCCAGGTTCTCGGCGAAATCGGGCACGGCGGGATGAGCGTGGTGTACCTGGCCCGGGACCTCAAGCTGGGCCGGTACGTGGCCATCAAGCGGCTCAATGCCGAATTCCTGGCGGATGACGCCATGCGCAACCGCTTCCGGCGCGAGGCGCAACTGATCGCCGGCCTCAACCACATTCACATCGTCAAGCTGTATGACTTTGACGTCGAGCGCGCCGACCCGCGGATTGTCATGGAATACGTGGCCGGGCCGGGAAAACCGCCGGCGCCCGACTGGCCGGCGCCGTCCCTGAACCTGGAGCAGAAACTCGACCAGAACGGCGCCCCGCTGCCTCTCCGCGCCGCGGTGATCCTGGTCCGGAAACTCTGCGCCGCCATGGACTACGCGCACCGCAACGGCGTGATCCACCGCGACCTGAAGCCGTCGAACGTGCTCCTCGACGAGCACGGCGAGCCGCGCATCGTGGATTTCGGCATTGCCCGGCAGGTGGTCTCCGAGGCCGCCAAGCTGACCCTGACCGGCGCAAGGATGCTCTCGCTGGGCTATGCCGCGCCCGAGCAGGAGACCGCGCCGGCCGCAGCGGACGAGCGCGCCGATGTGTACAGCCTCGGCGGCATCCTGTACTTCTGCCTGACCGGCGAGAACCCGCGTTTCTTCCGCGACAGCCGTGTGCCGGAGTACCTGCGGCCGATGCTGCTCAAGGCCCTGGAGCGCGACCCGGCGCAGCGCTGGGCCACGGCACGCGATTTCGCCGAGGTCCTCGTGCAGTCGGCCGGGGACCTGATCTCGCCGCTGACGGACCCGGGCATGTGGCGCTGCAAGTGGTGTAACACGCTGAACCCCGTGGCCAACCGCTACTGCAGCCACTGCAACTGGGACGGCGTGGAATTGTGTCCCGAATGCGGCTCCGAGACGCGGGTCGGGGTCCGGTTCTGCGGGCGTTGCTCCACCGACATCAAGCTGTTCGAGGATATGCGCGCCCTGCTGGTCCGGCTGCGGGAGTACCGCCGCCAGAAGGACTTCCAGCGGATCAAGGATGCCATGGACGGGGCGAGCCGCTTCCAGCCGCGCGGCGACAATGGCCGCGAACTGGCCCGCGAAATCCAGGAGCTCGACGAAACGGCCACCTGGGCGATCCGGCGCAAGGACGAACTGGTCCAGGCCATCGCGACGGGACTGGACCGCCAGAACTATGAGGAAGTCCAGGGCCGGCTGAACGAGTATGGCGTTCTGGACGACGGTCCGGAATACACGGAATTACGCCGCGAGCTGCCCTGGCGCATTGCCGAGCGCAACATCGTGCTCCTGCGCCGCGATGTGGCGGAGGTCCGCCGCCTGCTGGCGGACCGGAAGCCCGGCGAAGCCGCGCGCAGCCTGTCGGATATCGAGAACCGGCTCCTGTCGCTGGCCCAGCTGGAGTCGCAGTTCCCCTCGCTCAAGGGGGCGTTGACTTCGCTGGACGATTCCGCCGGCGCCGAGCCGCGCTCCTATGCCAGGGCCGTCGCCGGCCTCTGGAAGGATGTCGAACAGACAAAGGCCGAAGTGGAGACCGCGCGGCAGTCGGTCGAGCGCCTGCTGCAGGCGGCCACGCTGGCGATGAAGGCCCAGGACTACGAAGGCTGCCTGAAGACCTGCGAGAGCCTGCGGGAGGTCACGGTCGAGGCATCGCCCGCGGAAGGGTTGGCGCAAAAGGCCGCGGAGCGGATCGAGCAGATGGACCGGCTCCTGAATCGCGCGGGCGACGCGATGCGGCGGGGGAAACTGAAGTCCGCCGAACGGACAATCCACGAGTTGATCGAGCGCCTGAAACCGGATTCCCAGCCGGCGCGCCGGCTTCTGGAGCAGATCCGGGGCATACGCCGGCGCCGGGTGATCTCGGCGACGGTCCTCGTGCTGCTGATGGCGGCGATATCCTATGTTCTCAGTATCGGCCCGGTGTACAGCAAGGCGCTGCAGGCGGGTGGGATGGCCGCCATTCAACGGCGGGAAATCCTTCGCACCGTCTATGCGCCGGTGTTCTGGCTGCACCAGGGGACGCCGCTGGGACCGCTGCTGGAACAATACGCCGCCCGGTGGAAGGTCCAGGTGTTCGGACGGCGGGACCGCTGATTCCTGCCCGCGTTCAACCGGCGGTACAGTAGCGGTTGTGAAACTCGATCCAGCGGTCCAGGACGGCCGAAAGTTCCTGTTGCGACGGCAGGAAGGCAATCCGCATGTGGTGGGTGCCGGCCTTTTGCCCGAACCCCGCGCCGTTGACGGTGCAAAGTCCCGTTTCCTCCAGCAGCGCCATGCAATATTCAAAATCGTTCGTTCCGGCCGGCAGGCGTTCCAGGCGCGGGAACAGATACATGGCGCCGGTCCGTCCGAAGCAGTGGACGCCGGCCATGCGCGGGAAGGCGGCCTTGATGATGCCGGCCTTTTCGCGCAGATCGGCCAGGATGCATTCCCGTTCCCGCGCGAAGCGGGCATACGGCGGCGTCCCCGGCGGGGGAGGTTGCACGGCCAGCCCCACCAGGATCTGTCCGATGGTGTTGGAACACAGCGAAACACTCGCTTGCTTGATCAGGACATCCAGCAGGGTGCACGACGAACCTTCGACGGCCGGCGGGTTGCGGACTTCCATGTAGCCGCCCCGGTGTCCGCACTCCCCGAAGAATCCCTTGGAGACACTGTGGAAGCTGAAGAGCGGGACGTTCCGGCCGCCGACCATCTTGGCGAACGACACGAAGGTCCCGCCGTAGACGTTGTCCTGGTAGACCTCGTCGGCCAGGATGGCGATGCCGTGCGCTTCGGCGAAATCCACGACGGTTGCCTGTGTGGCCTCGTCCAGGATGGCTCCCGTGGGGTTGCCGGGATTGATGACCACCAGGGCGCGGACCCGCACGCCCTGTTTCGCCGCCCTGGCCCGGGCGCGCTCCAGTTCCTCGCGGGTCAGGCTCCATTCCCTGTCCTCGTCGGGATAGTAGTTCACTTGGATCCCGCCGCAGCGCCGGATGGTGGCGGAGTAGAGGGGGTATTGCGGGATGGGGATCATGATCCCGTCGGCGGGACCGGTGATGAGCAGTTCCAGGACATTCCGCACGCCTTCGCTGGCGCCGTTGGTGAGGAAGATGTGGTCGGGGTCGGCCTTCTGCCCGGTGGCGGAAACGCCGTCGCGGCGGTCAATAAAGGCGGCAACGGCTTCCCGGATGAAGAGCGCCCCCTGGCTTTCGGAATAGGCGCCGGTTCCGGCCTTGAGCTGCTGGAGCATATCCTCGGCGGTGCCCAGCGTGTATTCGTCCGGGGCGTCCGGATCCGGCGCGCCGCCGCCCGCGAGCAGGGTGCGTTCGCGGCGGATCCGGGACGGGTCCTCCAGCAGCGAGAGGACCTGGCGGTAGTAGGTCAGCGGCTGCTGGCCCAGGGCCAGGGGATTGCCGATATTGCAGGGGATGATTTCCCGTCCTTCGCGGGCCAGTTGGGCGGCCCGCTGCGGAATGGGTCCGCGGATGGCATATTCCATTTCCAGGACACTACGGTTGATGGCGATGGCCCGCATGGCGTTCTCTCTTCTCACGAATTCCGCGCATTCAGGCCGTGCTTGCGTATCAGGCGCTGGAGATAGGCCCGTTCGATCTGCGCCTCGCGCGAGGCGCGGGTCACGTTCCCGCCGTTGCGTTCCAGCAGTTTCACCAGGTAGTCCCGTTCGAATTGATCCACCAGCAGGTTCTTGGCGTCCTTGAACGGCATGTCCTGCGACGGCGTCTCTTCGCGGAGGCGGCCCAGCGACAGGCAGGCGCCAAGGTCCACCCGGCCGGCGGCGCCATGCACGGCCATTTCCACGACGTTGCGCAACTCCCGGCCGTTTCCCGGCCAGTCGTGCCGGCGGAACAGTTCCATGCTCCGGTCGAAATCCGGCCAGACCGCCGGGTCGTCGGATCCCGTCAAGTCCTTGAGGAAGCAGCGGACCAGGAGGGGGATATCCTCCGGCCGCTGCCGGAGCGGGGGCAGTTCGATCTTCACGATGGACAACCGGTAGAAGATATCCTCCCGGAAGCGGCCTTCGCGCACTTCACGCTCCAGGTTCCGGTTGGTTGCGGCGATGATGCGCACATCCACCTTGCGCACCGTGTTGGAACCCACCCGGCGGATTTCCTTGCGCTCCAGCGCGCGCAGGAGCTTGGGCTGGAGATCCGCGTCCAGTTCGCCGACTTCGTCCAGGAAGACCGTCCCGCCATCGGCCTGCTCAAAGGCGCCCACCCGCTCCATGCCGGCGCCGGTGAAAGATCCCTTCGCGTGGCCGAACAGTTCGCTTTCGATCACACCCTTGGCCAGGGCCCCGCAGTCAATGACCACGAACGGCTTGTCGCGGCGCTGGCTATGGGCGTGCAGGGCTTCGGCCAGCAGTTCCTTGCCGGTTCCGGTCTCGCCCATGATCAGGATGGCCGCGTCGGTCTTGGCGTAGGTTTCGGCCAGATGGAATACCCGGCGCATGGCCGTGCTCTGCCCGCACAGCTTTCCGAAGGTCTCGCGGGGGCTCAAGGGGTAGGAGACCGTCTCCTGCAGGGGGCAGAACACGATGCGGGTGTTCCCCGCCTGGAATTCCGCCCCCTGGGTCAGGTAGGCCTCGCAGACCCGCAACCCCTGCACGAGTGTGCCGTTGGTGCTTCCCATGTCGCGCAACAGGAAACCATCCTCGCGCTGCCGTATCTCGCAATGCCGCCGCGAAGCCGCCTCGTCCCGCAGGATGAGGTCGTTCTGGGTGCCCGCGCCGATCGTGAAGACATCCTTGTCCACCGGAACTTCGCGGCCCTGCTCGGGTCCGTTCACAATCAGCAGCTTGGCCTTTTGCAGGTTCAGGGTCTGCGGGGAGGCCTTGCGCGTCAGCATGACCGTATGCATCCGGTCCGCGCCGGGAAGATGCACCGATGTTTCCTTAGACAATCCGACCATAAGAGCTAAGATCATAGGCCATGGATAAGCCAGGCGTCAAGCCGCATGTGTACAACAGAACACACAATCATGCGGCATGTGTGTGCTTGATAGCACACTCCGGGGCGTCACCACCCCGGAAAACCCTGTCTTTCGCCTGGAATCATGCCTTCCACGACGGGAACGGCCATCGGAGTCAAGATGGCACGAAACTTGCATCACTATAGCGCGCCAGTCCAAGGCCTTTCCGGGGAAGGGTCGCTGGCCGGGAGGAAGACCATGCAGAACACGGCAGGAAAGGCGGATGCCCTTGTCACGGAAGTGCCGCAGGGCGACATCGAAACCGTCAAGGCATTGAACCAGGCGTACCGGCGGATGACGGAACAGATCCGTCTGGCGATCGTCGGGCAGGACAAGGTTGTGGAGCAGGTGCTGGTGGCGATCTTCTGCCGCGGGCATGCCTTGCTGGTCGGTGTGCCCGGCCTCGCGAAGACCCTGCTGGTGAGCACGATCTCCAAGGTGCTGCACCTCACCTTCAAGCGCATCCAGTTCACCCCGGACCTGATGCCGGCCGACATTACCGGCACCGACGTTCTGGATGAGGACCGCACCACCGGTAAACGGGTCTTCCGGTTTGTCCACGGCCCGCTGTTCGCCAACATGGTGCTGGCCGACGAGATCAACCGGACCCCGCCCAAGACGCAGGCGGCGCTGCTGGAGGCCATGCAGGAACGCATGGTCACGGTGGGCGATGAGGATTTCCGGCTGCCCGATCCCTTCTTTGTCCTGGCCACGCAGAACCCCATCGAGCAGGAAGGCACCTATCCCCTGCCGGAAGCCCAGTTGGACCGGTTCATGTTCATGATCAAGGTGGACTACCCGACGGCCGCGGAGGAACTGGAGATCGCCAAGAAGGTGACCGGGACCTACAAGGCGGCGCTGGAGACGGTGTTGACCGGCGATGACATCCTGCGGCTCCAGGAGATCGTCCGGCGCGTGCCGGCGGCGGACCATGTCTTCGAATACGCGCGCGACCTGGCCCGCGCCACCCGGCCGGGGCCGGAGTCCCCCGCCTTTGTCCGCGAGCTCATCCACTGGGGGGCGGGGCCCCGGGCCACCATCAACATGATGATGGCGGCCAAGGCCCGCGCCATCCTGCACGGGCGGTATCACGCCACGACGGAGGACGTCCGCGAGATGGCTGTCACGATCCTGCGCCACCGCAT
>Ga0116202_10002767_pt1 | contig 10506 bp, 6 predicted proteins | sample LakKivw325mmetaG_FD_94479 | JGI IMG/M metagenome (GOLD analysis project Ga0116202, IMG submission 94479) | Anoxic lake water microbial communities from Lake Kivu, Rwanda to study Microbial Dark Matter (Phase II) - Lake Kivu water 325m metaG | ecosystem: Environmental > Aquatic > Freshwater >... | reverse complement strand
CCTCTGTAGTTCCTGAGTCAATTTTTCCTGTGGCACATTCAAAATCAGGGAAAACTCCTCAATAATACTTTCTTCATTTTTGATTATCTTATAGGCGAATTTTCCTGTACTTGCCTCAATTCTTCTTACACCAGAAGCAACTGAGCCTTCCTGAATTATTTTAAAAAGCCCGATCTGGCCAGTGGAATCAAGGTGAGTTCCGCCGCATAACTCTTTTGAAAAATCACCTATCAAAACTACACGCACTTTACTTTCGTACTTTTCAGCAAAAAACGCCAATGCCCCGGATTTCCTGGCTTCAGATAAAACCATTTGTTTGACCTCTAAACTGTAATTGCCCAGAATATAGTTATTAACGACTTCCTCAATCCTATTTAATTCATCTTTTTCCAGATCCTTAAAATGTGTAAAGTCAAAGCGTAATCTATCTTCGCAAACCAAAGAGCCTTGCTGCTTTATATGCGGGCCTAAAACCTTACGTAATGCTGCCTGCAAAAGGTGCGTTGCCGTATGATTGCGCGCAATGTTTAATCTACGCTCAATATTCACCAATGCATTTACCACATCATTTTTCTTAAAACTTCCGGATTCTACCTTTCCGATATGAACTATGACTTTACCCGCTTTCTTAGTATCCAAAACCTCGAAAATGTTCTTACCTTTTTTAATTTTGCCTGTATCTCCTACCTGGCCACCGCCCTCAGCGTAAAAAACGGTCTTATCAAGCACAAAGCTTACCTCATCTCCAGCAGAAACTTTCTTGACCTCAACATTATCTTTTATAATCTTTATAACCTTGGCTTTGGTTTCATAATCATCGTAGCCTAAGAATTTAGTTTCTTCAATATCAAGATGTAGCGCCTTAATATCAAAAACCTCACCTTTCATTGCGCTCTGTAATTTTGAACGGCTCTTCTGGGCTTCCAACTCTTTATTAAATGCCTCCCCAGACATATTAATACCGTGCTTATCCAACCAATCCTTAGTCAGCTCAACAGGTATCCCATAGGTATCATAGAGCTGAAAGGCAACTTTACCTATCTTTTCGGCATCCGGCTTATTTAAAAAGCCAGAAAATTTTTCTTGAAATAAATCCTTACTTGAATTAAGCGTAGAAATAAAACTCTTTTCCTCAGCCAAGATAATAGAGGCAATATTTTCTTGGCGATTTCCTAACTCTGGATAGGGTTTTCTCATTACCTCAACTACCAGCGGAACCAATTTATATAAAGATGGTTGCTTAAGTCCGAGTGTTCTTAGATGAAGCGTGCTTTTGCGGATAAGTTTTCTTATCACATAACCCTTCTCTTCATTTGAAGGTAAAACTCCATCGTAGATGGAAAAAACTATCGCGCGGATATGGTCAGCTATTGCATAAATTAATTCCTTTTCAGGGATTGTCCCCGAAGGGGACTGTCCCTGTTTTATTTCTTTTATTATCGGTTGTAATAAATCTGTCTCAAAGTTGCTGCGTACTCCCTGCATTACCGCGGCTAATCTCTCCAAACCCATACCTGTATCAATATTTTTATTCGGCAAAGGCTCTAAGATTCCTTCATCTTTGCGGTTAAACTGGGTAAAAACTAAATTCCATACCTCAACGAATCTGCCACAGTCACAAGAGGGATTGCAATCCGCCCTACCACAACCTACATCTTCTCCTTGATCAAAGAATATTTCTGAACAGGGTCCACAGGGACCATTCGGACCTTTAAGTCTTGCCTCTGAAGGCCAGAAGTTTTCTTTATCTCCCAATTTTATAATTTTTTCTTGCGGTACTTTAATTAAATCCTTCCAGATTTTATATGCCTCATCATCACCTTTATATATAGAAACCCAGAGTTTTTCTTTTAGGATTTTTAACTCCTCTGTCAGGAACTCCCACGCCCAAACAATTGCCTCTTTTTTAAAATAATCTCCGAAAGAAAAATTACCTAACATCTCAAAGAATGTGTGATGCCCCGGAGTTTTTCCTACTTTATCTAAGTCATCAGTGCGCAGGCATCTTTGGGCTGTAGCTGCCCTCCTAAAACCCGCAGCGAAACCTAAAAACTCCTTTTTAAACTGATTCATTCCTGCAGGGGTAAATAACACAGTAGGGTCATCTTTAGGTACTAGAGAATCACTTTCCACAATTTTATGTTTTTTAGATTTAAAAAAATCTAGAAATTTTTCTCTTAGAATATTTGCTTTCATAATTGGTCTATTACTTCAAAGACTACTTTTGGAGAAAAACCTCGACGCAGAAGATAGGAAAGTATGCGCCTCTTAGCTTTGTCAGGTTCAATATTTTTCAGTTTAGCAAATTTCTTTTGCGCAATATCATTAACTATCTTTTCCTCTGAATAATTCTTTTTTAATTCTTCTAATTGGTTATCTATAACCACGTTTTTTATGCCTTTCGATTTTAATTCTAGTACAATCCTTCTTATTCCCAGAGGTCTTTTTAAGCGTGATTCAATCCAGGCCTTAGTAAACTGAGTATCATCAATAAAGTTTTTTTCTTTAAGAAAAGATAGGGTTTCTTTTATCGTCTTCTCGTCAAATTTTTTCTTTTTTAGACGCTCACAAATCTCTGCTTCGCTGCGCGGCCTGAACTTAAGTAAAAGAAAGGCATAGTCTTTTGCCTTTTGCAGGGAATTGGTAAATTTATTCTTCACTTCCTTTTTCTTTTATAAGAAAATAACCTCGTGTAGTCTTTATAAGGATATTCCCTTTTAATTCCTGGATAGCTTTTCCATAGTCAGACAGGTTGCTTATTGCCTGTTTATTTATCTCTACGATCACATCTCCAGGGATTATTCCTGCCTCATCCGCGGGACTGCCGGCTTGAACATTCACTACAACCACTCCAATTTTGTCTTCTATTCTATATTGGCGTGCGGTATCAGAATTGAGGCTTTCTACTTCCAATCCTCGCCATGCGCCAGAAGTAATAGATGTAATTTCTTCTTCCAGTTTTTCTGGTCTTTCGCCTATTTGAACCTCTACAGTGATATCCTTTTTATCGCGTACCAGACCTACTTTTACCTTGCGGCCCACATCTGTCTTGGCTACCACGCTTAATAACTCCTTAACATTACTTATGGGCTTATTATCAAACTGTCTTATAATATCGCTCTCTTTTATACCCGCTTTCTGCGCAGGGCTATTTTCCAAAACCTTAGCTACTAACACGCCGTTTTTATCAGGTAGACCGAAATACTTTGCCATATCCTCGCTTAGATCCTGCACAGTTATACCGAGCCACCCATAGAGTATTTTTTTACCTTCGATGAGCTTAGAGATAATTCTTTTTGCATTATTAATTGGCATGGCAAAACCCACACCTTGATAACCACCGGTCGTAGAGAATATAGCCACATTAATTCCTACGACTTCACCTTTAAGGTTAACCAACGGTCCGCCAGAATTACCCGGATTTATGGCTGCATCAGTTTGAATAAGGTCATTGTAATCACGGTCCCGCGAAAGGACGCGTCCTAAACTACGATGCATAGCACTAATTACGCCCACAGTAACCGTAGGCTCAGGATTCTCCAAGGCAAAACCAAAAGGATTGCCGATAGCCACCACCCACTGCCCAATCTTCAAACTCTCAGAGTCACCTAAGGTTGCTACAGGTAAATTGCGGGCATTTATCTTTATCACTGCTAAGTCAGAACGCGGGTCCTTTCCTTTAATCTCTCCTTTAAATTCTCTTCCGTCAGGCAATTTTACCGTTATCTTATCCGCCCCCCCAATCACATGCTCATTAGTCAAAATATAGCCTTCAGGATCAATAATAACGCCTGAACCCAAACCCACCTGTTTGTATTCTCGGTCAGGTATTTCACCGAGGAAGTCATCAAAAAATCGGCGAAACATCTCATCTTCTCCAAAAGGTGACTCGTTACCAAAAGGAGACCTGAAATAATATCTCTTTCCTCCTTTTATCTTGGTCGTATGTTCTGTGCTGATGGAGACCACGGCTTTCCCAGTAGTATTTGCCACATTAATTACCGCCTGTTCAATCTTTAGCCCCTCGATTGGTTCTTGTTTTATATTCTGGCTTTCAACTAAAGAAAATTTGTCTAACCTTACCGCTATCAAGAGACCAATAATTAAACCCATAAAAACTGCTAATCCAAAGAATGTCCACTTTCTTTTCATGTTTTACCCCCCTATTAACCTATACTGATTTTCTTTCTGACCTCTTTTTCTATTTCTTCCTGAAGTTTCGGTTTTTCTTTAAGCGTTTTGATAGTGGCATCTCTTCCCTGGCCAATTTTTTCGTTTTGAAAAGATAACCAAGTTCCGCTTTTAACTACCACTCCCAGATTAGTAGCTGCATCTACAACCGCGCCTGCCTTTGCAATCCCTTCATTGTGTAGAATCTCAAACTCTCCTTCTTTAAAAGGCGGAGCAATTTTATTTTTTACTACCCGGCCTCTAACCCGCGTGCCAATAACACTATCCCCCGATTTTAAAGTAGCAATTTTTCTTAAATCCAGTCTTACAGAAGCGTAAAATTTAAGTGCCCGACCACCCGGCGTAGTTTCTGGTGAACCAAACATTACACCAATTTTTTCTCTAATCTGATTAATAAAAATCACACAGGTGCGCGATTTACTGATTGCGGCTGTAAGTTTACGCAATGCCTGCGACATAAGCCTGGCCTGTAAACCCATATGCGCATCGCCCATTTCTCCCTCTATTTCTGCCCGGGGAGTAAGCGCTGCCACAGAATCAATAACCACTAAATCCACAGCATTGGAACGCACCAATGTCTCAACAATCTCCAGTGCCTGCTCACCTGTATCTGGCTGAGAGATTAAGAGTTCATCCAAATTAACCCCTACTATCTTAGCATAAGTAGAATCAAAGGCATGCTCAGCATCAATAAAAGCTGCCACTCCGCCTTTTTTCTGTATTTCCTTTATCGCACTTAAGCTAACAGTGGTCTTGCCAGAGGCCTCAGGGCCGAATATCTCAATTACCCGACCACGCGGTAATCCGCCCACGCCTAAAGCAACATCTAAAGTAAGTGCGCCGGTGGGAATAGCTTCCACATCAGTTTTAACCTGAGCTCCTAATTTCATAATCGAACCTTTACCAAATTGTTTCTCTATCTGGGAGAGTGCCAATTCCAAAGCTTTTTGGCGGTCAGAAATACCCCTGGAATCCTCTTTTTTAATCTCTTTAGTAACCATAACCTCCTCCATTTCTAAAAATTTCAATTTTAGAATTATTTATTATAATCCTATAATAGTTCTCTGTCAAACAAAAAATCCCTCCTTTTTATAAATCACCTCCTCTCTACTTTAATGGACGTAGTAATAAGAAAAATCTAACTCATAATTTTTAAAATTTAGGGCAATGATAACCTTGACACTTCCTTTAAAATATGTTATCTTTTAGACATTATGGAAGAACTTACTAAAATCAAACAGGAACTGGAACGCACTAAAATAGAACTGGGCATACTCTATGAAATTTCCAATGCCATGCGTACCACTCTTAAGCTTGATGAGATTCTTTATATTATTCTCACTGGCGTTACCGCGCATATTGGTTTGGGCTTTAACCGGGCAGTGTTGTTCCTAATTAATGAAAAAGATGGGATTATCGAAGGCAGAATGGGTATTGGTCCGGAAAATGCGCAGGATGCCGGACGTATCTGGAATCAGATAGAACAAAACCAGATGGATCTCGATGACCTCATTAACGCCTATAAAACTTCAAATAGCGTCCTAGAAACAGGCTTTAACCAGCAGGTAAAACGCCTAAGACTTCCTGCGAAGGAGAAAGCTGGCAGCTTACTTGCTTTAAGTGCGCTGGATGGTATGCCTCTACTTTTGACTAAAGAAACAATGCAAAAATATCAAAATGACCTGGTTCTCCAAATATTAAATACCGAAGAATTAGTAGTGATTCCTTTAAAGGCAAAGGACAAGGTAAATGGAATAATTTTGGCGGATAATTTTATTACCAAAGAACCGATTACTAAAGATGATACGCGCATGCTTATAATGCTGGCTAACCAGGCAGGCCTGGCAATTGAAAATTCCCAGCTTTATGAGAAAACTGTCACCCGCGTGCACACCGACCATCTTACTGAACTCTGGAACCATGGTTATTTTCAATATCTGCTCCAATCAGAATTAGAAAAAACAAAATCAATAAATATGCCTTTGAGTTTAATTATGTTGGATATAGACGATTTTAAGGTTTACAACGACTCACTCGGCCATCAGGCAGGAGATAAGATTCTAAAGGAACTGGCTTTCTTGCTTAAGAATCAGTCCCGAAAGATGGATTATGTCTGTCGTTACGGTGGAGAGGAATTCACGGTAATTCTACCCCAGACAGACAAAAGAGAGGCGTTTTTACTTGCCGAGCGACTACGCGAAAATATCAAAAACCACCCCTTTAATCATGAAGAAATCCTACCTTCTAAAAAGTTAACCATTAGCCTAGGACTCGCCACATTTCCTGAAGACGGAGCCTCTCCTTCTGAGCTAATTACCTCTTCTGATAAGATGCTTTATCAGGCAAAGCATAAAGGAAAAAATACTACCTGCTGTTATTAAAATCTTTTTAGATGAAGAGTCTTCTACGGCTTAGACACCTGCTGGCTGGGTAAAAGGTTTAAGCTCTTTATCCCTAAGAGGCTCATCTTGCGCAAATTTTACCGACACAATCTTAGAAACACCCGATTCTTCCATAGTAATCCCGTACATTACATCTGCATTAGCAATCGTTCTTTTATTATGAGTAATCACAATAAACTGAGAAGTTTTAACAAATTCCTGTAAGGTCCGGCTGAACCTGTCCACATTTGCCTCATCTAATGCAGCGTCTATTTCATCTAATACGCAGAAGGGCGTTGGTTTAACTTTAAATACAGCAAATATCAAGGCTATGGCTGAAAGGGCTCTTTCTCCGCCGGAAAGTAAAAGCACATTCTGTAATTTTTTACCGAGTGGCCGACAAATAATTTCAATCCCGGATTCTAAGGGGTCCTGTTCATCAATTAAAAATATCTGGGCATCTCCGCCGTTAAAAAGCAGCCTGAAATAATTGCGGAATTCAACGCGGACTTTTTCAAAAGTCTCCCAGAACATCTGTTTAGTAATACGGTTAATCTTTAATATTGCCTGGTGCAAAGACTCTTTTGCCGCCAAAAGGTCGTTTTGTTGCTGGACTAAAAAGTCATAGCGTTTCTTTAATTCGTCGTATTCCTCTATCGCTACCAGATTCACGCTGCCTATGGAATCCAGTTTCTCTTTTAACTTCTGTATTTCTGAAGAAAGTTGACTTTCATCAACTTCTCTAAAAATATCCTCAAGGCTTTTGATATCTATCTTATAACTCTGGAGGATTCTATCTTTTATGCTCATAAATTTAAAATCTACATCTTTACCTTGCATCTGTAATTCGTACAGTTTATTTTTTATCTTATTAAGTTCTTTTCTGTCCTGCTCTATCCTCCCTGCCTCCTCAAGCGTACCATCTGAAACCTTACGATACAGTTCCTCCTCTTTAATCAACAAGGCTTTTTGGTCTTCCTTAAGTTTATGTGCCTCATTAATTTTGTTTTCAATATCTCCAATCTCCGTAACTAAAAAGTCTTTTTTAACTGTAGATTCATGAACCTGTCTTTTCATATTAAATAAACTATCTTTATCCCACTGGAATGTTTCCTCCAGTATCTTAACAGTTGCTTCATCAGAATCAATACGCTTATTTAGCGCATCGAGCTCAGTCCTTATTTGAGTAATAGCAACCAAAACATTTTCTTTTAAATTGCTATTTAAGGCAATAGTGGTCTGCTCATTTGTTACTAACTCTTCTGCAAGTTTTTGCCTATTATCTAATTCAACCTGGTGAATTTTTAACTGCATTATTTTTTCTTCTAAATTAGATACTTCTTTATCTAAATCGGATAATTCCAGAACGATAATGTCTTGCTCTTCCTTTATTTTATTAAACTCATCCAGAGTGGTCTGATAAGACGCCTTCTTATTTGCCAAGGCAATATCCTGGTTACGTAATTCTTGTTCTGAATCTCCAATAAGTTTGTTTAAGTCTTCGATATGTTTATCCTTCTGTATTTTTGTATTTTTTAATGAATCCAACTCCTGCTGAATCTGGCTTATCCTTTGTATGATTTTCTGAGTATCCAGATCTATAGGTTTGGCTTCACCCGTTAGCTTAAAATTTGCCGGCTCAAAGTAGGCTTTATCTTCATCACTTAAGTTGGTATGCCCTTTTATCTTTATTACCAAGCCATTTGTATCTTCTTTTGGTAGCCTATCGAGGTAGATAACCGCATTCAAAGACTCACTTATACCTTTGTATTTAGTACTGAGTTTCTCAATAAACTCTTTATGGGAATTCAGGCTTATCTTTTGTCTCTCTAAATTTTCTATCTCTGAATTTATTTTCTCACAAGATAACCTTTCTTCTGATAATTCATTTTTTATACCAGATACCCTAAGGTTTAATTCCTCTACAATCTTATTTAAATTCTCTAATTCTTGGGTAATTCCTTTAAGGTTATCTTCGATTATGCTTTTTTCTTCGTTAACCTTTGCCTTCTCTAATTCGAGCCTTCTCTTGCGTGCAGAATGAACGAGGTTTTTAGAGTTAAGTTCTGTAATCTCATTTTTGGTATTAGTTATCTGGGAAACAAGTCCCAGAATTTCTTTTTTGGCGGAACTGATATTCTCTAGCGAAACCTTAATCGCTAAAGTAAGATTATTTAATTCCTGCTCTTTATCTTTTAATATCTTGGTTTTTGTCTCTATGTTTTTCTTAATGCCGGCGTATTCGGCTTTCATACTATTTAGCTTTTCTTCATCTAAAGCAAGTTTATTTCTAACCTGCTCTATCTGATTCTCAAGATACTGCCTGTTTTCTTCCAGTTCTCTTATTCTCTCCTGATTAAATGCAATACGCTCTCTACTCCTGACTAACAAATTATCTAAATTCAATATTTCATTTTTCATAGTCATGATATTATCTTGGCGGCTCTTTAACTCTATCTGACGATTACTGATTTTAGACTCTTGTTCTTTAATTACACCGAAGAGTCTGGCTTCTTCCTTCTCTAAATCTTGTAATTCTTTGATAATTAACTCTTTTTGTTTAAATAAATCTCTCTTTTGTAAAAGCGCTAAATTTATTTCTTTTAATTTTAATTCCTCAAATACCTCTTTATATCTACGCGCTTTATTTGCCTGCCGCTCAAGAGATCCTATTTGGCGTTTTACTTCGGTAATTATATCATTAACCCTGAGGAGATTCTGTTCTGTCTCTTCGAGTTTATGCATAGTTTCTTTTTTCTGCTGCTTATATTTGGTAATACCGGCAGCCTCATCAAATACCAAGCGTCTATCTTCAGGCCGGGAGCTCAGGATCAGATCGATTTTGCCCTGTGCAACCAAAGAATAACTTTCGCTACCTATACCTGTACCCATAAGTAAATCTTGTATATCCTTAAGTCGCACCAGATTCTTATTAAGCAGGTACTCGCTTTCACCAGAGCGGAAAAGTCTACGGGTTATAACCACCTCATCATTATCAACGTTAAAGAATCTTACCTTATTATCAAAAGTCAAATTTACCTCAGCCATACTCAAGGGTTCTTTAGAGTCAGTGCCATTAAAAATTACATCCTGCATATCTGAACCTCTTAATGCCTTGACTGACTGTTCACCTAATACCCAAAGTATACTATCGAATATATTGGACTTTCCACAACCATTTGGACCAACTACTGCCGTGATACCTGGCTCAAAATGTAAAGTTGTCTTATTAAGAAATGATTTAAAACCCACCAGTTCCAGTTTTTTAAGATACATAACGCTCTCCTTTTGTGGTAGTATTTTTTGCTTGAATATCTAACCAGGCATCAATTTTTTCTCTCTGAAAACGCCATTGGCCAACAAGTTTTACAGCAGGGATTTTATTCTGCTTAAGCCATTCATAAATAGTGCGGCGGGTAACTTTTAGATAAGCAGCCAAATCTTCAATTGTCATTAATTCTGAAATAACCATATTTTCTCTTCTACTTTGGGTGTATTATAAACATAAAAATAGAATCTGTCAAGGAAAATCTTTACATTCTTTTACATAATTATACATTAAAGGTACTTATTTTGAATAAATATGCAGATTTTACTATTCTAAAAAGTAAGGTTAAAGAAATTTTATTTATTGACTATATTGGGTTTTATTTGGAAAGGAAAATTTCAAGAATAGTTAGGATGGGTATTTAATCGGGATTGAACTAATCTTAAGAGCAAAGGTATGGGTTCTAACTTAGGACCTTCTAACTGAACGCCTGTTCTATATTGATTATTGAGAAAATTTGACCAGATAACTCTACCTCTAATAAAAATTTTCTCTTCATTATCAACCATGCGCAGACATATTTCTAAAGGAGTCCCCGCTGATAATTCGCTGTCTGTAAGTAAGCATATACCGTCGGCACTAAGGTCGTGTGTATAAGTATTAAAT
>Ga0116202_10002766_pt1 | contig 10506 bp, 9 predicted proteins | sample LakKivw325mmetaG_FD_94479 | JGI IMG/M metagenome (GOLD analysis project Ga0116202, IMG submission 94479) | Anoxic lake water microbial communities from Lake Kivu, Rwanda to study Microbial Dark Matter (Phase II) - Lake Kivu water 325m metaG | ecosystem: Environmental > Aquatic > Freshwater >... | reverse complement strand
CTCTAGTCTCTGAGGGCAGGAGATCCGCTGCCAGTGCCCCCTCAATGGTTTCGGTGGTTGCGGTGAAGATCCCGGCACCTACGAATGTCAATGCCAAGTACAGCAGGTCTGCGGTAAGGTATGACGTAGCAAGGCAGATCACGGATGAGAGGAGGTATCCGGCTACGAGAACTCTTCTTTTTCCGAATCTGTCTCCCAACGCTCCAATCGGAAAACATGCAACTGCGTAGGCTATGTTAAGCAAGGTATACAGAGCGACTGCCAAGAGCGTCGCGCTTGCTGTCCCGAGCCTTGGAGCAAGGATCTCTTCGGCCCTAAGTGTGAAAAGCGTGTTCGCGAAGTTCGCTAACCCAAAGATTCCGATAGCCACCAGGAGCGATATGAACGGTTTAGGCAGGACCTGTAATGTCTTAACAAATCCAAGACTGGCAGGACGATTCCCACCTCGCCTTGCTTTTAGTTCCTTAACGAGTAGGAGGACTATGACGAGGGCTGCCACGCCTGGCAGCGCCGATAAGAAGAATATCTCTCGATACCCAAGAGCGGAAACGAGAACGAGCGCAAGCGCGGGGCCTATCGCTGCTCCAATAGTGTCCATTGCTCTATGGAATCCGAACGCTCTGCCGTGAGCTTGACTTGGAACCGAATCGGCGAGAAGAGCATCCCTCGGTCCACCCCTGGCTCCCCTGCCAATCCATGCGCCGGCTCTCAAGGCCACTATCTGGAGCCAGTTCGAAGCGAAGCCAATCGCAGGTATGAGTAACCCCGTGAGAGCGTAACCGAAGCTCATAGGAGGCTTTCTTCTCTCTATTCGATCACTTAAGTAGCCGGAGAATGGTTTGACGAAACTTGATGCGCCGTCGGACAGGCCTTCAATCAATCCCAGAGCCGCAGCTGAATATCTCAGGTCAAGCGTAAGGAAGAACGGTAGGATCGCAGTCGCCATTTCATGACTCGCATCACCTAGAAGGCTTACCAAGCCTAAGAAGAAGACATTCCTAGACAACCAGCTAGACTTTTTGTTCATTTCGTTCCCTGGACTGGTCGACTGGCGACACCCACCGCACGCTCCAACGGCATTAATAAACCGTAACGGTCGTTACATCCCACTGGCGCGGTGCTGTGAAAGATCCGCTTCGATCAGTCATCTTGGCCTTTCGACGAAGACAGGGTGCCAAGAATGAGGGTGGTAGGGAGAAGCACGCTACTGACCTCTTTGGATTCGATTTAGAGGACGCGTTTGGTAAGGGAGGTTGTCCCGTGTGTTGGCTTCTGAGAAGATATGATGCTCAGTCCCTTGATTTTCTGTTGTATGAGAGCGTCACCGATGTCGGTGTGCGAGATAAGCTAAGACAAACGCTTGGGTTCTGCAATTACCACGCTTGGACACTGCATCAGGTGGCAACAGACCTGACCTCAGGATATATGAGCGCTGGTGGCGGGATGCAGGGGATCGGCATAATCTACTTGGACCTTGTTGAAACACTTGTCAAGCAGCTCAAAGCATTCTCGACTTCACGTTCAACGACTCATTCCAAGGGCATAGTGAGGACCTCGAAGAAGACGGGCACGGCTTGTCCCCTCTGCGCCACGCGGGCCGAGTTCGAACTCTGGTATCTTGAAAGCATTCTTCGAAACATCGTAGCTAAGGATTTTGCGGAAAAATATGCGACTTGCGATGGATTATGTGCGATTCACTTGCTGAGGGCTCTGGAGCTGTCAGGGTTCGATGGTAACAAGAGAGCGCTGGCTTCCGCTGAGATTAGGCGCCTCGAGGAATTGTCGGTCGATCTGCACGAGTTCTTGCGGAAACACGATTATCGGTATGCGAGTGAAGGCTTCGGAAAAGAAGGCGACTCTTGGCTCCGGGCGGTTAGAAAGATATCAGGTGAACGTCATGCTGCACCGACCAAGACACCGTCTTAGTCCCCGGTCTACCCCCCCAAAGTCTTGAACCGGAATTGGCCGCTGCACCAGAGGGTGAAGGGTTAATGGGTACTGAAGAAGCCTAGCCGAGTTCTTGATACAGTTCATCCAACATATTCGATAACCTCGAAATGTGAGGCCTCCAAGCGTCTTGAACATCGTCAGGCATCTGGCCAAATGCTCGACCAACTTTCTCAGGCTTGAGAGCGTCGAGAGTATTCCAAATCTCGCTTAACTGAGCGATGATGTGCCATCTGAGGGACTTGTGGGTAACTTCCAGACTGAAGAGTTCCTTGATCTGTCTAATTTCGTCGAGCATTGATCTAGCGATATCGAGCATCTTTGTCCTCGTTCTTGGGTCAATGTCATTGATTGTGGACTGCAGAACGGCATCAGGCTCCTCGCCCGTCTGCTGCAGTTCCTGGCTTATTTGATGGAGGTGCTCCTCTATGATGAGGAGGTCACTTGTCAGAACCCTCTTGTGGTTGTCTTTCATGATAATCCCCTCGGAAAACGCTCGAGCTCTACGAACTCTCACTCTTCACCGCGATTGGTCCTAGATGGGTTGTGCCGATGAGCTTGAGGATGCCTCTTTCGACTATGTCGACCTCCGAACCAAAGCCCTCCTTCGCAAAGCGATAGTCGTGTTTCATGATGAACTCTGACAGCTCAAACTTGATGCGCGTGAAGGAGCTCGCTTGGAGGGGCAGGATGGTCTTGAGCACGGAGGCAAAGTTGCGCTGGTCTAATCGTCGAGAGGCAACCTGCGTTACCTCCACCAGGTGGGGCAAGCATAATCCCCTCGACTCTTTGAGAACATCGTTGAAGGCTTCACTTTGAACTATCATTTGAATCAAAGTCTCGATATGTGATGCGTTCATTTCCAACAGATGCAGACAAAACGGGCATTGCGCCTCCACATAGCCAAGCCTCGCGACAACTTTTCGTGCGAACCGTCGTAGCGATTCAGGATTCTTCCTCAAGAGCCTCCCTTCAAGGGTTGATTTGAGGTCGTTGCGTCTCAAGATATCGATCAAGGAGTCGCTATTCTTACGTAGGTTTTCGATTGTCTGCAGCCGGTCATTCACCAGACTTTCAAGGACCAAACTAAGACCGAGTTTCTCATCGTGAGCCTCTGCAAATCTGAGCATCTGATGTGAGTGGTACCTACAGAAGCCTCGGGAGCTGATGATTTTGTCTCTGGACCAAGGGTCCATTATCCATTGGGAATAGAATGTCTCGAAAAACCGATTCTCACTCTTTTCGACAAGGTAACACAGTGGACACTCTGTGCCTTCCCTGATGGCGTCCTCGATCGCGATGGTTGGAATGCTTGGCTCCATCACTCAGACCTCGCTAAGATAATTGAGCACGCCGAGATTGCATGCCACGTCGACTCGAAAGTCGAGATACCCATGAAGATGGATCTGCGGAAACCACCGTTCATGTTCTGGAATCTTGCAATCAGATTCAACGTCTGAGATGGAAATCTACAGTTCTTCCCCAAGACGTGGAGGCACTTCACTCCGAAGTAGATGTCATCCATGATGATGTACGGATCACGGCTCTCTGGATTTGTTCTGAATCCTCCGCTGGGAATCTCACATGACCTCACCCATTCCTCCGTGTCGCGTAGCGTCCTCACATCAAACCCAAGTAGGCTGAGACTTGCCAGCGCATGATATGTTGCGCCCGCCCTTGAGTAGCCAGACGTTCCAAAACTGCCATTAGAATTTTGGCCAGCCAGGATGATGTCCTTCGTCTTTGCGAAAGAGAGATTGTGTTCAACGAGCCTCAGAAGGGCAAGGGATAGGTACGTCGCTTCGAGTTCGGAAGGTGATTCGATGTCCGCCTCAAGAACGCCGAACCCTCCATGCGTGGCCTGAAGAGAGAGAACGAAGTCCTTGAACGGTCTATGAGGTTTCGCTCTCAGCTCATCCAATGTCCTGACAACATAGTATGCCACATTGATTGAGTCGAAACTTCCATCTTCATGTTGTAGGCGTGTCATGAAGTCGATGGTCTTGGTGACATTCTTTGGTTCGGCTTGAGGGCCTGAATGCTTGAGGGCCTGAATACCGTAGTACGTGTCGGCGGCTGACGATTCAGCTCCTTGCGCAAAGGAATAGCCGCCATCCTCATTCTGCCGTCTCTGAATATAGCGAAGCACTTCGGCGATTGCGATATGTCTCTCTAGACCTGTCGAGGTTGTTCTGGAAGCATGTGCCTCCATCAGAGTCTCACCTTTCGGAGCTAATGATGTAGAAGCTATCAGCCTGACATGGTTGTCAAGCGGTTAAGGTGAGCCTCATCACCTTGGCGACTTTAGCCGGCTCACGGGCACGACGGAAGTCATTGATTCTTAAACTTTGCTCGCACCGGTGCACACAGCTTCGTTCGTCGCCTTAGTGGACAAAGGCTTTGCGACCCGCGTAAACAGCCGCATTGCCTAGCTGTTCCTCGATGCGGATCAACTGGTTGTATTTTTCAACGCGTTCGCCTCGGCATGGTGCGCCTGTCTTGAGGTGACCGGTGCCCATCGCCACGGTGAAGTCGGTGATGAAGGTGTCCACAGTTTCGCCGCTGCGGTGCGATATCATTGCGCCCCAACCAGCCTTGCGCGCCATCTGAATCGCCGCGATCGTTTCGGTCAGTGTGCCAATCTGGTTAAGCTTGATGAGGACGGCGTTGGCAACGTTTTCGGCGATGCCGCGTGCGATGCGCTGCACGTTGGTGACAAACAGGTCGTCGCCCACCAGTTCGATCCTATCTCCCAAGGTCATGTTGAGTAGCTTCCAGCCGTTCCAATCGTCTTCTGCCATACCGTCTTCGAGCACGACGATGGGGTACTTCTTCACCCAATCAGCGTACATTTCCACCATCTGCGGTGACGTCACTGTGCGGTTTTCTGTCCGCAGGTGATACAGCTTATCCTCGTAGAAGCCGGTCGAAGCCGGATCCAAGGCGATGGCGATCTGTTGACCGGGCGTGTAACCGGTTTCGTCGATTGCCTTCAAGATCAATTCGACGGCTTCCGCGTTAGTCTTCAGTGGAGGAGCAAAACCGCCTTCGTCCCCTACGCCTGTCGTGTAGCCCTTGTCCTTGAGCACACGCTTCAGCGTGTGATATGTCTCGCTGCCCCACCGCAATGCCTCGCGAAAGTTCGGAGCACCGACTGGTGCGATCATGAACTCCTGGAAATCGGTGCCCTGCCAGTTTGCATGGACGCCGCCATTCAGAATGTTGAACATTGGCACTGGCAGAATGTTTGCTGATTCGCCACCCAAGTAGCGGTACAGCGGTATACTGCGCGCGTTAGCCGCCGCCCGTGCCACTGAAAGGCTCACCCCCAAGATGGCGTTCGCGCCTAAGTTGCTCTTGGTTGAAGTCCCATCCGCGTCCAATATTGCCTGATCAACTCTGGATTGATCCAGCGCGTCCATACCGAGTACGACTTTGGCGATGTCCAGATTGACATGCTCGACGGCTTGTAACACGCCCTTTCCGCCGTAACGGTTCTTATCACCATCCCGCAGTTCTAGCGCTTCATGAACGCCGGTGGACGCGCCGGACGGAACAGCCGCCCGGCCCCACGCGCCGCTTTCTAGCTCAACCTCAACTTCGACTGTCGGATTGCCGCGAGAGTCCAAAATCTCGCGGGCATGGACTTTCTTCACAGCTGTTGACATTTTTCCTTCCTGTTTTACAAGTAATGGATCTACGGTACGTGCTTCTGGCATGTTTAATGATTACCTTGGATGCCGTTCGAGGCGCGTTTCGGAACCGCAAACGAGTTCGGCTCACTTCAACTAACGATACTAGCCATTGCTCGCGTCAGGGAGCTCTGAGTTGCGTTGCTGATAGCCCTGTTGCATTCGATGGTATGCTCCCATCCTTTCACTCCTCAGCATGGTTTCACGTGAGGCCCAGCTCGTTATGATCACTGGTTAGCAACCTTTGGTGATCGGTGGACAATGGTTCTAGTGGTGCGCGCAGACAAGAATCAGTGGCAGGAAGTTGGTGCGGCCTGGATTCGGATTCGAGTCGTCGGGTTCCATTTCGCAGCATCTCCAGACTCAGCTCCTTTGCGGTGACGCAAACCGCGATAGTCACCTAGGCACCAATAGCAAAGTGATACACCATGAGTGGCGGAGTGGAAAGGAAGGAACTGCCGCTCGTGGAAGGTGGCGGGCCCGCCGGGAAGCGAACCTGCCATGTGACCGAGTTCACTCGTTCGCCTAGAACTGCGTGTTCTTGTTCAGCACAATGACCGCAACTGCTTGGAGGACGACGACCCAAACCAGTAGAACCGCCAGGTCTATGGTAAACTGGATGCTGGGAACCATCATGGCTTCTCTCAACGCATCGATCATGTAAGTGAGCGGTGTCAGGTAGGATATGACGCGCAGTTGAAATGGCAGAGCCTGTATTGGAATGAAGACTCCACCGATGAATATCATCGGCAGCCTCAGAGCAGTCAACGACATATTCGCGGTCGGCATATCCTTCGCAGCCGCTGCAAACAACATTCCAAGCGCAGAGAAAGCAAAAGCTCCCACAACTATTGCAACTAGGAAAAGGAATGGATTCGCTATCCGCCCTCCACTCAACAGCGCAGCCCCAATTGCCGTAATGATTGAGAGCATTATGCCGAAAGCAGAACTAGCCAATGATTTGCCGAAGATTATGGTTGTGGTTGACACAGGGGCGATTTGAAGTAGCTCATAGGTCTCTGTCTGCCTCTCAATCGTAATGGATATCGCCTCGACGGAAGATGCTCCGAAGAGGGAGACCATACCGACGAGTCCTGGAATCAGAAGATCCGATGAGATTTCACGTCCGAGAGAGAAGGAAAGGTACACGAAAGCCGGAATCAGTATGCCGAAACCTAGTATCTGAGGCTTGAAGTAGTAGATCTTCGCGTCCTTCTTGGCAATAGAAACGGCCTTGCTCATGGCAGCGTAAATAGACTTGCCTGAGCGGTTTGAGTATGTGTCAGCCATGTTGATCGCCGCCCTTCACAGCTCGGAGAAATTCCATCCTCTCGACTTGAACTGCGTCGAGCCCTGTATATCTGACGAAGACATCTTCCAGACTGGGTTCCTTCGTGTTCAAGCTGACAATCTTGAGACCGTTCTGTCTGGCAAGTTGAGCTACTTCCGCGATGGTGTTGCCGGCATCTGATACGTGCATCTCGTACTTGGTACCGCGCTTGGCAATGTCCCTAATATCCAAGCGGGATCTAAGAAGGTTCTCCAGATTTAGGGCATCTCTGTCGAAGGCAACTTCAACGACACGTTCGCCCTGGAGCGATGTTTTCAATTTCTCAGGAGAGCTTTCCACGACGATCTTGCCCTGTCTTATTATGGCGATTCGGTCGCAGAGCTGGTCGGCCTCATCGATGTAGTGAGTCGTCAGAAAGACCGTCACACCCTCCCCGTTCAGTTCTCCGATAATCGACCGAATAAGCCTGGAGCTTTGCACATCTAACCCGCTTGTGGGTTCGTCGAGGAAGAGAACCTCCGGACGGTGAAGCAGCGCAGCTGCTATGCGTACTCGGCGTTTCATGCCCTTGGAATATCCAAGAAGGTGGTCGTTTCTTCTATCGTGGAGTTGGAAGGCTTCAAGCAGTTGCTTGGCTCGCGTTTCTCTCGTGAGTTTGTTGACGCCGTAGAGTTCGCCGATGAACATCAGGTTGTCCCATGCTGACATCTCATTGTAGAGGTTGCTCACTTCCGACACGACGCCGATCCTCTGCTTGACCGCCAGGGCTTCCCTAGTGCAATCTCGGCCAGCGACCTTTGCTGTTCCGGATGATGGCTCCGTCAGACCTGTGAGCATGCGGATGGTGGTAGTCTTGCCGGCGCCGTTTGGGCCGAGCAAACCATAGAACTCGCCTCTCGCCACCCCGAAGGTGACACCGTCGACAGCTGTGACATTACTATAATGCTTGGTTAGGTCTGTGACTTCGATTGCATTCTCCATTCTCTTCCATCTTCACTCGATACTATCGCTTCAATTCCTTGATCTGTTCCTCAACTGCTGCAAGTTCCTTCTTCAACTCGTCCGCGTATTCTTCCAAGTCCTTGGTTCGTTCTTCCCTTGTGAAGAATCGTCTACCGCGGTATCCGTGATGTTCGTGTCGTCCTCCATAGCCGCAACCGTATTCACACATGTTCGCGTTCCGCCTCCAGCTGTCACTATCGGAAACGAAGCAGTTAAACTACAGAGTCAGTAGTAATGTAGGAACTATGTGCGAGCGAAGCAACAAGCCCGAGCATCTCTGTCTCTGTCCACTCGAAGGCGTCATCGACACTATAGGTAAGAAATGGACCCTGCTGGTCGTCAATGCTATTGGAAATCATGGAAAACTCAGATTCAGCCGGATGATGGAGGAGCTACGGGGAATCAGCCCCACGACCTTGACTGACACACTCCAAGAACTCCAACGTGAAGGGCTGATCATGAGAGAGTCATTCGCTGAGATACCCCCGAGAGTGGAGTATTCCCTGACAAACGATGGCACACAGCGTAGGAAGGCAATCCTTCCTCTGCTACAATGGGCATCAACAAGAAACGTCCCAACCAAGAAGAGATGCGCGGTTAGGTACAGGCAAATCGCCGCTCATAAGATAACGAGAACTCCGGAATAGAGGCCCGGAAACTCAGAGCCTTTCATCTAGTGCGCTCCTAATCGACATGCCCGGCTCCTCGGAACAGGGCTCTCTCTGAGTTCTTCATCTTGTGCCTTCGTGTAGAGCTCATCTCGACGCTAGCCAACGATTCAGATCCCTTACAGTCCGAGCTTTCTGAATACGTAGAACTTCGGGAAATCCAGAGCAAAAGTGAATGCAGCTGAGAATCCAAGAATGAACAGCACCTCGTACACTGTAAGTTGTGGCACAATGACGCCGTATATCCCTAGCAGCGCAAATCCGACTACGGTGGCTGCGCTCGCGATAAGTAGTACTCGGCCAGGCTGCGATGACCAGCAGCGTCTTCTCTCCCGGACGATTAATACTCTAAACTGACTTGTGACAACGAGCATCAGCATTACGAAGCTTTGAAGCGGTCCCCATGTCAGGCCGAAGTAATCCACTCCGATCAGAACCGCAATCGCGCCCTCCAAGACGAGCAGGGTGCCTATGACAAGCGACGCCAGAGTAATCTTCCTCACGTTCCAGAGATTCGGACTGCTTGTGTACTTCACGTTGTCAGTTGCGAGTGACATTGTGATGAAGTCGTTTGAGAATACGATCAGTACCATGCCCAAAACAGAGACCAAGGCGCCATGTAACCAGAAATAGCCTAGGGTAAGCAAGCCCACAAGCTGTATGACCTTCGTAACCTTGTTTATCACCCACGTGAGCATTCGCTGATAGATCTGCCTGCTCGTCTTTATCGCTTCAATAATCTGCCTCGTACCTGGCTCTGTCAGGACTATGCTTGCAGATGCTTTTGCAACGTCTGTTGAGTTGCTTACAGCCACGCCCACCTCTGCTTGCCTGAGGGCTGGTGCATCGTTAACGCCATCCCCAGTCATTCCGACCATGTGCCCTCTGGATTGTAGAAGTTTCACGATTCTGTACTTGTCCTCAGGATATATCTGCGCGAAACCATCATACTCGTCAAGGATCCTTGCTTGTTCCGCTTCGCTTAGACTAGCAAGATCGGAAATTCGGTAGATCTTGTCGCCAATCGACACTTGGCGTGCTATCTCCCTGGCAACTGCGATGTTGTCGCCTGTGAGCATCTTAGGCTTCACGCCGAGCGTCTTCAACTCTAGTATCATAGTCTTCGAGTCTGGTCTAGGTGGATCAGCTAGCGGGAGGAAACCGACAGGCCGAAAACTGTTCGAAGCATCTCCTTCCGATGTCGCGACTGCTATTGTTCTGTATCCCTTCAAGGACAGCTCCTCTACAATCTTGTTCGCCTGAGCTCGGGTTTCTTCGCTGATCGAGCGGCAAATGGACAATATCACTTGGGGCGCCCCTTTGGCGACTTTGAAGCGCTCCCCTTTCCTGTCGATGACTGCCTCCGATCTCTTGGTTGCAGGGTCGAAAGGAGTGAATGAAATTTGTTTGTATGCGCTCGTATCTATGCCGGCAGCTCTCACATATTCGATTACTGTGAGATCTATCACATCTTTGGTTTCCTCTCTAGACGCCAAGCTTGCGGTGAGGGCCACGTCCTCTTTCTTGAATCCTTGGAATGACATCGGTTCGCTGATGGACAGCTTGTTCTGTGTGATTGTGCCTGTCTTGTCTAGGCAGAGTAGTTCCATCGAAGCTGCATCTTCAATCGAATTAAGCCTCGTTACTAGTGCTCCCTTCTTGGCAAGTTCGATTGCCCCTACAGATAGAACCACGGCGAAAACAGCTGGCAGCGCGACTGGGACTGCGCCCAAGAGGAAAGTCAACGCAAGGTTTAGCATTGATAAGATGCCCGCGTGCACTAACGTAGCATCAGCCGCAACGATGATCAGCGCTGCCAAGCTCATGTACATGCTATACTTGACGACGGCCATCATTATTCGCTCTTGATGCAATACTGGTCTAGCTATCCTGACTAGTTCGGTAG
>Ga0116202_10002764_pt1 | contig 10507 bp, 8 predicted proteins | sample LakKivw325mmetaG_FD_94479 | JGI IMG/M metagenome (GOLD analysis project Ga0116202, IMG submission 94479) | Anoxic lake water microbial communities from Lake Kivu, Rwanda to study Microbial Dark Matter (Phase II) - Lake Kivu water 325m metaG | ecosystem: Environmental > Aquatic > Freshwater >... | reverse complement strand
GTCTCAGGCAACGCCAGACCCATCACATACGGCTGCGGCTTGCTGCCGATGGTAGCGAACATCTCCGTGCGCGTATTGAACAGCCGGACGGTAATCACACCCGGAAGCTGAACGTCCAGAGAGGCACTGAGCGGCCCGAGCGCATCTTCGGCGGCCTGCGCGACTACCTCCGCCTTGTCATAGCGGCCTTCCGGGTAGAGAACGCGGAAATGCTCGGTCTGCATGGCGTAGTCGCTCTGGCCCAACGCCGCAGCCGCAAGCAGTATGGCCGACACTACCCGGATGAGGCGCTTCATCGCTTCCATATCTCGCACCAGCCCCGCGCACGGCACCAGCGACAGTACTTCCCCTTGCGCGGAGCGAAACGCCGTTCGCGACGGATGCGCGCCACTCTCGAAACCAGGTCTCGGCGCAGGTAGTCAAGCTGCTCTGTCGTCATGTCCACGCCACGGAGCTTACGGGGCCGCAGGCAATAGTATGACACCTCCACCACTTGTGGCGCGAAATGCTCGCCGGCCAGCAGAAGGAGCAGTCCGGCGGAGATATCCTGCGCCAGCTCGGCCCTCGTCGGCGGACGACGGCTGGAGATGGCTCTGATGACACGCAGAGGTCCGCCCTCGTTCTCTGGTCGAAACACGAGGTCGGCGACGGCGGCAAACTTGACGCTGTCCACCTCGCCGTCAAGTGACAGATCGGCGTGTAAGGCGGTCGGGTTGTCAACGACCCAGTCGGCAGCGAAGTCGGAGAGTATCTGCAAGCCCTGCCGGCGCAGGCTCTCCTCCTCCATGGTGTCTGCACACAGGTCGCCCTCCCACAGCCCCTCGAATAGCTCCTGCAGACTTCGCTCCGCACCCTCAGGCGACATTCCCTCACGATACAGCTCCGTTATCGCCCCCCGCAGGGCATGATGCAGGACGGCGGGACCACCAAGGAACCGCCGCGTCGCCTGCCGGTCAACGAAATGAGAAAGCAGGAACTTGTGCGGACACTCAGCGAAATCGCTCAGTTGCCGAGCGGTCAGCGCCCGGTCAAAGAAGCCGTTGGGAAGAGACAAACTGTCATCCCGGGCAGTCATTCAGCTACCGCCTTGCTCTGACATGTCCAAAGGGCCATCCGGGCCGCCCTGGAAAGCGTCAACACCGGGTGCATTATATCACATGGCTCCCGATGCCGGATAACGTAGAATCGGCTTTCAACCGGCTCACGCAGGTATGCAGCGCGATGTGTGGAATCATTGTCCAGATACGATCACGACAGATGGCTGCGGGGTCTTCGGCGGATGAGTGATCGAGAGCGGGAAATGGCAGCCTACAGCAGGGACACCGTACTGCGTGCGGCGATCGTCTGGGGAGCCGAAGTGGGGCCCGCCGGGTTTCGCAAGCTGTTGGCGCGCTTCGGCTCCGCCCAAGCGATTCTGGAGGCCGGGCCGGAGGACCTCAGCGAGGCCGACCCTCGGCTGACCGCCGAGCAGATTGAGGCACTGACCCGACTGGCGCCCAGAGGACCCGAGTTCGCCGAGTATCTCGCCCGCCTGCGCGAGAGCGGTGTTGACGTGGTCAGTAGCCGGGACGAAGACTACCCCCAGGGCCTGCTGGCGCTCCGCAACCCACCTCCGCTTCTCTGCATCCGTGGCCGCATACTGCCGGAGGATGACGTCGCAGTGGCCATAGTGGGTACACGCTCGCCCAACCGCGACGACGTGGAGAGAACATACGCACTTGCCAGGCTCTTTGCGGCCGAACGTATCACAGTTGTGTCGGGGCTGGCGCTGGGAGTGGATAGTGCGGCCCATCGCGGGGCGCTGATGGCAGGCGGTCGCACGCTAGCCGCGCTGGGCAGCGGCATTCGGCGCGTGTATCCGGCTGAGAACGCGGACCTCGTTGACGGAATCGCCGAGGCCGGTGCGGTGCTGTCCGAGCTGGCGCCCACCAGCGGTGCGGTAGTTGGTACACTTATGGCGCGCAATCGCCTCATCGCCGCCCTGGCGCGCGCGGTGGTGGTGGTCGCCTCGGGCATTGGTGGAGGAAGTCTCGTGACCGCCGAATGGGCGCAGAAGCAGGGCAAGCCGGTGGCAGCAGTTGATTGGGAGAAGATGAACCCGAAGCGCCTGGGCAACCGGCAATTGCTGGCGGAGGGAGCCTTCCCGCTGGCCAATGACGTGCATGTTCGCGAGCTGTGTGACCTGATACGTCGCTCTCATCCATCTCAGTCCCAGACCCATGAAACACCCGACCACGACACTCATGACGAGGGCGACCAGCAACTCACGATCTTTGACTAACGCATGATGCGGGCCGCCGGCGCAGTGGTCACCTCTGCTGGCGGCTCTATCAGTCACACCCCAAGATGATATGGCTTCTTCGCCCGGCTGTGCTCGATTGCAGAGAGTCGTACAGCTCTCAAGATGCTTCGCGTGCTCGGTTGACTTGAGTATGTTGACATGATGTCCTTGACAATAGGCCGCTCAGTCGCTATAGTGACTGCTGATTACCTAGATTAGTCTAACTTCCGGATAGAAAATGGCTGTGACTCAGCTCAGCGCTACTCAGGAAGACTACCTGGAGGCCATCTACCGCCTCGAGATGCAGCGGGGAGCTGTCCGCGTCAAGGACATCGCCAATCTGCTGAAGGTCAAGATGCCTTCTGTTACCTCGGCCTTGCAGACCCTCAGCGAACAGAACGTCGTTACTCACGAGAAGTACGAAGCCATCGAGTTTACGCCCAGTGGGCGCAAGCTGGCCAAAGAGATATACCGAACCCACCAGGGGCTGCGGGAGTTCCTCGCCGATATCCTGCAACTGGACCCGAAGGTGGCTGAGCAGCAGGCGTGCCAGATGGAGCACGCGCTCAGCCCGGAGGCGTTGAGGCGGTTGCTGGTGCTGATTGACTTCATCAAGCGCTGTCCGCGCGGCGGCGCCGACTGGCTGGAGCATCTGAAGGGCCGCTGGGAGGGCCAGCCGTGTACGGATGATTGCTCTGCATGTCTCAAGGGCATCGAAGCCCCGGACGGCTCGCCGTTTGTCTGCAGAGGTCCCGAAGGCGACGATATCACCCTGGACCAACTCATGCCGGGGCAGCGCGGAGTCATTCTGCGGCTGGGTGGCAGTGGTGCGGTGCGACGGCGAATCATGGACATGGGCTTCACGCCGGGTGGCGAACTGGAGGTCGAACGGCTGGCGCCGTTGGGCGATCCGATGGAGTTCAAGATCCGGGGCTACCACATCTCCCTGCGACACGAGGAGGCGGCGAATATCCATGTCAGGGCGAGCTGAGATGCTGCCACCTCCGCCCGAGGTGCCGCTCGTTCAGGCGGCTCCGTGCCGACCTCACGAGGTCGTTGAGGTGCGCGGCGGCCACGGAATGAGACGGCACCTGACTGACATGGGCTTCGTCCCTGGCGCGGTCATTAGCGTCGTCGGAAGCCATGGTGGCACATGCATCGTGCGAGTGCTCGACACCAGGCTGATGCTTGGCCGCGGAATGGCCCAACGCATCATTGTCCGCCCATTGCGATAGTCAAACCGACGGCTGTCCGGTCATTCGCGGGTGCATCTGAAAGCCGTAAGGGTCGACAGACGATGAGTCCATTGAGGAAAGACAAGCCCATCGTTGTGGCCCTTGCCGGCAATCCGAACTCTGGCAAGACCACGCTCTTTAACAGCCTGACGGGCTCCCGGCAGCATGTAGGCAACTATCCCGGCGTGACCGTGGAACGTAAGGAAGGCCGGGCGGAGTTCGAAGGCCGCGAGTTGCACATTGTGGACCTCCCCGGGACGTACAGCCTCACCCCCTATTCCCTGGAGGAAGTCGTCGCGCGCCGCTACGTCATACACGAACGCCCCGATGTGATCGTTGATGTCGTTGATGCGACCAATCTGGAGCGCAACCTCTATCTCGCCACCCAGTTCATCGAGCTCGACGTACCGGTGATCATCGCGCTGAACATGGTTGACATGGCCGATGCGCAAGGGCTGCGCATAGACACCGTCCTGCTCGGCCAGTTGGTCGGCGCGCCGGTCATCCCCATGGTGGCGACAACCGGCTTCGGCAAGCGCGAGCTTCTCGAGGCGATCGCGGATGTCGCCACCAAGTACTCCAAGCCGCAGGTGACTATCTCCTTCGGCTCGGAGCTGGAACCCCATATCGCCGCGGTGACCGAGAAGCTCGATACCCTCGGCCTGGATGATCAGATGGGCATCTCGCCGCGCTGGCTGGCGATAAAGCTGCTGGAAGATGACGCCGAAGTAGTGAAGGACCTCCGCCAGAGAATTCCCGAGGCCGAGGAACTGCTGGATAGGGTTGCGCAGGCCAGGCGCCATATAGCTGAGGTGCTCGGCACGGATGCGGAACTGGCGATCGGCGACCGGCGCTACGGATTCATAGCAGGAGCCTGCCGACGTGCCGTTGCGACCGTAAGGCGTCCCAAGGTGGACATTACCGACCTGATTGACGACATCGTGACCAATCGCGTGATCGGGATACCGCTGTTCCTGGTTCTCATGTGGCTGATGTTCGAGATGGTCTTCACGCTGGGCGGACCGCCGATGGGATGGATCGAGGCCGGGTTCGACTCGCTCGGCACCGCTGTCTCGCAACTGCTCCCACCCGGGGAACTGCGCTCCCTCATCGTTGACGGCATCATCGGCGGCGTGGGCGGCGTACTGGTATTCATACCGAACATACTGCTGCTGTTTCTCGCCATTGCGTTCATCGAGGACACCGGCTACATGGCGCGCGCGGCGTTCGTTGTGGACCGCCTCATGCACTACATCGGCCTGCACGGCAAGAGCTTCATCCCCATGCTCATCGGCTTCGGCTGCACCGTCCCGGCGGTCCTGGCCACGCGCACAATAGACGATGAGAAGAACCGGCTGACGACGATGCTGGTTGCGCCGTTCATGAGCTGTAGCGCGCGGCTTCCCGTCTATCTGCTACTGGCCGGGGCCTTCTTCGCGCCCGACATGGCCGGCAAGGTCATCTTCGCCATCTACATACTCGGCGTGATGATCGCGATTGTCATGGCGCTGGTCCTCCGCAAATGCCTGTTCACCGGCGAGACCACACCCTTCGTCATGGAGCTGCCGCCATACCGTCTGCCGACACTGCGCGGCCTGATAGTGCACATGTGGGAGCGGACCTGGCTGTACGTCAAGAAGGCGGGGACTGTAATCCTGGCCGCCTCGATCATCGTCTGGTTCCTGCTGACCCATCCCGCGCCGGCCCCCGACCTCGCCGCAGCAGGCGCAGGCCAGGGCGTCGCACACACCTACGCCGGACGGATCAGCCGAACGTTCGAGCCGCTCATTCAGCCCCTGGGCTTTGACTGGAAGATCGGGGCCGGCCTCATAGCCGGCTTCGCGGCGAAGGAGACTGTGGTCTCAACCCTCGGCACCATCTATAGCCTTGACACAACCGGAGACGGCGAACGCGGCCTGCGCGAAGCCCTCCAGGCCGATCCCGCCTGGGACCCGCTCGTGGCGCTGAGTGTGATGGTCTTCGTGTTGCTCTACGTTCCCTGCATCGCCGTCGTCGGCGCTGTGAGAAGAGAAACCAACTCCTGGAAATGGCCGCTGTTCCTCGTTGTTTACACCTGCAGCCTGGCATGGATAGTCAGCTTCATCGTGTACCAGGTAGGCAGATTGCTGGGCTTCTGAGTCGCAATCTGTCGCCTCGTGCCGCCTGCCGGGCTCCCAGGCTCATCCGCAAATCTCCCACGCGAATGTTTGACTTTCGTACCAAGGTAGGCAGGTGGCAGCGCACTTCCCGGTCAATACTCTTTCTGCTTGCCCGTAACCCGTGCAGGGGGTACCGCCCTTCATGCTGGCCCGAGTTCACAGCGCCACGATCATCGGCGTTGACGCACACCCCGTCCAGATTGAGGTCGACATCACGCGAGGCATGGAAGCCTTCAACCTCGTCGGGCTGCCGGACGCCGCCGTCCGCGAAAGCCGCGAACGCGTGCGCTCCGCCATCCGCAATTCGGGGTTCCACTACCCGTATGAACGCATCACCGTGAATCTTGCGCCGGCGGACATACGTAAAGAAGGCCCTGCCTTTGACCTGCCGATAGCGCTGGCGATCCTGCTGGCCAGCGGGCAGATCAGCGTTGACGCCATGGATGAGACGGTGATCGTCGGGGAGCTGGCATTAGACGGTCTCGTAAGACAGGTTGCCGGCGCACTGCCGATTGCGCTGGGCGCGAGGAGCGATGGCAAGGTCCGCCTGGTCGTGCCCGCACAGAACGGACCCGAGGCGGCGGTGGTCAGCGACTTTGAGGTGTACGCCGCCGACAATCTCTATGACACCGTTCGCATGTTGGAAGAGGGCTTTCTGCAGGAGCCCGTAGCGGTGGCCGAGGAGCAGCTTGACCTGCAGGCCGCCGACTATGGAATTGACCTGAGCGATGTCAAGGGCCAGGAGCATGTCAAGCGCGCCCTGGAGGTCGCTTCAGCCGGCGGGCATAACCTGCTGATGATCGGGCCCCCCGGCTCGGGCAAGACGATGCTGGCCCGCCGCATGCCCGGCATTCTGCCGCCGATGGACTTCGAGGAGGCACTGGAGGTCTCCAAGCTGTACAGCGTCTCCGGTCTCATGCCGGCCAGAACCGCACTGATCCGCGAGCGGCCCTTCCGTGCTCCACACCACACCGTGTCCACGGCCGGCCTGGTCGGCGGGGGGAGCATTCCCAAGCCCGGCGAGATCAGCCTCGCCCACAACGGCGTGCTGTTCCTCGACGAGCTGCCGGAATTCGGCCACGACGCGCTGGAGGTACTCCGCCAGCCGCTGGAAGACGGTATCGTGACCATATCGCGCGCGCAGATGGCACTGACATTCCCGGCCAATTTCCAGCTCGTGGCGGCAATGAACCCCTGTCCGTGCGGGTTCCGGGGCGATGCGACCCGCCAGTGTACGTGCAATGCGGGGCAGATTGCGAGATACCTGAAGAGGATCAGCGGCCCGCTGCAGGACCGCATTGACATTCAGGTCGAGGTGCCCCGCCTGGCCGCCGATGAGCTGATGGGGAAGCAGCCGGGAGAGGCATCGTCACGCGTGCAAGAGCGGGTCGTCGCCGCCCGCCGCCTGCAGCAGCAGCGCTTCGCGGATACGCCGTTCCACAACAACGCCTCGATGAACAGCAAGGCGCTGCGTCATTTCTGCGTTCTGAGCGACGAGGTGGCCTCTCTCCTGCGTGCGGCGATTGACCAGTTCCAGCTTTCGGCCCGTGCCCATGACCGCATACTGAAGGTATCCCGCACCATCGCCGACCTGGACGCCAGCGCGGAGATGAAGGTCCACCACATCGCGGAGGCCGTGCAGTACCGCAGCCTGGATAGGAAATTCTGGACCTGATGCCGGTAGCAGGGCAGGGGCCGGGAAGCCGCTGCATGGTTTGATGTCTCCTGCCGTTAGCCCCATCCTTAGCGGCCCGGTCGCGGCGGCCAGGGGCGCGGGAACCGCCTTATGGGCGGGAACGGACGCGGTTGCTGCGGTGGTTGCGGGCCCGTGGCAGGCTGAACCCCCGTCGGCTGTAGCGTCGGGAACTTGGCGGCATCGTAGAGCCGGACCAGGTGGACCGAGCTGGTAGTATCAGGCACCTGCTTGCACGTGTATCTATAGGCCTTGTCGCGCGCGTACTGCTGAGCGATGCTGCGGCTGGCCTGCTCGTAGTAGTCCTGCTTCTGCGACACCACGTAGTGCTCCATCATCGGCTGCTGCCAGCCATCAGGCAGATTGCTGACCGTGAGGCTGAACCCTTCGTTGCCATGCTCCCACAGGGCGATGAGGACATTGACGACTGTGCGGTCCTCGTCCGTTGTCGCCATCATGGCCCTACACTTCCCGGCTTTACCCTCGTTGCCCGTATCCCCACCTGTACCGGAAAGTAGGTACATCTTCCGCCACTCGCGCTGCGGAAACAGGCCCGCATAGGCCTTGAAGGCATACCCGGGCTTCTTTATGTTGCCGCCGGTATCCATGAGGCCATAGCCCTCGTCGCCGCTGTGGATGTCGCCTCTATACCGGCAGGCATAGCGGATGTCCGAATACAGATGCATGTAGATGAGCGCAGCCGCCGAGAACGCTGCGCCGTCAATGTTGAACAGCGTGTGCCGCCACTGCAGATCCTCTTCGGTCGGATGCTGTCCTCCCGCCCTCACGCTGGATGAATTCCATTCGCTAAGCACGTTCTCCGTCTTGGCGAAGCCGGCCGCGTTGAGCACGGCCCTGACCTTCTGCGCCTGCCGCGCGAAGACATAGGGCCCGTCATTGTCGCGGTTGTACGAGTGCCATGAGTAGAAGTCCAGCGGGGGGTCGTGCGGGTTGTCCCGCAGCGCCTGCACAAACTGCCGCGCGAACTTCTCGATGCCCGCATCATCGCTGCCGGCCGTACCCGGCCCGCCGAGCTGAATGTGTGGGAACCTCCTCTTCACCTCATACGCCACCCGACCGTACATGCTGAAGAACTTCGTGAAATTCGGGTCGGCTTTCACATCCCAGAACTTGTCCAGATTCGGCTCGTTCCAGAACTCCCACAGGCGGATCCGGCAGTTGTAGGGATTGCAGTCATCCCCGCCGTAATGCATGATGATATGTTTGCACACATGCGCCACATTTGCGTGGTTGCTGGGTATCTGATTGTGCGAGGGCGTGTACCAGCTTTCCCCGAGGCGGAACATCACGTCACAGCCGGCCGCCTCGACCTCATTAATCACATCATCGGCTCCGCTGAAGTCGTAGTTGCCGTGGTTGGCGGGGTCCGTGTCCCAACTATGAGGAAAAATGTTGGACAGGTCTATATAGCCGTAATAGTCGTGGGTGCGGACCAGCGATATCCCCATCTCCTGGTACTGGGCGGTCAGGTCCATGGCGGGCTGGCCCTTCATGTGGGCCGGCCCTGCATTGACGCCGTTAAGAGGGAACACCCGCTTCCCCGTTTCACCGGCGTTTACCGTGAATTCCGCCGCCAGAGCCGATGTCGCCAGTATGACCGCCAGAATCAACGATGCTGTCCGTGTCATGATTCCCGCCTCCCCGGCCTCTGTCGTCCCGCAAATGCCTCTATCCGTCTATCCGCTATTTCGGCTTTCCACAATGACTGTCCTTCCTTAACACCCTCACCCACTCCGAAGGCCTCGAATACGCGATACCAGGCAGGACTGGAGGGTTGGCGGAGGAAGTAGTTGGGCACAGGAGGGATTCGCATGGCAACCGTTCTCGCCGTCCTTACGAGCGGCCGCAGAAATGGCTTCACGGCACAGCTTCTCGGAAGCGCCATCAGGGGCATGGAAAGCATCGAGGGTGTCACGGCCGATTTCCTGCACACCCACCAGTTCCGCTTCGGGCCATGTACAAGCTGTTTCGCCTGCATACGCAACCCCGAGCAGGCCTGCGTGCTGGACGATGACATGGGCCGCAAGGGCAATGGTGAGCTGTTCCAGCGTATAGGCCGCGCTAACGGGCTGCTGATCGCCGATCCGGTGCACAACTGGTCTCCCAGCGCATCGGCACGGCTGCTCATCGAGCGTACCTATCCGTTCCTGTGGAACGGCGGACTGCACGGTATGCCTGCAGGCTCCATCTCGTGCGCCAGCAATCAAGGGATGCAGAGACTGGCCAGGGCGGACCTGTGCAAGTGGTTCTTCGGCCATCGCATGCGCTATGTCGGGGGCGTGGCTGCGCATGTGGCGTTTTTCGACCAGGCGCTGCAGGAAGCGGAACAGCTCGGACGGGCGCTCGCCGGCGCTGCGCTGGCTGACGAGACTGAGGGAAGACTGCACTGGAATGATGCGAACTGCTACGCCTTCTACGCAGAGAATGCGCCCTGGGTAGCCCTACAGGCGTATCTGGATAATCTGACCAACGGCACGATGGAGCCGGAGAAGTCCATCCTGGTGCAGGCCCTGAATGAGAGCGTCTTCAAGCGACCAGAGGCGATTGAGCACGTGAGAAGCGCGCAGGCCGAACTCGAGAACACGATGAGGCTGTACCGTGCCGGCGAGGAGGTCGAGGCCGCCAGATCAGTAGCCGAGGCCGGAGCGCACTGGACGCGTGCCACCTGGCTGGAGTTTCTGGAACAGGATGTCATCGGCGTCAAGCAGCCCCGCACCTACCGGCCGATTCCTGGGGATGAGTAAAACCGCCGCCGTCTGCATCGTTCTCTTCGTCGAAGCGGGGCCGCGCATGAACGGCGTAACATTCCGCGCTGTAGCTTGCCACCAGGAGCCGAGTAACCATTCAGAGAAGGAGTATGGGAGCCTGGCGTGCCACGTGGCGGTTGCGCTGGGACTACGAGAAGCAAGGAGGCCAAGGCTATGCCAAGTATCCTAATCGTGTACTACAGTAGGTCAGGGAACACCGAGAAGCTGGCCGAAGCGGTAGCAGAGGGGGCGCGCAGTGTGGATGGCGTGGAGGTGGAACTGAAGGCTGCCGGCCAGATATCGGTGGACGAACTCCTGGAGCCCGACGGTATCATCATGGGGTCGCCGGTTTACTTCGGGACCATGGCGGC
>Ga0116202_10002763_pt1 | contig 10508 bp, 6 predicted proteins | sample LakKivw325mmetaG_FD_94479 | JGI IMG/M metagenome (GOLD analysis project Ga0116202, IMG submission 94479) | Anoxic lake water microbial communities from Lake Kivu, Rwanda to study Microbial Dark Matter (Phase II) - Lake Kivu water 325m metaG | ecosystem: Environmental > Aquatic > Freshwater >... | reverse complement strand
GGGATTCGAGGTAACGGGGCATGAGGAGAGTAGACAGCATACAGAATACAGCATGTAGGGATTTCCGAGTCCGACCTGTATGCTGAGTGCTGTATGCTGCATGCTTTCTGTCTGTCGGCTATCTGGGCGACGAGCGCGTGCTGCTCGCGCAGTACGAGGCCGAGCCCAAATCGTTCATCGTAGGTTCGTTCATGGTTCTTCGACTGCATCAGGAACGAAGAACGAGGACGCGACCCGGCGCGTGTTGTCCTACTTCGGCATCGTGCCGCGGGAGTTCCCGCAGAAGTAGGCAGTAGACAGTATACAGTAGGCAGGGTCTCGCCCTGTATGCTGTGTGCTGTATGCTGCATACTGCCTGCCTGCCACTATCGGAACATCCAGGTGACGCTCACGTGAAGTAGACAGTAGAATGCAGTATGCAGGCCACCCTGTGTGCTGCGTGCTGTATGCTGCATACTTCTCCTCGGGACGCCGCCCAGTCAGACGAACTCCACCGCCGCTTCCGGGTCGGCGCCATCCCCGAGCTGCTTACGAAGGTCGGCGCGTAGGGCTCGGGGGATTTTGGGTCAGGCTGACCCACCACGCCCGTCCCGTCACTGCGCAGGCCGAGGTCAAACCCCAGCTCCTCGCCGCGTTCCGGGTTCAGCTATAGACTCCGCTCCTTACCCTTGTCCTCGCCCCGCAGCGGCGCCCGCTCCTCATCCTTGAGCCTGCCTCGTTACGGTCCCCGCACCAGGCCCGGCAACGGCCGCCGCTCGTGCTCCCGCTGCGATGTCCGTCCCACCGTCCGCAACAGACGAACTCCGCAAGAACGTGGCGAGGCTGCCCGCAGTGACGCGGGCAGCCTCTGAAAGGAGGTAGTATCTGTCCTGGCTCTAGCGCTCGACCACGAGCTTCTGCGTGCTGCTGAAGCCGTCGGCCTTGACCTTCACCATGTACACGCCTGCCTTTAGCTCGCGCAGGTCGAGCGCCTCGGCCCCAACCCCTCTGGCCGCAATCGTCCGCGACAGGACCGTTCTGCCGGTCACGTCGTACACGTCGAGCGTCACGAGTCCCGCCTCGGGCAGGCTGTAGCGCACGGTCGCAGTCCTCGCCAGCGGGTTCGGCACAATCGTGAAGGATGCACGCCCGACCGCTTTCTTGTCCTCCGCCACTCCGGTAGGCCCAACTGTGAGCGGCCTGGTCAGCGTGTCGTTTCCGCACCTGCCGTCATACGGCAGCAGGGTGACGCAGGTCATCGTGTAGGAGCCGGTCGCAGGCGTCACCGAGTCCGCGAAGGTCACGACCTGGGTCTCGCCCGCCTGAATCGGACCGCTGTTGGCAACGCCTGAATAGATGGTGTCGCCGTCAGACGCGCTGATGATAAAGAACCTGGCCCCGATGTCGTCTCGGTCCAGCAAGCCGGCATTCTTGACCACGACCTGCGGGGTGAAGGTCGTGTTGGAGTCGAGCTGTTCCGGCGGGGCGGCTATCTCTTTGGGAGAGCCGTCGAGCACCGGGGCGTCGTAGTAAGCGTCGATTATCAGGTCGACGTTCGAGTCGGTTTCCTCCCCGCCTATGTTCAACGGACCCCAGGTTTCGTCACCGGGCCTCGTGCCAAAGTCATTCCCGATTTGGATGGGTGCATCCTCGTCCGCGCTCAGGAACGGGTTGGCGACCTGCTGCGGCTTCCACGTGACATAGAAGCTGTCCGATGTCACCTCCGCCGGCGGGTCGAGCACGACGTAGTTGATGTGGCCGGCGGAATCGGTGTAGAACAACAGGGGCTGCTCCCAGACGATTGTCCCCGGCATCCCGTTAGCCCCGTCGTTCAAGCGCACCTTGCAGGTACAGGGGTACGGACCACCCGGCTCATTTGTGTAGCCCGAGAGCCCGACCGCAATCCTGCTGACCGAACAGGGGCCAGGGAAGCGAACGCCGAGTGAGTAGTTGGGTGTGGTCCAGCTCCAGCAGTCGTTGGCCTCCCCGTCATTGTAGGTCAGGTGTCCCTCAGCCCAGGACGCGACGGTGAAGCGACGGGCCTTCCAGTCGTTCGTTGTATCCTCGTCGCCCGGAAGTACCGTCATCATCGTGTCGAAATACACCCTATCCTCCATCGGCGGGTCCCAGGACGGGAAAGTGACCATGCAAACCTCGCCGGTATCGAGGCTCGCGACATAGACCGTCTCAGCGTAGACTCTCGCGCCGGCCGCGGAATCGTAGATTACGCAGATGACCGGTACGTTCACCTGGGCTTGCGAGCCGGAGTTCGCCACCCTGCCGCGAGTCAGAACGCTGTCGCCGAAGCCTACGAACTCGATCGGTGAGATGATACTCAAGACGCCGACGTCGTTGGGTTCGCTCCGGAACCCGATTCGGGTGTTATAGAAGTAGCGGTCAGTGTAGTCGGCCTCTGCAACCAGCGTGTCGGAGATGTCATCCGCGCATGCCCACCGGTTGCCGGAGGCGCTACAGAGCCAGGAGTGGGAGCAGTAGCCTGAAGCCGAGCCTATCCAGGTGATCTCGACCAGCAGGTTGTCGGTACCGTTGTAGTCGAACGGCGTTTGGAGATTGACCGCGTCCCACGAATAGAAGCTGCCGCCGCGAACGAAGCCGCTGTCCTGATGGAAGACCCAGACCGGCGTTTGGCCACCGTAGTTATCATTGAAGGTGCCGGTGAGAGCGGTCACGTTGGTGCGGCACATCTTGACAGATACGTTGGGGAAGGTCGCGGCATCGGTGCTGAGATAGGTTCTGAACAGCGCTATCTGGTCGATGGTCCCGCCGCGACCGATTTCGCCAGCCAAGTACAGGTGCTGTTCTCGGAAGCCAGTGTATTCGGCTGTCCACGGGAACGGGGTCACGTTGTCATAATGTGGATCGAGGTAGACGTAGTCGAACGGTAGAGGCAGGAACTCAGGCGACGGCGGTGGCTGTATCACGCCGTGGCCGGTTCCAACGACCCCCGCCGGCATAGCCGGTACGGACACCGTCGCGTTGGCCGCCTGGTCGGGCGTCACGCCGCCTTCGACATCGACCCAGGTCGCGCCGAGGACACTGCTCTGCAGGAGTGTCACCAGTATGGCCACGCCCGCCAGTACGCACGGATTACGTATGCTCATCTTTCCTCCTTCATTCACTATCTTGCGCGAGTCGTATGCGCGCATGTTTGCAGCTTCCTATTGATGCTCGACGACCAGCTTCTGCGTCGCGCTGAAGCCGTCGGCCCTGACCTTCACCATGTACACGCCTGCCTTTAGCTCGCGCAGGTCGAGTGCCTCGGTCCCAACTCCTCTGGCCGCTATCGTCCGCGACAGGACCGTTCTGCCGGTCACGTCGTACACGTCGAGCGTCACCCGTCCCGCCGCGGGCAGGTTGTAGCGCACGGTCGCAGCCCTCGCCAGCGGATTCGGCGCAATCGTGAAGGATGCGCGCCCGAACACTTTCTTGTCCTCTGCCATTCCGGTAGGCCCAACTGTGAGCGGCATGACCAGCGTGTCGTTTCCGCACCTGCCGTCATACGGCAGCAGAGTGATGCAGGTCATGTTGTAGCTGCCGACGGCAGGCGTCACCGAGTCCGCGAAGGTCACGACCTTGGTCTCGCCCGCCTGAATCGGGCCGCTGTTGGCAATACCTGAGTAGATGGTGTCGCTGCCGTCAGACGCGCTGGTGATAAAGAACCTTGCCACGATGTCGTCGCGATCCAGCAGACCGGCATTCTTAACCACGACTTGTGGAGTGAAGGTCGTGCTGGAATCGAGCTGTCCCGGCGGGGCAGATATCCCCTTGGGCGAACCATCCAGTACTGGCCCATCGCAGTAGGCGTCAATAATCAGGTCGGTATTCGCGTCGGTTTCCTCCCCGCCTATGTTCAACGGACCCCAGGTTTCGCTACCGGGTCTCGTGCCGAAGTCATTCCCGATTTGGATGGGTGCATCCCCGTCCGCGCTCAGGAACGGGTTGGCGACCTGCTGCGGCTTCCAAGTGACAAAGAAGCTGTCCGATGTCACTTCCGCCGGCGGGTCGAGCACGACGTAGTTGATGTAACCACTGGAGTCTCCGTGCAGCATCAGGGGCTGCTCCCAGACAATTGTCCCCGGCATCCCGTTAGCCCCGTCGTTCAAGCGCACCTTGCAGGTGCAGGGGTACGGGTCGCCCTGAGCACCAGGGTAGGTCGAGAGCCCGACCGCAATCTTGCTGACCGCGCAAGGGCCAGGGAAGCGAACGCCGAGTGAGTAGTTGGGCGTGGTCCACGTGTAGCAGACCTCCCAATCAGACTCCCCGTCGTTGTAGGTCAGGTGTCGCTCACCCCAGACCGCGACGGTGAAGCGACCGGCCTTCCAGTCGTTCGTTGTATCCTCGTCGCCCTGAAGTACCGTCATCATCGTGTCGAAGTACACCTTCTCCTCCATCGGCGGGTCCCAGAACGGAAAAGTGACCGTGCAGACCTCGCCGGAATCGAGGCTCGCTACATCGACGGTCTCCGGCCCGTAGACTCTCGCGCCGGCCGCGGAATCGTAGATTACGCAGATGACCGCTATGTCCACCTGGGCTTGCGAGCCGAAGTTCGCCACCCTGCCGCGCGGGAAGATTCTATCGCCGAAGCCTGCGTAGTCCCCTGGCCAGATGATGTCCGAGACACCGACGTCGTTGTCAAACATGATGCCGAGGACTTTGGGCGACGGCCCGGGACCGACCTGCATACTGGCGGTTCCGACATACTGAACGCCTGCCTGTCCCGCGAAGAGCCCGCCTGCCAGCAGCAGGCAGAGCACGACTGCCATTTCTCTTCGGAATCTTGTGCTCATCATTCCTCCTTATTGTGTAAGAACGACCTTTCGGACTGTTTGTGAGTTGTACCTTGCCGGTTCCATCGGCCTGCGACCGCACACGTCGAGCAGGCTTGGGGGCTGGTGGTCGAGAGTGTCGTCATCCCAGATAGCGCGCACGGACTTGCACAGCGCGACGAGTTCGCAGGCATCACCGCGGTATTCAAGACAGCAGGAGCCACGGCTGCCCGGGCGCTCAACCACGGCGTTGAATCGGGTCTCCCTCGCATACACTGAGCTGGGGTCATCGAGGAGGACCGAGGCGACGATGCCGATAGCGTGCAGGACCGGGCGCGCAGGAACACGGAGCAGGTCGGCGCCGAAGAAAACCGTAAGCGGGACCCTTCCGTCCCAGGGATCGCGCGCATCAAGCGCTCTCGGACCCACCATGCGGTAAGGGCCTGTGTCCAGGATACCGATGCTTCGCCACGCCAGGCGAACCTGCGCCGCAACCTCGTGAAAGCGGAAGTCGGCAGCGCTGGCCGCAGTGGCGAAGTTCCCCGGCAGCAGCGCGATGCGAGCCGGGACACGGCAGCCAAGCTCTCTGGCTCTTGCGACCACATCAACGTACTCCACGACACGCCAGGGTACCGGGTATTCGGATTGCTGGTGCTGCATCATGTCCGCAGTTCTGCACACACTGTGCCAGGACTGGGCTGCTAATGTAAGACTCAGCAATTCAATTGGATACGATATGTGGTCGTCAGGAACATGTTGGGTTTGCTCCGACTGTGCCATAGGGATTCCCGGAATGGCGCGGACTAACTCACGGTCTTGCATGATGTTAGCCATAGGACAATCCCATTTATGGAACTGTCGTGTCCCATTTGTGGAACTGCTGAGGCCATCGCCCGGCGTTCGCCGAGTGAGAACCCATTAGTCTCCTATGTTGTGTTTGCGGAGGAGTCGGTAGAAGTGGGTCCGGCTGTAGCCGGTGAGTTTCATCGCTTCCGTCGCGTTGCCTTTGGCCCGGGCGAGCGCCTTGAGGAGCATCGCGCGCTCGGCTTTGTCCTCAGTCCTTCGCTTTGCGCGGCGCATGCCCGTAACTCGCCGCATGGTTGACGCCGGCTTGGCCGGCCTGAACTCCGGCGGGAGGTCCGAGACCTTGACCTCATCACCGGCGGCAAGTACGACGCCGCGCTGGACCGCGTGCTTCAGTTGACGGATGTTGCCCGGCCAGTCGTATGCCGCGAACAACGCCATGACTTCCTCGCTTGCCCGACGCACGGAACGTCTGTACTCCTGCGCGGTGCGAGCGATGAAGTACTTCGTAAGGAGCGGAATGTCCTCACGCCGCCGGCGCAGGGGCGGCAGGACGAGCGGGATGGCGTTGAGCCGGTAAAGAAGGTCGGTGCGAAACTTGCCCTCACGGGCCCGGAGGGCCAGGTCCATGTTGGTGGCGGCAATGACCCAGACATCGACCGTCATCTCCTTGGTCCCACCGACGCGCGTAATCTTGTGGTCTTCGATGACCCGCAGCAGCTTCGCCTGTAGGGCCGGGCTCATGTCTCCGATCTCATCGAGGAACACGGTTCCGTTGCGGGCCAGCTCGAACTTGCCCGGCCGCGCTGAGACTCCGGTAGCCGCGCCTTCCTCGACCCCGAAGAACTCGGCTTCAAGCAGGCTTTCCGGTATCGCCGCGCAGTTGACCGTTATGAACGGACGGTCGCCGCGAGGGCCGGACTCGTGCAGGGCGCGGGCAACGAGCTCCTTGCCCGAGCCGCTCTCACCGCAAACGAGTATCGGCACGTCCGTTACGGCAATGCGCGGTATAAGCTCCAGCACTTCGAGCACCTCACGATTGCGGCCTATCACACCCCGGAACCGCAGTCCTGGTATCCTTGTAGTACGTCGTGCCTCAACGGTCGTGAGCTTACTCAGCTTGGCAAGCAACGGCGCAAGAGTCCGGGACACCAGGTTCAGATTCCGGGGCTCGACTCGCGATGCGAGCGGCTGTTTCCGCCTGAGCCAGACCTGGCCGAGGAGACGGCGGCCCTGCCGGATGGGAAGAAACAGAGTGAGGTCAGTCTGAGATGGCGACGAACTGCGTCTGGTCAATCCGGTCAGAACGGGGTTGCCCTTGCTGGCAACCACGTTGCCGCTCACGAGCACCGCGCCCTGCTCGAACCTCAAGTTGTCGCAGACCATCGCGAGCGCGAGGTCAAGCAGTCGGTCAGGTGCAAGGTCGAGCGACATGATGCTCATCAGTCCCTGGACGAGGGCGGTGGGACGGTCGGCTCCCACTTCCAGCCTGTACAAGAGCCGGCTCGCCTCTTCGGCCTCGGCCGGGACCGCGAGCCGGCGGAACGTCCGGCCCGCGGCCTGCAACAGGGGTAAGGCTTCCTCCGACCGCTCGAGTTCAACGAGCAGGCGGCCGTGCTGCAGCCGTGCCTGCGCCAGCTCGTAGGTCTCGCCGAACGGTTCAAGCGTAGCCTCGGAACGAACAAGAAGCTCAAGAGCGGAATTCAGGTCCGAACGCGCCGCCGATAGAAGCGCCTCGACGCGCAGCACCTCGCCCTGTTCCTGCCGCAGATTCAGTTCTGACGCGTGGCGCGCGGCCTGCGACAGCAAACCGCGAGCCGCTTCGAGCCGTCCCTGGGCCAGCGCCAGCTCAGCTCGACGCCGGTCGGTGCTCGCGAGCAGATAGCGGTCTTCCGCGGCCTCGGCCAGTCGCGCGGCCTCGTTCAGGGTCTCCTCGGCCAATGCCAGGTCTCCGCGCCGGAAATAGACCCAGCCCAGATTCGAGACCGCCTCCCGGTACACATATCCCGAGTGCTTCGACTCACGCCCTGCCTTGATGACCTCCCGCAACATCTGCACGGCGCCATCGTAGTCAGTCCGCCTCAATGCAAGCTCGCCGAGCGACATCCGGGTTGCCAATAGAAGCGTGTGAAAGCGATGCTCCTCACAGAGCGCCACGGTCCGGTGAAAGTGCTCGGCCGCCTCGGCCCAACGCCCCATCAAGACCAGGACCCAGCCGACGTTGCGCTGATTAACCGCGCGGCCATAGGTATCTCCGGCATTGATGGCCGCCGCCATGGCCTGGCGAAGGTACGTAAGGGCCTTGTCCAGGTCGCCCTGCTGACTGCAGATGCCGGCGAGCTGGTTGAGCGCTTTCTGCTCGCCCAGCCCGAATCCGCTCTCCCGGCTCAATCGCAGGGATTCCTCGAAGCAGTCGCGGGCCCGTTTCAGCTCACCGCGTTCCTGGTGTATCAGACCGACAAGATTCAGTCCGGTAGCGCGACGTCGTCCGTCGCCGCTGGCAGCGCCCGCCTCGAGCAGAACCTCTGCGTATCGCCTGCTTCCGTCGTAATCACCGGCCCAGCGCAGCAGTTCGCTGAGCATTGCCGAGGCGTCCCAACGGGACTCCGCCGCGCCCGCCCCATCGGCCTCCGCAACCACCTGTTCCAGCAGGGGTTTGGCGCCGGCAGGGTCGCTGAGCGAGAGCTCCTCGGCCAGCGCGAGCGTGGCCTTGATGCGTTCGGCCGGCGTACCAGCAGATGTCAAACGGTCGCGTAGGACCTGGAGTTTGTCAGGGTTTTCGTTCACGCTGCTCATGTCGGATCATGGTCAGCATAGTCCTGCCTCGCGCCGAGTCAAGAACGCTCGTGGCCCTCCAGAAGGGACTACGGACTGGGGGTTGGAGACTAGGGACTACGGACTGGGAAGTAGGGGGAAGTAGGGACAGTCACCTATCCGGCGACGCGCGTCGAGGGCATCGGGCTACGCCTCAATTCCGCCCCGAGTTTGACAATCCCGCCCGCGAGTTCTAGAATCCAACCGTGTCCGGCATGACAGATTGCGAGGCCGGCCGATGGAGTACCACATGAAGACAACAAGACGGCCGAAGAGGAAAACTGCTTCCGCAAGACCGCACTTGTACCGACTCAGGGTAACGCTTGTGGACTCGAAGCCTCCGATATGGCGACGGCTCCTCGTCCGCGGCGATACGACGCTCGCGAAGCTACACACCATACTTCAGGTAGCCATGGGCTGGTGGGACGGCCATCTGCACACATTCACCGTACGAGGGAGAGACTACTCGAAGCCGAACCTGGAGTGGTGTCAGCCGATGGCGGATGAACGCAAGGTGACACTGGCCGGTCTCAGGCTGACACCGAGAAGCAGGTTCCGGTACGAGTACGACATGGGCGATGGCTGGGAGCACGAAATCCTGGTCGAGGCCGTGACCGAGGCTGATACGGCGCGGCCCCGGCGCGCTGTCTGCCTTGATGGCAAACGGGCCTGCCCGCCCGAAGACGTCGGCGGGACCGGTGGCTATAGGTACTTCCTTGAGGCCATCAGCAACCCCTATCACATCGAGCACAAGAGCATGGTCGAGTGGATCGGGAGGAAGTTCGACCCTGAGGTCTTCAGTGTTACAGAGACAGACGAGGAATTGAAGGGCCTGTAGCGGTTCGGTGGTCAGACAATAGCACCGCCTGCGCTAGCGGCGGCGGGCGACGAAGAGGAGGGTGGCGGCGGAGTCGCGCACGCGGAGCGCCATCAGGATGAACTCCCAGAGGACGCTCAGAAGGTAGAAGGGCACAAAGAAGCCGAAGTAGTGGGATTGGTAGTAGCTGACGACTTCCTGCTCGACCGTAAAGCCGTGGTCCTCGAGCAGCCTCCGGAATGCCGATGAGTAGCAGCGGTCGTACCAGGTGTGGAAGCGCTGCGTGCCGGCGGTATCCGGGTGGAGGCCGTGGACGAGGCGCTGTTTGAGCCGGTCGGGCAGTAGGCGGCTCAGCACCGCGAAGGGTGCGTAGCGGCCGGGGAAGAGATGGATGAACCAGCCGCCGGGCTTGAGGATGCGACGAGCTTCATCCAGGAACCGACCGGCGTCGGGCAGGTGTTCGAGTACGTGCTTGGAGGTGACGATGGCCACTTCTCCGTCCGCGAAGGGCAGGTGCGTCGTGATGTCGGCCACACGCCACTCGTCGGCTTCGATGTTGCGGCGCAGGTCTTCGTCGGTCACATCAACCGCGATGATACGGAGGCCCTGCGGCTTGTACTCGGCGTAGGGGCAGAGTCGTCCGCCGCCGGCGTCCACGATGATGGAACCGGCAGGCAGGTCCTGCATCTTCCCGCCTACGGTGCGCTCGTAGAGCAGCGAGATGTTGAGCCGGCGCTGGGGCAGGCGGCGTTCGATTGCCGCGCAGATACGGCGGTTGGCGCGGACAAAGCCTCGAAGCACCGGTCAGATTAGCTTGGGGGCGGCCCCAGTCAATAGTCATACGCCACGACGGCAAGAAGCACCCGAAGGCGGAGGGAAAACCGCCAAGGACGCCAAGGGTCAGGACCGAGTAGTTCAGAATCCAGATTTCAGAATGCGGAATTCAGGCTCGGAGCGGAAGCCGGAACCATGGATGGACACGGCGCGCGTCGGACGCGCAAGTCAAAGGTCAAAAGGCAATAGCCAGAAGTCAAAACGCCCCAGGGTAGGAGTCTGTCGGAGAACCGGGCCTAGTTAATGTGGGATTCAGGCTTGATTTGGTGTCGGGTCCGGCAACTCGCATCCGACCGTGGGTTGTGTGTCCTAATCGGCGTCGGGCGACGCGGAGAGAGGACGGCCGGATCTATCCGGCAAGCGCCGGCTGCCAGGACCAGCGGAACAGCTTGAGCAGATTGTGCGTCAGGCAGATGATCAACCACTCGGCATCCACTTTGCCAAAACCCCGCAGCAGGAATCGCCGAAAACCG
>Ga0116202_10002762_pt1 | contig 10508 bp, 12 predicted proteins | sample LakKivw325mmetaG_FD_94479 | JGI IMG/M metagenome (GOLD analysis project Ga0116202, IMG submission 94479) | Anoxic lake water microbial communities from Lake Kivu, Rwanda to study Microbial Dark Matter (Phase II) - Lake Kivu water 325m metaG | ecosystem: Environmental > Aquatic > Freshwater >... | reverse complement strand
TGGCGAATTTTTGCTATCGAGGCCTTTTTATTTTGTTTAACCTTAGGATTAGGGATTGCCGCTGCTTTTAAAATAAATAAAATTTTAGAAATTAGAAAAATCGCTCCCCCTGAAATTTCCTTTTGGCAATTCGTATCTTATTTTCTTTTAGCTACTTTAATTATTCTTCTAATTTTCCGTTTTCTAAAATTTCAGAAACAAAAAAGATTAATTTTCAAAACCCTCTTTCTCTTAGCAACCTTTCTTGGTGGATTACTCTTTCTCGAACCCTGGTTATCAGAACCTGTTTCTCTAATTCTTATTATCTTTCTGAATTTCTGGTGGTGGAAAGCTCCCTCAGTTTTAAACCAAGATATTTTAATGATTTTAGGAATGGCCGGGGTAGGTGGCATTTTAGGATTAAGCTTAAATCCTGAAATCGTGGCTGGGCTTTTAATCATTTTTTCTGTTTATGATTTTATTGCTGTTTACAAAACAAAACATATGGTTAAAATAGCAAAAGAGATGATTGAACAAAAAGCTATTTTGGCTTTAGTTATTCCTCCTAATGTTTCTGGACTTCGGGCAAGTTTGGGAGAAATTAAACCTGGTGGCAAATTTTTAATTTTAGGAGGCGGAGACATTGTCTTTCCTTTACTCTTTTCTGTTTCTTTAATTCCAAGTGGAATTTTCAACTCTTTAATTATTGCCATTTTCTCTTTAATCGGTCTTTTCATTGGTTTTTATTTTTTTTCAAAGCAGAAAGTCCGCCAGCCAATTCCCGCCCTTCCTCCAATCGCCCTATTTTCAATAATAGGATATTTGATTACAAAATTAATTTAATGGACAAAAAAGCCGAATTAGGAAAATTAAATCAAAAAATTAGAAATTGTAAGAAATGTCCTTTATGGAAGACGAGGAAAAATGCTAGTCCGGGGGAGGGGCCGGTCGATGCTAAAATTATAATTGTTGGCCAAGCACCGGGAGCTGAAGAAGATAAAGTTGGGAGGCCTTTTGTGGGAAGGGCAGGGAAGTTTTTAAATGAACTTTTAAAACTTGCCAAAATTAAACGAGAAGAAACTTTTCTGACCGCTCCAGTCCATTGTTTTCCGCCAAAAAATCGCAAACCAACTAAAGAAGAAATTGAGGCCTGTCTTCCTTATCTGAAAAAACAAATTGAGATTATTAATCCTCAAAAATTTATTTTACTAGGCGAAGTGGCTTTTTCAGTTTTCTTTCCAAATGAAAAACTAAGTAACGTTCGGAGTAAATGGATTAAAAAAAACAGCAAAGAATATTTTGCCACTTATCATCCAGCCGCTGGAATGCGGTTCCCAAAAATCGGAAAAATTTTAGAAAAAGATTTTCAAAAGATAAAAAAAAGCCTTAAAGATTTTTAACCATATAAGTATTTTTCAAAAAATAACCCAACTTCCTGAAATAATCTCTGACTCCAACAGCAGAAATTACGACAATCTTATTTAAACCAAACTCCTTTTTGGCAATTTTTTCAGCTTCTTTAATCAATTTTTTTCCTAAGCCTCGATGTTGAGGAGCAATTTTCATTTTAGAAATCGGCACGAGTTCACCATAAGTATGAACCTCTCTAATAATCGCCGCGCCATTTAAAACCGGAAAAACAAAACAAGAACATCTCTCGTTCCATTTAGAGATTCGGAGGCGAAGCAAGCTGTAAAGTTTTGTTCGGTTTTTGTTTTCAAAGCTTAAAAAGATTTCTTTCCCATCAGAGGCTTCGTAATCTTCTCTGAAGAGATAGATTTTCTCTTTTGGATTATATTTTTCTCTTACCTCCCTACATCTAATACAATGACATCGCCAACCTTCCTTTTTCATTTTTTCGATTAATATCTGACGTAAATTAGAAATTTTCGCTCCACCTTCAATAATCTTCTGGGAAGGGATATCCCTAGTTATTCTTTGAATTCTGACATAATAAGGAATTTTCTGTTTGACCAATTTAATAAGGCCTATTAGTTGTTTTTCAGTATAAGGTTTATATTTTCCGGTTTTCCATAATTTATAAAGAGGGGCTTCTTTTAAAAGGGCGCAAGGATAAATCTTCAATAAATCAGGTTGAAAATCAGGGTTCTGAAACAATTCTTTAAACATCATTTCATCCCTCTTTAAATTAGACCCGGGCAAATTCGGCATCATCTGATAAAGAACTTTAAACCCCGCATCTTTTAAGAGTTTTGTAGCTAAAATTGTTTCTCTTATTTCATGCCCTCTCAAATTTTTCTTTAAAATATCATCGTAAATACTTTGGACGCCGAGTTCTACCATTGTTACACCTAATCTCCTTAACCATTTTATTTCTTCTTCATTAATAAAATCTGGCCTCGTCTCAATAGACAATCCAACAATTCTATGTTTTGCTCTTTCATTTAACTTTTGGGTTTTTTCTAAGTCTCTCAGCGTAGTTCTATGTATAGTTCGGCGCAGTTCAGGGTTGCAAGCCGCGAAGCAGCTTGTGATAAACCAACTTTGATAGTTTCTCGGATAATAACTCCAGGTTCCACCAACAATTCTCAACTCAATTTTATCGGTTGGATGTCCCTCAGCTTTTAGCATTTCAATTCTTTTTTTAACTTGTAAATATGGATTAAATTTTAATCTTTTTGCTCTTTCTACCGCCGGTTCTCCCGAAACATAACTTTTAGGAATTCCCTTTTCAGTCGGACAGTAAAGACATTTCCCGGGGCAAGGATAGGGTTTAGTTAAAACTGAGATATTCACGATTCCAGAAAGAGAACGAATGGGTCGCGTCTTAAGTAAATTTTCTAAATTTTTGAGAGGTTTTAATCTTTTAATTTTTAAAAATCTGTGATATGCTTTTAATAGTTCGATATTGCTCGGACAGGGAATTTTAAATTTTTTTGCCACTCGCCGTTTAGAAAAAGCTAAATCAGCCTGATTTTTCAGTCGGCTTTCAATTAATTCTTTAATTATTTTTTCTTCAATTTTCATGGAAAAGGAATATGCCGAGTATTTACTCCGAAAGACTAAAGAAGATTATAACTTACTGGCTGAGAATTACGCAAGGACAAGGGCTTTTATTCCAGAAGACATTGAAGAATTGGCGGATTATACCTTCTCAGGAGAAAGAATTTTAGATTCGGGATGTGCTAATGGTAGATTATTCGGAATATTACAAGAAAAAAAGATAAGTTATTTTGGTATTGATATCTCTAAGGAATTAATTGAGATTGCCAAGAGTAAGTATCCAACAGGAAATTTTCAAGTTGCCGACGCTTTAAATTTACCATTTTCCGATAATTTTTTCGATAAGGTCTATAGTATTTCCGTCCTACACAATATTCCTTCAAAGGATTTTCAGCTTCAATATTTGAAAGAAGTGAGGAGAGTGTTAAAACCCGGCGGACTTTTAATCCTAAGAGTTTGGGATTTTTGGAGAAGAAAGGTTTTCCCAACTCTACTTTTTAAATATACTTTTTTAAGACTCGCTGGTAAATCTAAATTAGATTTTAAAGATGTTTTTGTTCCTTGGAAAGACTCAAGGGGCAGGGTATTAATACAACGATATTTTCACTGCTTTACAAAAAGAGAACTTATAAAATTGGCAGAAAAAGCTGGATTTACAATCAAGGAGGTTTGGCGAGCCGGGGAAGATCCACGAACCAACATTTATCTCGTAGCCAAAAAGTGAAGAGGCCCCACTGGGGCCTCTTTCTTGTCCGCTTCGGGGTCCCTCTCATAAGACTGGATTAGGAACAACGCTACCATGACAGTCAACCCATTTGCTATTATTTTTTTCACTTCATTTCACCTCCTTGTAAAATATCTATTAAAATCATATACTAAGAATATAAAAAATCGAGCCAGAATCCCCCGTGGTGGAAAAAATGAGAGCGAAGCGAGCCAAAAAACCAGAAGGTTTTTTGAGCGGGGGTCGGGGGATTTCTTGTCCCCATAGCTTAACGGATAAAGTACAGCCCTCCGGAGGCTGGAATGAAGGTTCAATTCCTTCTGGGGACACAAAATTATGAGGAATAAGTGAAAAGATTCCTGAGTTGGTCAGCTATATCAACAAGGAAACCGGAGTTGTTTTAATCAGTGATTCAGATTCTAAGAATCTAGTAAGAAAAGTGATAGCTGAGATTGAAAAAAGACATATATAAATATATGATTCCTATTTTTTCTATTTTAGCTGCCTTCATCGGAATTATTAACTTTATTCTCTTCATTAAATTATATATTTCTTATCGAAGGACAAACTTAGCATCAATTGGGTACTTTGTCATGGCGTTTTTTCTGATTAGTTTGTTTTGGGGTTTTATTGCCTTACCGGGATTAATTATCAACGATTTAAAATTAATCCAGATTGCTCTTGATTTAAGTATTTTTTTTGGTTGTCTCGCCGGCGCTTATTTTTTTCTTATTCTTTTTAAAATATTTTACCCTCAAATCTCTGCCAAGCCTTTATTGCCTACGGTGACAAGTTTAGGAATTGCCTTTTTGATATTTAGCATTTTGAATTTAAAACCAGCCTTTATCCATTTTCAAGGTAATTTCGTCTTCTGGTCAGAAAACCGAAGCCTATTAGTGAATATTATTAGTGGCTCCTTGTATAGTGTAGTCGAAATAATGGCTGCATCGCTCTTTTATTTTAAGGGTTTGAGAATCCGGGAAAAAGAGGTTAGATTTCGAGCGCTTTTACTTGGGACCGCTCAGGTTTTTATATTCTTAGCAATAGCCACAAGATTTATTTTCGGTTTTTTGTTCAGCAATATTTTTATTTCCACTTTAACTTCTTTTTTTATCGGTGGGATATTTCCAACCCTCTTTATGATAATTGCTGCTTTTTTTGTGAAGCCAGAACCCGCACTTTTTTATAAAAAAATTTCTGAAGAAAAAAAATAATGCCAAAAGGAGAAATTTTACAAAAGGAGGAAGGGCTAACAATAGCCAGGGTAAGCGGCCGGCCTTATGATTTAGGTTTTCAGCATGGCGAAATGTTCAAAGAAGAAATAAACTGGTTTTATTCTCGAGTCCAAAAATTTTTTGATGAACGAGAGGGACAAATCCGAGGAAAGATTTCCTTTTTTGTAATTAAACGATTTGCAAAAAAAATAGAAAAATTTATACCGGCTGAGTTGCGGGAGGAAATGGATGGCTTGGCTAAAGGGGCGGGGGTTGATTACGATTTTATTCTTTTAATCAATGTCATCGAGGAACTTTCAGTAATATACCGCCGCTTATTTAAACTACATCTTCCCTGGAGCAAGGGTTGTTCGTGTTTTGTGGCTAAAACCCAAGCGGGAATTATCTGGGGCAGAAACCTGGATTACCCAGTCTGGACGGAATTTTTACCCTCTCAGAGTATTTTATTTGTTTGTCAGCCTTCAAATGGTTATTCTTTTCTTTCGCTGGGTTGGCCAGGAATTATTGGGGTGGCGACCGCTATTTCAAAACAGAATTTAAGCTTAATTCTCCTCGAAGCCATGACTAAAAAATGGACCTGGCAAGGGGTCCCCGGTGCCATGGCTACCCGCCAAGCGATTCAATATAGTCAGGACATTAAAATAGCCACCGAGAAATTCTTTGATAAGCCCCCTACCTTAGGGAAAAATGTTGTTTTGGTTTCAAAAAATAGTGCCAGGGTTTTGGAACTAAGTTCTCCCAATGTGGCCAGCCGCGATTTTAATTCTCCCTCGCCACTCGTTGTCACGAATCATTTCCAGCATGAGACAATGAAAGAAATGGTAGCTTCTTCTTTTCTTCTACCCATATTAACGGTAATGCCCCCAGAATTTTTTACTCTTGAAGGGAGTCAAAAACGAAACCAAAAATTAGAAAAGTTGTGTAAGGATAAAGAAATCGATATAGCAAGAGCAAAAGAAGTTTTAAATGAAGTCGCCACCCCAGGGACAATTCAGAGCATGATTTTTCTTCCAGAAAAAGAAGAATTCTGGATAGCTAAAAGCATTCAACCGCCGGTAACCCGAGGAGAATGGTTGAGTTTTAAATTAAAAGACCTTCTTTGATATTACTTGACAAGGGTTTTTTACGATTTAAAATGGAAACTGAGGGGGTACGAGATTTTTCTCGTAGGGCAACAGTTTTTGATACTGGAGGTTGCAGGACGTCCCTAATCGATGCCCGAGATAGGTTTAAACTCAAGCCAAGAGCGACAAGAACTGTACCCCCTCATTAAAAAGAGCTATAAGCACTCTTTTTTAGTTTGGAAAAATATGCTAAGATAATCTTGTATGCAATATAAAATTGCCGTTTCGGGCGCTGCTCGAATTAGCCATTGTTGTAAAGAAATTGTTGAACTTTCGAAGGAAGTCGGTCGAGAAATTGCCAGGCAAAAGTGCATCTTGGTTACCGGTGCTACTACCGGTGTTCCTTATTTTTCTGCTTTAGGTTGTAAAGAGGCCAGCGGTTTTAATGTCGGTTTTTCTCCTGCCACCTCTGAGGCTGCTCACTTGAAAACTTACAGATTACCGGTTGATCCTTTCGATGTAATGATTTATACGGGCGCCGATTATGTGGGCCGTAATGTAATCATGTCAAAATCGGTAGACGGGGTTATTATTATCTGTGGGAGAATGGGGACCTTACATGAGTTTGCTACGGCTTTCGAAATTCAAAAACCAATTGGGATTTTGGAAGGGACAGGCGGGACGGCTGATAAAATAAAACAGATTGCCACCGGTCCCTGCCGAGGAGTTAAAAAAATTATTTACGAAAAGGACCCTAAAAAATTGGTAAAAAAACTCATTGAACAAATTAAAAAAGAAAAAAAGAAAAATTCTAAATTAGAAAGGTCGATAAAATAATTAATAATTATTAACTAATAATTATGCCAAACGAAACACCCGCACCTGAAGGGGGAAAATTAATTGGCAAAATCACCCATTACTTTGGCAATATCGGGGTGGCCGTTCTTGAACTTTCCGATACCTTGGCAGTTGGCGATACAATTAGAATAGTTGGCGGTCAGGCCGATTTTACCCAGGCCGTTGAATCAATGGAGATTGAGCATAAAAAAGTAAAAGAAGCTAAGGCTGGCGATTCTGTCGGCTTGAAAGTTAGCCAAAAAGTTCGGGAGGGCTACAAGGTGTATAAATTGTAAACCTTACTATGGAAATTGAAATTATCGGCCAGTTATTTTTGGCTACCTTTTTTGGTGCTTTGATTGGGTTAGAAAGAGAAATAAAGAAAAAAGGAGCTGGTCTTCAAACTTATAGTTTAGTCTCCCTCGCTACCTGCCTTTTTACTATAATTTTGTTTCAATTCTTAAATTTATTTCCTCTAAAAGACACAATTTTCAATCTCGCCGGACTCATTCAAGCAGTTGCCATTGGTCTCGGTTTTATTGGAGCAGGGGTAATTTTCCGCCAACCAGCCGGAATTGTCGGATTGACTACCGCGGCTGGTTTATGGATGGCAGGAGCTATTGGAATAGCCACCGGAGCCGGACTTTATTTCCTGGCAATGTTTTCCACTCTCTTAACCCTTTTGATTTTAGCCGGCTTCGGCTTATTGGAAGAAAAATTATTTGAAAAAAAATAATACTGACCTCGAGAATTTATGAAATTTATAGCCGATTTTCATCTGCACTCAAAATACTCCCGAGCCACTAGCAGAGACATGGACCTTGAAAATCTTGATAAATGGGCGAGGATTAAAGGCATCAAGGTTTTGGGGACGAGTGACTTTACCCATCCCGATTGGTTTAAAAATTTAAAAGAAAAATTAGAGCCGGCTGAAGCCGGGCTTTTTAAGTTGAAGAATTCTAATTCTCCAACTCGGTTTATTTTAACTACTGAGGTTAGCTGTATTTATTCCAAAACCGGAAGGATTAGGAAGGTCCATATTATAGTTTTCGCTCCTTCATTCGAAATCGTTGATAAAATCAATACCCATTTAGGCTGGATAGGGAATTTAAGAGCTGATGGCCGTCCAATCTTAGGATTAGACTCAAAAGAATTAGCAAAAATCGTTTTAAATATTTCTGAAAATTGTCTAATCGTCCCGGCACATTTAATGACCCCCTGGTATTCTTTATTTGGATCCAAATCAGGATTTGATTCGCTTTCCGAATGTTTTGAAGAATATTCAAAATATATTTTTGCCGGTGAAACGGGTCTCTCGGCCAACCCATCGATGCTCTGGCGAATGCCAGATGGTCGAAGAATTACTTTAATAAGTAACAGTGACGCCCATTCAGCATCCCATATCGGTCGAGAAGCAAATGTTTTTGATACCGAAATGAGCTACCCGGCCATAATAAATGCGATAAAATTGAAAGATCCCCAAAAATTTTTATATACTATTGAATTTTTTCCCGAAGAAGGAAAATACCATTATGATGGCCATAGAAGCTGCGGTATTTCATTTTCGCCCCGGGAATCTAAAAGATATAATAATATTTGCCCGAATTGCGGCAGACCTTTAACAATCGGAGTTTTAAATCGAGTTGATTCTCTGGCCGATAGACCAGAAGGTTTTAAGCCAGCGGCTTCCATTCCTTTCAAAAGTTTAATTCCTTTAACGGAAATAATTGCCGATGCTTTAGGAGTGATGGATGGTACAAAACAGGTTGAGGAAGAATATAAAAATCTGATTGATAAATTCGAAAATGAATTTAATATTTTAATTGATATTTCTCGTCAGGATTTGGAAGCAGCCACTATTCCAGAAATTGCCGAAGGCATAATAAGAGTGCGGGAGGGAAAAGTTTTTATTACACCTGGTTATGACGGTGTTTATGGAAAAATCAGAATTTTCTCCGAAGGCGAACAAAAAACTGTTTCTCGTCAAAAAACCTTATTTTGATATATGACAATTGGTATACCGAGAGCTTTAATTTATTGGAAACAGCCTTATTTTTGGGAAACCTTTTTTGAAAATTTAGGATTTGAGATTTTGCTCTCCCCAAAAACAAACAGGGAAGTCGTTGAAATGGGAGTGAAAGTAGCCGATCCCGAAACCTGTTTTTCAAATAAGGTTTATTGGGGTCATTTGCTATGGTTAGATGGAAAGATCGCTGAGGCTTCGCCTCATCTTTCACCTCGTGCCGCTTCGCAGCACTCGGTATGTGATTTGATTTTTGTACCGAGATTAAAAGCCACCAAAGAGAAATTGGAATATTGTCCCAAATTTTTTGGTTTACCAGACTTAGCCAAAATTTTAGTAAAAACCCCAATTTTAACTGAAACTTTTGACGAACGAAAAGAAAAATTTGAGAAAACTCTTGAAAAATTAGGGAAAAAAATAAATAAAACTAAAAAAGAAATAAAAAAAGCGGCCGAGAATGCTTTTTTGAAGGAAAAAGAATTAAAGGAAAAGGAAGAGCAAGATTTTTTCAAAAAAATCCAAACTAAAAAACCAAAAATTATTTTAATTTCTCACCCCTACAATTTATTTGACGATTATGTTAATTTGAGGATAAAAGAGAAGTTGGAGAAATTAGGGGCTGAAACAATATTTATTGATGAAGTTCCCATCAGCCTAAATCAGCAAAATCAGCATAAATCAGTGTCTACCGTAAAGTTTCACTGGGAATTTGGGAAAGAGATAATGGAGAAAATTCGAACGATTTTAAATTACAAAATTGCTGGAGCGATTGAAATTTCTTCTTTTGCCTGCGGATGCGATGCGGTAATAAAAGAATTTGTAGAAAAAGAATTCAAACAAAATAAAATTCCATTTTTATATTTAATGATTGATGAACTTACCGGCGAGGCCGGAATTCAAACAAGATTAGAAGCATTCATAGATACTATATGATGCCAATCTGCTAATGTAATGCTAATTTACGAATTACGAATAAAAAATATGAAGGTTTCTCACAATATGAAGGATTCTAACAAACTAATATACCCTGAGCTTTCTTACAAAATTACTGGTATTTTGTTTGCTGTTCATAATGAATTAGGAAGATTTCGGAATGAGAAAGAATATGGTGATGCTATAGAAAATTATTTAAGAAAATTTAACATGAATTATGAACGAGAGAAGATATTGCCGCCCTCCTTCGAACAAGAATTAAAAGGAAGAAATAAAACAGACTTTTTGATTGACAACAAAATCACTTTGGAGATAAAAACCAAACGATTATTAACTCGAGATGATTATTATCAAACAAAACGGTACTTAGTAGCCCTAAATAAAAAATTAGGATTGTTAGTTAACTTTAGAGATAAATATTTAAAACCAAAGAGAATTTTAAATTCTACTGCCGGAGAAAATTAAGTATTAGCAATTTGTAGATTAGCATTAAATTCGCATATTTGCATCGTGAAACCAATAATTACATTTGCCAGATGGGGGAATTATACCATTGCTTTTAAAACCCTTTTTGAACAATTAGGATTAGAAGTCATTCCCCCAGAAAAAACAAATTCTCAAACAATCGCTGAAGGAGCAAAAATTGCTCCGGAAATGTATTGTTTTCCAATGAAAGTAACCCTCGGCAACTATCTACCTGCTTTAAAACGAGGAGCTAACACTATTTTCATGGTTCAAAATGTTGGAGG
>Ga0116202_10002761_pt1 | contig 10509 bp, 6 predicted proteins | sample LakKivw325mmetaG_FD_94479 | JGI IMG/M metagenome (GOLD analysis project Ga0116202, IMG submission 94479) | Anoxic lake water microbial communities from Lake Kivu, Rwanda to study Microbial Dark Matter (Phase II) - Lake Kivu water 325m metaG | ecosystem: Environmental > Aquatic > Freshwater >... | reverse complement strand
GTACATATTCCATGATAATACCCATGTCTTCTGTATCCTGAAAAATTCTGTATGCTTTCACGATATTCGGGTGGTCCATCTCCATTGCAATTTGAGCCTGCCTTTTAAACTGCGCAATGTGAGCTGAATCCCTGTATCTGGAACGCCTTGTGTTCAGAATTTTTATGGCAACATATGCTCCGAATTCACTGTCAGTGGACACAGCTTTCGCCAGATAAACACCTGATGTGGAACCCTGCCATATCTGTTCAATAATTTCATACCCTTCAATAACCTGACCCGCCCGTTTGCTTACCATGTCGCAATCAGTCCAATAATATTATCAATTTCGGATATTATACACCGGCTTTAAGAAAAAACAAATTCTGCTTTTTTGGGTTTGTTTTCTCCTGCGGTAAAATAAAAACATGCAGATTAAAGGTATTATTTTTGATTTTGATGGGACCATAGTAAGTCAGGAAATTGATTTCAAAAATATTTTTCTTGAAATCCAGGATTTGCTTCAATCTCATAAACTCAAGAAACCAGAAAAAAACCAGCCCATCCTTGAGTATCTTAAACAGGTTGAAAGTATTAACAGAGAAAAATGTGAATCATTTCTGAAAGAAGCTCATACACTTCTTCTTGAAAAGGAAAAACTTGCTTCAAAAAACGCAAAACCAATAAAAGGGGTTTGTGATTTTCTTGATAGATTAAAAAATGAAAGAATTCTGATAGGGATAGTAACAAGAAACAGTAGATTTGTTGTGGAAGAGATCTTGAAGGAAAAAGGTATATCTTATGATTTTCTTCTTGCGAGAGAGGATGTTCCGAAAGTGAAGCCCCATCCGACGCATATAGGAACGATGATAAAGAAGATGGGTTTAAAAAAGAATCAGGTTCTTGTTGCAGGCGATCATCCAATGGATATTATTGCCGCAAAAAGGACAGGTGTTCTTTCATGCGGGGTTCTTTCAGGAGGCAGAACCAGGGAAGATTTTATAAAGGTGGGTGCTGATTTTGTGTACGACGATATAACAGGACTTAAATTTATTCTTGGTCTGGAGAAATTGCCTGATGGAAAAATTGAAAATCAGTTATTGCGGTATCTGCTGAGAAAGTATTGTGTTTGCGATGGAAATGTGATCTTGGGACCTGGTATAGGGATTGATGCTGCGGTTGTTAAGACCCGATCTAAATTGATTGCCCTTAAAACAGACCCCATCACTCTTGTCTCAAAGAACATAGGAACATATGCGGTGATAATAAATGCCAATGATATTGTATGTTCAGGATCAATCCCCGGATGGCTGATCACAGGTATTATTTTCCCTCAGGGAACACGCTTTCCTTTAATTGAAGAAGTTTTCAGGGATATCTCCAGAACATGCAGGAAATTGAAAATCTCGTGGGTTGGTGGACATACAGAAATCTCTGATTCAGTATCACAGGTTATTGTTTCCGGGTTTCTTGCAGGAGAAAAAATGAAAAACATAAAACAGATTGAATCAATAAAAGATGGTGATGCGCTGGTTCTTGTCAAACAGGTCGGTATAGAAGGAGCTTCTATCCTTGCAAGAGAAAGAAAAGAACTTTCTGAAAAATTTCCGGAAGTTGTGAAAAGGGCAATGAAAGCAACAGAAAAACCTGGAATAAGTGTTGTAAAGGAAGCAATGCTTGCATGGAAAACTGTGCCTGTAATAAGAATGCATGATCCAACAGAAGGTGGAATTGCTTCAGGTATCACAGAACTTGCTGAAAATATGGGGTGCGGATTTGTCATAGAAGAACAGAAGATTTCTTTTTACGAACCTGCAAAAATTTTCTCACAGCATCTTGGAATAGATATTTACCGGCTTATTTCTTCAGGATGTCTTCTGGTTGTTGTCCCGGTAAAATATGCAAAAAAACTTGTTTCTGCTTACAGAAAACACAGAATTCCAGCATCTGTTATCGGGCACACGACAAAAGATAGAAGGATTCTTCTGAAAAGGGATAATGTTTCTATTGATCTGAAATCCTCATCAACCGACGAGATATTGAAAGTTTCATAGTTCAGGATTATAATTAGTTTATGAGTGACACCCAGACAATCAAGACAGTACTTGTAGCAGAGGACGACCCTGAAACCCGCCTGATACTTCAGCAGGGACTAACAAGGGCCGGATATTATGTTGTTGTTGCTGAAGATGGCGAACAGGCTCTTGAAAGATTTCGCGAAGTCAGGCCTGATCTGGTAATTCTTGATATAGAAATGCCAAGACTCAATGGCTGGGAGGTTCTTGAAAGACTAAAGTCAGGCTGGCGAAGCAGAAGGGTTCCTGTGATGATGCTTACAGGAAAAACATCTGATGAAGACAAGATTAAAGGCTATTCACTCGGCGTCGATTACTATGTTACAAAGCCATTCAATATCCAGAGGCTCCTTCCAATCATAAGAAATCTTGTCTCAGGGGTGAAGTAATAAGTAGGCCTCCTGTTATGAACATTTATCTCTGCCAGTTTGACATAGAGTGGGAAAACAAACAGAAAAATAAAGAAAAAATCTCCAGACTTCTGAAAGATGTTTCTGTTGCCGGGCTGATAATCCTGCCTGAGATGTGCCTCACAGGTTTTTCATTTAACAGCCACCTGACAGAATTTACAAAGAATGACCTTGATTTTTTCCGCTCAATTGCAAAAGAAAAACAATCTTTTCTTTGTTTTGGTGCTGTTTTGGAAGAAAAAAATTCCTGCATCATTATGAGTCCCGACGGCGAAATAATATCCCGGGTAGCTAAGATTCACCTTTTCTCCCCTTCAGGAGAAATAAAACACCATAAACCTGGCTCATCCATCAAATCAGTTGAAATATACGGCACAAGAATTACGCCCTTTATCTGTTATGATTTGAGGTTTGCTCCATTGTTCTGGCTATCTGCTGAACAGACTGATATTTTTGTTGTCATCGCTAACTGGCCTTCTTCAAGAAGAAATCACTGGAAAAACCTTCTGATTGCAAGGGCTATTGAAAATCAGGCATTTGTCATCGGAGCAAACAGAACCGGCAACAGTCCTGAGGAAGAATACAGCGGTGATTCCTGTGTTGTGGATCCATCGGGAAATGTTATTCTTGACGCCTTTGATAAAGAGGCGGTTTTTTCGTGTGGTATAGACAATAGTACTGTCGAGCAGGTGCGAAAAAAATTTCCTGTTCTCAAGGACAGAAAAACCTTTCTCCAGTACCTGTCATTAAAAGAAAATGACTAGATCCTGGCATGTTATTGTTGAGAATTTTCCTGCAGAAAAATCAACAGCACCCTGCAGGGTGAGTATTCCGGTTGCCAGAGGTAAATGCAGGAGTCTCTCTTTCTGCGCTGAGAGACCCGATGGTTCTATTGTAAGGGCTCAATCCCGGGTACTTGTAAAATACCAGGATGGCTCTCCAAAATGGATTCAAATTGATTTTGAAGGCAATGGCAATGGAAGTTACAGAATAAAGCAAGCAGCCTCTCAGAAAAAAGCAAAAAACAGGTTGAGCATTGAAAAGAACCCTGATGGTTTCTGTGTGAGAACCAGAAGACTGATGGTCAAGATTTCAAAAAGGGAAGCTTTCCCTGTTTGTTTAATAGAATTTGACGGGCATCTGATTCTGCAGGAAAACACACCCTGGGAATTTTTTGCGAAGGCTGAAAACACATGCTTCCAGTTCAGAACAGACACCGATAGTTTCAATATTGAGGCTCAAGGCGAAAACAGATTTCAAATTTCATGGAGAGGAACTCTTGTTAACCCGAAGACCGGTGAAAAGCTTTTTGATGTAAAAAACAGGATTGAGTTTTTAGGAGGAATTGAAGGTTTTTCCCTTTCCTTCCAGGTATTCCATTGCCTGCCAGAAAAGCCCTTTCTGAACATTGATAGCCTTTCCTGTGCGTTCTCTCTGCCAGGCTTTGACAGAATCATTCTGTGCCAGGAATCCTACAGCAACCTTTCATACAGAAGATTTGTTGAAACACAAAAGGATATTGAGGTCTTTCTTGATACAGTGGAATTTTATCCCTATGTCAAAGACCCCTGTATTCTCGGAGACACATACAGGTATCCTGTGTTTCTGAGAAACCTGAATCAGACAACAAAAAGCGCTGTCTGTCTCAAAAACAGGCTTTTTTACACCTGCATAAACATGAGGGACTTCATTCATCACAGGCCTAAAAAAATCAGGATTTCAGGAGGAAGGATATGCTATGAAATATGGCCACATTTTGCGGGTACCCTTAACATTCAGCAGGGTTCCAGTTACAGGGTTTTGTTTGATATTGTTTTTTCTGATGATGCTGGATCTGTTAAAGGTTTTTTAGAAAACCCGGACGCAGTGCGCGTTGAACCCGTCTATTGCTGTATTGAAAAGAAGGATTCAGTTGATGCCGGTGAGACCTTTCATTATAGAAGGCTGTTTTCAGAAAAGGATTCAGGTCTTTTTTCCTGGATTCTCTCTTCGGCAACCAGACGGTTTTCCACTGTATCAGCGATGTTTCACCATGGCGATACATATGACGAAGGTTATACCGCGTATCATTTTTCTCACAATAGATTTCCGCAGGAAATGAAGCCTGCCGGCATCCTTTATAATACTGAAGGAGGTATTTACAAAATATCAGATGGAATTGAACCTGTATGGGCGAACAATGAATACGATGCTATATACTGTCTTGCGCTTGAATACCTGAGAAGCAGGAATTTTTCTGTTTTCAGAAGACTTGAATCTGCTGCACGACATCAGATTGAGATTGATTTTGTTCATTACTCTGACTCCTGGCAGCAGCATCGTTCAACCCCCCAGCATTCATATGGTCATATCAGAACGATGTCTTCTCTTCCAAGCCATCAATGGACTCAGGGATTATATCACTATTATGTACTTACAGGGGATGACGATGTTTGCGAAGTAATAAGGGCGATATGCGATTTTAATATGACATATTTTGACAGAATACCTTTCAAATTCAACAATTTTTTCAACAGGGAATATGGTTGGGCAATCCTTGCTCTTGTCTATGGTTATGAGGCAACAGGATGTGTTTTATACCTTGAAAAAGCCGCCAGCATGATAAAGGAACTTGCAGAAAACACTTCTTCTGAAGAAGCCAGAAACGCATTTGGAAAGGGTTTTTATCAAAACACTGTTCTTCTTGGCCTGATGGCGTATCATCAGGCAACAAACCATTCATGGGCAAAAAGGTTTTTTCTCAGGTGGGTTGATCATGGAATGAAAAATTTTTCTGACAGAAGTTATGGACCGCGCATTACAGAGCTTTTTATTGAACCTCTGACATATGCCTATTATCTCACCGGCAACAAAAAATACCTTGTCAGAAGTCTCTGGCATTTTGAACTGTTCTTCAGGGGGTGGAATGATTTAGGATGGTTTTCTGATTCAAAAAACCTTTCAACAAAAAGATATGCAAGAATATACAGGGCACTGGTACACTTTGTTTCTGCGTGCAAACATGCAGGTCTTATGAATGAACTTGAAAAACTTACCGCAAAAAATTAACATAAGTAAGTAAAATTAATGTCTGTTCTATCGTAAACAGGAGGAAAAATGAAAAAAGTATTGAACTGGGGAATCATCAGCACAGGCAGAATTGCCGGAGCATTTGCAGCAGGGCTAAAACATTCTGAAACAGGAAAACCTGTGGCTGTTGCAAGTAGAGACAAAGATAAAGCGCAGGAATTTGCTGCTAAATACAATGTGCCGAAAGCATATGGAAGCTATGAGGAACTTCTTGCCGATGACTCCGTGGAGGCCGTTTACATTGCGACACCTCATCCATTTCACGCTGAGTGGGCAATAAAAGCAGCAGAAGCAAAAAAACATATTCTTTGCGAAAAACCCATTGGCATAAACCATGCAGAAGCAATGGCGATAGTGGAAGCTGCGGCTGAAAACGATGTCTTTCTGATGGAAGCCTTTATGTACAGATGCCATCCTCAGACACAAAAACTTGTGGAATTGCTTGAAGAAACAATCATCGGAGATGTTAGGGTCATTCAGGCGACATTCAGTTTCAATGCGCAGTTTAATCCCGAAAGCAGGCTATATAAGAATGAACTTGGTGGAGGCGGCATACTTGATGTCGGTTGCTATTGTACTTCAATGGCAAGGCTTGTTGCCGGTGTTGCCACAGGAAAGGAAATAGCAGAGCCAGTTGAACTTAAAGGTTGCGGCCATCTTGGCAGTACCGGTGTTGATGAATGGGCTGTGGCTGTTGCCAGATTTCCCGGGGATATTTGCGCTCAGCTTTCAACAGGAGTTGCTCTTGCCCAGGAAAATGTTGTGAGAATATTCGGAACAAAAGGGTATATTCTGATACCTTCTCCCTGGATCATATCAAGGGAAGGTGGTGAATCAAAAATTATCGTGCAAATTTATGGAGAAAAACAACCGCGGGAGATTATTATCAGAACAGATAAATGGCTTTACGCTATTGAAGCAGATACAGTTGCTGAAAATCTTCAGGCAAGGCAGGCACGCTTTCCAGCAATGTCCTGGCAGGATACCCTCGGAAACATGAAGGCTCTTGATATGTGGCGTCATAGCATCGGCCAGGTGTACGAAAAAGAAAAACCCGAAAAAATGACTCTGACCGTCTCAGCAAGGCCATTGCAATCAGGAAGAAAACTTAAAATGAAGTACGGAGAAATAAAAGGTCTGGATAAAAAGGTGTCAAGAATCTTTATGGGAGCTGATAACCAGCAAACCTTTCCGCATGCTGCGGTGATGTTTGATGATTTTGTGGAAAGGGGCGGAAATGCTTTTGACACCGCCTATATTTACGGCGGTGGATTATGCGAGAAACTTTTAGGTCAGTGGATAAAATCCCGAAACATAAGAAAGGAAGTAATCATACTTGGGAAAGGTGCCCATACACCATTCTGCAATCCAGAGGATATGACAAAACAGCTTTTTGTAAGCCTTGAAAGGATGCAGACAGACTATATTGACATCTATCTTCTTCACAGGGATAATCCTGAAATACCTGTGGGTGAATTTGTGGAAGCGCTCAACGAACACAAGAGGGCTGGCAGGATAAAAGTATTTGGAGGCTCAAACTGGACAATAGAAAGAATACAGCAGGCAAATGAATATGCAAAAAAGAAGGGGCTTGAAGGTTTTACTGTTATAAGCAACAACTTTTCCCTTGCAAGGATGGTTGAACCTGTCTGGCGGGGTGTCATTTCAAGTTCAGACAGAAAATCAAGGGAATGGTTTGAAAAAACTCAAACTGTATTTATATCCTGGTCAAGTCAGGCAAGGGGCTTTTTCACAGGCAAGTACAGCCCTGAATACAAAGATGAACCTGAAATGGTAAGGTGCTGGTACAGCCCGGACAACTTCCAACGCCTTGAAAGAGCAAAAGAACTGGCAAAAAAATTGGGTGTACCGACAACAGCCATTGCGCTTGCCTATGTATTGTGTCAGAAGTTTCCGATTTTTGCTCTCATAGGTCCCAGAACCCTATCTGAAACGAGGTCATCCCTGATAGCTATTGACATTGAGCTGACAGAAGAACAATTGAAATGGTTGAATCTTGAAGACTGAAGAAGGCTCTGTTCATGAAATTTAGATCTATCATCCTATTTTTGATGTTTTCTGCGTGTTTTTTATTTGCTGAAAAAGCCCAGTTTTATCTGTGGCTTGAGCCGGAATGGTTCCAGGGAGTTTCAGGACATTTTGCCTACTGGCCCGGACCCGACCATGCAAAAAAAGCAACAGGATCATGGTCCATTGCCGGTCCAGGAATTTCTGCAGAATGGTCTCAGGGAGGAGAAAGTGAGTGGAATTCAATGGGTGCTGGCGCGGATGAGTCATCTGCTGAATGCAGAAGAGAAATTGAAATACCGGCTGAAGGGAAATACAGAATCTGGGTAAGATACGTTGATCACAGAGATGCTATTGAACCCTTCAGTGTGAGGATAGAAAAAAACAACAAAACAGTACTGGAAGGTGAACTCGGAATAAAAAACATTGTTCCAAAAAATGACGAGTATATGCTTTACTGGGGTTTTTCCTTTGGCTGGGATTATGTTGAAGGCGATTTACCTCATGGACAGGCTTTACTGAAACTCATTATCAATAAACCCGCTCAGGCTTGGAGGCAGGTGGATTCAATATGTATCACCGATGATATGACCTGGAAACCTGTTGGTCGTGAAAAACCACCATTTTCATATTTTTCATCGTTTGACCTGTATTCGGATATTCAGGTAAGAGGTTCAGGAAAAAATATCAGCATCGGTTCAATATGGAAAAGACCTCCTGTTGCCGGAAGGGATTTCTCAATGTGGACAGGCATATCAACAGATAAAAGCTGGTGGAGTAAACAGGATATTGAAAATCTGACCCTTTATGATGTTCTGTTTGAAAACGGCTGTGGTAGAGACATAAAAAATGAATTTCTTAAACAGTTTAACGGAAGAAAGGATGTTCCGATTGTTTCATGGAAAAATTTACTTCCGGGAATTTATCTTGGTGAAACACCGGATTTATCGCAGGATAGCAATCTCAGAAAATGGCTTGAGAAAACAAAAACTCCTTTTTATATTCTGACAAACTATGCAAACCCAAGGTATGATGAAAACACTGGTAAAGCAACATACGAGGCTTTAACAGGACCCCTCTCAGACCAGTTTTTAGGATACATTCATGGCGAGGCCATCGGAACAGTGGGTGTCTCTGCTGGAGAAGGGATGCTGGGAAAAACAAGAAGGGAGCATATTGAAAAATTTGGTGAAAACCTGAGAAAAAGCCAGATAGAACAGTGGAGCAATTTCTATAAAACAGCTGTATCGGTCCTGCATCATAAAAAAAGCATTCCGTGTCTTTCCTGCGAAAGCATCGCTCTTGTTCATAAATTTTTTGATCTTGGCATGGATATTGTCGGCTATGAACTTGACGCAACAAATTATCATGCGCCGATGAGGATTGCTTTTGTGAGAGGAGCAGCAAGGCAGTACGGAAAAGCATGGATAAATTATGCAAGTGGAAACTGGGGCGATGCCTGCAATTATTTTACACAGGAGCCAGTGGTTCCCAGAGGTGCAAAATCCTGGTTTCACAGTAAATATGCGATAACTGACGGAGTGAGCATATCCTGGTACAGAAGATTCTATTACCTGAATTATCTTTCCGGCGCCTCTGCCATTTACTGGGAACAGTCTCTGACAAACCAGTGGATTAAACCGGGTCCAGGAAATCACCCTGTTCAACTCTCTCCTTTTGGAAGGACAACGGTTGATTTTCAATCCTTTGTGGACAGACTTCCTGACAGAGGAGAACCATACACACCTGTGGCATTTCTTTTAAGTTATGGTCATGGTTATGAAAATGTTAATTACACCTGCAAAATGCTGAATGTTTTTTTACAGGATAAAAATGACATTGAAATCAGGGAACTTTTCAATGTGGCGTGGTTTCCTGCACCTGTTCTTGAAGGAAAAACCCAGGCTCCTGATGTTCAGAGCATGCCATCAGGCATATATGGAAACATTTTTGATGTTCTCGTTGACAGACCCTCAAGGGCACAGGCAATCCTGAGTTATCCTGTCGTATGGGCAATAGGAGATGTAAGTTTTGACAGTACATGGAAAGGTATACTTGAAGATTTTTTGAGAAGGGGTGGTACTCTGGTTTTGAATATTGAAACAGTGAAAAAAAATCCATTGCTTTCAGCTTTTACCGGTCTTAAAATTACCGGTGAGACAAAAAGTTTCAGTTCATGGTCTCCTGATGGAAATTCCTGGTATCCTTCTGTTCCATATAATGTTGCAATCTGTTCCTCCGGGAAAACAAAACCCATTGCATACGCAGACCAGGACACTCCATTGATGCTGAAAAATCAATATGGAGAAGGCTCGGTAATCACCATTCTTGTTCCGCACCTGACAGGGATGGATCAGAGAGCGCATCCCTGCCTGCCATACCTGATGAATCTTCTCACAGCAGATATTGTCCCTTTTCAGCTATTCACGCAAACAAAAAATAAATTAAGCGGGGAAATCATGTATCAGTTCAATAAAACAGGCAATGGCTGGATTGTCGCCTTATTCAACAATCAGGGAATAGACAAAACACAAAATGGCATTGCAAGGGTGGATAGAACAAAAACTGTTAATCTGGAGATACATACAAAACTCAATGTGAAAGAAGCAAAAGAATATGTTTATGGCATTAACATCAAACCGCTAAAGACTGATAATGGCTCATCTTTCAGAATAACAGTAGAACCAGGAGATGTTCAGGTTATTTATTTTGTAACAGAATAGATAATATTTTTTCTCTGGCTTTCTCTGTCTCCAGCTGTTAATCTGACAATTTCTCCGTTTTCAACAGCCACAGCAATATCCACTCTGTTTTTGCTTTCTGCTTTTATCTCAATATCTTTTTCTTTCTTCTTTATCAACAGTCGCACCTTACCCTGCGGTGTTGATACCTCTGCCTCTATCTCAGGATTTACCCGCGTCAGTATCGGCTTTATCTCTAAATAGCCC
>Ga0116202_10002759_pt1 | contig 10515 bp, 6 predicted proteins | sample LakKivw325mmetaG_FD_94479 | JGI IMG/M metagenome (GOLD analysis project Ga0116202, IMG submission 94479) | Anoxic lake water microbial communities from Lake Kivu, Rwanda to study Microbial Dark Matter (Phase II) - Lake Kivu water 325m metaG | ecosystem: Environmental > Aquatic > Freshwater >... | reverse complement strand
CGCGAGGCCCATATAATCGGCAGGCGGGCATGGCGAGTGGGAACCAGATCACGAGAGCGCTGCGCGCCGCCACGGGAGGCATGCCGCAGATGAGCAGTGAGCAACCAGCAGGCGGGTCGTCGGGGACAGGGGGCTGCCGGTGCGGGTACCGGCGGCCGGACATATCCTGGTACGCCAGGTCGTTCCGCAAGCTGTTCTTCGACTTCCATAGCTCGGAGTACGCCGTGGGCCTGGCGAGCGCTTTCGACGCTGAGGCCTGGGCCGAGCGCGTCGAGCAGGCCGGCGCTCAGGCCGTGTCGGTCTTCACCAAGTGCGGCTTCGGCTGGTCCTTCTACCGCAAGGGCTCGATCCGCTACGTGCACCCGCATCTGCCCGAGGGGCTGGACATGCTCGGCGAGCAGATCGCCGCGCTGCAGGCCCGAGGCATCAGGACCATCGGCTACTACCACGTGTTCAACAGCGAGCCGCTGGCGCGCGAGCAGCCCGAGTGGTGCTGCCGCGACGCGCAGGGCCAGCCGCGACAGACCGGGATGTGCACCCGCGGGCCGCTGCTGGAGGAGTGGATGCTGCCCCACGTCGCGGAGATCGTGACGAACTACGCGGTGGACTCGATGTTCTTCGACGGGCTGCGCGCGCACGATGTCTGCTACTGCGAGCACTGCCGGCGGCGCTTCCGCGACGAGGTGGGAAGAGAGCTGCCGAGCGGGCCCGAGGACGACTCCTGGCGGCCCTACGTCGAGTGGAGCCTGGAGGATCACCGGCGGATTCGGCAGCGCGTGAGCGACACGATCCACGCGCTACGGCCCGAGGTGGTGGTGTCGTACAACTGGGCCTACTCGACGCGCCAACCGGAGGCCATCCCGGAGCACGTGGACGCGCTGAACCTGGACATTCCGCCGGAGGACCAGATCTTCAACGGGTCCTACCAGGCGCGCCACTGGGCCTGGACGGGCAAGCCCTACGACATCATGAACTCGGCCTTCCTGCAGTGGTGGGGCGACTGGTGCTGCAAGCCGGCGGTGGCGATGCAGCACGAGGTGGCCACGGCGATCGCGAACGGTGGGCTGACCTGGATCGGCTACCAGATGACGCACACCTTCGACGTAGAGCCGGCGGCGATGGCGGAGATGGGCAAGACGCTGGCCTTCGTGCGCGAGCGCGAGCCACTGCTGGAGGGCGCGACGGCGCGGGCCTGCGTGGCCGTGCTGCGCAGCACCGAATCGTGCCTGTGGGAGCCGGCGCGGTTCATGGCGGACGAGATGGGCCTGCGGGGCGCCCACAAGGTCCTCACGGAGACCGGGCTTCCCCACCACTTCGTGGACGAGCAGTGGCTGACGGCCCACGTGCGGGACGTCGTGCCCGAGGAGCGTTGCCCGGTGGTCGTGCTGGCGGACCAGCGGGGCCTGACCGGCGAGGTGGTGGCGGCGCTGGAGCGGTACGTCGAGGAGGGCGGCGGCCTGTTGGTGACGGCGAGGACGGGGACGCTGGGGCCAGACCACCAATCCCCGTGCGAATTCGCGCTGCGGCCGCTGGTGGGCGTGGACCTGGTGGGCGAGATCGAGGAGTCCCACTGCTACGTCGAGGTGACCGACCCGACGCTCCCGCAGGGCGGGCTGGCGATGCCGCACCTGTGCGAGGGCGCGGCCGTGCTCGCGGCGCAGGTGAGCGACGACGTGCAGCGGCTGGCGGAACTGCGGCGGGCGTACCTGCGGGGCGATGGGCAATTCCTGCTGCGCTGGTCGCCGCCCGGCGAGAGGACCGGGCATCCGGCGATCACCTTCCGGCGGGTGGGCCGGGGCGCGGCGGCCTTCGTGGCCGTGGACCTGTTCCGCGCCTACCACGTCAAGAACGTGTGGCCGCTGAAGCACATCGCGGAAGGGCTGGTGAGGCGCCTGGCGCCGGGCTTGCCTGTGCGGCTGACCGCGCCGGCGTGGCTGGAGGTCGCGCTGGCCGAGCAGGACACGCCCGGGGGGACACGGACGATCGTGCACCTGGTCAACTACCACGGCAACGGCCCGGTGGACCGCAACAACCTGTGCATCGAGCAGACGCTGCCGGTGAGGGACGTGACGCTGGAGCTTCGGCGGGCCGAGCCGCCCGCGGCGGTGACGCTTGAGCCGGGCGGGAGCCCGGCCGACTGGGAGCACGGAGACGGCGTGTTGACGGTTCGCATACCGGAGGTGCGGATACACCTGGCCGTGGTCGTGACCTAGCGGCCCCGCCCGCCCGCGGGCCGAAGGGACCCGCAGGGCACGAGCGAAAGGGAGACCACTATGGCTGACAGACCCAACATCCTGCTGCTCTACACCGACCAGCAGCGGTTCGACACGATAGCCGCGCTGGGCAATCCCTACATCCAGACGCCCGTGCTGGACGGGCTCGTGGCCGAGGGCACAAGCTTCACCTCGGCCTACTGCCCGTCGCCGGTGTGCATGGCCTCGCGGTGCAGCCTGCTGCTGGGGCAGTATGCGCACCAGACGGGCTGCACGGGCAACACGCCGATGCCGCAGGAGCGCACGTCGCTGATGGACCTGCTGCAGGCCGAGGGGTACCAGACCCACGGGATCGGGAAGATGCACTTCGGGCCGGACAGCCGCAAGCCGTGGGGCTTCGAGAGCCGCGTCATCGCCGAGGAGGGCGGCATGCGACAGGGGGATGACTACTGCGACTTCCTGGGCGAGAACGGCTACGGGCACATCGTGGACTGCTATGGGGTCCGCAGCGACATGTACTACGTGCCGCAGGTGTCCCAGATGCCGGAGGGGCTTCACGAGACCCACTGGGTAGCGGACAGGTCGCTGGAGTTCCTGGCGGACCGCGACCGCGACCGCCCCTTCTTCCTGTGGGCGAGCTTCACCAAGCCGCACCCGCCCTTCGAGTCGCCCGTGCCGTGGAATCGCCTGTACAAGAGCGTCGAGATGCCCCTGCCTCACCTGCCGGCGGACTACGAGGACCTGCTGACCTTCTGGAACCGAGTGCAGAATCGGTACAAGTACCGGGACCAGGGCTTCGACTGGAACCTGATCCGGCTGATCCGGGCCCAGTACTACGCGACGATCTCCTTCGTGGACTACAACGTGGGGCGCATCCTTGACCGCCTGCGCGAGGAGGGGGAGCTAGACCCCACGCTGGTCATCTACACGTCGGACCACGGGGAGCTGCTGGGGGACTTCGGCAGCTTCGGGAAGCGCTCGATCCTCGACCCGGCTGCCCGCGTGCCGCTGCTGGTCCGGTACCCCGAGCGCTTCCGGGCGGGCGAGCGATGCCACAGCCCGGCGAGCCCCGTGGACCTGCTGCCCACGTGTCTGGCCGCGGCGGGTCTGAAGCCGAGCCTAGAGCACGTGGGCGTTGACCTCGCCGAGCTGGCGGCCGGCAGCCCCGAGCGCGACGGGGTCCTGTGCCAGTATCAGGAAGCGGAGGTGGGCCTTTACGGGCTCATCACCGAGGACTGGAAGTACTTCCACTCGGCGGCGGACGGCAAGGAGTGGCTCGTGCGGCGCGTGCCGGGGCAGCTCGACCTGCGCAACTCGGCGGGCAATCCCGCCTACCAGGGCGTGCTGGAGGACCTCCGCCAGCGGCTCATCAACTGGTTGCGGTCGGACGGCTACGAGGCGCCGTTCGAGGGCGACGGGTGGAAGGCTTTCCCGCGCCGCGAAGTACCCGACACCCCGGACGCCTGGCAGCTATTCCAGGAGGGCGGAGCGGTGACCGAGCGCTTCCCGCCGGGCTACGGGTCCTTGTGTCACCCGAGGGGCGGAGCGCCGGTGCGCGGGATCTAGCCGTTGCGGCCGGTGGCCCGGGGTCGGCTTCGGGTACGACCGGGCGTGGGCCGGGAAGGATCGGCGACTCGTCCAGGACTCGTGGAGGGATTCCGCCAATGAGCGTCTCGGGAAGGCTCCGACTGGCTCCAGCCGTAGCGGTGGTTATCTGCCTGGCTGGGGGGGCCGCGGGCCACACGCCCTGTGCCCACGCCGACCAGGCCGCCGCGCCCGTCACGGTCGAGGGCTTGCTGCGCGAGATGGTGGACATGGAGCGGCTGGCGACGGTGCCCAACCCGGCAGTCGAGTCGGACCAGCAGTCCAGCTACGACCGGGCCAGCGTGGCGCCGGACAAGCCGGGGTGGTTCGCCAACGGCGACTGCGGCAAGTTCCTGCGCAGCGAAGAGCACGCCGGGCGGACGGAGCACGTCATGGCCGAGATGGAGGGCCCGGGCGCCATCGTGCGGATCTGGTCGGCCAATCCCGACCGCGGAGGCGTGCTGCGCATCTACGTGGATGACCTGGAGACGGCGGCCCTCGAGGCCGACTTCCTCAAGCTCACCTCGGGCGCGATCCCCGAGTTCCCCGCTCCCTTCAGCGGCCGTCGGTCGCTCGGGGCGAACCTGTACTTCCCCATCCCCTACCAGACCAGGTGCAAGGTCACCTGCGACGCCGCCGAGCCCAACGTGTACTACCACGTGGGCTACCGCACCTACCCGCCGGGGACGAAGGTCGAGCCCTTCTCGATGGACGTGCTGCCGGGCGTGTGGGACACCATGCGCGAGGTGGGCCGCCTTCTGGCCGACCCCTCGCGCCGGTTCACGACAGAAGGGGCCAGGCGCGTGGCGAAGCGCGCGACCCTGGCGTCGGGCGAGGCCCTGGCGATGGACCTCGACGGCCCGGCTGCCGTCGTCCGCGTCGAGATGAGCCTGGACGTGCCGGATGAGCAGCTCATCGCGGCGCTGCGCGAGTCGGCCCTGACGATCAGCTTCGATGATGAGAAGCAGCCCTGCGTGTGGGCTCCGCTGGGGGACTTCTTCGGCTCGACGCCGGGCGTCAATCCGTACGCCGGCCTGCCCGTGGGCATGGAGAAGGACGGTAAGTGCTACTGCAACTGGTACATGCCCTTCGCCGAGCGGGCGCGGATCGCCGTGAGGAACGAGGCGGCCGACCCCATCACCGTGAGTCTGGCGCTGTGGACGAGGCCCGCGGAGTGGCGGCGGGGCGAGATGCTGTACTTCCACGCCGGCTGGCGCAAGGAGTGGCTGCCCGCCGAGCCCGTGCACCTGGACTGGCGGATGCTGGAGGCCACGGGGCCCGGGCGCTTCGTCGGCGTGATGCTGGGCGTGGTCAACACGCGGGCCGGCTGGTGGGGCGAGGGAGACGAGAAGGTCTGGGTGGACGAGGACACCTTTCCCAGCTTCATCGGCACCGGGTCCGAGGACTACTTCGGCTACGCCTGGTGCGACCCGGCGCTCTTCGAACACGCCTACCACAACCAGAGCATCGTGACGGGGCCGGGCAACTTCGGCTACACCGCCGTGGCCCGCTACCACATCCTGGACGATATCCCCTTCGACAAGACCATCAGGTTCGACATCGAGAAGTGGGATGCGGCGGACCGGGAGTATTGCTGCACGACCTACTGGTACGCCGCGCCCGGCGCGACGAGCTTCTTCAAGCCGGTGCCCGTGGAGGAGCGCCGCGTGCGACCGCTGCCCGAGCCCTTCCGGGTGAAGGGTGCGCTCGAGGGCGAGAAGCTCAGGATAGCCCGTTGCACCAGCGGCCAGACGCAGCCGCAGGACCTGCAGGGGGAGTTCAGCGAGGCCAGGCATCTGTGGTGGCTCGACCCCGAGGAGGGCGGGATCCTGGAGCTGGCCGTGCCGGTGGAGAAGGCCGGTCGGTACCGCATCACGCTGGGTCTGACCAAGTCCTGGGACTACGGCATCCACCAGCCCATGGTGAAGGGCGAGGACACAGGCGAGGCGCTGGACCTCTGCTCACCCCAGATCACGCCGTTGAAGGCCGTGTTGGGCGAATTCGAGCTGGAGGCCGGCGAGGCCCTGGTAGGATTGCGCTGCGTGGGTACCAACCCGGAGGCCAAGCCCGTGCGGCACATGGCGGGGATAGACTACGTCCTGCTGGAGCCGGTGCAGTGACGGCCGTCCCGGCACGCGACAAGGAGGCCCGATCGTGAGCGGGCAGCCGAACGTGCTCTTCATCATCTCGGACCAGCACAACGCAAAGGTGATGGGCCACCAGGGCCACCCCAGCGTCCGGACGCCGAACCTGGACGCGCTCGCGGCCGGGGGCGTCCGCTTCGACAACGCCATCACCCAGAATCCCATCTGCACGCCCAGCCGCATGTGCTACCTGTCGGGCCAGTACGCGCACAACCACGGCTACTACGGGCTCGGCGGACCCAGGCCCCACGGCCTGCCGACCCTCCTGGGCCACTTCCGCCGCAGCGGCTATCGCACGGCCGCGGCGGGCAAGATCCACTGCCCGGAATACTGGGTCGAGGAGGATTCGGACTTCTTCCGGGAGGTCTGCGGGTGCAGCGTCGGCGGCTGCGCGGAATACAACGCCCACCTGCAGGAGCGTGGGCTGCTGGAGCTGCGGGACGACCTGAGCTACCCCGAGCACGGCGGTCGCGGCCGCCAGAGCGTGGACGGCCGGGCGTCCAACATCCCCTACGAGGACTCGCCCGAGGGGTGGGTCGTGCGCCAGGTGATGGGATTCATGGAGCGCTCGGCCGAGGAGGGACGGCCCTTCCTGGCCCACGTGAGCCTGCCCAAGCCGCACCAGATCTACGCGCCCAGTGAGCCCTTCTGGTCCCTGTACGACGAGGAGGACCTGGTGCTACCGCCCAACGCGCAGTACGACATGGCGCGCAAGGCACCCCACTTGCGCCAGGCCGCCGAGCACTGGCGCAGGGGGGAGTGGGCGCTCTTCGAGCCGCGCACCTTCGAGGCGGCGCGTCTGCGCAAACTCCACGGCTACCTCGGGTGCGTCAGCCAGGTGGACCACGCGGTGGGCGAGCTGATGGCGTGGCTGCGGGAGGCGGGCCTCGAAGAGGACACGATCGTCATCTACTGCACGGACCATGGCGACTACGCCTGCGAGCACGGCAACATGGAGAAGGCCCCCGGGATCTGCTCCGACGCCATAACGCGCATCCCCTTCCTGTGGAGCTGGAAGGGCCGGTTCGCGGCGGGGCACGTCGTGCCCGGGATCGTCGAGACCGTGGACCTCTCCGCGACCCTCTGTGCCCTGTGCGACCTCGAACCGATGGAGACGAGCGACGGGAAGGACCTCTCGCACCTGCTGGGGGGCGAGAGCGGCGAGGTGCACCGGGTGGGCGTGACGGAGTTCGCCTGGAGCAAGAGCCTGCGTCGCGGCGACTACCGCTACGTGCACTACGTGCCGGAGATGTTCCCGGAGGAGTACTCGAAGGGCTTCGGCGAGCTGTATGACCTCCAGGCCGATCCGTGGGAGATGGATAGCCTGTTCTTCGAGCCGGGGTACGCGGACCTGGTGCAGGAGATGAGGGCGGAGCTGCTGGACTGGCTGATAGCCACCACGCGGCCGGCCACGGTGTTGCCTATGCCGAGGCAGGAGGGCTGGCAGTTCCTGACGCGCGGGCAGTCCAGCGTCAACAGGGACGGCAAGTTCCCCCCGAGGCTGGTGACCCAGCTCAGGTCGAGGAACTACCTGTGAGGCGGTGCGCCGAGGAGGCGCCGGGCAGGCAGCCTCTCCGGCACTGGGCTCACGCCCTCCCAGCGGGGCGAAGGAGGTCCCCTCGCCGACCGGAAGCCTAACGTGCAGCTTGCTCGTGGCGAGCGAGGGCGCTCCCAGGTGGGAGCGCTGCTGCTGCAGACGCGTGGGGTGCGCCCAGGGATACGCCTCCGGGCGCGGGCGCGCGCCACTTCGCTGGAGGCGATGGCTATGATGGAACATTGGGATGTGGTGGTGGTAGGCGGCAGCGCAGCGGGGCTCACGGCGGCGATCACCGCCCGACGTCACTACCCCGACAAGCGCACGCTGCTCATCCGCAGAGAGGAGCGCGTGCTGATCCCCTGCGGCATCCCCTACATCTTCGGCACCGTGGGAGCTCTGGACAAGGACCTCATACCGGACGGGCTGTTGACCCAGAACGGCATTGAGCTGCTGGTGGACGAGGTGGTGGGCCTCGACCGCGAAGGGCACACCGTCACCACCGCCGGGGGGAGACAGATCGGCTATGAGCGCCTCGTCCTGGCCACCGGCTCGCTGCCCGTGATGCCTCCGGTGGCGGGCTTCGACAAGCCCAATGTCTACGCCATCTACAAGGACGCGGCCCTGCTCGAGGCTCTGCAACGAGACCTGCAAGCCGCCCGCAGGGTCGTGGTCGTGGGCGGCGGGTTCATCGGCGTCGAGATAGCCGACGAGTGCAACAAGCTCGCGAACGTCCAGGAGGTCAGGATCGTCGAGATGCTGCCCCACTGCCTGCTGGTCTCCTACGACGAGGAGTTCTGCACCGCAGCCGAGGACCTGCTGCGCGAGCGGGGCATCCATGTCCACACCGGCAGTAAGGTCAGCAAGGTGATAGGCGACGGTAGGGCGACCGGCGTGCTGTTGGATTCCGGCGAGACCCTGGAGGCCGATGCGGTGATTCTGGGCATCGGAGCGACGGCGAGCGTGGAGCTTGCCCGCAAGGCGGGCCTGCCGCTGGGCCCCACCGGGTCGGTGCAGGTTGACCGAACGATGCGCACGGAGGACGAGAGGGTCTTCGCGTGCGGCGACTGCGCCGAGAAGGTCTCCTTCTTCGGCGGCAAGCCGTCGCCGCTGAAGCTCGCCTCGATCGCCTGCGCCGAGGCCCGGATAGCCGGCGCGAACCTGTACGGCATCCGGCGCGAGAACGTGGGCACCGTGGGCGTGTGGAGCACGGCGCTGGGCGATACGGCCTTCGCCACTGCGGGCCTGACCGAGAACCTTGCCCGGCGGCACGGCTATGACTTCGTGATCGGCGTGTCGGAAGGCCCCGACCGGCACCCGGGCTGCATGCCGGGCGCCTCAGTCCTCAAGGTCAAGCTGCTCTTCGAGCGGCGGACTCGTGTCATCATCGGGGCCCAGATCATGGGGGGCAGGTGCGCCGGCGAGATGATCAACATCGCCAGCGCCTGCATCCAGAGACGGATGACCCTTGACGACGTGGCGGCCTTCCAGATGGGCACTCACCCGGCGCTCACGGCCTCGCCCATCGCCTACCAGTTCGTCAACGCCGCGGAGGCCGCGCTGCAGTTGTAGGGCCGACGCAGCCCCGCGCGTCTGCGTCATCCGGCAAGAAGGGGATCAACATGGTGAAGGTGCTTATCATAGACGACGACCGCGACCTGCACAGGTCGCTCGGGTGGTTCCTCGAGCAGGAGGGCTTCGAGGTGTGCTCGGCCTACGACGCCGACGAGGGCCTGGAGAGGATCAAGTCTGAGGCACCCGACGTGGTCATCCTCGATGTGCTCATGCCCACCGAGTACGAGGGCTTCGCGGTGGCTCAAGCCGTGCGGGAGGAGCTCGGTCTGCGAGACCTCCCCATCATCATCCTCTCCGCCGTCCACGAGGTGAGGAAGGTGCCCTACCGCTTCGCCCCGGACGAGACCTACCTCCCGGTGGACGTGTTCCTGGATAAGCCCGTGGACCCCGCGCACCTGTGCGCCAAGGTCCGCGAGCTGTTGGGGGAAGGGCCGCCGAGGGTCGAGGACGAGCCTCCGCTCTAGCCCGCCTGGGAACGGCTGTAGGTGCGGGCGCAGGGCGTGACCCAGCCCTACCATCTTGGTCCGCGACTCCTTGCGCCCGGGAGGCGATCCGTTGCCGAAGCCTGTGAACCGACGCGCCTTCCTGCGCGGCATCGCAGCAGCCGCGCTCGCGGGGCCGCTAGCCGGCCGGCGGGCCGCTAGCGCGCGGCCGGCCACAAGCAGGCCAAGGAGACGAGACCTCATGAGCCGCCCCAACATTGTCTTCATGATATCCCACGACATCGGACAGCACCTGGGCTGCTACGGCGTGCCCACGGTCCACACGCCCTCGATGGACCGCCTGGCCGGCGAGGGCGTGCGCTTCGCCAACCACTTCTGCACCGCGCCCTCGTGCAGCCCGAGCCGCGCCTCTATCTTCACGGGCCGCTACCCGCACAGCAACGGCGTCATGGGCCTGTGCCACGCGGACTTCGCCTGGGATCTGCACCCCGACGAGCGGCACCTGGCCGGGATACTGCGAGAGGCGGGCTACCGAACGGCGCTGGTGGGCATCCAGCACGAGACGCGCCGCCCGGCGGAGATGGGCTGGCAGGACCGGCTGCCCGGCGGGCCGTGCGAGAAGGTCGCCGAGCGGGCCGTCGGCTGGATCGAGCAGGCCGCCGGGGGGGATGAGCCCTTCTACGCGCAGATCGGGTTCTTCGAGCCGCACCGCAAGTTCGACTTCGGCGGGGCGACGCCCGATGACGGCAAGGGCATCTATGTGCCGCCGTGGCTCGTGGACGAGCCGTCCGCGCGCGAGGAGTTCGCCGCGTACCAAGGCGCCATCCGCAAGGTTGACGGTGCTGTGGGCACCATCCTCGACGCGGTGGACCGCCTGGGGATCGCCGAGAGCACCATCACGATCTACACCACCGACCATGGCATCCCCTTCCCCCGGGCCAAGTGCTCGCTGTACGACCCGGGGCTGACAACGGCCTTCATCGTGCGCTGGCCGGAGCGGGGATGGGCCGGGGGCAAGGTAT
>Ga0116202_10002758_pt1 | contig 10516 bp, 10 predicted proteins | sample LakKivw325mmetaG_FD_94479 | JGI IMG/M metagenome (GOLD analysis project Ga0116202, IMG submission 94479) | Anoxic lake water microbial communities from Lake Kivu, Rwanda to study Microbial Dark Matter (Phase II) - Lake Kivu water 325m metaG | ecosystem: Environmental > Aquatic > Freshwater >... | reverse complement strand
GGCGTGGGCATGGGCTAGTATAGAAGCGGGGTTCGGAGAGTCAAGAATCAGGCCGGACGCAACTGCCCGTGGCTGCAAGACATCCGGAGTTGCCGGCCGCTAGCTGGGTGTCCTGACGTGCCGCAGCGTTTGACAGGTGAAATGGGGTCGTCTACTCTTAGGTCATGTGTGAAGTCTTCCTGGGGCTCGGGTCCAACCTGGGCGACCGGGCCGGGCTCCTAGGACAGGCCGTCGCTGCACTTGAGCCGCTGGGCAAGGTGACGCGGTCGCACTGGTACGAGACTGACGCCGTCGGTCTGCCGGGCGCACCCGGGTTCCTGAACGGCGTCGTCCGGCTGGAAACTGAGCTCGCTCCTGACGAACTGCTCAGGCAGACGCGGGAAATCGAGCGCCGGCTGGGACGCGACCCGCTGCGGCGCACCGGCTCGCGTACCATTGACATCGATATACTGCTCTACGGCCGCCAGGTCATCAGTCGGCCCGGCCTCGAAATTCCTCATCCCCGGCTCCATCAGCGGGCCTTCGTACTGGCGCCGCTTTCGGAACTGGCGCCGGACCTGACCCACCCGGTGCTGGGAAAAACGGTCGCGGAGATGCTTTCCGAGGTCGATAGCGCCGGGGTCAGGGCGGCGTAGCTGATGCAGACGAAGTCAGAAGTCAGAAGTCAGAAGGCAGAGTCCGGAATCCGGAGTGTCGGGACGTTCTGAATTCTGCTCTGTTTGGTGTCTGGCAATGAGGTATATCTGCATCGAGGGGCCCATCGGTGTAGGCAAGACGGCGCTGGCTGAGCTTCTGGCTAAGCGCCTGGACGCAAAGTTGGTGAAGGAGGCGGTTGAGGAGAACCCGTTCCTCGACAAGTTCTACGGTGACATGCGCACCTATGCGTTTCAGACCCAGCTTTTCTTTCTGCTTTCGCGGCACAAGCAGCAGAGCTCTCTGCTTCAGTCCGAGCTATTCAGCGAGACCGTAGTATGCGACTACCTGTTCGATAAGGACCGGGTGTTCGCTCACCTGAACCTGACTGAGCACGAACTCTCGCTGTACGACCGGATATACAAGTTCGTTGCCGAAGAGATACCGAAGCCGAACCTTGTCGTTTATTTGCAGGCCCGGGCCGACGTGCTGCTGGCGCGCATCCGGCAGCGGGCGCGGAGGTTTGAGGCCGCGATCGACCCGCAGTACCTTGAGGAACTGGCCGACGCCTACAATCACTACTTCATGCACTACGATGCCGCGCCGGTGCTGATAGTGAATACCGAGCGTCTTGACTTCGTGGCCAATCGCGAGGACTTCGAGGAGCTGTTCCGGGCGATTGAGGATATGACCGCGGGGCGGAGGTTCTATTCGCCGAGAGGAAAGGGACGATAGTGACAGCCGAAGTCAGAAGGCAGAAGTCAGAAAGCAGAAGGCAGAAGTGATGTCGAGCGGACAGACGCAGTCGGACAAGGTGACTACGGTCAGGATAGTGCGCAAGAAAGCGAAAGCCGAGCGCATCGTCTGTCTGACCGCCTACGACTATCCCAGCGCCCTGATACTCGACGAGGCCGGCGTTGACCTGATACTGGTCGGTGACTCGGCTGCCAACGTCATCTACGGCATGCCAACCACCCTCACCATCGGCATGGACGAGATGGTCTATCATACAAGGGCGGTCGTGGCCGGGGTCAAACGTGCCCTGGTGGTCGCGGACATGCCGTTCCTGTCGTATCAGGTTTCGGTCGAGCAGGCGGTGGCCAATGCTGGCCGGTTCCTCAAGGCCGGCGCCGAAGCGGTGAAGGTCGAGGGCGCCGGGCCAGTGGTTCCGGCAATCAGGCGGTTGGTCGAGTTGGGCATACCGGTGATGGGTCATCTCGGGTTGACGCCGCAGTCGGTCCACAGGCTCGGCGGCTACCGGCTGCAGGCGCGCAAGACCGAGGATGCGGAACGGCTGCTGGCCGACGCGCACGAACTTGAGGATGCCGGCTGCTTCTCAATTGTGCTGGAGAAGATACCGGCCGAGGTCGCGGCCAAGGTGACACGAGAGCTCAGGATTCCGACCATCGGGATCGGGGCAGGCCCGAACTGCGACGGGCAGGTGCTAGTCCTGCACGACATGCTGGGGATGTTTGACACGACGCCGCTCAAGTTCGTGAAGCAGTATGCGCAACTGGCCGGCGAAATCAGGAAAGCGGTGGCCTCCTACGCCGACGAGGTCCGCGCCGGGAAGTTCCCCGGCGAAGAACACACGTTCCACGTCGACAAACCCCAATGACCAAGTCGCAATGACCAGTCAATGCCCAAGGCCCGATACCCGGATTCCGGTTGGGGGTTTCCGGGTTTGCGGCTTGATTGGGGATTGGTGCTTGGGAATTGACGCTTCCCTATGCGTGTAGTCAGGTCAGTCGCGGCGATGCAGCGCGTGGCCCGCGACATTAAGCACCGGGGCCGCATCGGGTTCGTGCCGACAATGGGCTATCTCCACGAAGGGCACCTCCGGCTGGTGCGGGCTGCCCGCCGGCAGTCCGATTTCGTGGTGGTCTCGATATTCGTGAACCCGATTCAGTTCGGGCCGAAGGAGGACTATCGCCGGTACCCGCGTGACTTCAGCCGGGACCGGCGTCTGCTCAGGTCGGCCGGGGCCGACTTTGTCTTCTACCCAGAGGTCACGGACATGTATCCCGAGGGGTTTGCCACCTACGTCGAGGTCGAGCGGCTCGGTGAGGGCCTCTGCGGCAAGTCGCGGCCCGGCCACTTCCGGGGCGTGACGACAGTCGTTGCCAAGCTGTTCAACATCGTGCTGCCGGACGTGGCTGTCTTCGGGGCCAAGGATGCGCAGCAGGCATTCGTAATCCGGCGGATGACGAGGGACCTTGGCTTCCCGACGCGCATCGCAATCCTGCCGACCGCGCGCGAGAAGGACGGGCTGGCAATGAGCTCCCGCAATGTCTACCTGACGCCGGAACAGCGGGCCGAAGCGCCGGTGCTCTACCGGTCGCTCTCGCTGGCCAAGCGGCTGATAGGGCAGGGCGAGCGGAGCGCGGCCAAGGTGAAGGCGGCGATGCGGCGGCTGATAAGGAAGACGAGTGGCCGGATTGACTATGTGGAGATGGTGGACACAGACGAACTCAGGCCGGTCAGGACCATCAAAGGCGAGACGCTCGTAGCGCTCGCCGTCTTCTTCGGTAAGACCCGGCTGATAGACAACACCATAGTGCGCGCATAGCGCCAGACCCAAGCACCAAATCCCAATCTCGAAATCCTGATGTCCGGACTAGGGATTTCGTGACTAGGGTTTGGGATTTCCAGGACGGAGTCCCTGGATGAAGAAGTAGCCGCCGACGGCGAGCGCCGTAAGCGTCGCACCGATTGCCACGAGCACGGTCCGGTAAGAGGTCAGGTCCCCGAGCGCACCGATGAAGAGCGTTGTCAGCAGGAACGCGGCGTTGGTGATGAACTCGCGGGTCGAGAATATCCGGCCGCGGATGTTGTCGGGCACTTCCTCCTGAAGCATCGTGCTCTGAACCACGCCCAGCCACGAGAAGGCGACTCCGGCCACGAGCGCGACCAAACTCAAGAACCAGACCGTGATAAGCCAGGGACTGGCAAGGAAGAGCAGGCCGTAGAGGAGAATAACGCCGACCACGACCAGCGGCTGGTTGATGCGACGGCGGACCATACCGAGACTGGCGGCGCCCGCAATCATGCCGACCGCGAGCACCCCGGCGAACACGCCCACGCCGCCGGTGCCGAGCTTCAGCACTTGCTGTACGAGGTAGATGAGCACTGTGTACGAGACTGAGGAGATGAACATCGTCACAACCAGCGAGGCCATTACGAATGCCACCAGCCGGTCCCGACCGACAACGTGCAGCACCTCGGCGAGGTCGCGGAAAAGTTGCCGGAACGCCCGCGCCGCAAGGCCGAAAATGGGGACTGCACCTTCAGAGGCCGTCCCCAGTTGCGCCTCGCTCTTCGAGACGAAGGGCGCCGGACGCCGGGCGGCGAACACCCCTGTAATCCCCAGCGCGAGCAATCCCGCGGTCAGATGCGTTGAGGCATTGATGAAGAGGCCATACTTCCAGCCGGCCCATTTGACGAGGAACCCGCCGGCCACCATTCCGAACACGGTCGCAACGCGCGAAAAGGTGAGGTTGGCGGAGTTGGCAACGAGCAGCTTCCTTCGGGCGACCAGTAGTGGCATCAGGGACGGAACCGTCGTGTTGTTGAACACGTCGAGGCCGAAGAAGACGAAGAGAGCGACCCAGAACGGAGTGAAGCTCCGCAGGGCGATGATAAGGAACGCGGTTGTCACCCACAGCCCGGACTGGGCTACATGCATGAACCCCAGTACCTTGCGTTTGTCCCAACGGTCGACGAGCACGCCGGCAATCGGGGCAAGGAGCATCGTGGGGATGACGAAAGCCATCGAGCCCGCGGAGTAGGCCATCAGCTTGCCCGGCTGGGACAGCGCGATTACCGTGATGAGCAGCATGTGGGTGAGCCGGTCTCCAAGCTGGGACATGCTGCTGGAGGCCACCAGCAGGCCGAAGTTCCGGAGGCGCAGCACCGACGCAAAACCTCGCGACATCGCTGCATCGTAGCGAGCGGCGTTACATAGTCAAGGCAGGTAGCGCGGCCACGATATTGGTGGTTCTGGTGCTGGTTTCCGTTGTCCTACAGCGACTCAGGTTCCTGGCCCGACCGCTGGGAACCGCCGCACCACTCGCCGGCTGAGTTGGAGCAGACTGTAGCCGCTTCCCGCAACGGGACACCGGCCGCAGCTTAACAAGAAGGCAGGCCCCGAGGCCTACCTTTCTACCGGCTTGCTGCGCTTTAGAATCTGAGGAAGGCGCCGACGCCGCCGCTTCGGGCGAGCTCTTTGGCCGCGTCTCCCTTGATAACCTCAATCGGCAGGCCGTGGTCTACAACCAGGCGCGGGAGAACTCCGACCAGGCTGACTTTGCGCAGGTCGGTGGCACTGCACTTGGCGCAATGGTTGTTGAAGTTGGCGCTGACGTTCAGGCACTGGGCACAGCGGGTGACCGAAGCATCGAAGTCCTTGGCCACGACGAGTCGCATGGCCCGGCCATCCTGGATGAACTTGAGGACCGGGTCGACCCCGACCGCCGCTTTCTTGCTGATTCCGGCCGCGCCGAACAACTCGGCTACTACCGCCTGCTCGCGTTTCTGCTCCCACGCCTCGATTTCGGGCAACACCCGCTGAACTGTGGCTGTCGGGCTGACGAACGTCTCCACGTTCACCTGCGTTATGACGAGGTTGCGGATTTTCGGGGACAGGGCCTTCGCGAACTCGGGCAGCACCGACTTGGTGCCGGCAAGAACAAGGCGGCGAATCCGGTGGCGTTCGATGAGCTCGGCCAACGGCTGGTGCAGCGTCTTCCAGAAGCGCCGGACCTGTTCCGTGTACTTCTGGTCGAACGCCTCCGTGTTCCGGCTGCCCTTCTGCACTGCGTCGCCCCGGCCCCTTGAACCGACCGTCTGCTTGCGCCACTGGCTGGTGTCGATGCTGGTGCTGAACTCTTTGAAGGTCTCGAACTCGTTGAGCCGGACCGAGAGGAAGCGCACCTGCTCGGGGGCGGCAACCAGCACACCACAGGGCCGGTACTCCTCAATGAGCCACAGGAGCTGTGCCGTGTTGGGCAACCCCCAGCTCACTTCGTCGCGGACGGGGATACGGGATGGAAACTCGTCCCACGACCTGGAACCAGCGAAGACAAGCAGCGAACTGCCGGCGGGCTGATACTGGCTAATGAAGTTCAGCAGCCGGGCAGACGCCTGGTCGTAGAGTTTCCGTTCTCCAGCCGGAATCCCCGGCTCGAGTTCGCGCAGCAGGCTGCGGAACCGGGCCGGATAGGCCGAACGCGGCTGGTCCGAACGGGTGTTGAAGTACAATGTCAGGATGTGACGGTCGGTGCTTTCGGTCAGTCGTCTGACGTCTTTGGGAGATACCATGGATGGCTCCTTATCGGATCAAATGTGCCCACGAGTCAGCCTATTAGACGCGGGCTGCATGTCAAGCGTTCCGCATAAGTGCGTTCTGCCGCCGAAAGGGGACGACGGTTCGGTCGGTTTGACTCCGCCGGCACCGGGTCTATAATCGCTCTTCAATGCGTGCGTGCAGCGTCCCGTCCATGTTGCCAACCGCCCCGACCCTCGGCAGTCAACCGGACAGGGGGCAGTAGGACGGATGATGGAGTCCAATGCCACCCGGTTCCGAGTCGGCACGAGCGGGTTCTCGTTTGACGACTGGCTCGGCAGGGCCTATCCGGCCGGTCTCGCCAAGGCCAAGATGCTGGAATACTACGAAGGCGTGCTCGGGTTCGATACAGTAGAACTCAACTTCACCTACTACGCGATGCCGGTACCGAGGACCTTGGCGTCTATGGTGAACAGAACGGGAAGCGGCTTCTGCTTTGTGATCCGCTCGCACAGGGACATGACCCACGACATCTGGCAGGACGAAGACCGGCGGGTCCTCAAAGACACGAGCGAGGTATTCAAGGCGTTCCGCGAAGGCATCAGCCCGCTCGTCGACACCGGTCGGCTTGGCTGCGTACTCGTCCAGTTCCCGGTTTTCTTCTATCCATATCCGCAGAACTTCGACTACATGAGGAGGATGTCCGACCTGATGCCCGGCGTTCATCTGGTGGTGGAGTTCCGCAACCGGGCGTGGTTGAGGCAGGATGCGTTCCGTCTCCTGGAAGAACGCGACATTGGCTACTGCGTTGTGGACGAGCCGAAGCTACCGCGGCTGATGCCGTTCGACTCACGCCGCACATCGGAAGTCGCCTACTTCCGCTTCCATGGTCGGAACCGGAACTGGTTCAATTGTCCCCGCGAGGAGCGGTACAACTACCTGTATTCCGCCGACGAGCTTGAGGAGTTCATCGAGCCGCTGCGCAGCGTCAGCGCCGGTGCAAGCAGCACCTACGTCTTCTTCAATAACTGCCACGCTGGCGCCGCGGCCCGGAACGCCCTGATGATGAGACAGATGCTCGGGCTGATAGACACCCTGACGCCGGTTCAGACACACGTGGTAGAAGGGCTTCCGACGGACGCGCAGTCGGGGTAGGAGAGTCCATCTGCGGGCCGCGCGTCCAAAGGACAAAGTGATAAGGACAAAGCAAGTGCCAAAGCAGCTAAGTCGCAGTCGGACTTTGTCCTCTCCTGGTTTGTCCTTGCTTTGTCCTTACTACTTAGTCCTTCATACTTCCCTCGCTGTCTTTAGTCACTTGACTTTCGGCGACCGGACAATATCCTCAGCACGATGAAAGTTGCTCTCGCCGGATTCAACATCGAGTACGAGCTGATGCAGGCGCTCGCCAAGAACCATCGGGTTGTGCTGACGCCGGAGCTGATATCCGCCGCCTATGCGCGCATCAGCCGGAGCTCAAAGCCGGTCGAGGACTTGAGGCAGGACGCCCGCAAGGAACTGGAGAAGGCGCGCAAGTCGAACGTGACAATCGTCTTCGAGATGGGTCATCACTCGATTGCCGAGCATGCGGTCTTCAACTTCGACGTGAGCGACGTTTCGCGGCTGGCGGTCGAGGCGCTCGAACGGCACCGGCTCAATTCCTATACCGAGAAGTCACAGCGGTACGTGACGCTTAGCGACGACTTCACCGTGCCGGACGAACTGAAGGGTACCGAGGTGCTGGACGAATTCGTATCCACCGTCAAGCTCCAGAACCGCTACTACCACGAGCTGTATGCCAAGCTCGTCTCCCATTTCGCCGACAAGCACCCGGAGTGGAAGGATGACCCAAACCGGGCAGAGAACGCAGCCAAGGAAGACGCCCGCTACATCACCGGACTCGCCGCGCAGACGCAGCTCGGGATGACGGCCAACGCACGCAACCTGGAGCTGATGCTCCGCAGCCTGACCGCGAGCGACTTGGCTGAGGTGCGCTCGCTTTCCACACAGCTCTACGAGCAGACAGTGGCGGTGGCGCCGTCGCTGATTGCGTTCCCGCAGCCGACCGACTACGACAAGAACACATACCCGCGCGTTCGCGAGTACGCCCAGGCGTTTATGACGCCTGCGTTCAGCCATCGGCCGCGCAATTTCATCGCCCTGGCCGCCTCGGACGTCGCGCTCGTTGACTACACCCAGAACGCGGACAACAAGCTGCTTGCCGCAATCCTGCACACGGTATCGCGGGCGTCGCATGCCGAGTGCCTGAACCGGGTCGAACGGCAGACGCTCGCCCGTAAGAAGGAGATATTCAAGCTCGCGTGCCAGGACATGCAGGCGTACGATGCGGTCCTGCGTGAGTTCGAGCACCTGTCGCTCACGTTCGAGCTGGTCATCTCGGCCTCGGGCTTTGCCCAGCTCAAGCGGCACCGGCTGATGACGCTCACGGCCCAGCCGTACGACCCGAAGAACGGCTGGACCATACCGACCTCAATCGCCGAAATAAAGGAGCACAAGTCGTTCAAGGAGATGCTGGCGCGGACCGAAGAGGTGTTCGACCACATCGCCGTGATCTCGCCGCCGGCCGCGCAGTACGTCCTTACCAACTCGCACCAGCGTCGAGTGCTCGTGACGGTGGACGCGCGGGAGCTGTATCACATCTCTCGGCTGCGTGAGGACCCGGCCGCGCAGTGGGACATTCGGGACATCGCCGGACGGATGATGGAGCAGGCGCGTCACGTGATGCCGCTGACGCTTGCCCTCGCCGGCGGCAAAGACAGCTACGCCAGGGCTTACGAAGAGCTCTTCGGCAAGCCCCCGGCAGTGACCGAGCTCAAGCTGCCCGAAGTGCGACCGTTGCCGGTGCTACCAGAGAGAACGCCGCGCAAGAAGGCCCGGCCGAGGAAGAATGAGAAGCTCGAAGGCGGAAGCCCGAGGCAGTCTGCTCGGAGTCAGAAGCCAAGGCCCGGCGCCCCAGAGCCCAAAACCACAAACCAAGAACCAGAAACCAGGGGGTAGCCGATGCAGGTTGCCAGTCTTGAGGACCTGAAGAAGGCGGTGAAGGCATGGGAGCCGGAGATAGTCGTCACCGACGAGGGTCTCGCCAAGAAGGTGGTGTTCTGGAACACGCTGCGAATTATCGCCAACGTCCTCGTGATAGTCGTGCTGGCGGTCGGCATCGCGTGGTGGGCCAACCCGCTCAGGATTCCCGCGCTGGAGCAGGAGTGGGCTCTTTCCGTGCGGCGCATCGTCCTTGGTGTGGGTATCCTGATGCTCTTTGCCGAATACGTCATCCCGATTGTCCGGCTCTACAAACCAGCCGGCCGAGATTCGCTCGGCCTCAAGCTCGTCCCGCGCAAGTCGAAGTAGCCGCCAAGCCGGGGCCGGATTCTACCACCAGGGCACCAAGACACCAAGTTCAAGCACCCTCGCCCCGAAGGGGAGAGGGTGGGGTGAGGGGCTCCTAACTTCGTCTTCCGAACAACCGACCGAGGTCATTAGAGGTGAGCTGGAACTTCCAATTCTCGTTCGGGAAGTCGTAGATGGCCGCGTCGCTCGACAGGTCGAACCGCAGAGTGTTCGTACCGACGCCGAAGCCCCAGCACAAGCCGATGCGCTTGAACTGTCCGATGTCCCGACGAGTGATCACGTCCCAGAGCCCGTAGTGCTGCAGGGAGTACCAGCCTTCCCTCTGGTAGATGAGCCCGCCCAGCTCGTTGCTCAGGTCCTCGAAGTAACCCAATCTGATCGAAACGAGACCGAACGCAGTCATTTCGACGCCGAGGGCCTTCCAGACGTCCTTCCATTCCTCGTTGAGCATGCGGCCAAAGGTCTTCGTTCCGGTCGTGTCGTAGAACATGCCGACCAGAAGCTTGTCTAGCTCCGGCATCACGCGCAGTCGAACGTCGCGGCTCTCAACCGGTGTCCAACTGGCCCCGAGGCGAATCATCCGAGGAAGGTCATCAGCCTCGCCGCTGTGTCCATAGACTAGGTGAGGCCCCACGTTGTCGAGTGCAGCGCCCATCGAGAATCGAGAGGCGGGGCGATAGAGAACGGCAAGGTCGATGGCAGTCGCTACTCCGGCGTTCAAATCAGGCACCCAAGCCGCTCTGCTTGTTCCGTCGGTCGATAACTCCCACGACCACCAGTCGTAGCGGGAGTTGCGCACCAGCTTGAGCCCGAGACCGGCCGCGAGCTTATCCGTTAACTCCAGACCCGCGTGAGCAGCCGCCGCTCCTCTCCAGACGGTCACTCGGCCGAGGTAGTCTCCGCGCTCATTCACGATGTCCGTCTCGCCGACGGTCATATAGGTGAGACTGCCGGCGACAAAGGCGTTGCGGCCGGGCAGGAAAGGAAGCCCGACTGGCGCTCCGCCGGCTAGGTACGCGTGATACATGCCGGGATAGAGCCCCGGAAGCCACTCTCCGGCGTTGATGGTCGCCCGCGCTGACGGCTGGAAAGCCAATCCTCCCAGATTATAGTAGGTCGCGTCGACCTCATCGGCAAGTCCGGCTGACTTACCCCCACTGAATTTGTCTAGCCAAGCCCGAGAGATTGCGATAGACTGTAGCCGTGCGGAGTGTTAACCGCACTGTTCGTGGG
>Ga0116202_10002756_pt1 | contig 10519 bp, 8 predicted proteins | sample LakKivw325mmetaG_FD_94479 | JGI IMG/M metagenome (GOLD analysis project Ga0116202, IMG submission 94479) | Anoxic lake water microbial communities from Lake Kivu, Rwanda to study Microbial Dark Matter (Phase II) - Lake Kivu water 325m metaG | ecosystem: Environmental > Aquatic > Freshwater >... | reverse complement strand
CTACTACTTCGTGACGGCCACCGACTCGTTCGGCAATGTCTCGATGGTGAGCCAACTGAAACGGGTTCCAGTCATCACCTGGGCTGAGCCGTACACACGTCCTGCGCCTTTTTCCGGGGAGTGCGAACTGGTGCTGGACTTTCCGACCGGGGAAGCGCCCGAGGTGTCTATCTACACTCTTTCAGGCGCGCTCGTCCGGAGGCTTCCCGCAAGCTCAGAGCGGGTCCGGCACTGGGACGGCAGGAATGAAGCCGGCAGGGAGCTGGCCGACGGTCTGTACCTGGCGGTCGTCCAAGGCAGTACGTTCAGGAAGCTGGGGAAGATAGCCAAAGTCGCCCGATAGTCTGTGGCTTATAGTTCACGGTTCCCGGTTCACGGAACCGCAAACCAGGCACTAACGGGGTGGGCTCCCCGAACTAAGAACTAGAAACCAGTAACCAAGAACCAGCAGGGGGCAGCACCTTCCCCGGGTTCAGGATGTCTTCCGGGTCAAGCGTTTGCTTCAGACGGCGCATCAAGTCGAGTTCGGCGGGGCCAAGAGCCCGCTTCATCAGATGCCGCTTGGCTGACCCGACCCCGTGTTCAGCGGTGATCTGGCCGCCTCGCGCCAGCACGAAGTCGACCAGGTCGTCAATCACGGCTGACCGGACCCGCTGCCATTCGCCGTCGTCGGTAATGGTCCGGCAGATGTCGACGTGGATGTTGCCGTCGCCGATGTGGCCGAACGGCACCACCGGGATGCCATGCTTCCGCTGCAGCCCGGCAACGAGCCCCACGGTTGCTGGCAGCTCGGCAAGCGGCACCACTATGTCCTCGGCAGTGACTTGGGAGTAGACCCGTTTGAGGTTCTTGGCGAGGGAACGGCGCGCGGTCCATAGCCGTTCCTGGTCGCTTGCGTTGTCGGCCACCAGCGGCTCGCGCGCACCAAGAGCCATCGCGGTCTCGCCGAGCAGCACGCACTCGCTCAGCACCTGCTGTCGGTCGTTTCCCTCAAGTTCGACCAGAACCTGCACCGCGGCGTCGGAGAGGGGGAGGCAGGCACCCAGGACCTGATTGCACGCGGCAATCCCGCCGCGCTCGATGAACTCGACCACGGCCGGCATCAGCCGGTCGTCGCGGATGACACGCAGACAGAGTTCGACGCCCTGCTCAATCCGGTCGAACGGCACCAGCACGTCAACCCGGTGACGGGGCATAGGGACCAGCTTGAACGTGATTTCGGTGATGATACCCAGTGTGCCTTCGGAGCCGATGAGGAGCTTGTTCAGGTCGTAGCCGGTCACGTTCTTGTGGAGCTTTCCGCCGTAGCGGATGATTGAGCCGTCGGCCAGCACCGCCTCGACGCCGCGCACGTAGTCGCCGGTAACGCCGTACTTGTAGGCGCGCGCGCCGCCGGCGTTGGTGGCGACGTTGCCGCCGATGGAGCAGTCGTCGAGCGATGCCGGGTCAACCGGGTAGTAGAGCCCCTCACCGGCGCACGCCGCCTGGAGCGCGGCCGTGCGGACTCCGGGCAGGGTGCGGACCATCAGGTTGCCGGCATCGACCTGTGGGGCCCGGTTCATGAGTTCCGTGGAAACTAGGATGCCGCCGTGGACCGGTATGGAACCGCCGGCCAGCCCGGTGCCGAGACCGCGTGGCGTGACCGGTACCCGTTCTTCGCGGGCAAGGCGGATCACTGCCGCGGTTTCCTCGGCCGACGACACCTTGACCAGCACCTCGGGCAGGCACGGCGGCTCAGAGCTCTCGTCGTGTCCGTAGTCGGTCAGCAGCGCCGGGTCGGACAGAACCCGTTCCGGCGCGCAGATTTCGGCCAGGCGGCGTACTGACGATGCGGAGAGCGGCTTGTACACAGCCGGTTAGCCTATCCCTGTCCGGCCGACAGTCAAACGCGGCACGTTACGTGAGAAGTCGGACGAACGCTGCCGGCAACCGCGCGCCGGCGGGTCGGTCTGCCTCGCCTGCGGAGCGAAAAAAGGGAACCCGGTCGAAACCGGGTTTGGACACCGTCGCAGAGAATTTCAGTTCAAGTGCTGGTCGATCTTGGTCGCAAGTACGCTCTCGGCGGCGTAGCCGACGTGCCGCTCGACCTCTTTGCCGCCCTTGAAGATGATGACCGTTGGTATGCCGTGGATATCGTATTTGCCCGGCGTGGATGGGCTCTCGTCGGTATTCAGCTTGCATACAGCGAGTCTGCCCGCGTACTTGCCGGCCAGCCCTTCGATAACCGGCGCCAGCATCCTGCAGGGCCCGCACCACGGAGCCCAGAAATCCACCAGCACCGGCAGCGCCGCCTTCAGAACTTCAGCTTCAAACGTGTAGTCATTCACGTGCTTCACTTCAGCCATTGCTCAATCCTCCTGCTGTGCCTTGGCGACGAGGCGTACGAGCTGTCGGAGCCATGGCCGCGTCACCCGGTAACAGACCTGGTTGCCTTTTCTCTCATGCGCTACGACACCGGCTGCCCTGAGCACAGCCAGTTGCTGCGAGACCGTTGCCTGGGCCACGCCCAGACGCTCGGTCATGTGCTTGACGTTGCACTCCCGATTCAGGAGTCCCGCCACAAGCTGCAGCCGCATCGGGTGGCCGAGCGCCTTGAAGGCCACCGCGAACCGTTCGGCTCCCTCGCGGTCTATGCAGCTTATCGTATGTTTCTTCGACGCCTTTCCACCGGTGCGCGATTCCCGCTTCATGTCGCTACCTTTGGCGGACAACGACATCGCCATTGGTAGTGGTGATTGTGATGCTCGATGCGCCGGAACCGATGCGGCCGCGGACGTGATGCTCGGTTTGGGCTTCGTAGATGACGGTGAAGTCGTAAACCGCGATGGTGCCGTTGCTGTTGGTGGCGTCGAGCACGGCTGACAGGTCGTCCGGCAGCCAGAGCGTCACCTTGCCGTTCGTGGTCGCAAGCTCGACGTCCTCGAAGGGAGCAAGCGCGGCGAGGTCGCACTCGACCGCGCCGTTGGTAGTGGCGCCGCGCAGGTCCCCGCTGTGAACCTGCACAGTCAGCCTGCCGTTGGTTGTCGACACGCGCGCAGTTCCCGTCGTGCCGGTTAGCCCGAGGTTGCCATTGGTCGTGCTGACGCTGATGTCGCCGACCGCGCCCGTTACCGCAACGTCGCCGTTGGTAGTTGACAGCGAGAGGTCGATGCTTTCCGGGGCAGAGATGCTGAAACTGGCCCCGTACGGCCGATTGCCGCTCATCATTTCCGCTCTAACGCGAAGCTCGTTGCCGACTATGGTGTCGCTGTACGTTACATTCGCGAGGGCCTGGTCGGCGTCGGCCTTGTCTCGGCCGTAGGCGTGTTTCACCAGACTATCGACTATGACCGTGTTGTCGTGCGACGCGGTTAGACGAATCCAGCCGTTCCGGGTCTTTGCGTCAAGGCTGGTGATGCCGACGGCGGCGCAGGTGTGAGTCTCCGACACTTCCAGCTTGTACGTATAGAGGCACGCAGCGGCCAGTAGGAACAAGGGCAGGTATCGACGCAACTGGTTTCTCAAGGAAGCCTCCTCAGTATGTTTCGCTAGCGACCTGGGCCTGCGGCATCAAGAGCAGTCCGGCAGAGAAGAAAAGCCCTCCGAGGCGGTCGTCCGGCGCACCTCTCAGCGCGGCGCCATTGGACAAGCGCCAAGTCGGAGTGAAGGGCGAATAGAGGTAGCCGCCGCGCAGGGCGACTCCGATTCTACCGGAGCTGCTGCTTGCAGAGAGTCCGATCTCCAGCGCGCCCAACCCGGCGAGTTTCGTGCCGGCGGAAAGCGACAGGTTCGCAGGCGCGTGGTCGAAAAGCGTGTCAAAACCGATATCGTCCGTGTTCTCGCGCAAGCCGAACGACTGGCTCAGACCGCCGATCCCGAGTAGCGGGACGATGGTCAGGAAACTGGCAGGTGTCAGTCTCAAGCCCATCTCGCCAAAGATGCCGGTCGCCTCGGTGCGAAGATGGTACATACTACTATCGACGTCGTCCCAGGTCTTGAAGAAGAGCGGTCCGACGAGAAACGAGCCGGTGAACGTGCGGAGTTCAAGGCCCCAACCGAAGTGGCGGCCGCGCGCCGCGGGCATGCCGTGACTTGCGAAGGCCGAGTTAAACCCGCTCACCGGGGGCTGGTAGGCGGCGGCAAACGGGATGAGCCATGCCTCGGGCGTGTCCGCGGCGGATGTCGGGCCCGCCGCGGCCAGCAACAAGGCCGTCAGGATTATTCGCATATTCGAGACTCCTCAAGAGGTAGTATAGAGCGGTCGCAAAGGGTGTCAAATAGCGGGACCCTGCAAACGACATTAAGGAAAGCACGAAAGACACCAAACCGACAGGTGCAGCATGTTCCCATTCCATTTCACTCGGTTTTCGTATCTTCGTGGCTGTCAATATCGGAATCAGGGCGGGAGCGACGAGCGAGGGGTATCGCCGGTTCGGCCGGCCAAAGCGAAGCCGCCCGCCGTTAACGCGAGCGGCTCGAATTCGGCGGAAACGGCTAGTGCGTTACGAGGACCTTCCTGACGACTGCGACTCCCGAGGCGGCGTAGCGGCAGAAGTAGACACCTTCTGGTACGAGGCATCCGAATCCGTCCTCACGATTCCACGTCGCCGTGGCACGCCCGTCAGCTCCGGCCGTGCATTCCAGTGTGCGGACGACGTTGCCGACCGCATCGTGTATGTCAACCACCGCTCTGCCCGGTCCCACCGGCTGCAACCTGACCGTCATCTGCCCGGTTACCACGCTGGGGCTGACGGTCAGACGCTGGAGAGGTTCAACCGCAGTCCTCGGCTCCTCAACGGCGGGTCCGCCGCCCGCGCCGTAGAACTTCACTTTAGGCGCGTTGGGGTTCAGATACTGGAGGAAGTACCAGCTGTCGCCCTTCGGATTGTTAATTGTGGTCGTATAGACAATGGCGTTGGTGACCGCGTAAATCTCGAGCTTCGTCGGCCATGCGTCAAGGTTCGGGAAATCGAACGTGTCCAATATCATTCCTTGTCCGTGCCAACTCGGAGTGGCGTACACGGTACCCGGCGGGGTCACTCGCACCGAGTCGATGACGGTACCCGAACCTACGTTTCTCGGGTCGAGCACGCCATGGAAGTCCGTCTCTGCCTTGCCGATGCCAAAGGCAACGAGCAATAGCGTCACTACTGCCATTCCAGCACAGCGCTTTTTCATGCTCTCTGCTCCTGTTTTGCGTTTAACTACTCCGGGGCATGCCCCGTGTATGAAGAATACCGCGAGACCCTGCCTTGTCAAGCGCGTGTTTTGCTGACCTTCCCCACTGAAATCGGGCGGCTTGGCCTGGCGACCACGGCGGACAGTATTCCGTGCGGGGCGTTCCAGAATTCGAGTTGGTGAAGGTCGAGGGGACACAGACTACTGGCAGCGCCAGAGGAGGCCCGTCCGGATGTACTGCGGCAGCGTGGCGTGGCCCGGCATAGCGGAACCGCCCCGAAGGGCGGTTCCAATGGCTGCCGAGCTAGTCTCTAGTTGAACAAGACGGACTTGCTGGACACCGCTCTGCCGTCGACAACCAGGCGGTAGAAGTAGGTACCGTCGGCAACGCGCCGGCCGTTCGAGTCCGTGCGGTCCCAGGTTGCGCTCTGGCTGCCCGGGTCAAGCGTGCCATCTACCAGTGTACGAACCAGTGAGCCGGTAGCATCGTAAACACCGAGGTTTACGTTGCCCCGGCGTACAACCGTGAAGTTGATGCGGACGCGGTCACGCACAAGCGTAGGCAGCACCCGGTCAACCGACCCGCCGAGCTTCGCTGGCTGTTCTTCAACACCCGGAGCCTGGACAGAGACTGATGCGTAAACGGTGTCATTGGCTTGAACCGAGTCGTCGGGGAAAACCGTGAACATCGCTACGCCATAGTCGTTCCCGATGACACCGGTCCACTTCTTGAGGAACGTTACGTTCGCAGTCCCCGACCGAGCGAGCGAGTCCGTATAGGTCGTATCAGTGAAGACGATGTGACCGGTGGAGTCAATCTGGCAGATCACCGGGACGCTGTCTACACTATTGAAGCCAAAGTTGCGGATGCGGGCCATGGGCGCAATCGACTCAGGAGCCACGGTATCCTTCGGCGCCAGGACCGCCTCTGCGCCGACGTCTATGGTTGGCACGACCACGACGGAACCATACGCGGAGTCGTTGGTTTGGACGGAGTCTTCGAGCAGCTTCGTGAAAATCGCCACCTGATAGTGGGGGCTGCGGGCGACGCCGGTCCAGCTCTTCGGGAACGTCACGGTCGCGGTATCGGACGGGGCGAGCGGGCCCGCATAGGTGGTCGTATCAGTGAAGATGACTTGGCTGGCTGAGTCAATCTGGCAGATGACCGGGATGTCGCTTGCTGGATTGAAGCCGAAGTTGCGGATGCGGGCCATGGGCGCAATTGACTCGGGCGCAACAGTGTCCTTCGGCGCCATGACCACGTCTGCGCCGACGTCGATAGTTGGGACTATTGATGCGTGCGCGGTGTCATTGCTTGGGACCGAGTCTTCAGACAGGCTCGTGAAGACTGTCACCCGATAGTAGGCCTTGTGGGGAACGCCAGTCCAGCTCCTCGGGAACGTCACGTCTGCAGTCTCGGACGGGGCGAGTGTGCCTGTGAAGACAGTCGTATCAGTGAAGACGACCGAGTCAGCCGAATCAATCTTGCAGACTACCGGGAAGCGGGTCACGGGATTGGCACCGAAGTTGCGGATGCGGGCCATGGGCGCAATCGGTCCTAGAGCCACAGTGTCCTTTGGCGCCAGGACCAGTTCCGCGCCAACGTCATGGGCAGGGATGCCGCCGTGACCCAAGAGCGCCCGGATGTGCCAGTTCACGTCATAGCCGACGCTTCTCAGTTCCACCCATCGGCCATCGCTGTTTATCCAGTTGCGGCCTACTGCAGCCGGGCCGTCGTCAATGCCCAGGGGGTGCGTACCGCCTCCGTGGTTTATCCGCGGACCTACCCAGATGTCGTCAGTTGCACCGGCCAGGGGGACCAGAATTGGCAGGTTGACGGTCTGCCAGGCCATCGTATCCGCCCCGGTATAGGGTACCGACTCGATTAGCTGACCGGGTTCTGAGTCCGTGCCTTTCCCCCACACGAATAGGTAGTCGTCGTAGGACGCGTCCCATTTGTAGAATATCACCGCCGATACCGTGCAAGCCTTGGCAGGACTCAGGCGGGCTGCAGCAAAGAAAGCGCCGCCGGCAAACAGACCCAGACCGCTGTTGAACGCCTCAAGGTCTACGTGCAACGTATCGCCGGCACCCAGAGCACAGACCGAAGGGCCATTTCCGGCGACAACCCGAGATTGGGACAGCAGCGGACTCAGGTCGCCGCCACCGGACGGCACGCTTGCCGAGGTCTGTGCTGCCAGAGATAGCCCGGCAAGAAGCATCAGGCTCAGGATCGTAGCACCAATCTTCACACGTTCCTCCTTAGATGTCTCGAACTGCCTCGCTGCCTGCAATAGCGCAATATCATCTCTGAAAGGCCTCTGGGATGAGGGAGTTTAGCTGCCGCCCACAGCAAGTCAAGCGAAAAGCACTCTCAGGGTGCCGCGGAACGCCTCCTGTCCCGCGTCCAGCTTCTCAAGTTGCCCGCCGCCCTCGGCCAAGTCCGGCTTACCGCCGCCGCCGCCGCCCATTGCTGGGCCGACCGTCTTTGCTAGCTTGCCCGCAGGCAGGGACGTCTGCAGGTCCGGGCTGACGAAGACCACGTAGCGGATACGCGGCCCTTCGCCGCCAGTGAGCAGGCCGGCGTACTTCTCCTTCAGCAACTCCCGAACGCGGTCGGAAACGAGCCTGAGTTCGCCGGTCTCGAACTTCGGGAGGTGGCCGGTGACCACCTTGACACCGCCGATGTCCTCGGCCCGGGTCGCCAGTTCATCGCCTGCCGCACGCGCCAGTTGCGCGGACAGGCCGGCCAGCCTCTCGCTCAACCGCTTCTGTACCTCGGTCAGTCCCTCGACCTTCTTTAGGAGCGTCTCCTCGGTCCCGCCCAGCCGGTCGGTGAGCTGAGTCACGATGGCACGCTCTGACGCCGCGTTCTCGAATGCCGCCTTGCCCACCAGCGCCTCGATGCGGCGGATGCCGGCCGCGACGCCGGTCTCAGAGGTAATGCGGAACATCCCGATCTGCCCGGTGCTCTTCAGGTGCGTGCCGCCGCAGAGCTCCATCGAGAAGTCGCCGACCTTCACTACCGTCACTTTCTCGCCGTACTGGTCTCCGAAGAACGCGAGCGCGCCCATCGCCCGCGCCTCGTCCAGCGGCGTGTTGTGCAGGGCCTGGACGTGACGGTCCGCAACCACCTGCTCGTAGACCAGCCGTTCGACCGCGTGAATCTGCTCAGCAGTCATCGGTTCGAAAGCGGCGAAGTCGAACCGCAGCCGTCCCGGCTCGACCAAAGAGCCTTCCTGCTTCACGTAGTCGCCAAGCGTCTTGCGGAGTGCGGCGTGCAGCAGGTGGGTCGCGGTATGGGCCCGCTCGATTTCGCGCCGTCGTTCCTTGTCCACCGCGGCAAAGACCTTGCCGGCAGCGACTTCACCTTTGACCAGCTTCGCCTTGCAGGCGGGCGCGCCATGCTTGTAGTAGGTGTTGAGCACTTCGAGTTCGAATCCCTCGCCGATAATCCGGCCCGTGTCGCCTACCTGCCCGCCCATCTCGGCATAGAATGGGCTCTTCCTAAGAACGACCTCGTACAGGCGCGTGACACGACCGTGCTGTCCGACAGGGGCCTCAGCGGCCAAATCCGCCTTGGATTTCGGCTCGTGTCCCAGGCCGAGGAGAGCTGTGAAACTGACAATCTCGGTCTCGGCCTCGTCGCTCTCGTAGCCGACAAACTCCCAATCGGCTGCCCCCTCATAAGCAGGAGCCGCGGCGGTGCTGATGAATGTCTCCTTGCGGCTGCGCTCGCGCTGTTCCTGCATCGCCTGCTCGAACCCCGCCGTATCGAGCTTCACCCCGGCCTCTTCGGCCAGCTCTTTCACGAGCTCGATATGGAAACCGAAGGTGTCGTGCAGCTTGAACAGGTCCTCACCTGGAATCAGGCCTTCGCGCTTGTGCGCCGCCAGCACGTCTTGCCACCGTTCGAGTCCGGCGTCCAGCGTGCGCAGGAACCGCTCTTCCTCAGACTTGATGATAAGCGCGGCCTGCTCGCGCTTGGCAACGAGTTCCGGGTACCACTGCCGCATCAGTTCGACGACCTCGCCCGAGACCCTGTAGAGGAACGGCTCGGCCACGCCCTGCCGATGCGCGAAGAGCAACGCCCGGCGCAGAATGCTCCGCAGGATGTAGCCGCGCGCCTCGTTGGAGGGAATCGCGCCGTCCGCAATGGCAAAGGTCAGAGCCCGCGCGTGGTCGGCTGCCACGTAGAGCATCTGCCTGAACTCGTTCTTCGTTCCACGTTCATCGTTCATCGTTGCCGAACTGAGCATTCTGGCGGTTGCCTTCACGATGGGCGCGAACAGGTCGGTATCGAAGATGGTCTTCTTTTTCTGGGACACCGCCGCCAGCCGCTCCATGCCCATGCCAGTGTCGATGCCCCGGTTCTTCAGGGGCTCGCGCGTGCCGTCCGGCAACTGGTTGTATTGTGGGAAGACGATGTTGTAGACTTCGCTGAACCGGTCGCAGTCACATCCGGGCGCGCACTCTGCCTTGCCGCAGCCGAACTCGGGCCCAAGGTCGACGTAGATTTCGGAGCACGGGCCGCAGGCCCCGCCGCCGCCGACCGGGCCCCAGAAGTTATCCTCGGCCCCGAGCCTGACCACCTTCTTGTGGGGAAGGCCGACCTTGGTGCGCCAGATGTTGTAGGCCTCCTGGTCTTGCTCGAATACCGAAGCGTAAAGCCGCTCTGCGTCGAGCTTCACGACCTGGGTCAGGTATTCCCAGGCCCAGGGAATCGCCTCATGCTTGAAGTAGTCTCCGAACGAGAAGTTGCCGAGCATCTCGAAGAAGGTGCAGTGGCGCGGGGTCCTGCCCACTTGGTCGAGGTCGGACGCGCGCAGGCATTTCTGAATGGAAGTCGCGCGGCGGTACGGCAGATCGACCGTTCCCGCCCAGTATGGCTTGAACTGGACCATGCCTGCGCTGGTAAAGAGCATGGTCGGGTCGTCCCGCGGTATCAAGGACGAACTCGGCACGATCTTGTGGTCCCGGTGAGCGTAGAACTCAAGGAACGTCCGGCGCAACTCGCGATGATTCATTGCTGGTGGATTCTAGTGGGAAATCGTGGGGCTGCAACCTCGGCGAACCCCTCGCTGCTACTCACAATTCCCAGTTCGGAAGAACACGACGTAGACGAGCTTGCCGGTCTTGTCTATGTAGCCCGAGCCTAACTCATCGCCCCGATGGAGCTCTATGCACGCAAGACCACCCAGGAAACTCCCGGCTCCATCGAACTGCGGGCTGATGAGGAACCTGCCGGCCCGGTCGATGTAGCCGAACTTACTGCCCAACTGCACAGGAGCGAGGCCCTCGGAGAAGTCGCCGGCGTGGCTGAACTGAGATCTGATGACGAATCTCCCGCCCCTGTCTATGT
>Ga0116202_10002754_pt1 | contig 10527 bp, 8 predicted proteins | sample LakKivw325mmetaG_FD_94479 | JGI IMG/M metagenome (GOLD analysis project Ga0116202, IMG submission 94479) | Anoxic lake water microbial communities from Lake Kivu, Rwanda to study Microbial Dark Matter (Phase II) - Lake Kivu water 325m metaG | ecosystem: Environmental > Aquatic > Freshwater >... | reverse complement strand
TTCAGATACCGTGCCAGCAGTGTCATTCTGAGCGAGCCCTTCGGCCTTGCTCAGGGCAGGCTCCGCGAGCGAAGCCTGCCCTGAGTGCAACCGAAGGGGATCTCGTTCCGGCAAAGCGAGTGAGATTCTTCGCACCTTTCGAGGCTCTGCGAGCCTCTTCAGGTGCTCAGAATGACACTGACTGAATAGTTACGTATAATCTATCCCGACATGAGGTCGGGTCTAAACGCCCCTGCCTGGAAAGAATGGCCGATCGGAGGTCGTGAATGAAAGTGCTCCTCATCCGGCATGGCGAATCGCAGGCCAATGCGGAGCGCCGCATACAAGGGTGGTTGGACTCACCGCTTACCGATGTGGGACGCGGCCAGATGCACGCCCTGGCCCGTCGTTTGCAAAACGACGGGTGGAGCGTCGCCGCGCTGTACGCCAGCAACCTGTGCCGCGCTGCCGAGAGCGGTGAGATACTTGCCGCTGCGCTCAGCGTGCCGCTGACCCTGGACGAGCGTCTGCGCGAATACGGTATCGGCGCGTTCACTGGCCTGACCTGGGAGGAGGCTAAAGAGCGCTTCCCGCTCGTGACAGCGCAGTGGGAGACCAACCCCCGCAGAACACCCATCCCTGGCGAGGAGGGCGATCACGTATTCTGTGCCCGGCTGGTGGCCGCATTTGACGACATCATTGCTGCACATCCCTCGGAAGCAATGGTAGGCGTGGTGGCCCACGGGGGAACGTTCAACGTTTACCTCAAACACCTGCTGGGTCTGGACATTGACATCCGGGGACCGTTTGCTTTTTCCAATGCGGCGCTGAGCGTGGTCGAATTGGGAAAGAGGGGACCATATATCACGTTGTTGAACGACACTTGCCACCTGACAGATACCGAAACAGAGTCTCATACGAGGAGGAGTTAGATGATCCTGGGACAAAAAGTCCGCTTGAGAGCCATCGAGCGCGCTGACCTGCCCACCTTTGTGCGCTGGCTCAACGATCCAGAAGTGCTCCATTACCTGCTGATGTACATGCCCATGTCTCTGGCCGAGGAGGAGAAATGGTTCGAGGGACAATTGCAAAAGCAGGATGGCCGCGTCTTTGCCATCGAGGCCATTAACGGCGACCAGGCGGTGCACATCGGTAACATCGGAATCCACGACGTGGATTGGAAGAATCGCGTGGCGGAAGTGGGCATTGTCATCGGCGAGAAAGATTACTGGGGGCAGGGTTACGGCACCGACGCCCTCAAAACCCTGCTGCGGTTTGCCTTTCAGGAGATGAACCTGCACCGTATCCAGTTGCGGGTGCACGACTACAACGCGCGGGCCATCCGCTGCTACGAGAAGTGCGGTTTCCAGCACGAGAGTCGCCAACGAGATGCCCTGTTTCGCGACGGCGAGTACCACGATGTACTGTTGATGAGCATTCTGGCAGAGGAGTTCTAAACCGGATGATGGCAGAGCAGAGTCAGGAGGGAAAAGCGATGTATCGAGAACTGTCAATTCTCAGCGGTTCGGCGAATCCAGAACTGGCCCAGGAGATCTGTGATTATCTGGATGTGCCCTTGCAGGGGGTGGATATTATCGACTTTCCAAATGAAAATATCTTCATCAAATTACACCGCAGCGTGCGCGGTCAGGATGTGTATGTTATTCAGTCCGCTTGCTCGCCACTGAACCGCAACATCATGGAACTGTTGATTATCATTGACACTCTGAAGCGAGCCTCAGCGGAACAGATTACGGCGGTCATGCCCCTTTATCCCTACGCCCGCAGTGACAAGAAGGACCAGCCACGCGTGCCCATCACCGCCCGCCTCATCGCCGATCTGATCACCGTAGCCGGGGCCAATCGCTACATGACCATTGACCTGCACGCCGGGCAGGTGCAGGGTTTCTTCAACATCCCCGGCGACGAATTGACCGCGTTCCACATCCTGAGCGATTACTTCCTGAAGAAGAACATCCCCAACGCCGTGGTAGTCAGCCCGGACCTGGGTTTCGCCAAAAAGGCACGCAACTTCGCGGAGAAATTGCACGTCCCCCTGGCCATCATCGAGAAGAGGCGCAAGAGCAGCTTGCGGCCCGAGGCGCTCAACGTGATCGGCGACGTACACGGCAAGAACGCCATCCTGGTGGACGACGAGGTCCTGACAGCAGGCACGATGGTGGAGGCCGTGGAAATTCTCAAGTCCGGCGGCGCGGATCGCATTTTTGCTAGCTTCACCCACGCCGTCCTCGCCGCTCCGGCCACCGAGCGCCTGCGCAACTTGCCTTTGGAAGAGATTGTGACCACCAACACTGTCACCATCCCGCCGGAGAAACGCCTGCCGAACATGACCATACTCTCGGTCGCGCCGTTGTTAGGCGAGGTCATCCGCCGCACGCACCTGGGCATCTCCGTGGGCGAGATGTTCAACGAGTAATCAAAACGTAGCGGCGGACGGCCCTGTCTGCCCGCGCAAGTAGCGTCGGGGCTTGCCCCCGATGCCTGCGCCGCCCGCAAGGGGCGATGCTACAGCTCGTGACGGTCACACGGATACCTTTTTCACCTGTGGAGAATTGTGGTATAATCTGGTGGGGGAAGTTGAGCAGAAAACTGGGAGACGAGGAAACATCGGATGCTGAGAGGTTTACTGTCCAAAATCGTTGGCGATGCCAACGAGAGAGAGTTGAAGCGCCTGCAACCTGCGGTGGAGCAGATCAACGCTCTGGAGGCAGAGTTCGAGGCGCTTTCGAACGAACAACTGAGAGATAAGACCCAGGAATTCATCGGGCGGCTGCACGCCGGTGAGGCTCTGGACGACATCCTGCCCGAGGCATTCGCCGCCGTGCGCGAAGCCTCCAAACGTACCATTGGGTTGCGACATTTTGACGTGCAGCTCATCGGCGGGATTGTGCTGCACCAGGGCAAGGTGGCGGAGATGGCCACCGGCGAGGGCAAGACCCTGGTCGCCACCCTGCCGCTATATCTCAACGCCCTGGCGGGAAAAGGCGCTCACCTGGTCACCGTTAACGACTACCTGGCCAAACGCGACGCCCAGTGGATGGGCCCCATCTACCACCTGCTGGGACTATCGGTGGGCGTCATCCAGCACGACGCGGCTTTCCTTTTTGATCCCAATTACGTCGCCGACGACGACCGCTACCAGCACCTGCGTCCCGTACCCCGCCAGGAAGCCTACCTGGCCGACATCACCTACGGGACTAACCACGAGTTCGGCTTCGACTACCTGCGCGACAACATGGTCACCGACCTGAGCCAGTGCGTGCAGCGCGAACTCCACTACGCCATCGTAGACGAGGTGGACTACATCCTGATTGACGAGGCCCGCACGCCGCTCATCATCTCCGGCCAGGCCGAGGAGCCTGACCCTAACTACGAACGCATGGCCAAGCTCATTCCCAGGTTGCGCGCCGAAGAAGACTACGTCGTGGAAGAGAAAGGGCGCATCGTCACCCTCACCGAGCAGGGCGTCGAGCGCCTGGAAAAGTGGCTGGGAGTGGACAACCTCTACTCGCCAGAAAACTCGGCGCTGACCCCTTACGTGGACAACGCCCTGCGCGCCCACGTCATCTTTCACCGTGACCACAACTACGTGGTAATGGACGGCCAGGTGATCATCGTTGACGAGTTCACCGGCCGGCTGATGCACGGGCGCCGCTATTCCGAGGGCCTGCACCAGGCCATCGAGGCCAAAGAAGGCGTGCCCATCCAGCGCGAGAACCTGACCCTGGCCACCATCACCTTGCAGAACTACTTCCGCATGTACGAGAAATTGGCTGGTATGACCGGCACCGCTGCCACCGAGGCCGAAGAGCTGCACAAAATCTACGGCCTGGACGTGACGGTGATTCCCACCAACAAGCCGGTGGTTCGCCAAGACTACCCCGACGTGGTATTCAAAAACCAGCGAGCTAAATTCCAGGCGGTGGCTCAGGAGATCGAGGAACTACACCGCCAGGGACAACCCGTCCTGGTGGGCACGGTAGCCATTGAAACCTCGGAGATGCTCTCCGAGACGTTGCGACAGCGGGGCATTCGCCACGAAGTGCTGAACGCCAAACATCACGAGCGTGAGGCGGCCATCATTGCCCAGGCGGGACGAAGCGGGGCAGTGACCATCGCCACCAACATGGCCGGTCGTGGTGTGGACATCAAACTGGGCGGCGACCCCGAAGGCCTGGCCCGCGAGATGCTGCGGCGCAAAGGTGTAGACCTGACCACCGTTGACCCACAGACCTGGCAAGCCACTCTGGACGAAGCACAACGCGCCTGCAACGAGGACCAGAAAAAAGTGTTGGCCGTGGGTGGGCTCCACGTCCTGGGCACCGAACGTCACGAGGCGCGGCGCATTGACAACCAACTCCGCGGGCGATCCGGGCGGCAGGGCGATCCGGGTTCTTCACGTTTCTACCTCTCGCTGGAAGACGATCTGATGCGCCGCTTCGGCGGCCAGTCAGTGTCGAACCTGATGGAACGGCTGGGTGTCGAAGAGGATATTCCCATCGAGCATGGGCTGATCTCCAGGACCATTGAGAACGCCCAGATCAAGGTAGAGGGCTACAACTTCGACATCCGCAAACACGTCCTCGAATACGACGACGTGGTCAACCAGCAGCGGGAAATCATCTACGAGCAACGCCATCAGGTGCTCAGTGAACCTACTCTCAAGCCCATCTTGATGCAGATGATCGGCGACGAAATTCGTGCCGTGGTTACTCAGCACGTCACAGACGATAACGAGTTGGACCTGGATGCATTGTACAACTCCCTGGCGGCCTTCATCCCCATGCAGGAAAACCGGTCCGCGACGGTGGCCCGCTGGCGCAATTTAAAGACGCAGGCCATCGAGGATGAGGTCGTAGCTCGCGCCGAAAAAGTCTACGACGAGACCCAGGCCTCCATGGGGCGCGATCTGTTCCAGCAGGCGGCCAAAAGCGGCCTGCGCCTGCCGGACCTGGCCAGCGCGGAGGGGGGCATATTCCGCCTGCTGTACGACGCTTTACCCAGCCAGGTGAGCGAGGAGACCTGGCAGGCCGTACAATCTTTGCACCCCGCTCACCTGGACAAAGCAACCCGCGACGAGGTGGCCGACGCTTTCGGTCGAATCGTTATCTTGCAACGCGACCGGCAGGTGATGCTGCGCACGGTGGACAACCTCTGGATCCGTCACCTGACCGACCTGGACAACCTGCGCGAGGGTATCGGCCTGCGCGCGTATGGCCAGCAAGACCCCCTCATCGCCTACAAGGTCGAGGCTTACGACATGTACCAGGACCTCATGGCCTCAGTCCAACACGAGGTCGCGCAGACCATCTTGCGGCCAGTGGCCATCCGTCTGCAACAGCCCTCACGGGTGATGCGAGAAATGCGCACCAACGTGGACAGCGAAGCACCTGCCCGCCGTCCAACCGGGCAGACGGGCAAGCCAAAAGAGGTCCCTGGCCGGAACGATCCCTGCTGGTGCGGCAGCGGCAAGAAATACAAACACTGCCACATGCATCAGGACCAGACCGGCGCCCAGGGGAGCATGGTCAGTGCCGCTCGTCCTTCCGTGCGGGAGTCCAGGCCCACCAGAAAAAAGAAAAGCAAAAAGCAGGGTAGACGATGAAGGCTCGTGCCTCACGAGGCTCTTTGCCTTTTTCGTTTTACGGTGTTACAATAAAAGCTAGCGGACTGGCCGACCAGTGACTAAAGGACTGGGAAGGGAAAGGAGGCGTGTGACTTGGTTACCAATGACGATTTTACTGCCAGGCTCATGAATGACATGGACCCGGACCTCCTCGACTTCGTGAAAACCAAGGTCAACACTTTTATCAAGTGGGACTTGGTCCGCTTCTTCCACGAGAACCCCAACACGGCGGATACCATTGAGAACATCGCCCGCTACGCCGGGCGCGGTGTGGTGGCCGTGGAGCCCGAACTCAACGAACTGGTCGAAAGTGGGGTCATGGAAGTACGCCACCTGGACGAGATTCCCATCTACTCGCTGACCACCGATGAATCTATGCGCCACATGGTAGAGGGATTCATTCAGGCCTGCGAAGATCGGCACTTTCGAGTGAAAGCGGTGTACCACATCATTCGAGGCATGCGTTGAACTGGCAGCAGAAAACCGATTCTGCAATGGAACCGAGGCGGACAGTTTGCAGCCATCATTAGCTGGTGACCGGCTACCAGTCACAGGAGGAAAACGATGCAGCGAGTTAAAACGGGCATCAAGGGTCTGGATGAGATGCTCCACGGCGGATTTCTGCCACAGACAGCGAACCTGGTAGAAGGCGCTCCTGGTACAGGTAAGACCACGTTGGGAATGCAGTTCATTCACAACGGAATCAGCCTTTACAACGAACCAGGCATCATCCTGACCTTCGAGGAATTCCCCCAGCAATACTATCACGACGCGGCTACCTTTGGGTGGGACTTCAGGGCTTTGGAACGCGATGGACGCCTGAAGGTTATCATGACCAGCCCAGAAGTGAGCAAGCTCGACCTGGAACAGGTGGGCGGGATGATCGAAACCCTGGCTAACGAGACGGGCGCGCGCCGTATCCTGGTGGATAGTTTGTCTCACTTCGAGAAACTAACCGACGATCCCGTGGAACTGCGAGCCATCCAGTACAGTTTCATCAACGCCCTCAAGCGCGAAGGGTTGACCGCCATCCTGACCAAGGAAAGCTCGGCCCTGCTGGGTACCGCCGACAGCGATGAGAGCATCGCCTTCGTCGCGGATTCTTACATCATGCTGCGCTACGTGGAAATCGAAAGCGCTATCCATAAAGCACTTTTGGTCCTCAAATTGCGAGGCAGTGACCACGACAAGGACATTCGCCAGTTCGAAATCACCCCACGGGGCATCGAGGTGCAGGCCAAGTTCGAGGGCCGGGAGGGAATCATGAGCGGCAGCCCTCATTTGAGCATGGCCGATTCGTTCGTTCGGGCGTTCGTCAAGAAAGACAGACCCTGAGTGACCTGCCCGCCGCAAGTGCAGGTGTGCTTCACCCTCTCCCACGCGGAGGCGTTGATGAACTGGTTGAGCATCACCAAAAGCGTGCTGATCGCCTATTCCTGGGTCATTGCTGCCCTCTTATCGCTGACTTTTTTCCTCATTGCCCGTTTCTACGAGGGAAAAGCCGGGCAGCGCTCTTACTACCAACTCTTTCTCATCCCACCCCTGCTTTTCCTGGTGGGCGGAACACGCTATGCCATAATCACCGGTGACCTGGTGGGTGACGTGGCCGGTGACGTCGCTTTCTTTCTGGGGGGCCTGTCTTTGAGCATCCTGACCTATTTTCTGTTTAATCTGATGACCGGGAGGCAGCGATGAACGTCGTAGCAGCACTGGCAGGCTCACTGGGCCTACTTGCCCTCATTCTAGCGACCTGGATTCTCGCTCAACTCAGCAAGCGACTGGGCGAGGTAACGAAGATGCCCCGCTACTACCGGGGTTTCCACGTGAGCATGGCCTGCCTGTCCGTCGCCGCGATGGCCCACTTTTTGCGTACCAGCGTGTTTCTGGCCGAGGAGTTAGGTCCACCTCTGCTCCACAGCGACGCCTTCTACCTGACCACCTACTACATTCCCCTGGCCGTAGGAATGACACTGGACCTGGTCATCGCCTGGCGCTATTGGAGTTGGTTGTTACGGGAATGAGGGGGGAGAAGACGAGGAAGTAACGTGGCTCTGCGCAGATACAACCATCCTGCCATGAAATACCGGGACCTTGTTGAGTCGTCCGGCGACGCAATGTGCCTCCTTGATACCGAGGGCCATCTTCTTGTGGTCAACCAGCGGGCCACGGAGTTAATTGATCGCCGAAAGGCTGAGCTGGACAAGCAAGTCTTCAGTGAACTATTTGACCCAGAACAAGCGGCGCACATACGTCGCGACATGGCTCGCGTCCTGGAGGGTGAATCGGTTCCCCCGCTCAGCGTTTCGTTGCCCCGTGAAGATGGCGAGCCTATCCCCCTGGAACTCACCCTGGCCAATCTGCGGGACAAGGGGCGCAGCGTTGGCGTGTTGACGCTGATGCACGATGGAAGCGAGCGCCAACGCCTGGAATCCGAACTGGCCCAGACCAAGGCGGAATTGCAGCGCCGGATTGACGAAGCGACGATCACGTATGCCATTGGCGCGGCCATCGTCCTCAATCTCAAACTCGACGAAACCCTGTGGCTGATCTACGCCCAGACCGGGAGCGTGTTGAATTTCTCCGCTTTTTCCCTGGCCCTCTACAGTGAAGAACAGGACCAGCTTCAGTACGACCTATTCGTGGACGGTGGGAAGCGCGCCGAGCGCTTCTCCCAGAAAATCGGTGACGAAGAGCTGGAACCCGCATCCTGGATTGTGCGCACCAAGCGTTCGCTGCTCATAGAAGATTGGGAAGTGGAACAGAATGACTGGCCCAAGGCCGACACGCGGACCATAGGGGAAAACGTGCGCTCCTGGCTATCAGTACCACTGGTGGCCCAGGAACGGGTCATCGGCGTAATGTCCATCCAGAGCCAGGACCCCAACGCTTACGACGATAGCCATCAGCGCCTCCTTTACGCCATCGCTGACCAGGCGGCAGTGGCCATCGAGAACGCCCGGCTCCACGCCCAAACCCAGCAGGAACTGGAAGAGCGCACCGCCCTCAACGAACTGGCGCGAGCCATCAGCTCTACCCTGGACCTGGACGTGGTACTGGACGCAGTCATGTCTGAGACCATCCGCACCACCGGGGCGGAGCGTGGATGCCTGCTTCTTCGCGATCCGAGTAGCGGGGAGTTTGTATTCAGGGCAGCGCGCAATCTGGACGAGCGCATCATTGACAGCGAATCCTTCGAGATCAGCCGCACGGTGGTTGAGCGGGTAGCAACCGATGGAGTGCCCGTCCTCACCGTCAACGCGAAAGAAGACCCGCGCTTCGGGCAGCGGACCAGCGTGATCGCCTACGGATTGCGCTCGATTCTGTGTGCGCCCCTGATCGCCAAAGGCGAAATTATCGGCGCCATCTACGTGGACAACCGGCTCAAAGTCGGTCAGTTCACCGAGCGTCATCTGGAGTGGCTGACCAACATAGCCACCCAGGCGGCCATGGCCATCCGCAACGCTCAGCTATTCGAGGCGGAGCGCAAGCGGGCCATTCAATTGGAAACCATCCGCGAGGCCAGCCAGCGCATCGTCTCCATCCTCGTTCCAGACGAACTGCTGGCCCAGGTAGTCGAGCTTATCCGCCAGCGCTTTGGCTACTACCACGTGCACATCTTCCTGGTCGAGGCAGAGGCCGGTCACGCAGAGCTGCGGGCAGGCACCAGCATCCAGGAACAAGCCAATCGGGAGGCCAGTACCCGCATTCAACTCGACGGGAAGGGCATCATTAGCTGGGTGGCCAGTCACGGCCAACCCCTTTTGATCAACGACGTGGAAAGGGTACCGCCCTTTCAATTTGATTACCCGTTGGCCGATACGCAGGCCGAACTGGCCGTGCCGCTGCGTATCGGCGACCGCGTCGCCGGCGTGTTGGACGTGCAGAGCGACCGGGCGGGCGCTTTCGACCGGAGCGACCTGTTCGTCCTTCAGGCGCTGGGCGACCAGGTGGCAGTGGCCCTCGAGAATGCCCGCCTGTTCGACGAGACCCAGCAGCGACTGGCCGAAGTCTCAACCCTCTACACCGTCGCTCAACAGACGACTACCAGCCTGGATTTGAACGAGGTGCTGGAAACCATCGTCAGCATCATCAAACAGGTACTTGCCTGCCGGGGATGTTGCATCTTCCTGGTTGACCAGGAACAGCAAGAGTTATCCGTCAGAGCCGCCAGCGGGCTGAGCGAAAAATGGCGAGACGAGGCCAGGCTCAAAGTTGGCGAAGGGATCAGTGGGCGGGTGGCGGCGACTGGCCAGCCCATTTACATCCCGGATAGCCATTCATACCCCGACTTTATCTTTTTTGATCCCACCGTGCGCTCCCTGCTGGTGGTGCCGATGGTCACCAAAGATCGGGTGATTGGCACGCTAAGCATTGACGACACCAAAGTTGACGCCTTCACCGAAAACGATGGGCAGTTGTTGTCCATCGCCGCCGCCCAGGCAGCGGTGGCTATCGAGAACGCCCAACTATACGAGGCTTTGAAGGAACGTGCCGATAAGCTGGAGCGGGCCTACAACGAACTCAAAGAACTCGACCGCCTTAAGTCTGAGTTCGTGCAGAACGTGTCTCACGAATTACGCACACCGTTGACTTTCGTGAAGGCATACGTTGAACTCCTGCTCGACGGCACCTTAGGCGAGCTTAATCACCAGCAGCGAGAAGGCCTGAAAATCGTGGCCGAACGCACCAATACCCTCACCCGTCTGGTGCGCGACATCATCGCCTTGCAGCAGATTGAGCAAGAGACGCTTCAATTTTCTATGGTGAACCTGGGCGAAATAGCGCGGATGGCCATGTTGGGAGCGGAGCTCACCGCCCGCCAGGCGGGGATCGAACTTAAGGCCGAGACCTCCCCAGACCTGCCCGTGGTGCCAGGAGACCGCGACCGGCTGAATCAGGTC
>Ga0116202_10002752_pt1 | contig 10528 bp, 9 predicted proteins | sample LakKivw325mmetaG_FD_94479 | JGI IMG/M metagenome (GOLD analysis project Ga0116202, IMG submission 94479) | Anoxic lake water microbial communities from Lake Kivu, Rwanda to study Microbial Dark Matter (Phase II) - Lake Kivu water 325m metaG | ecosystem: Environmental > Aquatic > Freshwater >... | reverse complement strand
GCCTTAGCTTGTGACCACGCGCCGCAGCCGGCCCACGCGAGGAGGCAGCCATGAGCGGCATGCTCGAGCTGGTCACGGTGTTCGCCGCCCGGAAAGACGGCTTTCCGGTCTGTCGCATCCCCTCCTTGCTGGCGGCCGCCGACGGCACGCTGCTGGCGTTCTGCGAAGGGCGCCAGGACGGCGGCGATCACGCCAGCAACCGGATCGTGCTGAAGCGCAGTCACGACGGTGGCCGCACTTGGGAGCCGGCGCGCGTGATCGCTGCCGCCGGAGCCGACAGCCTGAACGACCCGAGTGCGGCGCTCGACCGGCGCACGGGGCGGCTCGTGCTGCACTACGCGCGCTTCGCCGCCGGCTTTCACACCGACCGGGCGGTACCCGGCTACGACCATCCGCGCGCCTCGGCCAACTACGTCATCGTCAGCGACGATGCCGGCGCGTCGTGGTCGGCGCCCAGCGAGGTGACGCGCCAGGTGAAACGGCCCACGGTGCGCTGCACAGTGGTGACCTGCGGGATCGGCATCCAGCTGCGTCGCGGGCCGCACGCCGGGCGTCTGGTGCACGCGGCCTACCAGTTCGGCGGCAGGCACGAGCACGAGGCGTACGCAGTCTTCAGCGACGATGGCGGTACCACCTGGCGGATGGGTGCGGTCGCGGCGGGCACCGACTGGGCCGCCGAGCCGCAGGTCGTGGAGCTGGCGGACGGGCGAGTGATGATGAACGTCCGCACGCGCACCGGGTGCCGCAAGGTGGCGTTCAGCGCCGACGGGGGTTCGACCTTCACCGACCTGGCCGACGATCCGGCACTGATCGAGCCCGGGTGCCAGGCGTCGATCTTCCGGGCCGGCGATCCCCTGGACGGCCAGCCCAGCCTCCTGCTGTTCTCCAACCCGGCGTCCCGGACCGAGCGGGTGAGCGGCACGGTCCGCCTCAGCCTCGACGAGGGAGCCACGTGGCCGCTGGCGCGCCCGCTGTACAGGGGCGGCTTCGCCTACTCCTGCCTGGGCATGCTCCCGGACGGCACGCTGCTGTGCCTGTTCGAGGCCGACGAGTACCAGCGCATCGTGCTGGCGCGCTTCGCGCCGGCCTGGCTCCAGGCCGGGCAGACCCGCTCGTGAGTCGCGGCACCTTCGGCGCCTTGCTGGTCGTCTCCGTGCTGTTCGGCGCGGCCGGCGGCATCTACGAGTTCGTCCTGCCCTACTATCTGGCCGGCCGCGGGCTCTCGTTCGTGCACATGGGGTTCGTGTTCGCGCTGTCGACCCTGGCGATGTTCGCGGTGCGCCTGGGGCTGGGCAACCTCGCGGACCAGTGGGGCAGCAAGCGGCTCTACCTGCTGGCGCTGAGCAGCGTCGCCCTGGCTTGCTTCGGCACGCCGCTGACCGCCAGCCTGGGCGCGCTCGTCCTGCTGAAGACGGTGCGCGAGATCGGCGTGCTGGCGCGCGACACGGCCCACCCGATTCTCCTGTACGCCGAGACGCGCACGCGCTTCGCCGACTTCATCGGCAAGACCCGCGGCGCCGAGGCGCTCTTCCAGGCGGTGGGCACCTTCGTGGCGGGCATGGGGATCGCGATGGTCGGCGCCGGCGGCGCGATGTGGCTGGCCGGTGCCTCGCTGGGCGCCGGGGCGGTGCTGCTGGCCCTGGGGGTCCGCGCCGGGCGCGCGGCGCCTGTTGCCGCTGCCGGCGCGGGACGCCTGTTCCGCTTCGACCTGCCGCGCAACCTGCGCGTGATCATGGCCTCGGGCTTCGTCTTCTCGGCGGGTCTGAGCACGAGTCACTGCTTCATCATGCCGCTGTTCTTCAGCGGCAAGTTCGCGGCCAGCCCCGGCGCGGTCGCCAACGTCATGGTGATTCACCGACTGACCTCGGTGGCGCCGCTGCTGCTGGCGGGCTGTCTGCCGGTGCGGCACTACCGCGCGATCTACATCGGCGCCATGGTGTTCGAAGGGCTGAGCATCGCCGCGGCCGCCTATGTGCCCTCCTTCGCCGGCGCTGCGGCCGTCTGGCTGCTGCACGATCTGCTCGGGGCCGGCCTGTGGATCCCGATCCAGAGCGCGATCATCCAGGACGAGTGCCGGGAGACTTCGCGAGGGCTGGACCTGAGCAAGACCCTGGCCGTGGCGGCACTCGGCGGAGCCATCGGTCCGGTCGTCGCGGGGTATCTCAGCGAGGTGTCGCTGGATGCTCCCTTCGTGGTCAGCGGGGTGCTGGTGGCTGCCTCGGCGGGACCACTGGCCGCTCTCCGCCTCGGCGGGCGCCCGGCACACGGGCCGCCGGCGGCGGTGGCGGCGGCACAACCCGCTCCCCGACCGGCAGCGCCGCGGGGCGTCGCCTGATCGAGATTCCCGGCAGCAGCCAGCCCCGGCGCCGCGGGTCCCGGCAGCCGCGCCTACTCGGCGAGCTGCTGGCCGCTCTTCAGGTCGAGGCACCTGACGCGATTGCGGCCGTCCGCCTTGGCCTGGTACAGACAGCCGTCCGCTGCGGCGAACAGGTCGGACGGCGACCAGCCGTGCGTCGGCACCACGCTGGCGGCGCCGACGCTGACCGTGACGTGGTCTGCCACCGTGGAGCGTTCGTGCCGCAGACCCAGGGCTGCCACGCGCTGACGCATCATCGTGGCCACCCGCAGGGCGCCGGTGGCACTGGTGTCCGGCAGGATGATGGCGAATTCCTCGCCGCCGTACCGAGCCACCCTGTCCGCGGCCCGCTGCACCGACTGAGACAGGGCCTGGGCGACCTGTTTGAGGCACTCGTCGCCCTGCGGGTGTCCGTAGTGGTCGTTGTAGGGCTTGAACAGGTCGATGTCCACGACGACGGCCGCCAGGGGGCTGGCGGCCCGCTCCGCGCGCCGCCACTCGCGTTCCAGCGCCTGGTCGAACCAGCGGCGGTTGGCGACCCCGGTCAGCCCGTCGACCATGGATAGCTCGGTCAGGATGTCCCGTTGCCTCTTGAGCTGGAGGTGGGTCTTCACCCGGGCGCGGACGATGGGAATGCTGAACGGCTTGGTGATGTAGTCGACGGCGCCCAGGTCCAGGCCCCTGGTCTCGTTCTCCTCGGCGACCATCGCGGTGATGAAGATGATCGGGATGGCCTGCGTCCTGCGCTCGGACTTGAGGGCATGGCAGACCTGGTAGCCGTCCATGCCGGGCAGGACGACGTCCAGCAGGATCAGGTCGGGCGGCGGCGAGCTGGTCATGGCGATGTCGATGGCGGCCGGGCCATCGGGAGCGCACAGAATCTCGCATTCCTGCTGCAAAGCGGCCTGGAGGATCCTCACGCTGACCAGATCGTCGTCGACGATGAGCACTACCGGCCTCGGCTCCGTACCGCTCATGGGAGTCTACCTCCTCGATGGCCCCACCGCCACGCCCCTCGCCCGCGCGACGACCAGCCAGTCCACGGTGCGAAAGTGCAGCCATCAGACAGGGCACGGTGCCATCCGGGTGCCCGGCACCGGCGACAAGCATGCCCGCCAAGGTGGCAAAAATTCCGGTATCGTGTCAAGTCCGCCGTCGCTTCGGCCTCGATGGGTGCCGCCGCCGTCGCGCTCGTCCGCCGTTCTGGTGCAGCCAGCGCGCTGGCCGTACATTGTCGGCGCCTGCGGCTGCAGCCCGCCCGTCCAGACAGCGGCCGGCGGCGGGACGGGCGCCTGGCCGCCGGTGTTGGCGTGCTGGCGCCGTCCGGCCGTGGCTCAGGAGGCGGGAGGGGACATGTCGACCCATCTCGAGCAGGCGCTGCGGCAGGACCTGGACCTGATCCGGAGCCAGGTCCTGGAGATGGGAAGGCTGGCCGAAGGTGCGCTGCGCACCGTGGTGCGGGCGATCGTCGAGTGGAATCGGCAGTGGGCGTACGCCGTGATCCTGCGCGACCGCTTCATCGATGCCATGGAGAACGGCCTGGACGAGCGGTGCCAGAAGTTCCTCATCCGGCATCAGCCGGTGGCCGGCCAGCTCCGGTACGTGTACGGCGTCATCAAGATCAACAACGAGCTCGAACGCATCGGCGACTACGCCAAGAGCATCGCGCGCCAGTTCCTCGCGATCAGCTCCATCGAGCCGGCGCCCCCCTGTGACGAGCTGGTGAAGATCGCCGACCTGTCGATCCCCGTGCTGCGCAACGCGCTGCAGGCCTTTGCCGACCAGGACGCGGAGCTGGCCCGGGTGACGCGGGCCAAGGAGAAGGGCAAGGCGATCGACAACCTGCGCACCCAGATCCACGGCGACCTCGTCCAGCGCCACGCCCAGGGCAAGCTCCACTCGGGGGCCCTGACGCCTCTGATGACCATCGCCAACCGCTTCGAGCGGGTGGCCGACCAGGCAGGCAACATCTGCGAGGAAGTCGTGTACATGTGCACGGGCGAGGAGGTCCGCCATCGCGAGGAAGTGGTGCTGCGGATCCTGTTCGTCGACGAGCGCGATGCCTGCCGGGCGCAGATGGCCGCGGCCATCGGCAATGCGCTCGGGCTCGAGCGCGTGGAGTTCAACAGCGCGGGGGTTCAGCCCGGCAGACTCGATCCGCGCACGGTGCGCTTCATGGCGGAGAAGGGCATCGACATCTCGCAACACACGCCCAAGTACCTCGGCCAGATCGTGGATCTGGAGCACTGCGCGGTGATCATCACGCTCGGCGAGGAGGCCCGGGATCTGAACCTGCCTCCCGGCAACACGGTCAACATCGGCTGGGAGGTCGAGCCGCCCTACCGGCATTCGGGATCCGAAGAGGAGATTCGCGCGGTCTACGAGCGGACCTACGAGTACCTGCAGACTCATATCCACGATCTGGTGCAGGCGATTTTCGGCGAACAGCAGGCGGAACGGGAGCGACGCTGATGGGCGGTCGCGCCATCGCGCTGGCGCTGGGGGCTGCCATTGCCGGCGCGGCGCTGCTGGGCGCGGCGCTGGGCGGCTGCGGCGCGCGCCAGGGCTCGCGGGCGGCGACCCGCCAGGTGATTCAGAACCTCGGCTCCGACACGATGGTGAACCTGGCGCAGGCGTGGGCCGAGGAGTACGCGCGGGTGGACACCACCGTGTCCGTGGAGGTCTCGGGCGGCGGTTCGGGGACCGGCATCGCGGCGCTGATCGCGGGCACGGTGGACATCGCCAACTGCAGCCGGCCGATGACCGCGGCGGAGGAGGAGCGGGCCCGGCAGAACACCGGCAAGGTGCCGCGCCACTTCACCGTGGGGTACGATGCGCTGGCGGTCTATGTCCACCGCGACAACCCGCTGGTCGAGATCACTCTGGAGCAGCTGGCCGACATCTACGGCGAGACGGGCCAGACCACGCGCTGGTCGCAGCTCGGCATCGCCAACTCGGCGTGCCGCAGCGACCAGATCATCCGCGTGAGTCGCCAGACCAATTCGGGCACGTACGAGTACTTCCGGGAGGCCATCCTGGGCAAGAGCGGCGATCTGCGGCTGGGATCGTACGACCTGCACGGCTCGAAGGACGTGGTGGAGCTGGTGGGCAGCACGCCGTGCGCCATCGGTTACAGCGGCATGGGCTATGCCACCGAGAAGGTGAAGACGCTGCGCGTGGCCAGGAAGGCCGGCGATCCCTTCTACCTCCCGACGCTGGCCTCAGCGCTGGACGGCACGTACCCGATCGCGCGGCCGCTGTTCATGTACACGCTCGGGCCGCCGCAGGGGGCGGTGGCGCGCTACCTGGCCTGGGTGCAGTCCCCTGCCGGACAGCGGATCGTCGCCGAGAACGGCTATGTGCCGTTGCCCCCGGGGGACCGCTAGGCCGGTGCCGCCCGCACAGGAGAGCCCATGAAGTTGCCGGAGCGTCTGCGCCGGGAGAATCTCGGCGAACGGCTGATCGAGGCGCTGATCCGTGTGTGCGGCGTCAGCGCGATCCTGTTCGTGTTCGGCATCTTCTTCTTCGTCTGCCGCGAAGGCGCCGATTTCATGTTCGGCCGCCTGAGCTGGCGGCAGTTCCTGCTGAGCACCGCGTGGTATCCGACCTCGGTGAGCAACAAGCGCTACGGGGCGCTGGCGCTGATCGCGGGCACGGCGAGCGTGACCGCCCTGGCCATGGCCATCGCGGTGCCATTCGGCCTGGGCGCGGCCATCTATGTGTCCGAGTTCTGCCCTCCTCGTCTCAAGGAGGGCTTCAAGGTGGTCATCGAGCTGCTGGCTGCCATCCCATCGGTGGTCTGGGGCTTCATCGGTCTGACGATGATGAACCGCCTGATCATCGCGGTCTTCGCGGTTCCCATCGGCCTGACGGTGCTGAACGGCGGCATCATCCTGGCGCTGATGAGCGTGCCGATCATCGTCTCGATCGGCGAGGACGCCCTGAAGGCGGTCCCTGACTCCTACCGGGAGGCCGCCGAGGCCCTCGGAGCGACCCGGTGGCAGGTGGTGTGGCGCGTGCTGCTGCCGGCGGCCAGGAACGGCCTGCTGGCCGCGGTGCTGCTGGGCGTGGGGCGCGCCGTGGGCGAGACCATGGCCGTGCTCATGGCGACCGGCCATTCGGTGCGCATACCACACGGCGTGTTCGATTCGGTGCGCACCCTGACGGCCACCATCGCCGCCGAGCTGGGCGAGGCGCCGGTCCGCTCGGACCACTACCAGGTGCTGTTCGTGATCGGGGTGCTCCTGTTCACGATCACCTTCGCGGTGAACCTGGCCGCCGACCTGATCGTCAAGGGGATTCGCCAGCAGTGACGTCGCCAACCGAGGCTGCCGCGGCGCGGGTGTTCGCCGAGACCGCGCAAGGGCGCCGGAACCGGCTCGCCGAGACGGCGGCCAGGACCGTCTTCCTGCTGATGTCAGTGGTCATGATCGTGCCCCTGCTGGTGACGGTGGGGGCCCTGGTGTACAAGGCGCTGCCCGCCCTCTCGCTGGATTTCCTGCTGACCAACCCGTCCCGAGGCATGCGCGCCGGGGGCATCTGGGCGCCTTTCCTGGGAAGCCTGTACCTGGTCGTGATCTCGCTGCTGATCGCCGCCCCCATCGGCGTGCTCGCCGCCGTGTACCTGAACGAGTACGCCCGCGACACCTGGCTGACGCGCCTGACCAATCTGGCCGTGGTCAACCTGGCCGGCGTGCCCAGCATCGTGCACGCGCTGTTCGGGCTGGGGGCCTTCGTGCTGTTCGCGGGGATCGGGCGCAGCGTGCTGGCGGCCTCGTTGACGCTGGCGATCATGACCCTGCCGGTGATCATCGCCAGCACCAAGGAGGCGCTGGGTGCGGTGCCCATGGCCTTCCGCGAGGCGTGCTGGAATGTCGGGGCGACGCGCTGGCAGACGATCCGCAGCATCGTCCTGCCGAACTCGATCAGCGGCATCCTCACGGGCATCATCCTGCAGGTCTCGCGGGCCGCCGGCGAGACCGCGCCCATCATGTTCACCGGGGCGGTGTTCTACAAGGCCATCCCCGAGGGGGACCTGTTCGCCTACGGCCTGTTCGACCAGTGCATGGCGCTGTCGATGCACCTGTTCACGATCTCCACGCAGGTCCCCAACGTGCCCGAGGCCGTGTCGTACGGCACCGCCGTGGTCCTGCTGGGCACCGTGCTGTCCGTCAACGCGCTGGCGATCGCGCTTCGCTACTACCTGCGGTCGCACCAGCGCTGGTAGCGCCGTCCTGCCACGCTCGCGTCCACCGATCGCCATGCAGCCAACCGACCCCAAGCTCAGGCTCGTCGATCTGGCGGTGGAGTTCGCCGGCAAGCCGGCCCTCCGGGGGATCACCCTGGACGTGGGGCGCAACGAGATCCTGGGCATCATCGGCCCGGCGCGCTCCGGCAAGACCACGCTCCTCAAGGCGATCAACCGCACGCTCGAGTTCATCCCCGAGGCGAGAGTCCGGGGTGCGGTGCTTATCGACGGAGAGGACGTGTACGGGATGCGCAACGTGTACCAGCTCCGTCGCCGCATCGGCATGGTCTTCCCGCTGCCCGTGGGCCTGCCGCTGACCATCTACGAGAACGTGGCCTTCGCCCCGCGGGCGGCCGGGGTCCGCGACCGCGCCGAACTCGATCGGCGCGTCGAGAGCTGCTTGCGGCAGGCGGCCCTGTGGGACGAGGTCAAGGATCGGCTCCATCACCTGGGCACGCGCCTGTCGGGCGGGCAGCAGCAGCGCCTGACCATCGCCCGCGCGCTGTCGCACGAGCCGGAGATACTCTGCCTGGACGAGTTCTCCATCGCCGTGGATCCGGTGACGACGATGCGCATCGAGGCTGTGCTCCGCGAGCTGCGGGCGCGCATGACCATCGTCCTGGTCACCAACCTCGTGCACCAGGCACGCCGTCTGGCGGACCGCACGGCCTTCTTGCTGAACGGCGCGCTGGTCCAGGTGGACGCGACGGAGCGGATCTTCTCCGACGATCCAGGAAACCGGCTCACGCAGGCGTACGTGAGCGGGAGCTTCGGATGAGCGCGGCGGTGGCGCACAGCATCCAGACCGAGCGGCTGAATCTGTGGTACGGCGATTTCCAGGCGCTGATCGACGTCAACATGCGCGTGACCGAGAAGGCGATCACGGCGCTGATCGGGCCGTCCGGCTGCGGCAAGACGACGCTGCTGCGCTGTTTCAACCGCGTCAACGAGCGCTACGCGAAGGTGAAGATCACCGGACAGATCCGCCTGCTGGGGAAGAACATCTACGACGCGGACGTGTCGCTGCCGGAGCTGCGCAAGACGGTGGGCATGGTCTTCCAGCGCCCCAACCCGCTGCCGATCTCGGTGTACGAGAACGTCGTCTTCGGCCTGCGCGTGCACTCCGGTCTGCGGGCGCTCGGCCGGGGAGAGACCGACGCGCTGGTGGAGCAGGCGCTGCGCGAAGTGCTGCTGTGGGACGATCTGAAGGACCGGCTGCACGCCCGGGCCACCTCGCTGCAGCTGGAACAGCAGCAGAAGCTGTGCATCGCCCGGCTGCTGCCGCTCAAGCCGCAGGTGATCCTGATGGACGAGCCCTGCTCCGCGCTGGATGCCGCGGGGACGCGCGCCGTCGAGGAGCTCATGCTCGAGCTGGCCGGTCGCTACACCATCCTGATCGTCACCCACAACATGGCCCAGGCGCGGCGCGTCAGCGACGAGTGCCTGTTCATGCTGCTCGGCGAGGTGATCGAGCACCGCCCCACGGCCGAGCTCTTTCTGACCCCCAAGGACCCGCGCACCGCCGAGTACATCGAGGGGCGGTACGGCTGAGGCGCGGCCGGCGGGCAGTCCGCCGCGGGCGGTCCCCGCGACGAACCGGCCGGCCGCCCCGGCGGCACGCGGCTCAGATGCTGAGCGCGGCCACCCGCTTGAAGCCGGGCTTGGCCATGATCTGCGCCAGCGCGGCGGCGGGCGCCGGCTTGTTGATCCTGAGGACGGTCAGCGCCTGGCCGCTGCGCACGTCCTGCGGTGCGCGCACGTCGATGATATTGATGCCGTGCTCGGCCATGGTCTGGGTGATCGCCGCCAGCATCCCCGGACGATCCTCGTACGCCGCCAGCACGCTGTGCCCGGTCGGCTCGAAGTACAGGCGATCGAAGTCGTTGATCCGCGAGATCATGGGCACGCCCTCGGCCACCGTGCCGCGGACGCTGCACTGGTTGAACTGGCGGTTGCTGCCCTCCATCAGATCGATGGTGATCGAGTTCCCGTAGCCCTTCGCCTGGTCCGCCTCGCGGCTGACGTAGGCGATGCCCTTCTCGGCCAGGTACTCGGTGGCCTGCTGGTAGTCGAACAGCGGGTCGAAATCAGCGCTCAGGCCCAGGACGATGGAACCGACCAGGTACTCCTCGTACTGCTTGAGGTCGCCGTACAGGCTGGTCTCGATGCGGCGGGGCTGGGCATCGCTGCCGAGGAAGGCGCGCGCCACGCGGGTCAGGTAGTAGGCCAGCAGCTGGTAGCGTTCGTCCAGGCCGACCGGCAGCGCCCGGTTGACGACGCAGGTGGTCACGCCGCGCTCGAAGTACGCGATCGTCTGCTCGGCAGCGCGCCGCGCCGCGGCGCTGTTGGCCTCGACGGTGCTGGCGCCCAGATGCGGCAGCATGACGTCCGCCAGGTCGGCCACGGACTTGGCGCCGGGCTCGTCCTTCGGGTACACGTCGTTGCAGAACAGCAGCCGCTTGGTGGCCTTCACGGCCCGCAGGTCGGCCTCGTTCACCACCCCCGCGCGGGCGCAGTTGACCAGCATCGCGCCGTCCTTCATCTCCTGCAGCAGCTCCCGGTTGACCAGCCCGCGGGTCTCGTCGGTCTCGGGAACGTGCAGGGACACGATGTCCGCGCGTGCGAACAGGTCGCGCAACGGACACAGCTCGACGTTCAACTCCTCGGCACGCTCGCTGGACAGCACGGGGTCATGGGCCAACACGCGGACCTCGAATCCAGCCAGCCGCTTGACCAGGAGCTGGCCGATGTTGCCCAGCCCGACGATGCCCACGGTCTTGCCGGTCAGCTCGCGCCCCATGAAGGCCTTCTTCTCCCACTCTCCGGCGCGGCAGGAACCGTCGGCCCTCACGACGTGGCGCGCGTCCGCCAGCATGAGCGCCACGACCTCCTCGGCGACCGCGTTCGCGTTGGCGCCGGGGGTG
>Ga0116202_10002751_pt1 | contig 10529 bp, 13 predicted proteins | sample LakKivw325mmetaG_FD_94479 | JGI IMG/M metagenome (GOLD analysis project Ga0116202, IMG submission 94479) | Anoxic lake water microbial communities from Lake Kivu, Rwanda to study Microbial Dark Matter (Phase II) - Lake Kivu water 325m metaG | ecosystem: Environmental > Aquatic > Freshwater >... | reverse complement strand
CTTGTATATTCTCGTGCGCGAATACTTATAGCCGAAGCTGGCACAGTGATAAGCACCCATGCCGGACCTGGGGCAGTAGGTCTGGCTTGTGTGTTAGCAAAGAAATAGGGTTGCGTGATGTCCGAAAGCATAGCAGCAATGTCAAGGATGTTGTATGAGCCTTGATTTTGACAAGCTGGCCAAAATACTGGTGGCGGAACGCGAAGATGGTTGCCGGGACCGCGTTGTAATTGGTGGCTTGGACAAGTTCCTGGCTGTCTGGCTTCGCGAAGCCGAGATGGCAACCGGGTCATCGGATCGACCCAATCTGGTAGCTGAGGTTGCCCCTCGCCTTCAGGGATATGCTCAGAAGCCTATCACAGAGCGCGTCATTGCTATTCAAGAAACGCTGAAAGCCTTGCAAACCGTTAGGCAGGAGCAGGTTGCAGAGAAAGGTTATAAGGTACAAGCCGAAACACGGCAGAAAAGGCCCCCCCGGTCAGACCAGGCTGCAGTGGATCTAAAGTCTCCAGTGACTGCTGCACCAGGTGTGACCTCTGCTCTGGCCCGCAGGTTGGAATACCTTGGCGTGCGTACAATCGAGGATCTGCTTTACCTTTTCCCGCGCCGCTATGATGATTTCAGTCACCTGAAAACAATCAACCAGCTTCGATATGGCGAAGAAGTGACTGTCATTGGGGTTGTCTGGGAAGCGAAGAATCAACAGACTCGCAAAGGCATGAACCTCACGCGGGCTGTTATTTCTGATGGCACAGGTACTGTTGACGCAACTTGGTTCAATCAACCCTATCTGGTGCGACAATTGTCACCTGGACGCCGTATTGTGCTGAGTGGCCGAGTTGATCAGTATCTTGGCCACCTGACTTTCCAGTCGCCACAATGGGAGCCTTGGACTGGCGAATTGACTCACACTGGCAGGCTGGTGCCCGTCTATCCTTTAACCGAAGGCGTGACGGCGCGGCGTTTACGTACTCTGATCAAGTCGGTCATCGAGCACTGGGCTCCTCATCTAGTAGACTGCCTGCCCACATCGCTGCGTCAGAGTTGTAACTTGGTAGATGTGATTACAGCAATCCGGCAGATTCACTTCCCGGATGATGGGGACTCACTCGCGCGGGCACGCCACCGGTTGTGCTTCGAGGAGTTTCTCCTTATCCAGTTGGGGGTGCTAAACCAACGTTTTTCATGGCGGCAGCAGCCTGGTAGGCCAATGGCCCTGGATCAAACGACATTGAGTGCTTTCATCAATGCTTTACCATTCACACTGACCCCGGCCCAGCAGCGCGTTCTACGAGAAATTGCCAATGACCTGCAGCAATCCCACCCCATGAGCCGTCTTCTGCAGGGAGATGTAGGTTCTGGGAAGACTGTTGTAGCTCTTGCTGCTATGCTTGCGGCCGTGGCGAACGATATGCAAGCGGTGATCATGGCCCCGACAGAGGTTCTGGCCGAGCAGCACCACCGAACGCTAACGACGATATTGCGAGAAGTCGAGGATAAGGTGCGTGAACAGGATGGTACAGTTGCGCGCCTAGTATCCCAAACGCGAATAGGGCTGCTGACTGGTAGTCTGAGCCAGGTTGAAAAGGAAGAGCGACGCTGCCAAATTGCCGCGGGAGAGGTTGATATTGTTGTTGGCACGCACGCGCTGATCCAAGAGGGGGTGACTTTCAAAGACCTCGGACTCGCAATCATAGACGAACAGCACCGTTTTGGCGTTGCCCAGCGTGCTGCATTGCGCCAGAAAGGATATAACCCGCATGTATTGGTCATGAGCGCAACCCCAATCCCACGCACTCTAGCATTGACCATATATGGTGATCTGGATCTATCCATTATTGATGAATTGCCTCCTCACCGCCAGAAAATCATCACCAAGTGGCTTGCACCACTGGAACGCGAACGTGCGTATGCGTTCCTGCGCGCGCAAGTCGAAAAAGGGCGGCAGGCTTTCATCATCTGCCCATTGATTGAAGAATCAGAGAAGGTCGAAGCAAGAGCTGCTGTGAGCGAATACAGACGCCTCCAGGACAAGGTGTTCCCTGACTTGCGATTGGGGCTGTTGCACGGGCGGATGAAGAGCGCTGACAAAGAGGAAGTCATGGCGCGTTTCCGAAGGGGAGAGTATGACGTCCTGGTCACGACGCCGGTGGTAGAAGTGGGGATTGATGTGCCCAACGCTACGGTGATGTTAGTTGAAGGAGCTGATCGCTTTGGTCTGGCTCAACTGCATCAATTTCGAGGACGTGTAGGGCGTGGCGAATATCAATCGTACTGCTTATTGTTGGCCGAGTCTCCTTCTTTCGAAGGGGAACAGCGGCTGAAGATCATCGAAACGACGGATGATGGATTTCTCTTGGCCGAAGAAGACCTCAAAATGCGCGGACCTGGGGAGTTCTTTGGAACACGTCAAAGCGGGCTGCCGGACTTGAAAGTGGCGAAACTTGGAGACATCCGTGTTCTGGAACAGGCACGTCAAGCGGCACTGAACTTATTTCACGAGGATTCTACATTGTCGCGACCTGAACATCAGTTGCTAGCTCAGAGAGTGCGAGAATTCTGGGGAACAGCAACGGATTTGAGCTGAAAACACAAGGGGGAACAATGACAACGGCTGTCTACCCAGGTACCTTTGATCCGATCACCAATGGCCATGTGGACATAGCTACTCGCGCCGCTTCTCTGTTCGACCAGTTAATTGTAGCTGTTTATGACCGTCCTCTCAAGAACTTACTGTTCTCAACTTCAGAACGGACGGCAATGATTCAGGAAGCACTGAAAGAACTGCCCAATGTCACGGTGACGGGTTACAGCGGCTTGACGGTGAACTTTGCCCGCAGTGTGGGAGCTCGCGTGATCGTACGGGGTCTGAGAGTGCTATCCGATTTCGAGTTAGAGTTCCAGATGGCTCTGACCAATCGCAAGTTAGCCCCCGAGATTGACACAGTCTGTTTGATCACCAGGCAAGAATATGCCTTCCTGAGTTCTAGCATCACTAAGGAAATCGCCATGGTGGGGGGATGTGTGGATACAATGGTCCCATCACATGTGGCCCTGGCTTTGAAGGAAAAGTTTCATCGTTTAGGATCAGATGCAGGCAGCAAGGTGCAGATTGTATCGTTACGGGATTAGGGGTGCCCCAGGTTCAACTATATGGTTCATTTCCACAGTGAAAGGTGGTGATCACCATAGATATCCTGACGCTAGTAGACCGTCTGGAGGCCCTCATCAATGAGGGGTGGCGCATTCCCTTCACGATGAAAACAGTTATTGATGAGAACGCCTTTTTCGACATTATTGATCAAATGCGCGTTTCGATTCCGCAAGAAATGAAGCAGGCTAATGAACTCTTGCAGGATAGGGAAAAGGTATTAGCTGCAGCAGCAGAGGAAGCAGAGCATGTCGTAGAAGAAGCGCGGGAAAATGCGGCGCGCCTGTTAGATGAGCACGAGATCGTTGCGGCAGCGCGGGCAGAGGCCGAGAACATCAAAGCACAGATGCAGCGAGAAGCAGAAGAGATCCGCAAAGGCGCGGATGACTATGCTATGGGCGTCCTTAGTGACCTGGAGTCACGTCTGTCATCTCTGCTTAGGACGACTTCTAATGGTCTGGCGGCACTAAAGAGAAAACGCACGCAAACAGGGCCTGAAAGTCCAGAGGAAGCCCCCTAGAGAGCCTACATGGCGTGGCTCGATGTTTGACACAATACCCTCAATGTCCTATAATGCGGCCTGCGACAGACGCCTGGACGCAGCTTACCTTGCTGGGTGTGTTACTATGAGATTCAATGTCGCTCAATTGTTGAAATCTGCTGCTGGTGCTAGCAGGGAGTACGACCTTAACGAAGACATTACTGGTATTGATAAAGACCTTGACGTTGTCAGAGCATTGGTTGGCAAAGTCAGGTTTCTCCGTACCAGCAATGGCATCCTCGTGACCGGGCATTTGCATACCGAGGTTCGTGTGCCCTGTCGGCGGTGTTTGACGCCGGTTACTGTACCCATCGAATTCGATTTGGAGGAACAGTTTCGTCCCTCCATTGACATATTCACCGGGGCAGCCTTGCCTGTTGAAGATAGTGAGGATGAAGCCACTAGGACAGACTGGCACCACATCCTGGATCTTACGGAAGTTGTCCGTCAGAATCTGTTGCTGGCCATACCTATGTCATCGTTATGCAGCCCTCAGTGCCGGGGCCTATGCCCGGACTGTGGGGCGAATCTGAACGAAGAGCCGTGCAACTGTCAGCGGGAGGGAGGCGATCCCAGACTGGCAGCTTTGCGCGAGTTGTTATAATTTGTTGAGAAAGGAGTATCTACGTCGTGGGAGCACTACCGAAACGGAAAATATCCAAGGGCCGACGTGACCGCAGGCGCAGTCATCTGGCTTTGAAGGCGACCAAACTGGTACCTTGCCCACAATGCCATGAGTTGCGCCTTCCGCACCATGTGTGCCCTTCTTGTGGTAGTTACAAGGGTATCGAAGTCATCGAGATCAAGACCAAGAAGAAGGAATAGCAGCAGCGCCCTTATGACCAAGGCCGTGTGCGGCGGCAAATCGTCCAACACGGCCTTATTCACTTAAGGCGATAGATAGCTCAGGTGGGAAAGGAACTGAACTAACAAGAATGATCCGCACAGCCCTCTGTGACTTGCTAGGCATTGACCATCCGATCATACAAGGAGGGATGGCCTGGGTTGCGACCCCTCAATTGGTGACCGCCGTCTCTGAGGCTGGAGCTTTGGGCATCCTGGGAGCGGGAAATGCCCCGCCCGATCTGGTAGAAACGCAGGTGCGTCAGATCAAAGCGGTAACCAACAAGCCCTTTGGGCTAAACGTGCCAATGTTTTCCCCCTATGTGGAGAGTGTAATCAATATCTGCGTACGCGAGAAAGTGCCCGTGGTTACTACAGGAGCAGGTAACCCTAGTTCATATATTCCCGTGCTGAAGCAGGCCGGAGTATTTGTCATGCCCGTAGTTGCATCTGTAGCGCTTGCTAAACGGCTGGAACGCGCTGGTGCGGATGCGGTGATCGCCGAGGGGAACGAGTCCGGGGGGCATATCGGCGATGTGAATACGCTTCCCTTGGTGCCACAGGTTGCGGACGCAGTCAAGATCCCTGTCGTGGCGGCGGGGGGCTTTGCCGATGGGCGAGGGCTGGTGGCGGCCCTTGCGCTGGGTGCAGTTGGTGTACAGATGGGCACGCGCTTCATTTGCACGACAGAATGCGCAGTTCATCAGAATTACAAGGATATGATTGTCAGAGCTGGAGACCGGGCGACGATTACGACTGGCCACAGTCTGGGTCACCCTGTACGTGCTCTACGTAACCCGATGACCCGCAAGTTCGAGAAGATGGAGAAAACGGGCCTCACTGAAGAGGAACTGATCGAATTTGGAACAGGCAAGCTGCGCCTGGCTGTAGAAGGGGATGTGGTAGAAGGCTCTTTCATAGCCGGGCAGAGTTGCGGCCTCGTCAACGACATTGTACCGGTCGCTGAGCTGATCCAACGCATCATTTCCGACGCAGAGATGCTTCTACATCATTTACCGAAATACGTCACCAATGGTGACAACGTCAATGGGTGACCAACTGGAGGCCGTTCACAAAGAGCGGACGCATGTGTTAGCAGAACAGACGCAAGGTGGTCTCGCGTTCGTCTTTCCTGGACAGGGCTCACAGTATGTGGGCATGGGTTGGGATTTATATAATACATACACAGCCGCACGACGCCTCTTTGAAGAAGCCGAGGCGATTCTTAGCTTCTCCTTATCCAGGCTTTGTTTTGAGGGACCAGAAGACGAACTCACTGATACAATCAACGCCCAGCCAGCTATCCTGACCACTAGCGCGGCATTTCTGGCTGTTTTGAAGGAAAAAGCTGGTGACAGGCCAGCTCCTGCCTTCGTAGCTGGGCATAGCCTGGGCGAGTATATGGCCCTACTAGCTGCAGAGGTGCTTGATTTTCCCTCGGCCTTGCGTCTGGTGCGCGAACGTGGACGGGTGATGAAAGAGGCAGGGCAGAAACAGCCAGGGGCTATGGCTGCTGTACTGGGTTTGGATGCTATGTCGCTGCGGGTTATTTGTGACGAAGTGGGTGAGGTTTGGTTAGCAAATGACAATGCTCCTGGGCAAATTGTCCTATCAGGCAGGGAACCCGCCCTGGAGCAGGCTCTGCGACTAGCTATTGAGAGAGGAGCCAGGAGGATCATTCGGCTGGCAGTAAGCATTGCTTCTCATTCTCCATTGATGGCTTCCGCAGCGAAGTCCTTCACTGCGCCGGTGGAGAAGGCACCGTTGGCCCAAGCTTTGGTGCCAATTGTGGTCAATGTTACAGCCTCGCCCGTGGTTGAGCCTGTGGATATCCGCCTAGAACTGGTGCAGCAACTTACCTCACCGGTGCGTTGGGTGGAATCTGTGCATTATATGATTGCTCACGGTGTCCGGACTTTCGTGGAGATTGGTCCCAAGAATGTTCTGAGCCGCTTGATCAATCAGATTGATCGCCGTGTGCAGGCTTGGAGTGTAGGAAGCGTGGCAGAACTTGAGGCATTGAAGGTGTAGAAATGAGCGGACTGGATGGTAGAGTTGCTATAGTCACTGGTTCATCACGTGGTATCGGCCGGGCCATAGCGGTGAAATTGGCCAGACTGGGAGCTAAGGTCGTGGTCAATTACCAAAGCAACAGACTAGCGGCCGAAGAAGTGCTGCGCCTGATCCAGGAGGTAGGCGGAGAGGCGATAGCAGTCCAGGCGGATGTCACTGTCTTTGAGGATGCACAAAGGTTAATCCAGAGCGCTTTGGATCGCTTTGGACGGTTAGATATACTGGTCAACAATGCTGGCACCACTCGGGACACGCTCTTGGTGCGCATGTCTGAAGGAGACTGGGACATTGTTATTGACACAAATCTAAAAGGCGCTTTCAACTGTACTAAGGCTGCCCAACGGTCAATGATGAAGCAGCGCTATGGCCGTATCGTCAACATCACTTCAGTCGCGGGCCTGGCTGGCAACGCCGGGCAGGCAAATTATGCTGCCGCCAAGGCTGGCCTGATTGGCTTCACCAAGGCGGTAGCCAAGGAAGTAGGGTCGCGCAATATCACTGCCAATGCAGTCGCCCCTGGATACGTCCCTACGGATTTGACTGCTAACTTGCCTCCTGACTTGATCGCCAAGGGCCTGGAGATGACGCCACTAGGCCGCGCAGGAACTCCTGAAGACATCGCTAATGCCGTAGCTTTCCTAGTTTCGGATGAGGCGAGTTACATAACGGGACAGGTGTTGTCTGTAGATGGTGGCTTGGTAATGCAATAATGCCATAGTTGGTGGCAAGCAAGAGCTATCTGACTTCTGAGTATGCCTTCGAAGGAATAGATAGTATGTAGATGGGAAGGAAAATGTAATCATGGAACGCAAACTGGGGATCGTGATTATTTCCCCGACAGTTTTATCAACGATTGCCCGCCTGACGACGCTCTCTGTACCAGGCGTAGCCCGTATGAGTCCTCTGGGTATGCATCGCCTATTTGGGGCACGCGGTGACGATGGCGTAAGAGTGCAGGTCGTTGACGAGGCGGTAGTCCTGGACGTTTATGTTATTGCTACAACCGATGTCAATATGCTGCAATTAAGTCGAGAGATACAGTCCAAGGTTACTCGAGCCCTTCATGAGATCGTGGGCATGGCCGTTCGTGAAGTTAATGTGCATATTGTTGATGTAGTTGACGTAGAAATGTCCCAGGTCCAGGACAGATAAGAATAATGAGGTGGGGCAGTGAGGACCAGACGTCAAGCCCGAGTGGTGGCTCTGCAAACCTTGTTCGAAGTGGACAGCGTCAACCATCCTGCTGAGTTGGTCTTGACTCAACGGTTGGAAGAAAGGCCCTTGTCTGCTGATGGTGAAGTTTTTGCCTGGCAATTAGTGAAAGGCGTGCTGGAGCATCGTCAGGACTTGGATCGGATTATTGAAAGCATTGCTCCCGACTGGCCCCTGGCGCAGATGGCTATTGTTGACCGTAACATATTGCGCATTGCTATTTACGAGATAACTGTAGATGGGCAGACGCCTATCAAGGTAGCCATTAATGAAGCGGTAGAGCTGGCAAAGCTTTTTGGAAGCGACAGTTCGCGGCGCTTTGTCAATGGTGTACTGGGCACGCTGGTGTCACGCCAAGGCTATGAAAGCAGCAAGCAGCAAGCCGTTAGCAGCAGGTAGGATATTGCTTGCTGCTTGTTCGTTGCTGCTAGGTGGAGGATGGTTTGAATTTCTTAGGGATAGGCCCTGGAGAACTATTGTTTATTCTCATTCTTGCTTTGATTATCTTTGGCCCACGGCGTCTACCAGAGATTGGCCGAGCTTTAGGCAAGAGCATTCGAGAATTCCGTCAGGCATCCCAGGAACTCACCGCACAGTTCAGGAGCGAATTACAAGCAGCGTCTGACGAAGTACACGAAGCTTCGGAGGACCTCAAGGGCGAGAAAACAGGAGGGGCCAGTGGATCTGACCAGGGAGAACAGGCTCTAAAAGGATAATGTCTGTGGCTGACGAAGGGCGACGCTCAGGGCCTATCGAAGGGCAGATGACCATCATTGAACATCTCGAGGAGCTACGTGCACGGCTCATCAAGTGCCTGATCGCGTTAGCCATAACGACTGCTCTGTCCTTCACTTTCACCACTCAGATCCTGCGTATCCTTATTGCACCGGCAGGCATCAAACCAGTTTTTTTGCGCCCTACTGAGATGTTCGTTACCTATTTCAAGGTGGCGCTGCTGGCTGGAGTGACTTTGGCTATGCCAGTGATCGTATATCAAGTGGTACAGTTTGTGTGGCCAGGTCTAAGAAGCAGCGAGCGTGCCTCCCTGCGCCTTGTTGTCCCCGCCGCCACGCTTTCTTTCATCTTGGGTGTAGCCTTTGCCCATTTCATATTGCTGCCTTTTGCCCTGCGCTACTTGGTCTCCTTTGGCGGGAACCTCGTGGAAGCCAAGTGGGCTATTAGTGAATACGTGGCCTTTGTGACGACACTTCTCTTTTGGGCTGGCGTAATTTTCGAGACCCCGTTGATCATTTTCTTCCTGGCGCGCTTCCATGTTATCACACCACGGTTCCTATCCCAAAACCGCAAATTCGCTGTTCTAATCATCGCTGTCATTGCTGCTGTCATTACTCCTACTCCAGATCCCTTCAATATGGGGTTGGTGATGCTCCCTTTACTGCTCATGTACGAAATTGGAATTCTGCTTGCCAAGTTGGCCTACCGAGGCCATTCATGAGGAACGCCCCTACGACCTGAGCATACTTCATCCAAAATTACCTGTGCCTAGACCAAATGCTCAGTGGGCGCAGGTGCAGGCAAAGGAGCCTTTGGAATGCCCCCCATCCAGAACTACAACCAGATGCTAAAGGCGGCGGCGGCGGCAGGGCCTGTTCCGGTGGCCATTGCTGGAGCACAGGGATACGAAGTCTTGGAAGCCGCCAAAGAGGCCCAGGCGCGCGGAATTATCCATGCTATACTCGTTGGGGATGCCCAGGCCATACGGCATATTGCACGCGAGCATGACCTCGACATACGTCAATTCCGCATCATTGACGAGCCAGGTGTCGCAGCAGCCGCTGACAAAACCATGCGTCTAGTTGCTCAAAACGAGGCAAAAGTAGCTGTCAAGGGCCAGATGGAAACTCCCTCTTTTCTTCACGCTGCGCTTAAACGCGAAGCGGGCCTCCGTACCGAGCGCCTTATCTCGCACGTCGGCGTGTTCGAAGTGCCAGGTTTTGACCGTTTGCTTTTCATCACCGATGGCGGCGTTGTCCTTTTTCCTACCAAAGAGCAGAAAATCGAAATCGTGAGCAATGCGATTGCCGTCGCGAGAGCGCTGGGGGTCGAGCAGCCCAAGGTGGCGCTCCTGGCTGCTGCAGATGAGGTTTTACCTGGGCTACCCGTCACCGTTGAGATCGAGGAAATTGTGGCCATGCAGGAACGCTGGACGGTTGAGGGTGCAATTGTGGGCGGCCCCTTCTTGCTAGACACGGCTGTATCGCCTGAAATTGCCCGACAGCGCGGCCGAGGCGGCAGGGTGGCAGGACATGCTGAGGTGCTCGTAGGGCCGGACGCGGAATCGGTGAACATCATGGCCAAGGGCATCACGTATTTTGCCCGTGGGCACATGGCTGGCCTAGTGGTCGGCGGCAAAGCGCCGTTGGTGGTCGGTTCGCGAGCCGATCCACCTGAGACCCGTCTGGTATGCATCGCCGCAGGAGCCTTGCTTGCTGCTGGATCTAGCGGCTCCTAACCGAAGAAGCAGGGATAAATTATGGCGCACACATCAGTGAGGTGAATTGTCCAGTGAAGAAGACCAGAGTATTGATCATGGGTGCGGCAGGGCGCGATTTTCACAACTTCAATGTCTGCTTTCGAGATAATCCTGCCTATGAAGTTGTAGCTTTTACTGCCACGCAGATTCCCAACATCGAAGGGCGCACATATCCCCTAGAACTGGCTGGCAAACTCTATCCTGCAGGCATTCCT